>Ga0315538_1000523_pt1 | contig 23954 bp, 16 predicted proteins | sample SalMarSW160230MG_2_FD_203834 | JGI IMG/M metagenome (GOLD analysis project Ga0315538, IMG submission 203834) | Salt marsh sediment microbial communities from the Plum Island Ecosystem LTER, Massachusetts, United States - Salt Marsh Sediment SW1601-230 ...
GTGTCAACCATTGAAAAATTAGGTAAGCATTTTGAAATTTCTCCATTAGCCCTGGAGGATATTCTGGATACAGGGCAAAGATCCAGATTGTTTGAAGATAAAAACTCCTTAACAATACTTGCCAAAGCGGGATTCTTTGATAACATAAAAAACAAGATCAGTGTTGATCAGATATCCTTTATCCTGTGCAAACACGTTGTTATTACTTTCCAGGAAAGAACAGGAGATCATTTTGAACCTGTTTGCGAAAGGATCAGAAAGAATATTGGCTGGATCCGTAATCTATCGGAGGATTATCTGTTGTATACTTTGATTGATAGCCTCGTTGATAATTATTTAATAACCATTGAACAAATTGGCGATAAAGTTGAACAGCTCGAAAATAAACTGTCAGTGCCCGACAAGGAAACAAGTGCAGAGCTTTTCCATCTTAAAACAGAAGTAACATTCTTCCGTAAAAGTATCAGGCCTTTAAAGGAGGTGATGACCCGTTTGTTGAAGTCTAATTCAGAATTAATTCGTAAAGAATCAGTTGTTTATTATCAGGAACTTTATGACCTGGTCGATTATTCGAATGAAGCCATCGATACTTATTTTAATATGATCGGAGACCAGATCAACCTTTATAATACCAACCTCAACAGCAGGGTAAATGATGTAATGAAGGTACTGACAGTTTTTGCAACTATCTTTATTCCTTTAACGTTCATCGTTGGGATCTACGGTACCAATTTTGACTATTTACCGGAACTGCATTTCAGATACAGTTATTTCATCATGTGGGGAATAATAGTACTGATAGTCTTGGTTATGTTATACTATTTCAGAAAGAACAGATGGTTTTAGATTATTCTTTTTACTTTTGGATTCACTCTTGATTTTACAAGTACTATCCTCACCGGACCGGATTTTCATTCTGGTAGAACGGATTTATTTTTCATAGACAATCTCTCTGGATCCTGAGATCTTATTGTTGGATGATGTTATTCTAGAGGATTTCTTACCCACAATAATTGCTGTTGTTTGATTTCCTTTACCGGTTGAGCGGATAGTATTACCGGCAATGTTAATATCATGTGTTTCGCCACCAATGTAGAATCCGCCTGATTCCTGTTCAATGCCGTTGTTTTCAATAATATTATCGGTAAAAGTATTCCTGTGACCGCTGTTTTGTTCATTTTCATTCCGGAAAAGAACTCCATGATGGCCATTTTCATAAACATGGTTATTTTCAAAAATGTTATCAGTATCCTTATGGCCTATTGAAATTCCATTATCGCCGTTTGAATAAACTCTATTATTCCTGAAAATCCCGTTCTGAACCCTCCAGCACAAAAAGACCCCGTCTCCCTTATTGTTATGACTGATACAGTTTTCAACGATTGATTGATCGGAACCTGTTCCGGGATGAAATCCAAGTCCGTCCCCGTATGAGGCCTCACATCCTCTTAAGGTAATATTTTCATCGATCTGCCAGCTGAAGGAATCCCCGTTGAACTCATTGACCTTAACATTTTCAACAAGACAGTTCCTTGATTTGTGAATATATATTCCGCCTCCACGGCATCCATTTATATAGCTGTTTGTACTTTTATTCCCCTCAACAACCAGGTCAGCGATCTTAACATTCTCAACGCCAACCGCTTCGACAATCGAACAGCCATTCGTGATCGTGCCATTCAATGAAGCCAGGTAGTCATTAACTGTTTTATTGTCAAAGTAAATAACATTGTCCTGAATATCCGTTATCACGGCTGTGGTAACATCCCATCCCTGTTTATGCTTGTCATCGTATAACTGGATGCCCATTCCTTTTTTAAATCCGCTTACATCTTTCACTACGGCTTTTAACATTCCCCAGTCCGCGTCAACAGTAAAACTGGTTTCAAATCCATTGCATTTCTGCAATATGGTCTCTTTACCTGATCCGATCAGTGAAGTATTACTTGAGAGACGAACCGGACCAGTGATCTCATAAACACCGGGATTTAGTTTTACTGTACCGCCACCTCTTGCCTGGACAGCATCCAGGGCAATCTGGATCGCCCCTGATGTAAAGCCCGGAACATCAGCGCCGGGCCCACCGACAGTGATAATCTGTTCAGCGTACTTTACATCAACCAGCCCGATAGCCTGGCTGCAAATGTCCGGATTCATAGTCAGGCTGATAAGGATCAGACAAAATGCCCTAATTAATTTAAGTTTCATATTTAACACCTCCATTTTTCTTTTAAATATACTAATTAATTCAAGTTGCTAGTTTCTGGTTCCTTGTTGCTGGTTAGCTGCTGATTAATAGAATAATATGTAATTTTATATCAATTTTTTCAACTAATATCAGAATAGTCATTCGTTTCAGTTTCAATTAACTAGCAACCAGCACCAAGCAACTTAAACTAATTAATGGCTGTCATTTTTTTAGACACTCCCTTGAGAGTAAGTTCAAAAGCAAAAATAAATTGTGAAATTATTCTTATGGCATTACTTTTGTGGCAGATGGAAATTTATAAAATATTTGTGCCGGTAATATTTATTAATAACAAACCTGTAAACGACAGAACCCGGATAACTTTTAAAATTAGCTGCTGATATGAAAAAACATTTTAATTATCTATTGATGATCTTTGTTGCTCTGGTAAGTGCAGCAATGTTTTTAACTACATGCAAAAAAGATGAAGAAGAAAAAACATCTGATCCGGCTGCACCAACAGCAACTACCAATTCGGCATCATGGGTCGGACAAACATGGGCGACCCTGAACGCCACGGTAAATGCCAACGGACAGGTCACAATAGTATCTTTTGAGTATGATACGACTGCTTCTTATGGATATAGTATAAATGCAACACCTGATACGGTAAGCGGATTTACATCTACCGGTGTCAGTTCAAGCCTGACTGGTTTAACAATAAATACAGAATATCATTACCGGGTAAAAGCAGTAAACTCAATTGGAACTACTTATGGAAGCGACGTTACATTTACTACTTCTGATACAGTTGGCAGTGTTATTATCTTTAATCCTGATCTGACCTACGGATCAGTAAGTGATATTAATGATAATACTTATAAAACTATCCAGATCGGAACACAAACATGGATGGCTGAAAACCTGAAAACTATCAAATATAACGACGGGACAGATATTCCATTTGTAACAGATGAGACAGCATGGGGAGCATTAACCACACCGGGCTACTGCTGGTATAATAATGATTCAATTACTTATGGAGCAATGTACAACTGGCACACTGTAAACACAGGTAAGCTTTGCCCGACGGGCTGGCACGTACCATCTGATGAAGAATGGACAATCTTAACCGATTATCTTGGAGGTGGGATTATAGCCGGTGGTAAACTTAAGGAAACCGGTATAACGCACTGGGCAAGCCCAAATACCGGGGCAACCAATGAAACAGGTTTCACAGCTCTTCCGGGAGGCTACCGTAATTATCTTGGCACATTTAACAGTATTGGACGCCACGGTTATTGGTGGTCTTCAACGGAAGCCTCATCGTCGGATGCCTACTGCCGGGACGTGTACCACGGTTACAGCAATGTAGACAGGACCAGCAGCAACAAGAAAAGTGGATTTGCTGTTCGTTGCATTAAAGACGATTAGCCAGATCAAGTTTGTATCCTCTATTCTACAAACAGATTGCCGTTACGTGTGTAAACCAAATTATTCGGTGCAACAACCAGTGACGTTTTATCTCTTTCTGAATATTCTTTTCAGAAAGGATCTTATTTTTTGATCCGCTCTGGTGGTATCTTCTTCAAAGATGATTTTCTCCTTTTTAAAGATATCAAGGAATTTATCAAACAGGTTGTCTTCTTTAAAATCAGGACAATCGAGGGTTCCATCCAGTTCGGGAGGCAGATCCGGAAAGGGAGCAATAAGCTCCTCCATTATTCCCGGATTTGACTGAATTTTTTTCAATGTCAATGCCACCAGGGGTAATGCAAGTGCACTTCCTGAACCATTTGATCCATTGTTAAAATGAATAACCGGGGATGAGGCGCCGACCCTGGTGACAATAGTCATTTTCGGATTAAAGGCAGCAAACCAGGCATCGGCATAATTTTGTGAAGTACCTGTTTTCCCGGCCAGGGGGGTGGCAACACCAAAGACATTGTTCAATGAGGCTCCGGTACCTTCCCGGATAGCTTTTTGCAGTATTGCGCTTAGCAATAGGCTCGATCTCTCAGTCAGCACTCTGGTTCTGACTTCACTGAAATCATTCTGATAGATTATTTCTCCGTCAGGATTTGTGATTGACACTATGGATTGAGGATTAATTTTATATCCTCCATTTGCGAATGACGAATAGACAACTGCTATCTCCCTGATGCTGGCTTCAGCAGTACCCAGTGCGAGTGCCGGAGTGTTGTTGAGAGTAAAGGAGAAGCCCATTTTTCTCCATAATGAATCGAGTTTATCAAAACCAACCTTAAGGAACAGGCTGAAGGTCGGGATATTCATTGAATGGGCCAGTGCACCGGCAAGTGAATATTTTCCACCATAGGAATGATCATAATTTTCAGGGCTCCAGTCTTCAAACCCGGATAAAATAATGGAGTCATTGTCAAGATACTGGCAGGGTTCCATTCCCTCCTCAATTGCCACTGCATAAAGCATCGGTTTAAAAACTGAAGCGAGTTGCCTCCGGGCCAGTACCTGATCGTATGGCTGGGTTTTAAAGTCAATACCACCAACCCATGCCATGATGGCACCGGTCAGGGGATCAATGGCAAGTAATCCTGCATGCAACAATGTTAAAGCCTGTTTGATACTATCCCTGACAGAAATTGAATCGGCATATGAGCCGGTCCAGTCAAAGATTGTCTGTAAAGTGATATCATCTGCCCGCTTTATAAGGTTTTGCTCCTTCAGTATACTTTGCGTAATTTCCCCGATTAATTTTTCCCCTGAAGAACTATTGTATTGCTCTGATAATCTTTTCTGCATTACAGATAAATGCTCGTGAAAAGATTTATTCACATAGCTTTGTAGGGGAAGGTTCAATGTCGTAGCAACAACCAGACCGTCTTCTTCGGGATTCCATTCTTTACCTGTAGCAGAAGATATTTCCTGCAGGATCTTATCTGCCTCATTTTTTACCTGGACCAGAAAATAATCTGCTGGTCCTTTTGACTCAACATTGTAATAATCCAGTATCAAAGGAAGCTTAAGCAGAGAATCTGCTTCCTGTGGTTCCAGGTAATTGTATTTCTCCATTTGACTCAAAACAACATTTCTCCGGGTTTTTGCATTTTCAGGATGCAAATGGGGGTTGTAATATGTAGTTGCTTTGAGAATGCCAATTAATACTGCGGATTCTTCGATTTTAAGTTCTTCAACTTTTTTGTTGAAATAGCGTGTTGTCGCAGCTTCGATACCGAAAATATTCTCACCAAAAGAAACTGTATTCAGGTAAAGGGTAAGTATTTCTTCCTTACTGTATGTTTTTTCAAGGCGGTAAGCCAGTAATACCTCCTTTGTCTTGTTTACAAAAACGGTCAGCACGCCGAATTTTTTTCTGCCGAACATGTTCTTTGCAAGCTGCTGTGTGATTGTACTTCCCCCTCCTGAGCTGGGATTATTAAACAGGACCGACTTAAACAAAACCCTTGCAAGACTCCTTGAATCAACACCTTCATGTTCAAAGAACCTGGCGTCTTCTGTGGCGATCAGAGCGTCTATCAGACAGGATGGTATTTGTGTGTAAGAAACATTTGTCCGGTTTTCAGAAAAAAATTTGCCAATAAGCTCACCTTCAGCGGATAATACTGTTGAGGCTGTTGCGTTTTTAAAATTCAGCAACTCCTCCCTGCTCTGAAGATGCCCGAACGCACCGCAATAAACAGATACGATGAACAGACAAGGGACTGCAATAGTTACCAGGGCAATTACAATTATGATTATCCATTTCTTCTTCATCCTTCGAAGGAAGTCATGGATTTTAAACGCAAAAAAGCTCCTGAAAGTACTTTCAGACATGAGGAACGGTTAAGACTCCTGTAAAGCTTCCTTTCTATACTTGCCGGTTAAATGATACAGTTTTCCAAATGTTGCATAACTGGCCATCCACCTGGGCCGTGAATCCCATTTTTATTATATTTACAGTTCCTTTTCAAAGCGGTAAGCCAGTAATGCCTCCTTTGTCTTGTTTACAAAAACGGTCAGCACTCCGAAATTTTTTCTTTGTCAATATACCGGGCACACCGGAATCCATTCTGGGGAGAACGGTCAAAAGGAGGAAGCTGACTCCAATATTCAAATACATAGTTAGGATCATCCCATCATGCGCCTGAAATAATTCGACCATCGCTTGATTCATTCAAACACCACTCTCTTGCATTACCGGCTATATCATATAAACCAAACCATGATATACCATTCTTCATGCCAACCGGCAAAGGGTTTTTGCTAATTGACCGGTATCCCATCTGACCTGGAAATTCTGTGTTAAATAAACGTATTTAAAAACTTATTTTAATACGTTGATTGGATATTAAAATTGATCCGTTATCAATGAATGGCAGTGATGCCTGGAAGTTCGCATACTGGCTTAACAAAAGATTTGAAGGGCGCTTGTGTAAACAGTACACTCTGTCTGAACAGGTAAATTCCGCTATTTGTAATTGACAATAACACGATAAATGCTGGTAAAACAAATTTCTTGTTCATGACATTTCTTTTTAAATATATGATAATAGTTGACTTTTAATTTGTTAATATTTTACCTGCTATACGTTATTCTCCTTTTTGCAGGCTATTAAAGTTAGGAAAGGATTAAATATAAATCAAAAAAATATGATATAGGTTATAGCATGAAATGAAATAACTATCAGAGGATTGGAATCCAGCCAATCCTTCCTGTAAAGGTTTTACCGTAAAAATATTCATTGTATTTTCCAAGGATAGTGAATTTTTCTCCTGGTTTTACATTATCTATGTAGACAGCATTTTTACCGGGAGATTCAAGTAGGGCAATTGCTTCCGGAATAGTCTTCTCCTGGATAGCATTCCGGATCAGTTCGACCTGGTTCTCCCTGATATAACCAGATGAACCGTCAGGAAGCAGAACTCGATATAAATTATCTGTAAGGGCAGTCACCTTCATTATGGAATGTTCATCAAGTGTATCAACTATCCGGCTGGCAAGATCTGGCGAGTATTTTATAAATGCAGTTCTTTTCGACCGGACAAACTCTCCGAGGAAAAGGCTGTCTCCGAAAATTTTAACCGGTACTGTATTGGTCTCAGCAATAAAATAATACGGATCGACAGGGCCTCTGCTATAAATGCCAAAATGCAGGTGCGGAGAGGTAGTTTTTGCATTTCCCGAGTTTCCAACAGTGCCAATGACCTGTCCGGCAACGACACTGGTTCCCCGATATACTTCCTGAGTTTCAAGGTGTGCGAAATAGAGGTTCATCGATCTTACCGGGTCATGAAGCCAGACATATCTCCCACCTACTTCCCCTTCACCTACCCTCGTAACATTAGCATTGACAGGTGCAATTACAGGCGTATGCCTCGAAGCGAAGATATCAACCCCGTGATGCTTTCTCCTCCCTGCATCTCTGGGATCCCCGAAAAAACTTAAAATTGACCTGCTGTTTTTCCCCTTAACAGGAAATCCTATTGACGGAACTTCACTGATCAGTACGCTGAACCTTCCCCCGCGCAATAATTCAGGCTGTAACCGCAATACGTAGTTAGCGTCACGTCTGGGTTCAAACTCGAGCCGGCAACTATCTCTGTCTGCTGATGCAACATGTGTCCATTCGTAGATCGAATCTCCACTTTGCCGAAACAGGTCAGCAAAAAGAATCATTGAGTCAACAGAATGGACAGTTATTTCGACTTCTATTCTTTTTCCCCGCAATACAAAAAAACGATATCCCACTGCTTCAACACCCTTTGGATCAAGATAAAACTGCTCTTCGAAAGGGAGTTTAATATCAACAGGTTTAGAAAGTGAATTCTCACTTGCTTCTTTCCAGTCGTGGCCAATGGCAGTCTGAATTAAATTTGCCTGTTCAAGAGAATGCAGGTAGGTTTCATGTTCCGATCGGGGCAGGAAAGGTTCGGGTACTATTTCCGACCTGCAGCTTGAAAGTAAAAGGAGAGTTGCAGCAATTAGTATTAACACGGGATTTCTACCATTCAGATAAGAATGCCAGGTTATTCCTACAGTAGAAACAGAATTCACCACTGGCAAATTTTTATTATAAAAGATGTTTAGCATTATAAAATATAAACATTTCAAATCTGGTAAGTTTTATAAAGCCTCTTTAATTATCTTATGAAATACAATAATATTGAATAATAGCTAAATTGAGAAATAAAGTCTTTGATCCGTGTACCAAAAACATAATCTGATAAGTTCAAAAAACAGAAAAATGAGGATAAGGATATCTGTTAAGCTTAATTGTAAGTTGCTCCATCCCGAATTAAATAACTATCTTTATAAGATTCACAGGCTGAAAATTATGCAACGAGATTTTTCTTTGTACCAAGATCTAATCCTTACAAAAATGAAAATTTTAGAAAAATTCAGTTTTTATTTATTCGTACTGTCGTTACCACTATATGCGGTCGCGCAACAAAATGCGCCCAGTTCTGTCTCACTTAACAGATTAGGCGACAGGATTTATGAAGTTACAGGAGGAAGCGGGGCAAATGGAGGTGCATTTATCGGGGACTACGGTGTTTTGCTGATTGATGCCAAAATGAACAAGGAATCTGTTGATCAGACAATCAGTGAAATAAGGAAACTGACAGACAAGCCTATCCGGTTCCTTGTTAACACTCATAGTGACGGGGATCATGTTGCTGGTAACAGGTTTTTCCCGGAATCAGTCGTTTTCGTGGCGCATGAGAATTGCCGCCAGGAATTCTTTCATCCCGGAAGAAACGGCGAACCTTCATCCTGGAATGATCCAAAGCTGTCTGCATTTATCCCTTCGGTAACCTTCAGCAGTAAAATGGACCTTTATGTTGATACAAAAAAGGTTGAGCTGTGGTATTTCGGGAAGGGTCACACGACCGGAGACATTGTTATCTATTTCCCGGACGACAAGATTGCTTTTGTTGGTGATCAGATATTCGAAGGACGTGTTCAGCTTATACATTCTTACAAGGGTGGAAATTCATTTGCACATGTAGAAACATTGCAAAAAATGCTTGAGACCATCGATGCAGAAAAGTTCTGCTGTGGTCATAATGAACCACTGGACAGGAATGCGGTAATCACACATATCAGTAAAATGAAGGACCTGCAAAACAAAGTCTCGGAATACATTGGCAGGAATTACAATCTGGAACGCATCAAACAGGACTTCAGTGCTGACCATGGCAATCTGGTTGAAACAATATATAATGAATTAAATGCTTCAAAATAAGGTATTTTAATTCGGATTTTGTCGTAACACTTTAGTATTATAGCTTGTCTCCTAATCTGTTAGTTTTACACTCAGCAGGTTTCTTTAACCTCAGTAGCTTTTACGAATTCGTATAACTGAGTGAGACATGCCACGCTAGAGGTCCGTTGTAATAAAATTAAGAAAGCAATAAAGACAGGACAAATACAAATCCTCACACCCCGTAATTAATCAAACCGGAGTAACCAGAATAGTATGATTTATAAAATTTGATTACCCGATTGTGGCAGTTATTCATACACCTATTCTTTTCCATCAATAGAGAACCAAATACTTTTCTATACATTGTTAATTAAGATTAATGATTATAATATAATAAGCATGAACCGAAATTCATTCATAGTAAGAAATAATTAATAAACATAGCGTTAAAACATCGGCAAACGATAACTTATATCTATTCTAAATTAACTTGTTTCAATTTTTTACTGATGTGAAAGCTCTCCCTAATAAGGAACAAATAAATATAGTAATTAAATAGACACCATTGAAAAAGGCAGGTCATCCTCAACGATTCTGTAAAGACAATAGTCTTTCCAATCATTCACCTCACCGGACCCAGGTACTTGTCCAGCCAGGCCAGGGTCTCTTTGATATACTCAGCTCTTGGTGGGATGTGGTCAGTGTCATAGAACTTAATGTCTTTATCCTCGGGTGGAGTTCCAAGAAGTTCAAACGCAGGTATTGATGATGTCTCAGGAGGAATGAATACGTCATATTTGCCATTCAGCATAAGGGTCGGTGTCCGTACCCTACTCACGTAGTTCAAAGCATTGACCTCCGGACGTCCTGAATCCTGAAATCCTCCTCCAAGAAGCACGCTTGCCTTAAACCGTTCTTCTACTGCAGGTATAATCAGACCTAATTCTCCCCCCCAACTCATTCCATAATAAGCAATTTTCAGGCTGTCAATGTCCTGCCGGGTCTGTAGATAATCTATGCTTCGTCGAATATCTTTTATTTCCTGAATTGCAAGCTCTGTGTAAGCATAAGATTTTGTGGCTTCAACAGTCATTAGAACTGCCATATATTCTGGTGATCCGCGCTCGAATGTTCCCTTAATAACTGGATAAAGAACAGCCCGGCCATTACGGATAAGGTATGAAAGGAACATGGGAAATTCGTAATAATCCTCAATCCCCTCACTGGAAGGTGTCCAGGAAGAGGCACTGCCCGGAAAATAGATAACTGTCTGATAGGGGGATTGAGCATTGACCGGAAGGAAAAGATGGGCTATAATCCGTTCATTTCCATAGGCGGCATTGAATGAGATCTTTTGATGTACCCACCCTTGTGGATTCTCGTTTGACGTTTCGATTTTTGGATCTAACTCCTTTTGATCATAGGCAAACTGTTCTTTATAGATTTGGAAGATAGGATCGGTGATTTGTGGATGATTTCCGTAGTCCTTCATATAAAAAACCATTCTTTTTCCAAGAGCAACATCAGGTATTGCTATTGAATCAGGATAAAGTGCCAATCTGAATCCATTCCTCGGAGAACGATCCATTGATAGAGACTGTTTCTCATACTCAAAATCATATGTATTATCTTCCCATGATCCTCCTCTAATAATCCTTCCCTGTTCGGTTTCATTCCAGCACCATTCCCTGACATTGCCCGGCATATCGAATGCCCCGTAGGCTGTGACTCCGGGAAGACTTCCCACAGCAACAAGCCCTTCACCTCCAAAGTTTGTAAAAGGTGCTAAAGTTCCGAAGCCCCCAAGCTGTGGTGCTTGGATCATGGGCGTATACCCTCCCCGTGCTATGTTCCAATGGATGGAGGTGGGCAGGCTCATCCCTTTCCATTCCGCGTATGCAGCAGCTTCAAACCAGCTAATCCCTGAAACAGGGAAATCTGCTTCAACACTCGGGTAATCTCCGCCCAGCCATGTTTGCGGACCCGGCTGATCCGACTGGTCCACAAACTCTTTCATCGCTTCATCCCAGGTGAGGACCTTTCCATCTTTAATAAAAGGGTGTTTCCAGTATTCCTGATTCCAGTATCCTCCGGCATCTATGAATTCCTTATACTCATGGTTCGTAACCTCATAGCGACCGATGAAGAAATCCCCTATGGTTCCAATTTCTGTCTGCGTGGTAGGCACACGTATCATCCCCTCGGGAAGGCTCCCTTGTTTATCCATGGTTCTTACGAGATTGTAGCTGCCTATGAGATTGTCCTCCCCTCCAAGGCCCCAGGTAGATGCTGCCGCAAGAACGGTATCATACCCTTCCTTCTCCAGCTTCCAGCGAAAGATACCTAAGGGCACACGGACACTGTCCAGCGGTGTGATTCCAAGGAAGGACCACTCGGCATCCGGGTCCACGTATTCCTTCATGTAAACTCTTGCCCCGGGAGGATCGGTGATTACGTCGATGTGTCTGGAACATTGACTGAAGAGCGTCTCCAGTACTGTATCATTCCCAAGAATTTCCTCAGCCTGTTCTGCAAGCCGATAGGGTTCCACAAGATTCCTCCAGACATCATTATCTGCAATCATCTGTTCTATTTTGGGAATTGCCTCCTCCCTGGCCCAGCGGATGTCAGCCTGCCGTTTAAAGAATCTTATTGCGCCAAGGATAATGACACCTATGAATATAGCTGCTGCAGGGATAAGTAACCTTTGCAGGATAAGTTTCTTGCCAGGTTCAACCTTCTTTTCCTGCTCATATGTTCCTGCTCTGAGTGCCTCATCGATATCTTTATCTTCGATTTTTTCCAAAGTCAACAACATATGCACTACCCTATACAACTTTTTCATTTGTTCGTCCAGGGGAGGTGTCAAAGCATCGAACCAATGCACATTGCCAATATAATATTCGAGTTGTTTCGATAGCGGTACATCCTCCAAGCGAAGGTTGATGACAGACAACCCGTGATGGACTGCCCGGTCCACTTCTTTGATGACCTGCGGAGAATGGTTTGAGTTTGAGGAATAAATAAGGACAAATACTTTTGAGGTTTTTATGCCATCGATGATGGCCTCTGCAAAGGGAAGGCCCGGTGAAATGTCGCGGGGCGCAATCCAGCAACGGATCCCGTTTTCTTCCAGGATCGAACACACAGCATTAGCTGCGTCTTTATCTATGCTGGAGTAACTGATGAATACTTCATGGGCCATATCCGTCATACTTTTTGCCCGTAATGATAATTGCCATGATATAAGTATTATGTAAAGGTAAAAAAGATTGTAACATGTTCCAAATAAAATAATTATATGGAAAACATTTTATTAGCAAGTTCCCCACTGCTGGTGGAGGAAATGGTCTGATAAGTCGCCCGTTGTTTCAGTGAACTTCTGTATTAAATAAAAAAGAGTTCGTTTAATTATACGGCAGGTTCATTTTTTTGGCAATCTCTGCTGGATTAAAGTAACTGGCTTTAAATATTTCTTCCAGTTTGGGAGTCAAGGCAAGCAGTTCTCCTACAGGATTTTTGACTTAAATATAAGTTGCATATAACATCTATGTGTTAAAAGCTGTATCTTAATATGTTGTTATGTTGAAAAAATGCGCCGGATCATAGGTAAACTCGCTTCTTTTCCTAAGGTTCAGCAAAAAGAAGGGTTGATTATTAATAAGCTAATTTTATTTTCATCTCAGAGTATAATTTAATATGACAATCAGAATCCCGACACCTGTCTCCGGAGGTTTATTACTTATCTCCTCCCTTCAGTGTAGTGATAAGTATAACTCCATTTGAGCCTCGTGCACCATAAATTGAAGCTGATGCGCCCTTTAATACCTCTATTGATTTTACATCATAAGGAGAAATGTCATCGATTTCGGGAATAATGATACCATCCACAACAAATATGGGTTCGGTACTTAGGTTAAAGGAAAAAGATTCCCGTATCTTTATACTTTTCCCAACTACTTCAACACCTGGAACCTCCCCTCTGATCATATCATAAATATTACTATACTGATAGTTACGTCGACCTTCAATTTTATTGACTTCAGTATTCAGGTTCTTTCTGCTGACACTTCCATAACCTATATTAATCATTTCATCTTCCGCCCGTATCGGTTCAATTGTTTGAACATTAATCATTTCATTATCCACCTGTACCGAATCAATCATACTGGTATTAAAATCTACCAGAACAATATTTATTACCACATTGTTCAAAGCTGTCAGATCACTTGCTATGTTAATTTTTTGGGCACCATACTGGTTAGAGAATGCCGATATTTGTTTTGCTGAAGGAGAGACTCTGACACGATAAAAACCTTTTGCATTAGTAACCGAATTTGTAAACACCTGATCGACAAATATAAGAGCACCTGCAACAGGTCTCATGTTTGTATTTGTAACGATACCGGATATTTTAATTTTCTTCTTGGTTAAAGGATTACCGGCAGATGCAGTCTGGATCGCGAAAGCCAAAAAAAGAACTGCTATAATAAGCGAAATATGTTTAAAAGCTTTCATGACATTAATTTATTAAAGTTTATTTATAATCCGTTAAGTTATCGAATCTGTTTTATTTCCCACACAATGACCTTTAACTGGCCCATTTGCCCTATTTGTTTTTTGTAAATATATCTTAGTACATGATAAAAATATTAACTAATTGATTATCAATACCGTGTGAGGTTATTGTTAATAAAAGCACATTAATATATTTGAATAAAATCATGATATACAATTAGTTGGAATGTATTATCAATAACATTTCCGAAAATGAATACCAAGGTTGAAAACAAAGTTAAGATTTTATCAGATACATTGGCAGAGCTCTTTGGAGATAAATTGAACGTATCTGTAAATTTATGGCTCTGGTGTTGATTGCTTTGGCCTTGATTTACAAAGCCAGGATATATCTTGACGGATTATGCCCAATACAAACAAAAAAACATGGAAGAAAGGCCAAAAGCTTCTTCAAATATGGACTGAATTATATTGCCAACTTGCTTTTTAGCAATGATATAGATAAATTTAACCAATGTAGTAAATTTTTGTCATGTACTTAGTAGTTAAAATTAAAAGAATGAAAACAAATCGACGCAAATTTATTTCGACTGCCGTTGTTGGTGGTCTGGCTGCTACTGCAGTACCGTTGCCAACTTGCGGATCAGAAACAACAGCATCTGGTTCTCAATTAGACTTAAAATCCAGATATGCCAAGCTTGATGAAATACTTAAACAGCCTGTACTGAAAAAGGAATTGTTTACGTCTCCGGTAATCATAGAAACCCTTGAATTGTTACGTTTTGAAAATAGTTTCCTGTGCCGTGTACGATCAACTGATGGGGCTGAAGGTATTTCAGTAGGTCATAGTGAGCTTAGGATACTTTGGCCTATGTTCCTCAATAACTTGCAGCGTTTTTTTATTGGTCAGGATGCACGCGAGTTGGACTTAATATTTGAAAGAGTTTATATTTATAATTTTAATTTCAGATATAATGGAAGATCTCTTGGAATACCTTTGGCAACCATTGAATTTGCTATTCTGGATATGCTTGGGCGAATTGCTAATAAGTCAATGGGACAGTTGATCGGGGAAATTCATAATCCTGAAGTTGGTGTTTACATGGCTACTGAGTTTCGGCACTTACCACTTGAAGAACATCTTGAACGGATTAAAGAAACTGTTGCTGAATATGATGTCAATGCGCTTAAGATAAAAGTTGGTTATCAGTATGCGGGAACTACGGACATTCATTATGCTGGCCTGCCTGGAAAGACTGAGAAATTGATACCTCTTATCCGCAAAACATATGGTGATGATTTTTCTCTTTATGCTGATTCAAATGGGTATTATACTGCAAGTGAAGCCATACGAGTTGGTAAAATATTGGAAGAATATGAATATCGTTATTTTGAGGAACCTGTTCTGTATTGGCATTTTGAAGATATCAAACAGGTTGCGGATGCACTTACTATTCCTATCGCCAATGGAGAACAAGACCAAAGCTTTTATAATTTTCGTTGGCTTATTGCAAATGATGGTCTTGAAATTGTTCAACCTGATAATTATTATTTTGGAGGATATATTCGTTCGATGAAGGTTGCCCGTATGGCAAATGCATTTGGAAAAACCTGTGTGCCTCACATGTCAGGGGGTGGACTGGGATATCTTTATGATATTCACTTTGTTTCTGCCATTCCCAATGCCGGACCTCATCATGAAACCCATGGATTGAGGACTCATGTACCTTTTGAATGCCCAACATCAACCTTGAAAATCGTGAATGGGAAAATAAAAGTACCCACAGGCCCGGGATTGGGGATTGATATTGACCCTGAATTTATTAAAAAGCATCAGGTTGTAAAAATGTAATTAATGCAAAAGCCCGGCGATCTAATCATTTTTAGCCGGAGCACGTTGAGCAGGTAGCGCCGGTGTTTCCTTAAAACGTCTGTTATGGGAAGAGTAACTGCCTCTTTTATTGGTCCTTTGAATACCTTCCCGTCCTTTGATAATCAGGAACAATTATCTGCAAGTTTTGCTATTACATCAGGTGACAACAGGGCTGATCTTGGCTTCAGTGCTCTCCAGCCATACTGGAAGCAAATTAAACAGGCCATTGGTGGTCGTTGCGTAGTTCTCAAACCAAACAATATTTCTTACTATCATTTTTGGCGCAAAGGACTCTGGATTCTCCTGTACTTGTCGCTCTTTATTATTCAACAACGGGATTTAATTGGAAAAATAAAAAATCTTGAATATATTAAACAACTATTCATTAAGAATAGAATGATAAAAGACTTAAAAACCAAGCGTTATGAAACCACTGAAAAATATGTTTTCTCCTGTATATTTCATTCTCAAAATTGCTCTTTTATTCGCATGTCCTGTAATAAGTTATTCACAGCCAAGATTGGTTATTTCTTCAGGTCATGTCTCCTTTGTTAACACTGCTGAATTTAGCCCTGATGGGAAGTGGTTTGTCACAGCATCTGACGATCAAATTGCAAAAATATGGGAAGTAGTATCCGGCAGAGTAGTCAATTCATTAGAAGGTCATAATTCTTATGTTTTGACTGCCAGATTCAGCCCTGATGGCAAAATGGTGATAACCGGATCTTTGGACAACACATGCAAAATATGGGAGACAGTATCCGGTAAAATGCTTCATTCATTAGAAGGCCATACAGGGAATATATATTCAGTTCAATTCAATCGGGATGGGGCATATGTACTTACTACTTCAGGAGATAACACGGCAAAAATTTGGGAAATAGCTTCCCAAAAACTTCTAAAATCAATTAAGTTGATAGGGTGGACTCAGATTGCCTTTAGCCCTGATAGCCGATGGAAATCAGATTATAACATCTTCTGCCGATAGGACTGCTAAAATCTGGGCTTCTGAATCAGGCATTTTAATCCAGTCTCTTGAAGGTCATACTGATAATGTAGTGACTGCTCAATTCAGTCCGAATGGTAAATGGGTAGTAACTTCATCATGGGACAAAACAATTAAAATCTGGGATTCTACCAATGGGGAAGTTATCAGAACAATCAGGGGATCATATTTAAGTGGCATTGATTGGCCCACATTAAGAATTTTAGCAAGTAATGATTCAGAAGTCTCCATTTTTAGTCTCAATGATGATCAATCCTCACTCTCTTTTGTAATCCTTGATTCCAAAGGCTGGGTTGTTACACACACGTCGGGTTTATTTGACGCTTCACCTGGTGCAATGGAAAAACTATACTTCGTTCAAGACCTTGAAATAATTGAATTTGACAATCTAAAGGACAAGTACTTTGAACCTGGTCTGTGGGAAAAAGTTATTTCGGGAAAACCTATTCGTGTCGTAGAAAACTAAATCTATTGGTGATTCAAAAAGCCTGAGCACAATTCATCAATTCTATGAAAAGCGCAGGCTTGAATCCCCGCGAGCGCATTCCCCGCTGCTTGCGGCGGGGTAAGCGAGCAAAAAAAATTGAAAAATCCTTATTGGGGATCGAAGATTCCTCGCAGCTTGCTGCGAGGATCTTCAATTTTGAAAATTAAATTTTTGCATTTAGCCTGACTATTATCGTTTCACATATTTATTTAAAAGAAGGACAAGATTTTTGTTATTGAGAATGGCTTTATAATAATCTGGAGCAAGACGCATTTTAAAGGTAATCAGTCAGGCGGAATAAGGAATCCAAGGTTAAGTGGATATAACCGGAAGCGTGAGTTATTTTATGGAAAAGCTCAAATCAATAAATGAAAATCCGGTCAGTCTGAATATCTACAATCTTAACAGACTGCTCATTTTAAACCAAACAAGGGTGCTCAATATAACTGGAACATGCACCTAAGACCGGAGTTATTTAAGAATTGAATAAGGAGTCCACTCTGCTTGCATCTGTTTCTGTAAAGTTAATTATTCTCTTGATTGGCAACAGCCTTTTTTGCTACTGCCAGTAGCTGATTAAGACGTGTCCGCCGTATCCGCCAAACGGCGGAGAAGGCGGATGTCGTAATTGTAGCCTTCAGTAATGCTTGGCATCTGAGGGCTATTTGTTTAACTATCAAAGGTAAACCAGAGTTGAATTAAATCCAAAAGTGTATTTACTATTGATTAGCCGGAATCTGAAAAGCCTGACTAAACGAATATCCTTCTCTGACATCATAAAATACATTAAGTACATCCCGGATCGATTTATTCTGTAATATCGGAGCCTCCCGGGAAATCTTTTAAAACATGGATCATATTTGGATTTCCTTTATCAGGATAAATAGCCTGAGATTTTTTTTTGAGAGGATGTTGAATTTGTCAGGAAATTTCCTGATAAACAATAATGCTGATAAAAATATTATCAACATAAATCCATAATATTAGATAAATATTATATAAAAAATAGTATATTTGCTATATATTTCAACGGTTTTCACCAAAAATATAAATATTTTTAATATTAACGTTTCAATTAAAAGAATTATGTTCGAAAGTCAAAGGAATAATGACGCTCTTGGAGCAATAAATCGTGGCGTGCCGTGCGAATCAGGGTTATGTACATTATGTGACGCAGCGTGCAAAGGAAAATGTGAGACATGGCTTTCCTGTATGGAAGGAAGAAAAATGTTATATCCACGTAAGTTTGGATATTCAACAGCAGGAGGAGACAATGTTACTGCTCTTGGAATAGGATATCACGCCCTTCGTATACAAGGTTATGCTTATGGCTCTTCTGGTCTTAACAATAAACTTACAGATGATCCGGATGATTGTATTTTTCCGAATGTGAATATCGAGACAGAGTTCGGCAATAACATTAAAACCAAGTGCCGTATTCCTATAATGACCGGCGCTTTGGGATCGACCTTTGTTGCAGCACGATACTGGCCATCATTTGCAGTTGGGGCCGCACTGGCAGGTTTTCCGATTGTTATCGGCGAGAATGTTGTAGGTGTCGATAAAGAATCGAAAATATTAAATGGCAAAACCTTGGCATCCCCTGAAATGGATAGGAGGATAGAATATTTTAAAAGATATTATGACGGTTATGGAGCTATTATTATTCAGATGAATGTGGAAGATACTATGAATGGTGTCGCAGAGTACCTGATCGAAAAATACGGAAATGAAGTAATCATTGAACTTAAATGGGGTCAGGGAGCAAAAGATATCGGAGGTGAAATACAGGTTACTGATCTTGATTATGCACAATTTCTCAAATGGAGGGGTTATATTGTAGATCCGGATCCGACTGATCCAGTAGTCATTGAAGCTTATAATAACAGAGCTATAATATCATTTGCCCGTCATAGCCGTTTGGGTGCAACAGATAAGCATTCACCGGAGGAGATACGTGACAGTTTTCTTAACAGCATTAATTACCTCAGGAAGCTCGGATTTGAAAGAATAACCCTTAAAACAGGGGCGTACGGGATGGAAAATCTTGCTATGGCGATCAGGTATTCGGCTGATGCAAAACTTGATTTACTTACAATTGATGGTGCCGGTGGCGGGACAGGAATGAGCCCATGGAATATGATGCAACACTGGGGAATCCCCTCCCTGGCTTTACATGCTAAAACGTATGAATATTGCAATATTCTTGCAGAAAAAGGTTTAAAAGTGCCTGATATTTCTTTAGCAGGTGGTTTGGCGCGTGAAGATCATCTGTTCAAAGCACTTTCGTTGGTTGCTCCTTATGCCAGATTAGTTTGTCTCGGAAGGGCTCCTATGATAGCAGGCTTTCTTGGGAGTAATATAGAAGGTGTATTCCATCCTGAAAGAAAAGCCATTCTTAATGGACACTGGGATGTACTGCCTCACTCAGTTACTGAATATGGTAAATACCCGGAAGAAATTTTTGCATTGTGGGAAAATGTTAAAAACAAAGTTGGTGCCAATGAAATAGACAGAATTCCTTTAGGCGCAATTGCACTCTGCGGGTATGCTGATAAGCTTGCGTGTGGGTTACAACAATTTATGGCAGGAGTAAGGAAATTTAATATCTCACAACTAAGCCGTGACGATTTAATTACCGCTAACCGTGAAACTGAAGCTATAACTGGTATACCTTTTATGACAGAAGCCCTTGATGATAAGGCAAAGACAATTTTGAATTCGTGATTTATGAGGGCGCGAAAGCGGAATAAAAAAATTTGACTTTGCTATCTAAATAATGTAACTTTATAAAATGATTAGATTACACTAATCATATAATGTTCTAAATCAAAAATTTAGCGTTATGAATACCTATTCAAAAATCCCTGCAATCATTATTCTTTTAATTACTTCAACATTAATTCTTACCTCCTGTAAGAAGAAACCAACCCTGCCTGTTGTGACAACAACCAGTGTCACAGCTATTACCCAGACAACCGCAACATCCGGTGGAAATGTCACAGGCGATGGAGGAGCTGAAGTAACTTCACGGGGTGTCTGCTGGAACACTTCTGAAAATCCGACAACATCTAACAGCAAGACATCAGATGGTAAAGGAACAGGATCTTTTACCAGCAATCTGACATCATTAACACCGGGTACCAAATATTATGTCAGGGCTTATGCCAAAAACGAAGCCGGCACCGGTTATGGCAACCAGGTATCATTTACCTCAGGTGAAATTGTACTGGCAACAGTATCAACAACCTCTGTAACTTCAATAACAGGTACTACTGCTGTTTCGGGCGGGAACATAACATCCGACGGAGGAGGGCAGATTACTGCCAGAGGGGTTTGTTGGGGACCTGATGCCAATCCCACAATAAGCAATGATAAAACAAATGATGGCACAGGAACAGGAAGCTTTACAAGTAACATTACAGGACTAAATCCTCAGACTGCATATCATGTAAGAGCTTATGCCACTAATAGCGCAGGAACTGCTTATGGTAGTGATGAGCCTTTCTCTACAGTTGGAGGATCTCCGGATGCTGAGACATACGCCGCATCATATGTGGCAGTATCAACCGCTACATTAAATGGTTACGTTTTCGCCAATCATTCATCTACTGATGTAACCTTTGAGTATGGAACTACTGAAAGCTATGGACAGACTATTGCTGCTGATCCTGCAATAATACCAGATGGCTTTGCATCTGTAATTGCAAATGTGACAGGATTAAACCCGGGAACTACATATCATTATCGTGTAAAAGCTATAAATTCTATAGGAGAGTCTTATGGAGAGGATGTTACTTTTACAACGAATCCAACAATTGTATTGACAATTGAGGATGCAACATCATGGACACCGGAAAATCATAACCTGAGTATTGTCCCGGACGCTACGGCAAAACTATACGCAAGCCAATCTTCTTTTGAAAATAATTTACCTGACTTTACTGCAACTTCTGACGCGAATGGAACTGTAGAGTTCAATGTACCGGTTCAGGAGCAATATTTTCTTGTAGTAGAAAAGGCCGATTTAAGCAATATAAAGGATGACTATGTTATAGGTGGTGTGTTTAATGATCAAAGTGAAATAGATAGTTGGCCGACCCAGGCCGGCGCACAGGTTGGAGGGCTAAAATACTATGATTTTAATTCTGATGGTTTAGTAAATTCCATGGACCAAATAGGTCATGATATAATTTATGTCTATGAGAACCAGACTACAACCAAAACTATAACAATAGGTAATTAAAAGACTTTAACTGATTATACTTAAATTCAATATTTATAACTGTTAATCAGGAAAGACCAGTGACTTTGATCACCTTTGGCCGGAGTAAATTGACCATCCCTGTCTGGAGTTAAGTGCCTGTTGTTAAGGCATGTATGTTAATTGCTATCTGACCGGCCAAATGTGGTCAAGACGTCCGCCTTTTACATTTTTTGACAGTGTCAGTTAAAATAACTGCTTGAATTTGCAGCTGCTATTATATTCTCTTCCAAATGGGTAAAGTTTTGCATATCTGCATTAATTACATCTATTCCATTCTCAAGCATATAAGCATACGCTCTCTGAAATGAATTTAGCGGAGATTTTAGGAGCCTTTTGCTGTAATATCTGTTAAAAACAGTTTCATCACCTTTACCTGCTGCACTCATCGGAGCCATCAACCTGACTGTTTTCATTCCTATCAGCCCAATCCCTGCATTCCTGGCAAGATTAAGCAAGGGCTGAAGATCCTGTAATGAGGGAGTATCTTTTTCAATCCCCTTTGTCGTCCAGTCATACCAACCGGCAGGTGTAATCCCGATCATGGCAATATCGTACCATCCCGTTTCAATAGTAACTTCCATTACTTTCTTTGCATTTTTATGAGTAGAGAGACCAAAATGGCCCACCTTTCCGGCGGATTTGGCGTCAAGAAATGCCTTGTATATTTCTTCATTATTCAAAAAGGAAGGATTTCGAATATTCATTAATAAATATGCATCGACATAATCTGTTTGAAGATCTTTTAAACTTTGATCAAGTAATTTTGTCCATTTACTGGCTGCTGATTTTGCCTGGTCCAAATTAATTGGAACATCAAGCTGCGAATTATCTGAATCATCTATCATTGCTTTCGAGGTTACCCAGATATTATTACGGTTAGCTTTCATGAAAGGAGCAAAGCTTGTTTCATTTCCCTTGTAATAGGTCTCCGAACCACAGTCAAAATAGTTGATCCCGGCTTCAAATGCGCGGTCTAACAACCGCACCGCTTTCCCCCCTATTAATGCAGCTCCACAACCAAATACTAACCGGCTGCACATGAAATTCGTCCGGCCAAGCTTTCTATGAGTCATGGAAGGTTGTTCGTTTCTGCGATCTAATACTTCAGTTTTTGATGGTTCTTTAAATAAAATATCGCCTGAAATAATAAAAGGAGTACCAGCTGCAACAGTTAACAATGATTTGTTAAAATTCCTGCGGGTAATCATACCATTTTTCTTTGTGTGCTTCATATCAATAGTTTTTATGGATAGCCATAATTATAGTGTAATAGTAAAAATTGCATTAAGGAGAATTAATAATCGATTAATAATTTATTTCTCGTCAATTCGAAGTTTTCTCCAGAAATCAATTGATGCTTTTATCGCCAGGTCTTTATCTTTAATTCCGGTCACACCGGCAACTAATATCCCCTTCTGAAAGATAACATCATAATATTTGTTCATATTACAAACAAGAACCTCAATACCTTCCACCGAGACATGCTCAATCCCTTTTCCATATTTATTAAAATGGTCACTAAATCTGGTGATTATCGTTTTTACAGACTCTGCAGAACTCTTGCGGGAAAGAAAAACGGGGATTTCAATATTATCGTTGTAATATTTTGCGGTATAAGTATCTTCCAAAAAGATATATCCTAATGCATCAACCAGAAAATATTGCACAGAATATGGTACAAGATTATCTTTTGGTAGAGCTTCCAATCCCCATACAGGTTCATCTGAATCACCAAGGGCATCTGTTATTTTTTGGGCCAAATCCAGGCAGTCCATCTGTAATTCATCAGTCGATTCTGAAGCAGCAATATGAATATAATATTGCCCTTCCCAGATATAATAATCTGCTTTTGAAAAATATGATTCTCTTCCAAATTCAAGCTGAGATGCTTGGGCTGTCCGCTCACCTGAAAAAACACCAAAAGCATGAGTCGGTGTGATCATATTAAAAATTGAAAGTTCAATAGAATTACGATTATCTTCGATATCCCTGAAATTGCCAAAAATAGCCCAGGCCAGATCATACGAAAGATAATATTCAGCTCTGCCATTTATTTTGTCGTATAGATTAATAGGCTTATATTTCTCGATATCGTTATCAAGTTCCCATCCTTCTAATGGTAACCTTTCAATTATAAGAACTGTTTTTTCCAGCGAGGTTTCAATATCATCTTGTTGAACATTCCTAAAGGTTGGTGATTGGCTTTTCAGAAAAAGAACATCAAGTACAATTAAAATTAACCCGGTAATTATTTTTGATCTGTTTTTTTTTAGTAAGACCTGCCTCTCCTTGAATTTCTCCTTTACTCCCTTATCAGGAATCTTTTCATAATGTATTATTCCATTAATTAATTCCTTAATAGCGTTTGCCACCTTGTTTATCTGATTGCGGTATTTTGTTTTATTAAGGTTTAATTTTTCATTATCAT
>Ga0315538_1000530_pt1 | contig 23678 bp, 21 predicted proteins | sample SalMarSW160230MG_2_FD_203834 | JGI IMG/M metagenome (GOLD analysis project Ga0315538, IMG submission 203834) | Salt marsh sediment microbial communities from the Plum Island Ecosystem LTER, Massachusetts, United States - Salt Marsh Sediment SW1601-230 ...
TTGCCGCGACGATGGGTAGTCGAACGGACCTTCTCGTGGTTGGGAAAGTATCGGCGTTTGAGTAAAGACTATGAGTCGCTGACGGTTAGCAGCGAAACTATGATTCAACTTGCTATGATTAACCTGATGATTCATCGATTAAAACCCGGATGACCGGACTTTTCATACACATTCTTAGAGAATTCGGATACGATGTTCCTTAGATATCCCAAATCCGAAATGTTTTTAATCTTAATGGACTGAAGGGTGTTTATATTTGAGTGTTTTTGAACACGCCAAGTCTATTCAGTCCAGTTGTATGAGATTGCCACAGTCTGAAAGCATTGCTCGCAATGACACCGATGCAAATGAGGTGATATAAAGTAATAGGCTATTAAGCGTGTTAGACTGATTTTTGTGGGTGGTGGTTTTTTCCTTGGTACGGCTGAGGTTTTGGTGGGTGGAGAAGAACAATAGTCCTATAAGCGGATTAAGACATCAAGCGGAGGTGTTTATGAGTCGATAAGGCAATCAGGCAGTTCCGGTGCGCGTAGACATATTAGCAGGCTACGGCTGCGAAATGCGAGAAACGATGAAAAAAGGCCTTTCTCTTGTTGAATTGATGATAATTGCGGCAATAATAGGTATCCTTGCAGCTATTGTGATACCTAATTTTCAATCGCATACGACCCAGGCTAAAGAGGCTGTGGCCAAAGACAGCCTACGATTACTGCGAAGCTCAATCGAGTTGTATACCGCCCAGCATGGTGGAATGCCGCCAGGCTATCAAGATGATGATCCGGATACAGTTCCAAGTAGTGCCACATTTCTCAGCCAGACGGTACTGCAAAGGCGTTACATCTCGAAGATGCCTAAAAACCCGTTCAACAATTTGGATACTATGTTGGTGGTCGGAAATAGCGAGACGTTGCCAGAGGATGCGACCGGGGAATATGGGTGGGTCTATCAGCCTGCCACCAAAACTATTAGACTCGACTGGCCAGGCAGTGACAAAAAGGGCATCAGATATTACGAGTACTAAGACATCAAACGACTCTGCTGCCCTAACTCAATCGTTGACCTTTCTGAATACTAAGGATTGAGCGAATATGTCATTTGGGTCTTGAGGAAAGCGAGGGCCATAGTCAAAGACAGCTATCCAGTCGGGCGTCCATGTCTTTCCGTCTTCGGAGACCGGTCCTACAAATCTATCGAGACTATTGCCGTCGATCACGTTTTCATTGAAAGTTATATGAATATCCTTTATTTCTATGGTGACAAGTAAAAGCCGTGTCTCTGGTGTGTATTCGACGATGCAGTCTCCAGCTTTGTAGGTGCTGAAGCTTCCATCTTTCATTTCAATCCTTGTTATCTTATTAGGCGTGATTTCGACTTGGCCCATAGGTATAACTGCTGAAGATACGGTTCCGTCCCCATTTAAAACTATCTTCCAGGGACTATCCTGAGCTTGCCACGTGCCGGCAACTTCGGGGGGTAACGAATTTCTGCCTGAAAATAATTGGGTTCGATTTATCTGACAGCCAGCTATTGTCCATGGAGCCAACAACATCAGGCAGATAATAAGGATTTTTCTGTTCACAGTATTCTCCTGAGATTATTCTTTCTGTATCAGGGTGAGCGATTATTTTAATGGGTGGGATTAGATTTACAATAAAAAAGCGAGGCAGGTCTTGATCTTGCCTCGCCTTAATTTTTGATCTTTACTTAGCTTTATTTTTTTCTACATCTAATCAGTAGACCACCAAGAACCGGCATAGCTACCGCGAATAGTATCTTCTCTTTCCGTGGTCCCTACATGCTGAATGTCAGCTTTGGGCATTCATTCAGCCCTTCGTATCCAAGATTCGGCTTGGGACTACCGTTAGTTCCTTGGACAATCGCCGGTAAGCTCCGAATCTGTCTTTTTCCAATTATCCACAAGTATACCTAGGTCTTCTGTGAAGACGCGGTAATTGAACGGGGAACCGGAATCCTTATGGTCGATATCAGCACAAGGATTGAGCTGTGGATCGTCGATTTTCCTCTTCCAGTTATCGACAATAAGAGATAAGTCACCGTTAAAGACACGGTAATTGTCGGGAGAACCTGAATCGAGCCCGTCAGCATCGCCATCGCACTGATATGGTGCGCACCAGCAAGCAGGTTTGCCCATGGCTACCCAGTCTGCGTAGGATTCGAAAGAGCTTGGGAAACAGTCAGCGGCACCCAACACCACAGGCATGTTGGTTGCACCAACAAGGTTAACATCCGCGGCGATAGCCGGATCTGTTAATACAATACCGCCTCGCGTTGCGTTCTCGGCAATGTTCAAGTTGCAGTCTGCGCTTACGGTGATCGTACAAAGTATCCCTGAATCGCCAGGAGCGTTCGGCGAACTGTCATCGGTTGGGTAGTACAGCGCACCCATCTCGATGGTAATGCCACCTGTTCCAAGACCGCCGAGAGCGCCCGTATCGTTGGGGTCGGCGACGGGTGTGTAACCATCCACATTCCAATCCGCGACATCGCCAGTGTCGGGATCAACGGTAATGGAGCGGCTGAAATTGGCGGGAAAGATACCGAAGCCAGGATTCGCTGCGGTGCTTTCGCCCTTTATGTAGCCTGAGATCGCATCAATTGTACCTGCGTCAACGGTGATGTCTAAGGCGAACGCCCTTGCCTTCGGGCTATCCGTGACCTCATAGTTGATGCTGACTACACCGCTACCTTCGTCTTTAGCAGTAATCTTGACTTCAGCTAACGCGATATTAGCTACTAAAACTACCGCAAGTATCACAATCATCTTTCTCATAATAGACCCTTCCTTTCTTCTCTTCTTTTCTTTGCAAAGTTACACACTTTGCACAATCTTGGTTTTTTTGAAATTTCTATCCTGCCGCGTCGGCAATAAAAGTTTGAAATGTCCAAATCCGAATAATGCCGTTTAATCTTGCATTAAACAATCAACCCGGCTCGCAGGAAAAGCCGGTTAAACAAAATGTTCGTTCCGTCTACTCCTCCTTTCCCGCCTATTGGCGAAAAATGTGTGTCGGTTTGCAATAAACACAAATTTTCATTAGAAAAAACCATTTTGAAAATATCATAAAACCCAAAAAAAATCAAGAAAAAAAGGGGAAAGCCGTAATTTTGCGTGTGTATCAAGTTTGTAGGTAGTTTTTTTGGCCTTTAGCATCAATTTTTTCGTGGGCGCGTACCCATCCCCAAGCTAGCGCTTGAGGCTGCCACACATCATTTATTATCTATCGTACCTCTTGCCTCGTTTATGATGATCGGGTGGCAGCCTCATCTCTCAGAGATGGGGGTGGTTTTTTTCAAAATAAGCCTTTTTACCTGCAAAGATGACATGCACCCCGTAATTTTACATATCCTGGTCTTGGCTTGACCCTGCTATACAATTTTCTTAGGATTTTTCAGTTCAGAATATGCAATTGTAGTAAGTGTATGTTATTTTTGCGCGTATGGAAAATTTCTTGAAGGGACGCCTTACAGCCGTCAGGCTGTGCCTGCTTGCGACGGTGTTAGTCTTGGTTTCGGTGGGGATAGCCACGATCTATTCGGTGGGTCACCCGGCTGAGCCCAGCCCTACCGAGCAGACAGGCGATTTAGGTGGTTTCTGGAAGAAACAGCTCATCTTTTTGGTGGTGGGTCTGCTTGGATTTGTGGCAGCGAATCTCATCAATTATCGGCGTATCGGCGAAGCAAGCTACTGGATATATGCGGTTGTGTTGCTGATATTGGGCGTTTTACTAGTGAGCAGGTACGTTGTGCCGATTCCTTTTGTGCCCGAGATTAATGGAGCGCACCGATGGATTAGGTTTAAAATAGCAGGTCGGCAACTGCCTGCGATACAGCCATCTGAACTCTGCAAGTTAGCATACATCCTGGCCTTGGCGTGGTATCTGCGGTATCGAAGCAATTACCGTAGTATCCGTTCTCTGGTAGGCCCCTTCGTCTTAACGCTTTTGCCAATGGTTATGATCCTGGCTCAGCCGGATTTAGGTACTGTCATGCTAATGATGCCGGTGTTCTTTGCAATGGTGTTCGTTGCGGGGGCAAAGCTCCGGCACCTGCTATTGGCAATACTTGTTGCGTTTTTAGTCAGCCCGTTATTTTGGTTCAAAATGAAGCCCTATCAGCGAACGAGGATAAGCAGTGTCTTTTTGCAGAGCAGTTGGATTCGCGAAAAGGCTGAGCAGCATCCAACTATCGGCAAGATTCTTGTGGGACGAGAATTCAATGCGCGGCAGTGGAGGAACGATTGGGGTTACCATCTTATTCGTTCCAAATTCGCGGTGGCTTCCGGAGGCGTGAAAGGATGGGGCTTTGGGAAGGGGCCTTTCGTAAAGTACAATTTTCTGCCGGAAAGGCACAACGATTTTGTATTCGCTGTGATTGCACATGAGTGGGGTTTTTGGGGCAGTATCTGCTTTTTAGGGCTTTATGTGATTGTCGCGGGATGTGGTCTGGAGATAGCAGCGAACAACACTGATCCATTCGGTAAGTTACTGGCGACGGGTATTGTGGCAATGTTTTCGGCTGAGGTTCTGACAAATGTGAGTATGACATTGGGACTTATGCCAATTACAGGATTAACTTTGCCGTTCGTAAGCTATGGCGGCTCCAGCTTAGTTGTGAGTATGGTTGCGGTAGGGTTATTGAACAATGTAGGGCGGTGCAGGCCTTTCACTGTGGCACGCAAGAGTTGAACTGCCCCTTATGCTGTGTGATATTCGGATATGACGGGAAAAGAATGCAAGAATGATAAAGGGCTTTAGGCAGATTGCTTTGCTGACGACGTTCAGCCGAATCCTGGGAATGCTACGTGATATGGCTTTTGCGTACTTTCTGGGTGCAAGCGGCTTGATGGATGGCTGGGCAATAGCTTTTAAGATTCCTAACCTTGCCAGGCGACTCTTTGGAGAAGGCGCAGCTTCGTCGTCACTTATTCCGGTCTACACCGAAGAGCTACAAAGGGGTAAATACCAAGCCGATCGAATGGCATTGACAGTAGCTACGGTTGTATTTGTCCTGCTAACGGGAGTTGTTTTACTCGGTGAAGGTATCATCTTGGTGTACTACCGATTCTTCAGCATTTATACAGGTACTGAGATGAAACTGGCACTGAGCGCGATAATGCTTCCTTACATGATCTTGATTTGTGTTGTGGCGATTCTGGCAGGAGTATTGCATGCCAATAAGCACTTTTTTTGCCCCGCGGCTGCTCCAATTGTGCTGAATGTTTTTATCATCGGCTCTCTTTGCTTTTCTGGGTGGGTCTTTGCAGTGCAGCCACGCATACAGGTTTTTGTAGTCGCGGTCGCTGTTATTTTGGCGGGATGTGTTCAGTTATTGATTCAGATACCTGCGCTTCGGGTGAAAGGGGTTCGCATACGGCCTGCCTGGCAAATAAGGTCCGGCGCTTTCAAGAAGGTCATTGTTCTGATGGGGCCGATGATTATTGGCTTAACGGTGACACAGATAAATACGTTGGCTGATGACTTTATCGCTTTGTGGTTTTCAGGATCGGCGGAAAAGGGCAGTTTTTTTGTTTTTCTCGGCAACCAGATCAGGTATCCCCTCTGGGAGGGAGCGGTGTCGCAGCTTTTCTATTCACAACGGTTGTACCAGTTTCCTTTAGGAGTATTCGGGATTTCTTTGGCTACTGCTGTTTTCCCTGTGATGAGTTCCGAAGCAGCGAGAAGGGATTTCGGCGCATTCTGTCGGACGATATCGCGGGGCTTACGCTGCACAATATTCGTGGCGCTTCCAGCTACAGTTGGACTGGTACTTGTTAGCAGGCCTTTGGTTTCTGTCATATTTGAACGCGGACAGTTCACAGCTAACGATACTTCTATAACGGCAGTAACTCTTAGTTTTTACGCGTTGGGGTTGTGTGGTTATTTCGCGCAGCAGGTTTTGGCTCGGGCGTTTTATTCTTTGCAGGATTCTAAAATGCCGGCACGAAGTGCGATAATTGCAGTTATCGTTAATGTAGTTTTGAATCTCACATTGATCTGGTTTCTGGGGACAGGTGGCCTGGCTGCGGCTACAGCAGTATGTTCATATTTGCAAGTGATAATTCTGGCATTTGTTCTTAGGCGACGACTTAGTGGTTCAATACTGGAAGGGTTGGCGATGGCTTTTGTGAAAACGGCTGTCGCGACGCTTTGTATGGCTATTACTGTGGTGGTTGCATTAGGCTTGCTGAGAAGTTCGGCTGATGTGTTCAGACTACTTCTGGCTGTCCCTTTAGGTGCGGCGGCGTATGTGCTTATGGCTAAACTTTTACACATAGAAATGCTCTCTCTGCTTACAGGCTCTGGATCTGGTAAAAGGAGCAGGTCTAATAACCGATCCAATCGCTTGTGAGACTATTTGCTGTAAGATCGTGGATGTTTAGCCGGATAGTCGGCCAATTATCAGGTCGGCAAAAAAGATGGGATTCGGATGTTCGGATATTATTGAAATTGAAATTTTATTGATCTTTGAGCAAATTGGGGAAACATTTGTGCTCTGTCATTCCCGCGAAAGCGGGAATCCAGCTCTTGTTAAGGTATTTTAGACCCCCGCCTCCGCGGGGGTGACAAAGCATTGCCTGTTTCTTTAGTTTTTCAAACATCAATAGGTGACGACTTTTAGCAACATATATGTACAGATTTCGAGCTACCCAAGCTTGTTCCCGTGAGGTTCTCATTTCTGCATATTCGTAAAAAGTATCTTTAAGCAGGTGTTACTGCTGGCTAAGTCGGTTAAGACGGAATCGAGAGCCTATACTTAAAGCGCTTCATTTATAAATGTGACCGGCAGACAGCAACGCTCATTTTTATTATCTAATGCTCTGTTGAAAATTTAAAAAAAACTGTCATTCCGAGCGCACCGTAAGGCGTCCCTTAGGGAAGGCGAAGCCGAGTCGAGGAATCCCTCGGCTTGGCTCGGGACAGGTCTGTTTTTAATAGATTTCTCCACTCCGCTGGGGGCTTCCATTCTCCCCCCTAAGGGGTGCGAAGGATGAATCGCTCGAAATGACAAGAATAAGCGCATTGATTATTCACAATCAGTATTAGAGTTGCTTTGCGAGAGATAAAACGTCAAGATATCAACAAAGCATAAGAAAATAGCCACCCCCCAATTGTTAATGCTTGGCAGTGTTTTTAGACTGCCCCCAACTTCACCATTATTATATAGTTTTTGACTCTTGAAATCAAGTAAAAAGTGGGCGGGATTATCACCTTTGGCTGGGCGGCGGCTCGTTGCGAGATTTGTGGCCAATAAAGTATTTGTTATCCGGCTAAAAAAACCCAAAAAGAAATTTGACCGCACGGACTAAAGATTATCTTACCATTGATTTTCGTTAAGTGTCTCATTATGGACAATACTCTTGCTTTGATTGGTGTTATTCTGGTAGGGACTGTAAGGAGAAGCAATAAAACTTTTTAGTCGCTCGCTGACTATGACAGTGAATTGACATATCTTGTTTGTTTGGCTAATATCCCTTTTATGTCGATAAAAGAAAAACGAGACAAGAGTCACGAATCACGAGAGACGATTAATATTCTCGGCATTGAGACCAGTTGTGATGAGACGGCTGCGGCGGTAGTAGCGGATGGGCACATTGTTAAATCGTCTGTTATAGCATCGCAGACTAAGCTTCACGAGAAGTACGGCGGCGTTGTTCCAGAAATAGCCTCGCGTGCGCATATTGAGAACATTTATCCTGTAGTGTCGGAGGCTATACAACAGGCTGGTGTCACTAAAGACGATATAGATGCGATTGCTGTAGCGAATCAGCCAGGTCTGACTATTGCTTTGGTCGTTGGTGTCACTATGGCCAAGACGCTTGCCTTTATGTGGGACAAGCCTCTAATTGCGATCAACCACTTACATGCACATCTGCAATCAGCGATGCTCAACCAGGAGCATCTTCAGTTACCTGCTGTTGCTCTTATCGTATCGGGTGGGCACACTTGCCTATACGAGTGTGAGTCGCCGTTGGAGCTGAAGCTGCTTGGTTCGACAATTGATGACGCTGCAGGTGAGGCATTTGACAAGGTCGCCACAATCCTGAAGCTGCCATATCCGGGTGGGCCGAGCATCGAAAAGATTGCTAAAAGTGGCGATCCGAACGCAATCAAATTTCCGCGGTCTATGCTTGGTCGAGACTCGTTAGACTTTTCTTTCAGTGGCGTCAAAACCGCTGTGTTATACTACTGTCGCGGGCAGGATATGAAAGGCGAAGACAAAGTCGATGTAATGAGCGAACAGGAGATAGCTGATATCGCTGCCTCATTTCAGGCGGCGATAATCGATGTTCTTGTCAAAAAGACAAAACGAGCGGTTAAAAAAGTTGGAGCGAAGACTATCTTACTCGGTGGTGGCGTGGCTGCTAACAACCAATTGAGAGAAGCACTGCGGCAGATGTGTGAGTCAGCAAGACCACCATTAAAGCTTCTGGTAGCGCCGAAGAAATACTGCACGGATAACGCTGTAATGGTAGCGGCGTTGGCGTATCACAAGTACAGGAGGGGGCTGTTTGCGGAATTATCACTTGAGCCGAAGCCTACCGCGTGACCGAGGAGTCTTTTTTGGGCCTGGCTGTATTATGGGTGCGAATGGAAGGAAGACGCGGCGTATTCGAACCATCGCTGGGAGGAGAAAGTGTACATCGTCTATTTCGAAGATATGAAGAAAAAGTTAAAATTTAACTTTGGATTTGTGGTTTTTAACGGAGGTGCATATATTGTTATGGTGATGATAACCGGCGAAACTTAGATGGAGACAGACATTGAAAGGCATATATAAGGCTCGCGGGTTTTTGATGGCACCAGCGGTTCTTTTTGCTTTACTCTGCCCGTGGAACGAAACTGGGTATGAAGTTTATATTTTTGGGCTTGGTGGTCTTGTATTTTGCGTTGGATGGTTTCTCAGAGTATGGGCGCAGATGCATCTGCACTATCGTCTGAAGGTTAAGAAAGTTCTGACGACTACCGGGCCGTATATGTACTGTCGCAACCCTATCTACGTTGGGAATACGTTGCTACTTGTAGGGCTTGCAATGATAAGTGAATTGGTTTGGTTTGTTCCGGTCATGCTTGTTTGGTGTATGGTTGTGTACAGCCTCACTGTTTGTTATGAGGAATCGCACTTACTCGAGAAGTATGGAGATGCCTACCTTGATTACTTCAACAGAGTGCCCAGATGGATACCGAATTTGGGGGTTTGGCAAAACACTGCTCTTATTCACAAAAAGGGGTTCTTCATTGACAGCGTGTTTGCCGAGTTACATTGCTTTTTGCTTCCTTTGCCATTTTTGCTTAAAGAGTTCGTAGCTTGATTTTATCTTGTTTCACACTTAAAAGCTACCTTTCACATTGCGGCCAGAAGGAAGCTCTTGATTAAATATCATGGCCTTCACGGACAAAAGAAAGCTGCTTTTTACATTTCAAAACGGTGTTGCACAGACAATTCGGTTATGGTAGCCTCTCTGACATATCATAAATACATGGTCGGTCTTTCTTGTGGAACTACGAATCAAATATCAACAAGTACAATGAATACGGCATATGATATACACAATACACACGACGCAATACGCAATACGCAATACGAGGTGATATATTCAGGCTGAACAACAAAAGGAATTATATGATTAAGCAACGAAGCATAATGGCCGTGGCGTTTCTAATAATCTTCTTGGTTGTCGGAGGTCGTACGGAGATTCTGTATGCCGACTCGAATGATATTGGTCCAGAACTTGAGCCGATTCGAAAGAAATATGATTTGCCTGCTATTGCTGGGGCGGTGGTTCTTGAAGGGGACACTGTGGCCTGGGGCGCAACTGGGTTCCGTAAAGCCGGCAGCGATGTAAAAGTGACGTCTAATGATAAATTCCATATTGGATCGTGTACCAAGGCAATGACAGCTACTATCATCGCCATTTTAGTTGAGCGCGGTAAGCTTCGATGGGACATGACGCTAGCAGAGGCGCTGCTAAATATAACTGAGGATATGTACCCAGACTATCGCGATGTCACCTTAAAACATCTGCTTGCCCATCGTGCAGGGTTAGCGTCATCTAACCAGAGCTGGCCTAAAGGCAAAACGTTTATGGATATGCACAATCTACCTGGCTCTGCTATGCAACAGCGACTAATATACGCAAAAATGATGCTCAGTCAGGACCCAGAAGCTGAACCTGGCACTAAATATATTTACTCAAACGCAGGCTACGCTATCGCAGGAGTAATTGCTGAACAGGTGATGAATGCCCCTTGGGAAACTCTGATGAAAGAAATGTTGTTCGATCCACTTGGGATGACGACGGCAGGCTTTGGCGCAATGGGCTCGCCAGGTAGGATTGACCAGCCTTGGCAGCATACAATTAAGGACGATAAATTATTTGCCATCGAACCGGGACGTTTCAGCGACAATCCGCCGGTAATAGGGCCAGCCGGCACTGTACACTGTTCGATAAGAGACTGGGCAAAGTTCATTGCCGTACATTTGGAAGGTGCAAAGGGTCAGTCAAGTTTACTCAAACCCGAAACATTCAAGGAGCTCCACACACCGGCCTTTGGTGGGAGTTACATGGGGGGCTGGGAAATAGCGAACCGAGATTGGGCAGGAGGACGGGTACTAACACACAAGGGGAGCAATAACCAGAACTTTGCGGTAGTCTGGATGGCACCAAAGCGCGACTTTGCTGTTATTATAGCTTCCAATCAGGGAAAAGGCGAAGTTGTGAAGGCATGTGACGAGGCAGCTTGGACACTAATTAAAAAATTTCTGCTCAATGAACAAGGTGAGGAAAGGTAGGTGAGGTATCCAAGCGGAACAATTAAAAGAACTATTGGAGCAGGTTAAGAACGGCGAAATTAGTATTGATGAGGCCATGGAGAAGCTCCGTCATTTGCCGTTTGAGGACCTTGGTTTTGCGCGAATTGACCACCATCGGTCAATCCGACAGGGCTTTCCGGAGGTCATTTACTGTCTGGGCAAAACAAACGAGCAAATAATTTTAATCTTTGAAAGCCTTACAGCAAAAGGCAACAACGTTTTAGCCACAAGAGCAAATCCGGAAGTTTTCCAAGCTCTGACTGAGACTAAGAAATTTCCTAAAGCTCGCTACGAGCAGTTGGCAAAAGCAATTGTGCTGGAGCAAAAGAAGCTTCCACAATCAAAAAGCATTCTGCCGATAGTCACCGCTGGAACTTCAGATTTGCCAGTGGCTGCCGAGGCGAAGATCACGGCTGAGATAATGGGTCAGCGAACAGAACTGATCTGCGATGTCGGCGTAGCTGGGCTTCATAGATTATTTGACCATCTGCCAAAACTGCAAAAGGCGAATGTAATAATTGTCATAGCTGGAATGGAAGGAGCACTCGCAAGTGTAGTTGGAGGCCTTGTTAGTTGTCCTGTAATTGCGGTGCCGACAAGTGTTGGCTACGGCTCCAGTTTTGAGGGACTTTCAGCACTTTTGACTATGCTCAATAGCTGCGCCTCCGGCGTTACAGTCGTCAATATCGACAATGGCTTCTCCGCAGCGGTCACTGCTACGCTTATAAATAGAAAAATTAAAGCTGGAATTAAAAAATCCTAAGCACTAAATCTTAAACAAATACCAATTACCGAAGCACTAAAGCCACAAAAAAAAGATTCAGCCGATTGATGCTGCGGAAGTATATAAGTATATGCGTATATACTTATAGAGTGAAACACAGGCCAGGATTTTAAGAGTAGGATTTTGTTGGATTTGGTCAGCCGAGCAGTAGCTGCCTTCGCCTAAATGGCTTCCGGTGTCACTGTTGTAAATATAGACAACGGTTTTTCCGCGGCTGTTACGGCGACTTTAATCAACAGAAAAATAGAAGCAAGAAGTGAAATAAATCCTAAATCCTAAACACTAAATCCTAAACTAATCAAACCTGCTGAGGGATAGGTCCGATATTATCCCTTCCTCATATCAGGCTGCGGCAGGCTCTCAGGCTGGACGTAGGACTCCACCGGCCCTGCTCTGCGAAGCCCGCTACGCAGGGCGAAGAAGAGAGCGGGCCGACCTGACAAGCCTTGGCAAAGCAATTACCTATAATATTTAGAGGATTAATTATTGACGGGATGACCTATTTCGTAAAGAAAATCAGGAGAGAAGTCGGCGTTGTTTGGCCAAACGACGGTATCAATATCTCTGTTAAGTGTTACAGACTTAAAGTAAGAAATGTTTTTCAAAGGCTCAAAAATTTTCCCTTCAAGGTGCGGCTGCAAATCGACCGTCCTGTATTCATTATTTTCAAACTTCAGCTTTAATTTGTAGTCACCAAGATATAATACATCGGTTACCCAGTGCATACCTTTTGCCTCCTAAACAAGAGGGGGAATTTTTTTGAGCTCTTCCTTTCTTTCAACAAGTCTCCAATCTTCAAGCAATTCTTCTCTATGTTCGAACGCCCACTCCAGAGTAAGCGAAATAATCCTTTTAGGCAGTTCACCTTCGATGAGTTTTAAATCGTTTATCGAAAAAACGCCTCTGTATTCGCCGTATTTCGCGTGAAAATGCGGCGGCGAGTGCTCTTTATAATACATTGAAATAACTATCCCTAAAAATCGGCAAATTTCCGGCATATTTTCATTTCCTTTTCAAAATAAATTATATCATAAAGTTGTTTGTAAGGCTTTTTTATTTTTCTGCCTTTTTTTAGCTGGAGTCGATACCCAAGATTTATTCCAATGGTGGGAAAATCTTTGGAACATAACGACCTGAGGGTTGATAGGTGCGATATTATCCCTACCTCACATTCTTAGCAAAGCTGCTAACGTTGGTGCTAAACTGTTGCATCAGTGCGACACGAACCGTCGAACTGTAAGGAGTCGCGCTGGGAGCACATTGTTGGATTTTCTATCTCGATCCCTGCTCTTGCTCTTTCTTACTCAAGGCTTCCCCGGAGAGTTTCTCGAGAACGGTTTTGTCGAAAATGATCTTCTCGATCCGGTCCTGATAGATCGATACCTCCCGACCAAAGTCCAAGTCAATAATTATGTCCTCGTCCTTGAGGAAACCGGAAACCTTGTCACCGTTCTTCAGGGTGATTTCGGTAACAGTCCCTTTCTTACTGATGAACTCGATTTTGGCAATCTGTTGAATCTCGACAGGCATGTCCCCAAATGCCGCACCGATCTTCAGAGATTGGTTCTTTACGTCACCGGAGAAATGGTCACCATTCGTAAGTGTGACATCGTGTGTGACCGGGTACTTCTCCTTCTCGTTCGCTCGAATGCGAAAGCCCAACTTGGATATCTTCTCTTTGCGGATCTTCATCAAAGGTCCGGCTTCAAGCTTCACTGTGACATCCGGGTCAAGAATGAATCCGCTGAAGACGTCGCCGTTGAGAACGACAATCCGCTCAATGTTGTTAGCCCCACCTTCGTATATGATGGTTGCAATGTCGGTTGCTGGGAATTCCAGTTGGGCGTACGAAGTCTGGATGCGGAAGTTTTTATTCTGAACTGCACCTGTGAGCTGGTCACCAGATTTCAAAAGAAACGCGTCTTTGTCTCCTCCTCTGAAAATCTCGATGCCAGCCTTAGCTCCCAAGGTGCGCGGGTCATAGTTCACAATGGCTGATAGGTCTGAAGCTTCAATGGCAACACACGCTGGTGCTACTTGAAACGACTGGGAAAATTCCAGGGCCTGTTCCCGCTTCGGGCGGACAGCGCAGAAGTGAAGAATCACGGCCTTTGACTGAGGCTGTATAGCGATAGCCTCCCAGACGAAGCCGATCTCCCTCTTCTTGTCGCGCTGAGGCTGGAAATGGCCGCCAGTTCCATATACAAACTCGGTCACCGCTGGTTCGCCCTTTGCAGCAACGACACAATGCTCGTTCTCCCAGACTATCGCAAAGTTTCCACCTCCCCAGGGACCACCATATATCTTAACGTTGACCGTCACTGGAGTGGTGCTGCGATTCTCAAGAATCTCGAGAAACCGTACGTGCCCTTCTCCTTTGCCGAAGAATAGCTTTCGCGTAACAAAAACTGGCCCAACGGTAGACGGTCCGATGAGAAGCTCTATGCCTTCTTCGAGAACGCGTCTCGTGGCTGACTCCTGGGCTGGGAACTCAATGTCGTCTATCATGAATAGACAAGCAAAACCGTAAGGATTAACGGCGGTTAATCTCCCGTTTTTCTCGATGGTCCAGGAATTCTCGAGCCCGTCCATCACGTCAGTGGGCAGAGCAACTTGGTCCTCGCCATGCGCGACAGTGGCCAACATTGCCATCACGAGCAAGACCGACATATTCACCAAATTCCTCATCACATGTACCTCCTTTTCTCTGCCAAAGAATGATTAGATTGATCAACATAAAACGTGGAACGATGTTTTCCGAGCCGTATAAGACGCTTGCGGAACAAGAATCATTGTAATACCTTCCGACCCGCTTATCAAGATTTTTTGCAGTTACAGGTTAATTTCAACCTACCAGCGCGCGAAAATACCCTAACCAGAATATATTGACCATATCCTGCATTATTCGTAATATACTTCTCGGAACGAGCTTGTATGCAATTAATAGAAACGATACCGAAGCTAAAGCCAAGGCCTGTCGACGGGCACAAAGGGACGTTCGGCAAGGTTCTAATCATTGGGGGAAGTGTCGGCATGAGTGGCGCGGCAGCACTTGCCGGCAGGTCTGCCCTTCGGGCAGGTGCGGGGCTCGTACGAGTAGCAACAGCTAAAAGTGCTTTGCCAGTTGTGGCCTCAATCGAGCCGTGTTATACGACTATTGCGCTGGCTGAGGACAAATCCGGTCGAATATCTTCAAAGGCAATCAATACTATTCTCGATGCTGTCGGCGAAAATGACGCTGTCGCTTTCGGGCCCGGAGTTGGCATCAGTAGTGATTTACAAAAGATCACAGGTATTCTGCTCCAGCAGCAGGATTTGCGTTTGCTGATAGATGGAGATGGCCTTAACAACCTCAGCAAGTTGGGCGACTGGGCGGGCAAGTTGAAGGCAAACGTAGTGTTAACTCCTCATCCGGGCGAAATGAAGAGACTCTGGTCGGGACTTCTTAGAGAGCCGCTACCACCTGACCGACAGGATCAGGCGTCAAGATTTGCGCAACACACCGGAACAGTCGTAGCTCTAAAAGGAGCAGGGACAGTCGTTACGGACCTTTCGACTTCGCTCAAGGCAGGCGGGGAAAAGGTCTATGTTAATAAGACCGGCAATCCAGGCATGGCAACAGCAGGCTCAGGCGATGTTTTGACCGGCGTGATAACAGCTCTTATGGGCCAGGGCCTAAGTAACTTCGACGCGGCTGTGCTTGGTGTCTATGTGCACGGGCTGGCTGGTGACATTGTAGCCAAGAGAGTTGGTCAAATTAGCTTGATAGCCACTGACATAGTTGATGCGCTCGGCAGCGCTTTTTTGGAGAGCTAAGAAGGTTTTCGAGATCGTGGTGATTGGGAAAAGGCATTAGAGGTCGATGGCTCTTTTATTGCGGCTGGTGTCAGAGTGAGTATAATGGCAACGAATGTGCTTGACTGCGGGCAGAGGAGTGTTTTGTACAAAAATGTGTAAAAGAAAGGATACGCCATGGAATTGAATCCCATCGACATTGTTGTGTTCGTCGGCTTCATCGTGGCGGTGATTACGACTGGCATCCTGAAGAGCCGGCACGAAAAAACCGGTGAGGACTACTTCCTCGCAGGCCGTGGCCTGAAATGGTGGTTGATTGGCTTTTCGCTGATCGCGGCTAACATCTCATCCGAGCAGTTCGTAGGCATGAGCGGCAACGCTGCGAGCCATGTCGGCCTGGCTATTGCCAGCTATGAGTGGATGGCTGCGATTACACTTGTTGTGGTCGCCTTTGGTTTTCTGCCGTATTTTCTGCGAGCTGGTATCTATACCATGCCGGAATTCCTGGAATACCGCTACAACGGCACAGCCAGGACGATCATGGCTGTAGCGACGCTTTTTATCTACATGCTCCTGCTTGGCTCGGTGACATATTCCGGTGCACTTACGATCAATACGATGGCGGCAAAAATGGGATACGATGTGCCGATTGCAACTGCGTCGTTGGTCATAGGCATCATAGCAATGGTCTATGTGGCAGCCGGTGGCTTGAAGGCCTGTGCATGGGCTGACCTGATCCAGGGTAGCTCATTAATCCTCGGCGGAGCGGTAGTCATGATCTTCGCATTTAAGAAGCTTGGCGCGGCTACGGATGAGCTTGCCTTTGTGGAGAATGTCCGAACCGGCGCCGTCGGGCTCAAGAGTTTTGCCCAGGATACGGGAGCGATTGACCGGTTCTGGGAGTTGAATAAGGTTCGAATGAACATGTTCCTGCCCAAGGACGACAAGATACTTCCTTGGACGGCACTTCTTCTGGGCCTTTGGATTCCGAATTTTTATTACTGGGGTCTGAACCAGTATATTACCCAGAGAACCTTAGGCTCGGAGTCGCTGGCCGAGGGACAAAAGGGTATTGTGTTCTCGGCGTTTATGAAGCTTCTGATTCCGTTCGTCATCGTGGTTCCCGGCATAATCGCCTTTAACCTCTTTGCCAAGGATATGCAGGAACAATCGGTCAATGACAATGCCACGGTCATCGCCAAGTACTTAAAGGCCAGCGAAAATACACAATTAGTCGAGGTCGTTCAGGCGCCGGGCGAAGAGGCCGTCGCGAACTGGCCGCGAGGCAAGTTCATGATCGCCGTATATCCGGATGAGACAGCAATGAAAGCCGTCAAGGCCAGCAATCCGTTCGTGCTTCCTCTGACACAAGAGAAGTTCGATAACGTTCAGGTTGAGGACTACACCGTTTTTGAGTCAGATGACAAGGCCTGGAAGGCTGTTTTCCCGGCGCTGGCGGTCGAGCTGGAGTCTTACAATGCGTCAGTTATGGACGCTGCCGATGCAGCCAACGTCAATATCACAATCGAGAAGTTTATCGCCTACAAATACGACACGGCCCTGGGACAATTGCTCAGCAGCGTGCTTCCTCAGAGAACCGGTTTGGTAGGGTTTGTACTGGCGGCTCTGTTAGGCGCTATCGTCAGTTCGCTTGCTGCCATGCTTAACGCCGCTTCCACCATCTTTACGATGGATGTCTTCAGGAAGTACGTTAATCCGAAAGCGACGCAGAAAACCATCGTGCTGTTGGGCCGAATATGCGTCGTAGTATTCTCGGGTATCGCGATATTCCTCGCCCCTCAGTTGGGCAATCCGAAGATCAGCAATAGCATCTTTACCATCATTCAGGAGAGCCAGGGCCTGATATCGCCGGGTATTCTGGCGGTGTTTGTGTTTGGCCTGATTGTGCGGAAGGCACCACCGATTGCTGGTGTAGTTGGGCTACTGACCAATATCGTCTCCTACGGCGGAATGTATCTGCTCGGTCGGTATAAGATCGGCCCAGAGATTCAATTTCTAAATCGGATGGCAATTTGTTTCGGACTGTGCCTTTTGGTCATGGCCATTATCAGCGTGGTTAGGCCTTTGGCCCAACCCGTCGAATTCAAACGACAATCTGATCTCGACCTCAGTTCTTCCAACGGGGCCAAGGTAGCCGGTGTCATAGTAGTGGTCATCACCTTGATCTTGTACGTGTTGTTCAGCCCGATTGGACTTGCAAAGTAAGGAGCACAATTGTGAACATAGCAAGTGACCAGCAGGCATTCGATGTACTAAAACGACTGGCGACAGAAAAGGAATTGGATGTAACCCGGGGCAAGGTCCGGCGAACGTCAAGCCGATTCTGCCTGGGCGTTGAGCACGGCGATTACAATGGTACGGAGCTCTTTGGTGTTGGGACTGACAGGTTCATCTGGCTGGCTTATAAGCCGAACGGAACTGACACGATGAGGCTCTTTAGTGGGAACTTTCCGGACGATGGTGTGATTGAGTTCAAGATCGGTCATGTCCCGCAACCAAAATCGACAGAGATTGCACAGACTTGGGGACGATTTCCGTATGGAGTTGATTTTATCCTCCGCCGTGAAGGATATAAACTAACGCAGGGGATCGACGGCGTTATATACGGCAACATTCCCGGTGGTGGAATGAGCAGGTCTGCATCGCTGACATTGAATCTTATCTTATCTTTATTTGATGCAAATGAGATTGAGGTAGATGAAAAGGTCAAGATAGTTGACCTGGCGCAGGCTGTTGAGAATGACTACATCGGCTCACCGTGTGGGAAGCTGGACCAGACGATGATTCTTTTTGCACGCGAAGGGATGGGGACATATTATAATCCGAAGGACCGTTCCATTGAATATGTGCCTATGGGAACGGGTGCGTCAGATTTCAGGATGGTTGTTCTTGACACGGGTACGGATAGACCAGGGCTGGAAAAATCGACATACGCCATCCGACGACGCGAATGTGAGGAGCTTGTTGGATTGCTTCAAAAAGAAGGCTTTGATATTACTTGCCTTGCTGATATCAAGGATGATGCGACATACAAAAAGATAATGGTGCAGTTCGGCAAGAGCCATTCAAAGTTGTGTGAACGGCTCAAATATATCTTCGAAGCACAGCAGCGGTTTTATAAGATGATGGATGCATGGAAGGCTGGTGACATCGTAACTGTTGGGCAGATATTCAGACAAGACGGCGTCGGCCTGCGTGACGACTATAAGATATCCGGCCCGGAGTTAGAGACGATGTGCGACATTGCTCGAACTGTTCCGGGTGTTTTGGGCGAACGCATGCTGGGAGGCGGCGACAAAGGTGCTTCAGGTGCCATCGTGAGCGCCGACGGCGTCGAAACACTAAAGCAAGCGGTAGATACAGCTTATCCGCGCAGCCGACCAGATTTTGCTAACAAATTTGCTGTTCATATCTGCAAAGTGATCGATGGTGTCAAAGTATTTGAAGGCTTGCTCTGACACTTAATAATACGTCGTGCTAGGTTCTAAGGGTCATCTTAATTTGTAGCGAGGTGCGATTGTCAGCGATATCCTCAGAATCTGTTAGGGGAGTCTTTACCGCTGCTGTAATCTCGAACCGACAAGTCGGCCAGCGCTTCTACAAGCTCAAACTCGAATTTTTAGGGGCCGCTGCCAAGGCTTTTGCTGGCTTTAAGCCGGGTCAGTTTATCCAGTTGGACCTTAGTAGTGCCGCCATACCATCGTATGAAAAAATACCGGAAGACCTTGCTGATGCAGCTAAGCGTCAAGTTCTACTTCGAAGACCTTTTAGTTTTACTGATGTCACTATACAGAGAGATAAGACCGTCGCTGAACTTCTTTACCGTGTTGTCGGACCTGCCACACTGCGAATGATAACGCTCTCGGCTGGTGGTTCGATCAGCGTCATTGGGCCTTTGGGAAATGGCTTCCGGATTGTAGAGGAAAAGAAAACTGCGATTCTGGTTATTGGAGGGATGGGCGCACCGCCCATTCAATGTCTTGCTGAACTTCTAACGACAAGCTACTCAGATATAGATGTTATTGTCTTTGCTGGTGCAAAAACAGCAAATCAGCTACCTTTTGAGAACAAGCTGGATGAAATTTCACAGCAGTTGGGCTTTTCACTGCCGGAGTTTGCAAGATTCGGCATAAAATCACAGATCGCGACAGATGATGGTTCAGCAGGCTACCATGGTCTCGTCACTGATTGCCTGGAACAATGGCTTCACGAAAATTCAGAAACGGTTCGTGATGAAATAATTATCTATGGGTGTGGCCCTGAGGCAATGCTTTCAAAGGTGGCCAAGATAGCTGAACAAAGTGAGATCGATTGCCAGGTCAGTATGGAGCGAATGATGGCTTGCGGCTTCGGCGTTTGCCAGAGCTGCGCAGTCGAATGCAGAATACCAGAGTCAAACGAGACTGTGTATAAGCTATGCTGTGAGGATGGGCCAGTCTTCGATAGCAAAGAAGTGTTTTTTAGTTTGTAGTACGTCACTGAATGGTTTTCAAGACTATTGTTTTTATATAATATCTGAAGAATGAAAACATAAATATTTCAATCGAGAAAACAAAATGGAACGGTTTGAAAATAATGGACATGTAATAATATGGGGTGATGCTCTTGAAGTACTTTCTACCGAAATACAGGACAACACTATTGATTTAATGTTCGCTGATCCCCCTTATAACATTGGCAAGAACTTTAATGGCTTGGTTGACAAGTGGAAGTCCGATGAAGATTATCTCAAGTGGTGCTATCGCTGGCTCGATCTATGTATTAGGAAACTAAAGTCTAACGGTAGTTTTTATGTCATGACTTCAACTCAAAACGCACCGTATTTTGACATTTATCTACGAAAGCGTATGACAGTACTTTCGCGAATTGTATGGTATTACGATAGTTCAGGTGTTCAAGCAAAAAGATATTACGGTTCTTTATACGAGCCGATTCTTTTTTGTGTAAAAGACAAAAATAACTATGTATTTAATTCGGATGCCATTCTTGTTGAGGCAAAAACAGGATCTGTAAGAAAGCTGGTTGACTATCGTAAACCTATCCCAAAAGTATACAATTCAAAAAAGGTACCTGGTAATGTGTGGAAAATTCCTAGAGTTCGATATCGGATGGAAGAATATGAAAATCATCCCTCTCAAAAACCTGTAGTATTGTTAGAAAGAATTATTAAAGCAAGTAGTAATGAAGGCGATATTGTTCTAGATCCATTCTCTGGGACGTTTACAACTTCCTATGCCGCGAAGCAAAATAAAAGAAGGTCGATCGGAATAGAAATACAGGAAGAATATATCAAGATAGGATTACGGAGACTTCAAATAGCTTCAGAATATAAAGGTGAATCTTTAAATAAGGAACCCCGTTCTTTCGGGCCTCAGGTATGCCAAGGACAGAAAATACTGGAGTTCTCAGAAGGATAAAAAATGGAACATGAGTTCACTAAGAAAATTAAGAGTATCCTTGAGGCCAGTTTCGGTGAATTGTCTGACAAAGTTTTTTCCGAAAGTCATATTATTCAGTATTTGAACATCAAAACGAAGTCTGCAAGCAAAGGGTCGAAGTCGCGTGGTGGCTTTGCAAATCTGTACGCGATATATGTTTTGGTTGAAGATTACATATCGAAAGGTTTTCATAAAGGTGGAGATTATTCGGAGTATGATGGGGCAGTTTTCACAAATCTTTTTAAAAGACAACGGGAATTACCCTTCGGACAAAAGCTTCAAAATCATGCTTTGAACCATAGAATGAATGAGGAGTTCAAAAAGTATTTTCCTATTTGCGACTATATTCCTATTCTCAGAAGTCCAGAAACAAACAGATATTGGTTTAACGAAAACCTATTGAAGGTCAAAATTGATGGAAAAGAGCACAACCTTACAGAAGTACTAATTCAGATCATCGATAATTACGTTGAAGCTAAGAAAAGTGCTTTTGAAAAGTTTATACATTTCTGCGAAAGTTCTCAAAGCCTAAATAAAGAAGATCTGATTACCTTTATTGCCAGTTTAGTGGAACCGACCGTAGACGCTCGGGTATTTGAAATAGTAAGCTATAGTATATTGAAATATTATTACCATAACAAAAACATTTACTGGGGATTTGAGATTGACAAGATTCAGGAGGATAATCTCAAACTTTTCAAAACTGGCCGTACCAACGCAAATGATGGAGGAATTGACTTTGTTATGAAACCACTTGGGCGGTTTTTCCAAGTGACCGAGACTGTGGATGTAAATAAATATTTTCTCGACATAGATAAAATCGAGAAATATCCAGTAACATTTGTAATAAAATCCTCAGAGTCAGTTTCAATCCTAAAGAGCAAGATACAAAAACAAGCCGAGGAGCAGTACTCAGTCAAAAAGATTGTCTCACGCTACATGGCCTGCATTGAGGAGATAATTAACATATCTATCCTTCTCGATAGGTTTCGCGAGGCGGTTAATCAAGGCTTTCTGGAAGATATTTTGGCTGAAATTATTAGGCAAAGCAAAGTAGAGTTCAGTTACGAAGACGATTATGACATAAGCGATTATGAGGAAGTTAATGTCCTCGAATGAAATAGTACAATATCTATATTGATACAATTTTGGCAATACATTAAGTGAGCGAACAGGTTGATATTTCGGTTGATTTTGCGGGGATTCGGATAGCAAATCCGGTATTCACGGCTTCCGGGACGTGTGGATACGCCGATGAGCTAAGTGACTTTATGGATATAAACTCGCTGGGTGGGTTCATTACTAAGAGCATCACCCTAAAGCCACGAAAAGGCAATCCGACGCCAAGAATTGTTGAGACGGACTGCGGCATGCTCAACGCGATCGGCTTAGCTAATATCGGGCTAAACAAATTCATCGAAGAGAAATTGCCTCTTCGGGAGAACATCAAGCCGGCGGTTTTTGTCAATGTTGCCGGTGAGACTATCGGCGAATACGTTGCCGTGGTCGAGCGGCTTGCGACAGAAAAGGCTATAACGGGATTTGAACTGAATATCAGTTGCCCTAACGTTGAAAAGGGCGGGATTAGTTTCGGCACAGACCCAAAAATAGTCACAGAAATCACATCGGCTGTTAAGAAAGCTGCCAAAGATAAAGTGTTAATAGTAAAGCTGTCCCCTTCCGTCACAGACATTAGTGTGATTGCTCGCGCAGCGATTGAAGCCGGTGCCGACGCACTTAGTTTGATAAATACATTCACAGCAATGGTCATCGACATTGAAACTCGCAAGCCCATTCTGGCCAACCGGACCGGCGGATTGTCGGGGCCTGCAATAAAACCAATAGCGGTTTATCTCGTTAACAAAGTTTACAATGAGGTGGCAAAGGATTGCAAAATACCCATTCTTGGAATGGGGGGAATCAGAACCGCCTCGGATGCCGTCGAATTTATCATCGCAGGGGCATCTGCAATTGCTGTAGGCACAGCAACCTTCATTGAGCCCGGATGCGCTATAAAAATAGTTGAGGGCATAAAAAAATATTGTATTCGCAAAAATATCGCGAGCGTTCAAGAACTAATTGGTTCGCTTAAGGAATGGTAATTGATTAAATAATCACTAATTTCCTAACGGCTCGATCGGCCAGAGCATTCCGCTCAGATCATTGAAGTGGATGAAGGATGACAGGACGGCCACCATTTTCTGTCAACCATGTCGGGAATCTAGCTTGAGTTTTTGAATCTTCTCCTGAAGCCACAGGTTGATCAAAGTATGGGGGGAGACGCCCCTTTCCTTGGCAGCGCGACAAATAGTTTGCGATAAGCCTTTCTCGATGGCATATAGAGATTCCTCGGACTCCAGTTCTACATCGGTTTGGATTGACTGGGTCTTACTCCAATAGTCGGACAGATCATGCTCATCCCAGAAATCTCCTATGCCGATGTATGTTCCAGCCTTTGAGACGCTGCTTTTCCTCGTGATATTTTTTTTCCTGTTATTACTTCTTCTCATATCTCCTTCTTTCAGTGACTGTCATGTCACGTGCCGTTAGTATTAAAATACGATGGTCTGGCTTGTTAATGAAGAACACAACCAGATACCTACCTGCCTCTGTCTGCCCCAGAGCAGCATATACATTATCGCCGCGGCGATACCCCTTCTCGACGAAACGGAACATGGCCCGGCTTTGAAGTATCTGGCAGACTTCCTCGCAGGAAACGTGATGCTTGGTACCAATCTTCTCGATGACCGAATCCAGCCAGATAATTCCCTTTATTTTCATTGTCATTGATGACGCACCCTATTTTT
>Ga0315538_1000532_pt1 | contig 23667 bp, 21 predicted proteins | sample SalMarSW160230MG_2_FD_203834 | JGI IMG/M metagenome (GOLD analysis project Ga0315538, IMG submission 203834) | Salt marsh sediment microbial communities from the Plum Island Ecosystem LTER, Massachusetts, United States - Salt Marsh Sediment SW1601-230 ...
CAGGAGAGAGGGGAGTAATTGAACGAAATCATTTAAAAAACTCCCTCCCCCTTGATGGGGGAGGGTTGGGGTGGGGGTGAAAAGCCACAGCTTATTGAGCTATTGCAAATTGTTTGTGGTTACTAACAGCCTTAGAGATTATTCTTGGGAATTCAGAGGATTTGTCCACTAAAGGCTCGGGAAATTTAGACTAACATCTTTTACTTGACATTTTAATTATACTGAAAGTAAATAAGGGCACTATTTTGAAATAATAATAGGAGCTTTCAAATGATCGAAATACGTTTTCATGGAAGGGGTGGTCAGGGGGCAGTGGTTGCATCCAAGATTTTAGCCACATCTATATTTCTGGATGGGAAGTATTCCCAGTCTTTTCCTGCCTTTGGGGTTGAAAGAAGGGGCGCTCCAGTGACGGCCTTTTTACGAGTAGATGACAAACCCATTAGGATACGCACAGAGATATATGAACCAGATCATATTATCATCCTTGATCCCCTCTTAGTAGATCAGGTTCCCCTTGCAGACGGACTGAACAAGGAGGGCATAGTGATCATCAATAGCAGCAAAAAGCCAGATGAGTTTTCCGATAAATTCAAAGGCTTTCATGTGGCAACTGTTCCGGCTGGCAAAATTGCTGTAAAGCATCATCTTGGTAGTCCTCAATCTCCTATTGTCAACACCGCCATATTAGGTGCTGTTGCCAGAGTGCTAGGAATAGTTTCAATGGAGAGCCTGATTGAGGGTATCAAGACTGATGTGCCAGCCCATACAGAAGATAATGCTGCCGCTGCTAAAGAGGCGTATGAAACGGTAAGTGAGGTAGTCAAATTGTAACTAATTGGTGTCAGTAGTATGTTGTCTGTTGACCGTTGGAAAACAGGGAAAGATAAATCATCAACGGACACTGTACAATAAGAGATAATATGATTTAAATAGAAGTGCCAGGTTTTGTGAGAGGAATTAAATATGAAATACACTGAAAAGCAGGTTAGCGTCCCTTTATGCGCGACATCCACCACCTCAGGACTGGTCAATAAGACTGGAACCTGGAAGTTTGCTGAACCGCGTTTTGTTGATCGTATTTCTCCATGTAATCAACAGTGCCCTGCTGGCGAAGACATCACTGGACATATGTATCTAACTGGCCAGGGGAAGTTTGAAGAGGCATGGAGATTAATTATGGAGGAAAATCCCTTTCCTGCTGTCATGGGCCGGGTGTGTTTCCATACATGTGAGGAGCAATGTAACAGAAAAGACCATGATGAGGCTGTATCTATCCATACAGTAGAATGCTTTATTGGCGACTATGCCCTTTCCCATGGTCTAAAAATAGCAGTCACCCAACCAGAAAAGGACAAAAGGGTTGCTATTGTCGGTGCTGGACCTGCAGGTATGAGCACTGCATATCATTTGAGGCGTATGGGATATATTGTTACTATATTTGACTCTAATCAGAGCCCTGGCGGTATAATGCGTTATGGCATTCCTTCCTACAGGCTCCCTAACACGATTCTTGATGGTGAGATCAGCAGACTGTATGATATAGGGATAGCGTTTAAAATGGGAGTAAGGGTAGGCACAGATATCACCTGGGATTCCCTTGAAACGCAGTTTGATGCTGTATTCATCGCTATTGGGGCCTATGAAGAGACTAATCTTGGTATCGAGGGCATAAACACGAAAGGAATATTTAATGCCCTTGAATTTTTACATGAGATCAACCTTGATAAAAACCCAAAGATAGGCAAAAAAATTGCTGTCATCGGCGGAGGAAACAGCGCCATGGACTGTGCCAGGGCCTCACGCAGGCTTGGGGCAGAGGTAACCATTGTCTATCGAAGAACTGAATCAGAGATGCCAGCACACCCGGAGGAGATTGAAATGGCCAGAGAAGAGGGTGTTCAATTCCTTTTCCTTGCCACCCCTAAAGCGATATCTGGCAATGAGCACATTACAGGTATTAAGCTTGAAAAGATGGCCCTGGGGGATGTGGACGACTCTGGCCGAAGGCGACCGCTACCAACTGGGGAGACCTTTGATATTGATTGTGATGGCTTAATAATTGCCATAGGAGAGGCTACTCACGTAGCTGATCTACCTCCTTTTATCTCGCAGAAAAAAGGAGTGGTTTCAACCGATAATATGGGAAAAACTTCCCACTCAAAGATCTTTGCTGGTGGAGATATTATCGATATCCCCCATACAGTCACTCATGCTATCGGCTCAGGCAAGCGTGCCGCTATAGCCATTGACCGATTTCTTGAAGGAATAAAGGCTGAAGAAGATAGCCTTAATCAATTCAGGTGGGGGGAGAAGGGAAATATTAGCGCTGGCCGTATACAGGGGACAACTCAATTTTTAAGAAGAAATCCAACATCAGAGGTAATAGACTATACTGGTATAAACGCCTTCTACTTTGATCACCGCCCAAGGATGAAAAACAATAGAATCGCTGTGGAGGAAAGATTAAAAGGCTTTCAAGAGGTGATCGAATCTCCTTCTCAAGAAGAGGCAGTCTCCGAAGCCCAGCGCTGTTTCAATTGCGGTTCCTGCACCGAGTGTGGGAATTGCTATATCTTTTGCCCGGATAACGCCATAAAGGTCGATCCGGGTGGCTATGGATATATTGCAGATATGGACTATTGCAAGGGATGCGGTATATGCGTCAATGAATGCCCTCGTGGGGCAATGAAAATGGAATTCATGGAGTAGAAATATGAGAAAGGTATTAACAGGAAACGTGGCGGTAGCATATGGTGCAATGCTTTCTGATGTACAGATAGTTGCTGCCTATCCAATTACACCCCAGACAACCATCATTGAGGAGTTGGCCAATATGCAGGCTGATGGACGGGCAGATTTTGACTATATCAGGGTGGAATCCGAACACTCAGCCATGGCCGCATGCATTGGGGCCTCAATGGGTGGGGCACGAGCATTTACCGCCACCTGCGGGCAGGGATTATTCCTGATGCATGAGATGCTCCACTATGCCACTGGCGCGAGGACACCTGTTGTTTTAGCCAATGTCAACCGGGCAGCGGCTGCCCCCTGGACCATATGGAGTGATCAAACCGACTCTGTCTCGCAGAGGGAGACCGGCTGGATACAACTTTACTGTGAGGGAAATCAGGAGGTCCTGGATACCACCATCATGGCTTTCAAGATTGCGGAGTCCTTAAGGCTACCCGCAATGATCGTCCTGGATGCATTTTTTCTTTCCCACACCTCTGAGCCAATCGATATCCCGGATATCGAGGCGGTTAGGAGTTTTCTTCCTCCTTTCGATCCAGGAGAACTGTGGCTCAACCCGGATAATCCAAAAACCTTCGGTGGCATTACCATGAATACTGACTATATGGAATTCAGGTGGCAAATCCAGAGGGATATGGAGAAGGCCAAGGGTGTCATCACCTCAGTTCATCAAGAATTTGCCACGGTGTTTGGAAGGAACTATTACCAGGTGGAAGGATACAAAATCGATGATGCGGATGTTGTTATGGCTGTCTCAGGCACTGTAGCATCTACTGGAAGGGATGCTATAGATTCCTTAAGGGAAAGAGGGCAAAAGGTGGGTATGGTAAAGCTAAAGACCCTTCGCCCATTTCCAAGGGAGGAAATCATAAAGACCTTGAGGGGAAAGAAAAAGGTAGCGGTTATTGACCGGAATTTCTCCCCGGGCGCCACAGGTATTTGGGCCCAGGAGATCAGAAGCGCCCTTTACGAGCTTCCAGACGCAGAAAGACCCCTTATCTATGGCTATATTGCAGGTCTTGGTGGCCGGGATATAAATGTTAAAACCATTGAGGAAATTTATCAAAAAACATTAAGAGATGATCGGCCAGATGATGTCGATATGTGGATAGGAGTAAACTATGTATAGCCTAAATCAAAGATTTGACAACAGAGATATCCCTGAAGATGAATTTATGACCTCTGGAAATCTCGCCTGTGCCGGCTGCGGGGCATCTCTTTCCATGAGGCTGGCATTAAAAGGCTTAGGGAAACCAACGGTGCTTGTTGTGCCTGCCTGCTGCTGGACGATCATACCAGGCACCTGGTCTTTCTCCACCATGGATGTCCCTCTTTTTCATTGCGCCTTTGAGACAACCGGGGCAACCATATCCGGCGTTAAGGCAGCATACAAAAAAAGGGGAATGGATGATGTCTGTGTTGTTGGATGGGCAGGTGATGGAGGCACCTTTGATATTGGCATCCAGGCGCTGTCAGGCGCTGCAGAGAGAAATGATGATGTTATCTATGTATGCTACGACAACGAGGCATATATGAATACAGGAATCCAGCGCTCAAGCGCAACCCCTAAGGGTTCCTGGACAACAACAACCCCGATGAAAAAGCCAAAGCAAGAGCAAAAGAAGGATTTTGATGAGATAATGATTGCCCATAGGATCCCTTACCTTGCCACTGCCACAGCCGCCTATCCGCACGATATGATCGCCAAGTTTAAAAAGGCCAGGTCGATCAAAGGAACAAAGTTTATCCATCTTCTTGCTGCCTGCCCCACAGGCTGGAGAATGCCTGAGAATTTATCTATAGAGGCTATGCGCCTGGCCGTGCTATCCAACATCTTCCCTTTATATGAGGTACACAACGCTGAGTCCTATACACAAACAGTGGTCCCTGATGAAATTATTCCAGTGGATAAATATATTCACCTTCAGGGCAGATTTAGACACCTGACCGAGCAAGATATTAAGGAATACCAGAAAATGGTGGATAAAAGGTTTGAACGCTTACAAGAGAGGTTTGAAAAAGTAAGGGTTTAAGAAAAATTCGAATCACAAATCCGCAATTGGCAATTCATAAATCTCTTATGCCCCAATTTCATCGGATTTCTTATCATTTGAAACACACACCCTATTTCTCCCCTCATGCTTAGCCCTGTACATAGCCTCATCTGCCTGCTCGCGCTCGATTTCTGATGCTTCCAATTCAGCAATTCGTTGGCGGACCCCTGCCAATTCATCTACAACTTGTGCTTTGGTTATATTTACTTATATCTTTCATTTTCGCTACCTCGTATAATGATTCAAAACAATTGAGGGCTATTTTTCCTCCAAAATCTCTCTTATCCCTTGAGATAACTCCTTAATACTGAATGGCTTCTGAATAAAACCATTGCAACCTCTCTTTAGTATCTCAGTTGCCTGACCGTCTATGCTATAGCCACTGGAAAGAAGTACCTTGATATCAGGGTTTATCTCCTTCATCCGGTCATAGGTCTCTCCTCCTCCTATAACTGGCATGATCATGTCCAGAATGACCAGGTCAATTGCAAAGGGCATAGCGCCTGGCGCATAGCGTCCTTTTTCTTCCGGCTCCATGCGCTTTGCTCCATGCGCTTTGCTCACTATTTCCAGGGCCTCTTTTCCACCATTTGCTATTAATACCTTGTAGTCTAAGGTTTTAAGTAACTCCTGGCCAACATCAAGAATCATCTCCTCGTCATCTACGAGAAGGACAGTTTCTTTTCCTTGAAGGATTTCAGCACTTCTTTCACTTGCTGCCCTTTGCGCTATGCCCTCTGCTTTTGTGGCAGGAAGATAGAGAGAGAAGGTAGTGCCATGACCTTTCTTTGATTCTACATCAGTATAGCCACCATGGGACTTGATGATGCCATAGACAGAGGCCAGCCCAAGACCTGTGCCTCTGGCAAGACCTTTTGTTGTAAAGAACGGCTCAAAGATTCTCTCCTTGATCTCTTTGTCCATACCTATACCAGTATCTCTAACAATCAGTAAGACATAGTTACCAGGCTTTACTTTATATGGCTTATCACTCATATCCTTATGTGTGACATTCATTGTCTTTAAGAAAAGATCTCCTCCCTGAGGCATTGCATCCGCAGCATTTACATAGATATTAAGTAATACCTGCTCAATCTGGCCCTGGTCTGCTATTATTCCAAGCAGGTCTTTGTCAAGGTCTTGATGAACTGTAATATCCTTTTTGGTTATATCAAAGGTATCAGATGTCTCCTTTACCAGTTGGTTAAGACTAATGGGTCTTACCTCATATCTTCCTCCCCGTGCATATCCAAGGAGCTGGCTGGTGAGCTTAGATCCGCTTTGTACTGATTTTTCAATATTTGTGAGTCGTTCATGGTGTGGATGATGGGGGTCAGTATCTAAAAGCATTAAGGAGGTATTTCCCTGGATACCCATAAGGAGGTTGTTGAAGTTATGGGCAATGCCGCCTGCCAGGGTTCCTATAGATTCCATCCTTTGGGCCTGGAGGAGTTGGGATTCGAGGAGTTTTTTTTCTGTGATGTCTCGTACAATACCTCGAAATCCAGCGGGAGTATCTTCTGCATCCTTCATGAGAGATACAGAGGTCTCTACATATCTTTTGGTAGTATCTTTTCTAATAATCTCCCAATCAACTATCTTGGTAGGTTTTCCTGTTTTATATACTCTGTTGAAGTCTTGATATACTCTCCTGGCATTCTCTTCATCCATATATTTTCGGTTATTTATGGCAATAATTTCATCTCTGGGATACCCGAGTATTTTGCACAGGGAGTCATTTACAAAGGTACTATTTCCAGCAATATCAACCTCATAGTAACCCTCTTCTATGCTCTCAAGTATGGTTCGGTATTTCTCCTCGCTTTGCTTGAGGGCTTCCTCTGCCTGCTTACGATCGGTGATATCTATCACGTTTCCCATTATAGCAGGCCTTCCTCTATGCTGGATAACGGTTGCCATCATTTCGCACCAAATGGTTTCTCCGTCCTTTCTGAGCCTTTTGACTTCATACGAATGAGGAGCAGTTTTTCCTTTCAGCCTTTTTTCTCTCGTTTGTTTTACAAACTCCCTCTCATCTGGATGGATTAGTGCCAAGTGGTCTTTTCCAAGCAATTCTTCATTTTTATAGCCATGGATTTCTGCAAATTTATCATTGACAAACACATACTTCCCGTTCTGGTGGATGAAGATACCGGTAAGGGAGCTTTCTGTAAGGGCCTTGTACTTGTTCTCCGATTCTAGCAGCTCCTCTTCTGACTGCTTGCGCTCGGTAATTTCTTTTGAAATCACAGTTATAGCTTTTGTATTTCCGCCTGGTTCTTTTACAGGACTTAGAGTTCGAAGGAAATATCTACCGTCTCTTTGGCTTCTATATTCATAATATAGTGATTTGCCGGTTTCGAATACCCTTTCAGCCTTCCCAATAAGATCTTTTGTGTCATCTTCGGAATGGAACTCGCTGTATTTTCTGCCTATGGGTTTTTCTGCTTCCAAGCCAAGCCTTGATAAGTTTTTTTTGTTCATGAACAGATACTTGCAATTCCTGTCTAACAGGTAAATGGAATCTTCTGTAGACTCCACCAGGGATTGATACTTCTCTTCGCTCTCCCGGAGCGCCTCCTCCGCCAGTTTGCGATCTGTGATGTCTCTTATAACAGCCAATAAATGTGGTTTACCCTTATAATCAAATATGCCCCCTTTTACTTCGACATTAAATGTAGTGCCATCTTTGTGAACATCTACTGATTCAGCGTGAAATTCACCAGTTGTCTGAACATCTCGCTTGAATTGTTCAAAAAGATGATAATAATCGGGGGAAACTATGTCCTTGCCAGAGAATTTTATCAATTCCTCATGGGGATAACCATACATTTTGCATGCCTGAGGATTTGCCTCTACAATATTACCGTTGAAATCGAAGATAAGAAATGATTCAGTAGCAGAGTCAAAGATACCGCGATATTGTTCCTGGCTATCATGGAGTGTCTCCTCTGCTCGCTTGCGCTCGGTGATGTCTCTGGCACCAATCAGCACCCCGATCAACTTTCCTTTCTCATGAACAGGGGTTGAGCCTTTGTCAATTTCTAAATATCTTATCTCGCCGGATTTTGCCTTTATTTGAACCTCCATTTCTGGTTGAGGGTGGCCAAGGAATTCTTGTGCAAGAGCAGGTAATACCTTTTTGATGAAGTCTTTGGTTATAAATTTGGTGATTGATTTGCCGATTATTTCTTCTTCGGGATAACCAAAGCTCGTCAATACTATTCTGTTGGCAAAGAGTATCTTTCCACTTTTGCTAATGATAAGTGCGATCTCTTTTGAATTATCAACAAGAAACCTATATTTTTCTTCACTTTCCCGCAGTGCCTCTTCCGCACGCTTTCGCTCAGGCTCTAATGCTTCCAAGTCAGTAAGCCGTTGGCGCATTTGGGCTAATTCATCTATGAGTTGTTCTTTGGTTTTATCTTCATGCTTCATTTTCTATACGTCGCATAATGATGAAAAATCATTCTGCCTTATTCAGAGTGTTGAAAGATGATAATAAGTTACTTCTTAAGTTTCACCTATCTTGCCCTATAACCACTGCAAGCCGAGAAACGCCTTTAGTATGGCCGGCTGTGAAAGGATTCCGTTGCTCCACCATTTTATATCAAGGCATTCTCTATAGTTTTTATCAAAAATTTTAAATTCACTGGCTTGGTGAGCACCGCATATATATTATAATTCTTTAGCCTGGCTAAGTTATCATCTGTGGCATGATCTGTTAGGACAATTATCTGGCTGTGAGGACTTGCCTGTTGTATTTTTTCTGCCATGTCGAAACCATTGAGTTCTGGCATAAGCAGATCCAGAAGAATAAGATCAGGTTTTTTATCCCCTATGAAAAATGCTGCATCTATAGGGTTGCTGAAGGTCTCGAGCTTATACATATATGGCATATCATTAGTGGAAAAGAATTTTTCCAATAAATTTAGAATCATTTCCTCATCATCAACAGCCACTACCAACTTTTTTTCCTGTACCCGAAGGAAGGCAGGAATGGACATTCCATGAGTATCTAAAAAAGATATCAGATCCTCTTTGGAAACCTTGTATCTCCCACCAGGTGTACGGATTGCTTTAAGTGCCCCCTTTTTTATCCAATTGGTAACAGTTACTCTATGAATACCAAGAATCCTGGCTAAATCAATTGGTGAATAGCTTTCGTCAAAAATCCCCATCTTGTGCCTTTAATACATAGATATTTTTTTAATTTTGTTCTTTTGCAATATATACATCATATATATTAATATTCATCATATCAACTAATAAATTATACTTTTTTGCTTTTATTACATTTTTTTCACTTTAATGCCCTGCCAATTTACTGGCAGGCTCTTTGAATAAGACAAGCAGTAACTACTCAGGTTGCCTGGTTCACCGTTCAAGGTTCACGGTTGACATCCATTCAATAAGGCGTGGCTTGTGGCAAGAATCGGATAAAGTCTTCATTTATCTTAAAATCGAAACCAAATACTTTAGATCGATGATTCGACAGTATTTTATCTCTTTAACCTTGAACGGTGAACCTTGGAACTTTGAACATGAATAGTAACGAAAGGTAATTAAATAAATTGACACTAAGCCATTAATCGCTTATGCTCTTATCTATTAAGGAGGTGATTGTCTTATGGCGACAGCTACAGTCAGGATTCCAGAGGATAAAAGGGATATCCTAAAGATTATATCAAGCATGGAAAAAAGGGAAATAAAAGAGATCCTCTCCGAGCTGATAGATGACTATATTGAGAGGCATAAAGAGACGCTTGAACTGCTTTCCAAACCTGAGTGGGTAGAGATAATTAAAGCTGGCAAGGAAGAGGTGGCGCAAGGAATTAGAGGAAAAACCATTAATGAACTGGAAGATTGAAGTTAAGCCAACAGCTGAAAAGAAATATTTACGGCTAGACAAACGAACAAGAAAAAGGATTAAAAAGGCCTTACAGGAATTGGAAAAAGCAAACAATCCTTTATTACATCATGATGTTAGGCCATTAACAGGACAGCTTCAAGGCGACTATCGCCTGAGAGTTGGTGATTTGAGAGTTCTTTTCACACCAGAAAAAGAGAAAAAGATCATCCATATTTATGCTATCCTTCCTCGGGGAGGCTCATATAACTGATTTAGGAAGAGAATGACCATCCGTAGGGTTCTCATATTTATCCCAATAGTAATTATATTATTCTTGCTCCAGTCCTATTTCTGGGTACCAACCTATGAAGAGCAGTCACGGGGCAACCCCAAACGCCTTAACGAATACATTACAGCATCCATAGGTGATGCCAGCATCCTCAATCCGATCCTGTCAGCAGATTCCGCCAGCAGCCAAATTGAGTCTATGGTTTTTGAAGGGCTCATTGACAGGGATGAAGACCTCAACTTCAGAGGACGTCTTGCCACTTCCTGGCAGATATATGAAGAGGCCTTTTGTTATGTAAACGAGAAGACTGATATACTCAACTATGGAAAACTAAGAGCAAAAGAAGTGGTTGAGCTTCTCAAGAGGGCTAAGGCCGGGGATCTGCCGATCAGCAAAAAGACCAAGGCATCTTTGGATAACATTAAAGAGATTTCTATAATTCCAGCCAGCGAATTTTTGGTAACCCGACATGAGAAAAAGCCAACAACAGATAAAGAAAAGCAAGAGGTAAGGATTCAGGTCATGGCGCCTGCCAGGATTAAAATGCTTTTACATAAGGTAGACCAAGATCTTTTTCAAAATCTCTCAACTATTTTGGGTAAACAATATTTTAGCTCCTTTAATGGAGAGTCTTATTTAAAATTTGATCAGGAAGCTGGGCAGAAAAAAAGGGCTACATATGCACAAGAAATCCTTCCTTCTATTGAACATAATCCAATTATAGTCTTTACATTACGTCCCAATGTAAAATTTCATGATGGCCATATTTTTGATGCTCGCGACGTCAAATTCACCTATGAGGCCATCATGAATCCAAAGAACCTTTCTCCACGGGTAGCAGATTATGAGCCAGTCAAGAGTGTGGAGGTAATTGATGCTCTGACCGTGCGCATTGTTTATAAGCGACTCTATTCTCCAGCCCTTGGTACATGGGCAATGGGGATACTCCCGGAGCATCTTCTCAACGATAAAGCCTTAAGAGATGAGGCCGAGAGAGTTGGAAAAGACCCAGAAAAATTTTCCTTGCGGCAGAGCAGCTTTAATCGCAACCCCATTGGATGCGGTCCCTTTGTATTTCGAGAGTGGAAATCGGATCAGTACATCATCCTGGATAGATTTGATGAGTATTGGGAGGGTCCACCAAATTACAAACGATATATCTATCGGGTCATTCCTGATCTTCTCACCCAAGAGATGGAGTTTTATGCGGGCACTGTTGACAGTTACGGTGTCCAGCCCCATCAGGTTGAGCGCCTAAAAAAAGATCCACAGTATCAGAGCTTTTCTGGGCCCTCTTTTGGTTACACTTACATTGGCTATAACATGAGGCGAAAACCTTTTGATGATCCTCGAGTCCGTATGGCCCTGAGTATGGCCATTGATGTGGATAAAATCATAAAATATGTCCTCTATGGTCAGGGGGAAAGGATTACCGGCCCCTTTGTAAAACAGACCGATTATTATAATCATAGGATTAAGCCAGTTCCTTATGATCCTGAAGGGGCGCTGAGCCTCCTTGAAGAAATGGGCTGGAAAAGAAACAAGGAGGGTTGGCTTGAGAAAGACGGTAAGAGATTTCAATTTACTCTCATCACCAACAGCGGAAATGACCTCAGAAAGGCCATCTTAACCATTTCCCAGGACGGATGGAAACAGATCGGCATTGATGTGCGCACCGATCTACTTGAATGGGCAGTGTTTATTCAGGAGCGTGTGGATAAGGCAGATTTTGACGCCCTGATCCTGGGCTGGAGCATGGGAATTGAACCTGATCTTTATCAGATATGGCATTCGAGTCAGGCCAACCCTTATCAGCTTAATTTTGTGGGTTTTAAAAATAAAGAGGCCGATGATCTCATCATCAAGATCAGGCAGGAATATAATCATGAAAAACAGGTAGAATACTGCCACCGACTTCACGAAATCATTGCAACGGAACAGCCCTACACTTTTCTTTACGTTACCAGGTGGACAGCTGTGTTAGATAAAAAAATTGTAGTAAAGGAAATAAATTCAAAAGGGAATACAATCTATAAAAAAATCACGCCTACCAAAACAGGCGGCTATACGTTTCATTTCAACAAGTGGATAAAGCTTTCTGATGCACCCAGCTTCGCGCTGGATGGATGACTATGTTTATTGCGTTAATAGAGTTTATTGTGTTTATTGTGTTACTAAATGCAATAAAATTGTTTTAAACCCAACAGACTCAACAAACTGGATGCGGAAGGTAGAATAATTGAGTTTAGGCTTAAGCCTTTTATAAAACTTTAGGCACTTTAGTTCACTTTAGGCACTTAAAAATGTTATCATTCATAGGTCGAAGTATTATACAAAAGATCATTACTATTTTCTTTGTTTCAGTGGTATCCTTTTTGATCATTCATCTTGCTCCTGGCAAGCCCAGCCAGGTTGATCCACTGAATCCCAAGTTCACCCCAGAGATGGTAGAGCGATTTCGGAAAGAGTTTCATTTAGATAAACCCCTTTACACGCAATATCTTCTTTTTTATAGAGATCTCTTCACAGGAAAAACGGTTTCCTGGAAAGACAATCAGTCGGTACTCAAAAAGATATGGGAGCGATTTCTAAATAGTCTTCCTCTTTTTATTGTGGGCACTATACTCACCTGGACTTTGTCTTTTCCGATTGGTATCCGTTCAGCGCTTTTCAGGGGAGGATTCTATGATCGAAGCGCCACGTTTTTTTCATATCTATTGATATCTATTCCCGGCTTCTTTTTTGCCTATATTCTGATTATCTTTGTAGTTACCCACTTTCATGTGCCGGTAATTGGCATGGAAACCTTTGGGCTCGGGGCTGCTTCTTTGCCCCATCTTGTCATGGACAGAATCTGGCATCTATTGATCCCATCTGTGCTGGGCGCTACTGGTGGGATTGCGGTTCTTTCCAGGTATGTGCGCAGTCAGATGCTCGAGGTCGAGGGTCAGGATTATGTACGAACTGCCAAGGCAAAGGGTCTCCCACCCGAGGTGGTCCACTACAAACATGCCTTGCGCAATGCCCTTTTGCCTTTTGTTACCATGTTTGGCCTGATTTTGCCGGGTCTCATTGGCGGCTCTGTAATCATTGAATCCATTTTCTCATGGCCAGGCATGGGCAGGATGGCGTATGAGGCCATTCTGGCCCGAGACTACCCAATTATCCTGACAGTTAATTTTCTTTCAGCGGTGCTTGTACTGGCAGGCACCTTTGTGTCTGATGTGCTCTACATGGTAGTTGATCCGAGGATCCGGTTATAATGAAGACATATACAAAAAACTCCTTGCAAAATATTAGGACAGAAGAATCCATTACTGTTCCAAGAAAAACCCGCTTTCAGGAGTCCTGGGAACTGCTTAAGAAAAACAAGCTCGCTTTTTTAGGCCTCTTAATTTTTGTCCTCTTCTTCTTCACTGCCGTCGCAGGCCTCATACTCACCTCTGGCTCCAAGCCTTACCTTGATCCCTCCACGATAAGACTCCAGGAAAAACTTCGACCCCCGCTCTCTAATCCAAATCTAAAGACCTTGCGGCCCGAAGAAACACCAAAATTAGGGATATACCTGTTTGGGACCGATGATCTGGGAAGGGACGTTTTTGCGAGGATGTTACAGGGCGCCTGGGTATCCCTTACAGTAGGGTTTGTTGCTGTGGGGATTGCGGTACTTATAGGAATATTTCTGGGTGGGATAGCAGGCTATTTTGGGCAAAACCATATCTGCCTTCATCACATTTTGATAACTTTGATACTATTCACCGGGGTAGTATTGCTTTCTATAGGAAATATGTATCTGAGTGTAATCTTTCTTATCCCTGGTATTGTGTGCATTCTCTATTACCTTCTGCTGAAAAAGAGATCAGTGAAAAAAGCTCAGTCAATATGGCTGCAAATGCTTCACAAAAAGGCCATCTCTGTTGACACCCTGATAATGAGAGTGGTGGATATTATGTTGTGCTTTCCGAGTTTTTTCCTGATCCTCACCGTGGTCGCCCTACTCCCTGCAAGCATTTACAACATTATGATTGTCATTGGCCTGACAAGCTGGATGGGCACCACTCGCTTTGTGCGGGCTGAATTTCTCTCATTAAGAGAGCAGGATTTTGTAACAGCGGTTAAGGCCCTTGGTATCAGCAACCTTCGGATTATCTTTCGGCATATGGTGCCTAATGCTATTGCGCCAGTGCTGGTATCTGCTACAATTGGTATTGCAACCGCTATTCTCACAGAAGCAGGTCTTAGTTTTCTTGGATTTGGCGTTCCACCACCCTATGCCACGTGGGGTAATATACTTTCTGATGGAAAACGTTTCATTTTTGATGCACCCTGGCTCACATTTGTTCCAGGCTTTGCCATCCTGATCGTGGTGCTCTCATTTAATCTGTTTGGCGAGGGCTTGCGAGATGCGCTTAACCCCAAACTCAGAGAGAGGTATTGAGAAAATTGAGTGAGTTAAAGTGTCTAAAGTGAGCTAAAGTTAAAATAATAAACAGACCAAGTGAAATATGAATATGAAGAATGTAGCGAATTGCTTGCAATTTTCACATCTATTGAAAAAGATAAATAATGATAATGAGTTATTTCTCAATATTAAATCCTTTTGTTAAATTTTAGGCACTTTTTATGAATAATATTCTTCTCTCTATCCAGGATTTAAAGGTTTATTTCCAGCTTGATGGAAATGTATCCCGAGCGGTTGATGGGGTAAGCTTTGATATCGGTAAGGGGGAGACAGTGTGTCTTGTAGGGGAATCTGGCTGCGGAAAAAGTGTATCTGCGTTAACTATTCTGGGGATTATCCCGCAACCCCCTGCTAAAATTATGGGCGGCGCAGTGCTATTCAACGAGCAAAATCTCCTGGATTTGAGTGAAGAAGAAATGCAGAAGATTCGTGGAAATCACATATCCATGGTCTTTCAAGAACCTATGACATCACTAAACCCCGTATTTACCATACAGGACCAGGTGCAAGAGGCCATCATGGTCCATGAAAAGGTGGGTGAGAAAGAACTACAACAAAGATGTATCCAACTCCTTAAAGATGTGGGTATCGCATCCCCTGAGGAGCGCCTTAAAGATTACCCGCATCAGCTCAGCGGTGGGCAGAAACAGCGGGTTATGATTGCTATGGCATTGGCATGCAATCCTGATCTGGTGATTGCTGATGAGCCAACCACTGCCCTTGATGTCACCATTCAGGCACAGATCCTGAATCTATTTGAAGAGCTTCAAAAAAACCGGCGAATGTCTCTCCTCTATATTACTCATGACCTTGGAGTGGTGGCAAATATTGCCGATCGTATCTATGTAATGTATGCAGGCATTATTATAGAGCAGGGCACGGCAAAAGAGATTTTTCATACTCCATGTCATCCTTACACTCAGGGGCTTCTTGCATCACTACCGAGCCCAATAAAACGGGGAAGCACACTTCACAGCATCCCGGGTACAGTGCCAGACCCTGCATATAAGCCGTCTGGCTGTCCATTTCATCCCAGATGTGATTTTGCTATTGATACGTGCAGGTTCGAATTTCCTGAGATGTGTGATTATGGAGACGGGCACCTGAGCCGTTGCCCAGTGCTATATTCAGTTGAGAACTAAGGGCCATCTACCTATTTTACCAATGACAAATGACAATTGACCAATGACTACTAACAACGCCATACTTAAGGCAAAAGGAATAAAAAAATATTTCCCGGTGCGGAGGGGATTCTTCCAAAATGTCATTGGCTGGATCAAGGCCGTTGATGGGGTGGATCTTTATATCGATAAGCAGAAAACATTAGGTCTGGTTGGAGAGAGCGGATGTGGTAAATCCACAATTGGCCGACTTATTTTAAAGCTTTTGGAACCGGATGAAGGTAAAATCATTTATCAGGATAAGGATATCAGCAGTCTTTCTCAGGATGAAATGAAGCCTTTGCGCAAAGAAATGCAGATCATTTTCCAGGACCCTTTTGGTTCTTTAAATCCCCGGATGACCGCTGGACAATCTATTGAAGAAGGCCTGCGAACATTGGCAATAAAAGGACATCATGAGCGAAAGCGGCGTATTATAGAGCTCATGGATATGGTGGGTATTGTCTCCTCAGGTTCTGACCGCTACCCCCATGAATTCAGTGGTGGTCAGCGGCAGCGCATCGGCATAGCCAGGGCCTTGAGTGTTGAACCCTCATTAATTATATGTGATGAGCCAGTATCGGCACTTGATGTATCTATACAATCCCAGATTATTAATCTTCTAAAAGAATTACAAAATACCCTGGGTCTAAGTTATCTTTTTATTTCTCACGACCTTAATGTCGTGGGCTACATCAGTGATATGGTTGCTGTAATGTATCTTGGTCATATAATGGAATATGCACCAATAGAGGAAATTTATAATAATCCTTTACATCCATATACATTAGCATTACTTTCTGCTATCCCCGAGCCTGATCCAGACAATCGTGGTGAGCGGAAGACACTTACAGGTGATGTTCCAAGCCCTTTTAATCCGCCTCCAGGGTGTAAGTTTCAGGGGAGATGCCCTCTTGTTGAAGACAGGTGCAAAAAAGAAGAAATAGACTTTTACACGGTAAATGAGAACCATACAGTCCGATGTTGGAAGGTAATTGGCGAATAACAATGGCCAAAACCAAAAATCATAAGGAAATCACACGAAAAACTATTGGCCGGTTGTTGAATGATATTGCTGCTGAATACCCCAACAATATGGCCATTGTTCATTCCGATTCTAACATCAGACACGACTACAATCTCTTTTTATCGGAAATAAACAGGGCCGCCAGGGGCCTGATAAAGATGGGTATTAAAAAGGGTGACAGGGTTGCACTTTGGGCACCCAATTCGCCTGAGTGGATTATCTCCCAGATGGCCCTCGCAAAAATAGGGGCTATTGTTGTACCAGTAGATCATGGAGCAGGGAAAGAAGATCTCCGCTATATCCTGGAACAATCAGGGTCACGCTCCATTATCATGGCAAAGGAGCTGGAGCTTGAAATAGAGCTTAAATCAATACTCGAAAATACCATTGTTATAGATGAAAAGCTCTATCCTGATATGACCTCATGGCAGGAGCTAATGGAAATGGGTGATGGTATTGACCTTAAAGCCCTTGCTAAAAGAGAAAATGAAATCGATCCAGATGATCCAGTTGCCATAATGTACACATCTGGTACTACAGGTAAACCGAAGGGCGTTGTCCTGGATCATGTTGGTCTTATCAATAAATCCATGTTTTCAGCATTGAGACAGGGACTTAACAATCAAGACAGGCTTTGCTTATTTTTCCCCCTATTTCATATGTTTGGAAATACATGTATTGTATTAGCAGGGCTTATAAAGGGTGCTTCAATCATCATGCCCTGCGCTACCTTTGAGCCATCCAAGATTATATCAGCTATTACTAATGAAAAATGTACTGCTATTTATGGCTCTCCCAGCATGCTCATCACACTTATCGATCACGCAGAATTTAGTCCTGAAAGGTGGAAAACACTCAGTAAAGGGGCAATAGGTGGTGAATTAGGGGACGTTGGTTCTTAAGTTGATTAACTTTTGCTAAGCCGGGGCGTAATAGGATAGTACCCCAGTAAATTAACCTTGATGTTCCATAGCTCCGCCCCATTAATTACATGGGATGATATTATATAACTAAAGTTTCACCGTTTTTGAACTCTTTCAGATTTGGCCGTGGACTTTGGGGACGTTATTGACCCTGGTTAAATAAAATCAATGACAATTTAACTGGGCCCCGATAGCGGGATCCTCCAAAGGCGGATAAATCTATGCTATGCTCCGACCCCGAGGGTCGGGATCTCCGCTTCGCTACGACACGCTATATTGAATAACTCTAAATTAATCTGGGGGCAAGCCCGCCCGAAAACTGGCGGACAAGCCCACCATAGGGCGGCTGGTAAGCCCTTCAGACGCTGACAGGCACTCGATCTATTGAAACGTGCGCTGAAAACTTCATCTGGTCAATTAAAATATTAAAAATCATAAATGATACTTGACACGTTACAAGTTACACATTATACTATTCTAAAAAATGAGAGCAGTGAATGATCACATCTTTCAAGCATAGAGGATTGGAAAAATTTTTTCGTAACGACGACCGAAGCCATATTAACCAACAACACGCATCTAAGCTGGCCAGAATTTTAGACCATTTAGATGCATCCGTAAGACCTAAGGATATGAATTTACCTGGTTACAAGCTACATATGCTTTCTAGTAAGGAAAAAGGGGCATGGTCAGTATGTGGGTTACCGGCAATTGGCGAGTCACGTTTCAGTTTGATGGTCCTGATGCAGTGGCCGTTGATTATCGAGATTATCATTAATCAAAGGAGAGCTTTCAATGACTGACATTAGAAAACCTACCCATCCTGGAGAAATTTTGCGAGAGGATGTTATTAAGCCTCTTGGTTTAACAGTTACGGAAGCGGCAAAACGCTTGGGAGTCACTCGAAAGACACTGTCAGCATTACTTAATTGCAGAGCATCAATGAGTCCGGAAATGGCAGTGAGGGTAAGTAAGGCAACAAAAACATCCCCTGAAAGCTGGTTATACATGCAGGCAAAATTAGACCTATGGATTGCTGAACAAAAACCTCCCAGGGTTGAGGAATTTGGAGAGGTTGCCAGGGCCTAAGTATATTTATAAATTCGATAGATGGAAGAGCTTTTGTTCAGGTGGAGGTAAAGGAGACCATGTTACAACGCAATCAGGAGCTCATTGATCAGTTTAACCGTGATGAACACCGCTATCGGCAGCGGCAGTTGCGGAAGCAGAAGCGACGTCTGCGATTCCCAAAGCTGGGCGAGTTCCGTCACTTGATCTTGGACCTCCGGGACAGAATGCGCGAGAGGCGCAGACCGGCAGACTGCATCAGCAGCAAATCTTTTTTTAACAATTGTTAGATAGTAAATCGTTCTGGGAAGTACGAAATGATAAGTTTTACCCCGACCGCATAAAGCCAGGGCTTTAGTTCCCACCTTTTGTGATCGGGATTGTGGTCGGGATGTCGGGCTCCATCGGCATCACAGACAATGAGTGGTGAGCATTGCTTGCCCAGCAGCCAGGGATTGGCTCAGATCTTACCGGTTGGTTTTTCAATAATTGGTATTTTCCATCCGTTTTTTCTACCTAATAATTCAGTCTTGACTTTTATTGCTCTTGTGGCATCATAAACGATAACAAATTTCAAAATTTCTACTATTTATTTTTCCTATGGAGAAACCCATCAAAATGTGCCAGCCTTGCTCCTGACAGAGCATTGTTTGTTCTGTTGGGAGCTAAGAGATCACATCCAATAGAAACGCAAACTTGGAATCCGCGGGTTAAGGTTTTCGAAATGACTCGCAAAGAAGGAGGTAGAAAATGAATGCACATCTTCTTCTGTAATAGGGGACGCTAGTGCAGAGATTGCTTAACTGTTTGAGACTACTCTAAGGCGCTGTTTTGTCTTCGTCATAGTGAATTAGGGAGGGGACTTAGTTTCTAAAGCAACTTATGGATAGGCGTCATTCTTAAACCTTGAATTTCCCTTCATGTGAATGATGCGGCTATGAGATAGTCGGCAGGCCAGACCTCCGCCGGATTATGAAGATGTGGCAGCAAGACATGGATTGTAGTTTTTTAACCTGCTTTTATGTTGAAATATCCAAAAAGTTACACTAAGTAAGTTAATATTATTGATTAACCAATTTACTATTTGAGAGAAAGGAGAAAGGAGCATGAACAAGGGAGATCTAGTCAAAGAGGTAGCAAAGGTGGTCAATTCCAAAAAAGAGGCCCAGGCAGCGGTAGATTGTGTTTTTTCAACCATTACCAAGGCATTAAAAAAGAATAATACCGTTACACTGATTGGTTTCGGCACCTTTAAGGCGGCACAAAGAAATGCGAGGAAGGGAAGAAATCCACAGACTGGTCAAGAAATGTTTATAAAGGCAAAGAAGGTCCCCAAGTTTGTAGCGGGGAAAACCTTAAAGGATGCTGTGGGTTGATCAGTATTCAAACAGGGATTTTGACTTTTTCAATTTTTTTACTCAAGTATCCTTGATTTTCTGCCGATAAGTATAATAGATATTATCCTATTTTTAAACAATAACTTTTTCATTACTCTTTTCCCCGCCCCTGGGTTAATTCAGTTGACTCAGGGGTTTTGGTTTTTCCCTTTTCTATGTTTGCTTGTTGCTATAAAGTCTTTTTATAATCTCTGGAAATTCTTGACAAAACTATCTTTTAACGTGTAATCCTCTTTTATTGTAAAGGGAATACGCCTTAGAATAACCGTCAATTTCACCTAACAGGAGCGCCAACCATGACCCTCACCAAGGCACATCTTATCGACTCCACGTACAACCAAGTCGGCCTATCCAAAACCAAATCCACACAGGTGGTTGAATCCCTTATAGAGCTCATCAAAAAGACCCTGGAAAGTGGCGAGGATGTCTTGATCAGTGGGTTTGGTAAATTCTGTGTGAAAGACAAAAAGGAACGGAAAGGGAGAAACCCTCAGACCGGGAATGATTTGATGCTGGGTGAGAGGAGGGTGGTGATGTTTAAGTGCTCTGGAAGGTTGAGGGGGAAGGTGAATGGTAGTTGATCAAATGAAAGAAAAATCCAATAATAATTGGGGACCATTCGGTATCATTTTAGTCCTGATTGGAATTGTAAGCTGGTTTTTAGGAGGAATGTTTTCCTTAGGCATTGGAATGGTCACTGTAGCACTGGGATTTTTTGGCAACAAAAAACATCAAAAACTTTCTCAAACAGGGATGATATTCGGAGCCTTCTCTTTATTGTTTGTAAACCTAATGAACCTCGGTATAGTCCCAATTCCATCTTCCCTTGAATCTGACAAATCACACCTTGTTCACTCGATAAAGGCTTCTATTCGGGCGTATGAAGTCCTGGGAAAAAAAGATAAAGACATAGATAAGATGATAAAACACCTGAGAAGCGCTCTTAAAGAGGCACGAATGGTACATATTGATAGTATCGACAACCAGGTGCCTGGTTTTGCTACCCACTACAGAGATGAATTTATTATTGGCATGGAATCGCTTATTGAAGGTTATGAGAAATCTGGTCTACCTAAAAAGCTAAAAGGGGGCTTTTTATTAGATAGGTGGGCCAAATGGAATAAGGAAAACCGTGCTAACCTGGGAAAGATTAAAGAGTCAAGCCCGTCTCTAATTTCTTTTATAGGAGGGATAATTACTCGTTAGATTTGCCTTAAAGGGTCGCGGTAGTTAATAAAAGGGGACGTTGGTTCCAAAGCGACTTATCAGCTTAATAAAAGTCAGATTTTTTTCCAAAAACAGAACTTAAAAAGACTTCCATCGAAGCCCTAATATATATAAGATCTTTAAGATGCAAGAGCTGCATTTCATAAATCGTTTTGGAACCAACATCCCCCTTTACGGCAATAGTTGCTGGTTGGGAATCTAGGCGGGAGCAACAAACAAAAGACGAATTTGAAGCAGCGGAGGATATTGATACAGCGGGTTCCGAAGTTTAAAAAAAATTAAACGAAATATAACAAGCGGATCAACCCTGATCCTTGCTCATATTTCGTTGAAGAAGATCCTCTATTAGCATAATGGCTGCTACCCATCCATTTTTTTCACTTTTTAATACTTGACATTACATATAACATGTATTAGATATTACACCAAAGGATATAATTATAATAGTGTAAATAATAATACACTAAATAGATTAATCCGTGATGTAAAATATGAAAAATCCATTTGCCTACAGCAACTATGTTATCGGGGAGTCTTTTTGCAACCGCAAGAAAGAGCTGTCTGAATTGCTTAAATATATAAAAGGGTCTCAAAATGTACTTTTATACTCCCATAGAAGATACGGGAAAAGTTCATTAATTCGGCAGATTTTTCGTGAAATCAAGGAAAAAAATCTCAATATCGGCACTATGCATGTCGAGTTGTATGGAACGATATCTGAAAAGGATTTTATCACCAGAACTTTTCAGGGCTTAAATCAACTGGAATCAAATTTTGAAAGACTCCTTAAATCAGTAAGTAAAGCCCTTAAAAATATCAAGCTCAATTTAAGCATAGATTCAGCAACAGGAGCAACCTCAGTTTCACCGACCTTTGAGGCAGTTAATGAAAAAATGATTCTCGAAGAACTGATGAATATTCTTTCAAAGTATTCACAAAAACGTAAACTGGTTATTGCTTTTGATGAATTCCAAGAAATTGCCAATTACACAGAAGATGGTTTTGAAAAAAGAATACGCTCGTTTATTCAGCAACACTCAAATATTTGTTATATTTTTTCAGGTAGCCAGCAACACCTGATAACCGAAATGTTTAACTCAAATAACCGTGCATTTTATAAATTGGCAGAGAGTTTTCCTTTAGACAAAATAGAGGCAAAACATTACATCCCCTGGGTTCAGAACCTATTCAGCCGAAAGAATGTTCATCTCCCTACTGAACTAATAGAAGAAACTGTAGCAAGATTTGAAAACCATCCAATGTATATCCAGAACTTCCTGTTTCACCTCTGGGAGGAACCAAAGGGAAAAGGATTTTCCCATGAGATTATCAACAAGATAGAAAATGCAATCATAGAAAAGAGAAGTCTAGAACACACCGTATTATGGGAAACCTTAAGCATTAATCAAAAGAAAACCTTAAAACTGATCCTGCTGAATAATGGATCCAACCTTTTTAACGCTGACTCTTTAAAATCGGTTAACTTAAAAACCGGTTCTTTGGTTACCAAAGCCCTGTCAAGTCTTATAAAAAAAGAAATTATTATAAAAAACGGAAGGTATATGATTCAAGATATTGTTTTTAAGAAATGGCTTCAAAAAACATTATCACTATAAAAAACGGAGCCGAAGTCAGATGCAATATTGGATATGAAGAAGCGAGTCAAAAACGTAAGATCTAAAAAGCCACATCCTGAACATGATCAATATTTATTGCGGATAAGCAAGGGTGAACGATTGTACAAATTCTATTATTTTCGTCCAATAGCCGGGCGGGGTGAGCATTTTGAATATCGAATATTAACAAAAGAAAAGGCAAATGGGATGTTAGAAATGGTAAGCTATAACTTCAAGATCATAAGCGATGTCCCGCAGAAAAGCTCTATCACCAGAGTTCCTGAAATATCAAAAGAACAGTTAGAGCCTATTGTTCAAAATGTTAAAAGAAAAACAAACACCAGTGATGATGAGTTTGAGGAATTGGACCTTTCCAGGTTTTTGACAATTGATGAACAACTTGAATTCCTAAAACGGCATGACAGGGTGGACACAATGTATATAATGTAGATAAAAGACTGCAAGACTGAAATGGCAAAGATGTCCTCTTTGAATAAACTGCCCGTAAAATGCCAGGAATGTGCCAAGTCACAAGTAAATGGGGCCAGGCATAAGTAAATAAGTATTGGGAACGAGAAAAGGAGCCGTTTGACTCTTTTTAGATCATCATGCATTCCGGGAAATACTAAATGAACGGCTTTACCCCGCCCGCATAAAGCCACGGCTTTAATCCAGACTTTTTGTGGTCGGGATTACGGTCGGGATGTCGTGCTCCATCGGTGTTACCGGCCCTGTGAAAATGTCTCAAGATTGGCGATTTAAAAATGTTCTCTATCTATGATAAAGGCTCGGATGCCGGGACCATTTTTTCCAGTTCCGGCACCCTTTGGTAAAAGGA
>Ga0315538_1000534_pt1 | contig 23655 bp, 29 predicted proteins | sample SalMarSW160230MG_2_FD_203834 | JGI IMG/M metagenome (GOLD analysis project Ga0315538, IMG submission 203834) | Salt marsh sediment microbial communities from the Plum Island Ecosystem LTER, Massachusetts, United States - Salt Marsh Sediment SW1601-230 ...
ATTACTCTTTTTAAGAAAACCGGCGGATATCTGGCTGGCGAAGAGACGTCTGTTTTTGAAGCTATAGAAGGAAAGAGGCCCGAACCGAGAATAAAACCGCCTTTTCCTCCCCAAGTTGGTCTTTTTGGCTGTCCTACTTTAATCAATAATCTGGAAACATTTTATCAGGTGGCTAAAATTGTCAAAAACCAATACAAAAAGACTCGTTTTTATTCCATCAGCGGCCAGGTGAAAAACGAGGGAGTTTATCAATTGCCTGAAGGCCAGTCAATTGGACAAATCCTAAGGGAAACTGATAATTGGCCTGATTTTGATTTCTTTGTTCAGTCAGGCGGCGGCGCTTCAGGCGAAATCTTATTAACCAGTGAATTAGACCAACCAGTCAGGGGACAAGGAGCCATTGTTGTTTTCAACTGTAAAAAAACCAATCCTTTTTCATTGATGAAAAAATGGATTAATTTTTTTCTGGAAGGTAATTGCGATAAATGTGTGCCGTGTCGGGAGGGCGTCTACCGAATAGCTGAAATGCTGGAAAAAAATAAAATCGATAAAAAATTACTGAAAGACCTCTTTTTTGTTTTAGAAGAAACCAGTTTTTGCGCTTTAGGTAAAGGCGTAGTTGTTCCTTTTCGCAGTTTAATTAGCAAGGTTCTTGGAGAAAAAATCTAATTAATGAAAAAGAAAATTAACCTCATTATCAATAACAAAAAAATTGACTGCTTCAAGGACCAGACCATTTTAGAAGTGGCCCGGGAAAATGAAATTGATATTCCGGCTCTTTGTTATCATTCTGATTTGAAAATAAAAGCTAATTGCCGCATGTGTTTAGTGGAAATAAAAGGGAAAAGGGGATTATTTACCGCTTGTTCGACAAAAACAGAACCGTCAATGGAAATTATTACTGATTCGCCAAAAATTAGAAAAGCCAGAAAAATTAATTTAGAACTAATTTTTGCCCAGCACCGCGAGGAATGTAATGATTGTATTTGGGATTTCAACTGTCAACTTCTTAAATTAGCCAAAAAATACAAAATTAAAACCGATAGATTTCTTGATAGAAAGACCGGCTATCCGGTTTATCAATTTGGACCTTCTCTCATTTTTGATAGTTCCAAATGTATTGATTGCCGTAATTGTGTCGATGTTTGCCAGCAGCAGGGAGTCAACTTTTTAGAAATCAAAGAAAGAGGGCATCTTTTTCAAGTGGTTCCTTCTCAAGATGAAAATAAAGACTGTATCTATTGCGGCCAGTGTATCGTTCATTGCCCGGTGGGCGCTTTTGAAGCTGTGGGAGAATTTGAAGATGTGGAAAAACCGCTTCAAGATAAAGATAAAATTGTTGTTTTTCAGTTTGCGCCGTCTATTCGGACGAGTATTGGCGAAGAATTTGATTTGCCTTATGGTTCAATAATGACGGAGCAATTAGTAGCTGGGATTAAAAAATTAGGAGTTAATAAAGTTTTTGATACATGCGTGGGGGCTGATTTTACCACGACCGAGGAAGCTAACGAACTAATAGAAAAGATGAAAAAAGGCACCACCCCTTGTTTTTCTTCCTGTTGTCCTTCTTGGGTAAAATTTCTTGAGTTTAATTATCCGGAATTTATTCCTCATTTAGCCACGACCCGGTCTCCCCAAGTTATTCTGGGCGGGTTAATTAAAACGTATTGGGCTAAGAAAGAAAACATTGACCCCGAGAAAATAACCGTTGTTTCAGTAATGCCCTGCGTGGCTAAAAAATATGAAATTAGAAAAAAAGAATTGGAAATCAACGGAATGAGGCCGGTTGACTATGTTTTAACCACCCGGGAACTGGCTTATCTTTTCAAAAAAAATAAAATTGATTTAGCAAAAATTTCTCCTCAAAAACTGGATGACTCCTTGGGTATTCCCAGCGGAGCCGGAGTGATTTATGGAGCCAGCGGCGGAGTGGTTGAGTCAGCTTTGCGAACAGCCTATGAAAAAATAACTCAAAAGAAATTATCAAAAATAGAATTCGAACAAGTGAGGGGAATGAAAGGGATAAAAAAAGCCGTTATAGAAATCAACGGCCAAGCAGTAAAAATAGCCGTAGTTAACGGAATCGGAAACGCTAAAAAAGTTTTGGAAGAACTAAAGGAAAATCCTAAATTATATGATGCGGTAGAAGTAATGGCTTGTTTCGGCGGATGTATTGGCGGCGGTGGACAACCAGTGCCAACTGATGGTAAAATTAGACAGGAGAGGGCTGATGGTCTTTATCAAATTGATGTTCAGAAAGAAATTAGGCTGGCTCATCATAATCCAATAGTTAAAAAAGTTTATCAGGATTTTCTCACTTCCGAGGAAATGATTCATTCTATTTGCCACACAAAATATTCACCCAAGAAAAGAGAGGTTAAAATTTCTTAATGAATAAAAATATGAATCAAGTAAAAGCTTTAATAATTAACAAGGAAAAAATTTATGTTTTAAGCCAGTTTATTTTTTTGACAGGGATTGCCGCGACAGCACCTTTGCTGGGGCATCAACAAGCTATCAGTGGCCCTATTATTAATGCAGTACTTTTTATTTCAGTAGTTCTTTTAGGAGTCAGGGGGGCAATTTTAATTGCCTTGGTGCCAAGTTTAATCGCTTTGTCAGTTGGTCTTTTGCCGCCAATACTTGCTCCAATGATTCCTTTTATTATGACCGGCAATGCTATTTTGATTTTAGCTTTCAGTTATTTAAGAGAAAAAAACTATTGGCTGGCTATAATTTCAGCTAGTCTAATGAAATTTCTTTTCCTTTGGGGAACTAGTTCAGTGGTTATTGATTTGCTTCTTAAAAAAGAGATTGCTTCAAAAGTGGCTATGATGATGAGCTGGCCCCAGCTTTTAACTGCTTTAGCTGGTGGCCTGATTGCTTATTTATTTTTAAGAAGTTTCAAGGTCAAGCCTTTTAAATATTAACATGAAAACAAATCTATTTTTAATTGGTTTTTTTCAGGCCTTAGGAATGATTGCTTATTGTGCTTTGGCTGGCGGATTTTTTTGGCTGGCTAATAATTTTTTAGCCGCGCCCTCGGGCTTTTTAGCTAGTGTTTTAATGCTGGTTTTTCTTGTTTTCTCAGTGGCTGTAAGCGGGGTAATTGTTTTTGGTTACCCGGCCCATTTAGCCCTTAATCAAAGATTTAAAGATGCTTTATCTCTGCTGATTTATACATTGCTTTATATCTTAGGATTTTTTATAATTATGGTAATTATCGTAACTACTTTAGGCTCATGAAACCATTAAATGTTTTAGGGCTAATAATTTTTTCCCTTGGCGGTTTAGCTTTAATCGGCTTTGGTTTGTATAGTTTTTTTGATGATACGACGGTTCCGCTGATAATCAGATGGGGGATTACTGGTTTGATTTTAGGGACAATAATTATGTTAATTTCTCTGATTATTGAACGGTTAAAAGATAAAGGAGATTAAAAATATGATTTTAACTACTTCTGACCAAATTCCTGGTCAGCAAATCAAAGAGACCCTTGGTTTGGTTAAGGGTAATACTATTCGGGCCAAACATATTGGCAAGGATATTTTGGCTGGCTTGCGGAGTATTGTCGGCGGCGAAATTAAAGAATATGTGGAGGCCTTAAATGATGCCCGCGAAGAAGCTCTTTGCCGAATGATTAAAAATGCCGAAGAAATGGATGCTGAGGCCATTGTAGCTGTTCGTTTTACTACTTCCCAGGTTATGGCCGGCGCTGCCGAGCTCTTAGTTTATGGCACCGCCGTAAAATTGGTTAAATAAAAATATGAGAGATATTCAATCATTTATCTTTGATTTAATTAAAACACATGGCGCCGATGTAATTTGGATTATTGCTTTATTCTTTTTGGGTAGAATCATTCTGAGAAAGATCGTTAAGAGGGCGATTAGAATAAGCCTCGGAGAAAATCAAAAAAGCCAAGCGCAATCAAAAAAAAGAGCCGAGACCTTGGGGAGTATTCTCATCGCCACGGGCAATGTAATAATTTATATCATTATCCTTTTAATGACTTTGAATCTTTTCGGCATTAATATTGCGCCGATTCTGGCTGGGGCCGGCATTATTGGCTTAGCCATTGGTTTTGGCGCCCAGTCCTTAGTTAAGGATTTTGTCTCGGGCTTATTTATTTTACTTGAGAATCAATACAGCGTTGGCGACAAAGTCGGAATCGGTAATTTTGAAGGAGAAGTTTTGAAGATTACCATGCGTTCAACTGTTTTACGAAACGAAGAAGGAAAAACCTTTTATATCTCCAATGGTTTAATTAAAGATGTAACCAACTTTTCCCAAAGTCATCAACTCAAAGAATAAGTTGAATTTTTGGACTCCCAAATATATAGACTCCAAGGACAATCCCTGGTCTAATGAGGATAATGCCTGGAATCCTAAAATACATATGCCTTCTAAAAAAAAATTAGCTCAAGAATTAGAAATCCTGGCTAAAAAATTTCTTCTGCCCAAGGAAAGAAAGCTTCTTTTGGATTCTTTAAAGGGGGATAAAACCAAATGGTTTTTTTGGGTTTCTCAAATAAAGAATATATTTAAAAATCTTTCTCAAGCCGAAGAGGTAAAATTTTCCGCTCTTTTAATATTCCTGGAACAAAATCCTGATAAACGCTTTTATCAAAATAAAATGAAGAAGTTTCTCATTAATAAAGTAGAATTTTATAAATATTACGATTTTTCTTTAGAGAAGAAATTAGCCCAAGAAGAGAGAACCCAAAAAAAGCTTTGGATTAGTAAAATCTTTCGGCTCTTTATCAGCCGTTCTTTCTTAGGAATTTTAATTCTGGTTTTAATTCTTGGTTTTATTGCTTGGTTTTATCTAGACAGAGAAAGTTGTGTAGAATTTGTTAAGGCAATTGTTCAGCCATTTTTAAAGGCAATTAGATAAAAATTGACATTGTCCTTTTTTTGTTGTTTATTTAAGATATGAAAAAAATAATCATTATTGCCAGTATTATTGTTATTATTATCGGTGGCTATTTTGGTCTGCGGGCAATTTTTGGTTCAAAAGATTCAGATTATCAAATAGTCGAAGTGACTAAAGGAGAGGTTATTGATTTAGTTTCCGTTACCGGTACGGTTATTTCCGCTAAAGAGATAGATTTACAGTTTGAGAAGGCAGACAAGATAAAAAAGATTGAAGTAGAAGTAGGTGACCAAGTATTCACGGGTCAAGTTTTGGTTAGATTAGATACGGCTGAATTAAATGCCCAAGTTCAGGCCAGCCAAGCTGCCTTGGAAATAGCCCAAGCTAAATTAGATCAAACCTTAGCTGGCGCCAAACCGGAAGATATTCAAGTTTATCAGGCCGCCGTTGCTAAATCTGAAGTTGATGTGACCAATGAAGAACGGGCCTTAATTGATGCTCAGGTTGATGCCGATAGTGATTTAGACCAGGACTATGAAGATGTTCGGGATACTCTTAACGATGCTTATCTTAAATCAGATAACGCTATTCACCAATATATTGATGATTTATTCACTGGTGATGATACCAGCAACCCTCAACTTACTTTTGAGACAATTAATTCCCAGGCTGAAAATGATGCTGAATGGCAAAGGATAGTCGCTGGAAATGAATTAATCAAATTTAAAAATGAAATAGATAATTTAAATACTCAAGATTATAATAATTTAGATAACGCTTTAGTCAAAGCAAAAGAATATTTGATTATTATTAGTAATTTCTTAGTCAGATTAAACGAGGCCCTTAATGGAGCTTTTACTACCACGACGGTAAGTTCGTCGGATCTGAGTACTTATCGGTCTGATTTAAGTATTGCTCGGACAAACGTTAATACTGCTTTAACTAATCTGACTATCCAGGAACAGACTATTGCCAGCACTAAAATAACCAACCAAACTAATATTAATACAGCTCAATCAGATCTTGAGACAGCGAAAGCTGCTTTAAAGAAAGCTCAAGATGAATTAACGGCTAAACAAGCCGGACCTCGCCAAGAGGATATTGATTTAGCTCAAGCGGAGGTTAGACAAGCCCAAGCCAATCTTCGTCAGGTTCAAGAAAAAATAAATAAATCTATTTTAAGGGCACCGGTCGCCGGAATTATTACGCTTATTGAAAAAGAAGAAGGAGAAATGGCTCAAGCAAATCAAACAATAGTTTCCATGATTGGCGCTGGTCGTTTTCAAGTTGAAGCTAATGTTTCTGAAACAGAAATTGCTAAAGTTAGCATTGGCGATATGGTCTCGATGACTTTAGATGCTTTGGGTCCAGAGGAAAAATTTGCTGGTCGGCTCATTAAAATTGACCCAGCTGAAACAGTTGTTTCGGGGGTAATTTATTATAAAGTGACTTCTGTTTTTGATGCAGAAGACGAAAGAATAAAGTCGGGCATGACTGTTAATTTAGATATCCAGACAGATAGAAAAGAAAACGTTTTATTGTTGCCTTATTACATAATTAAAGAAAAAAACGGCCAAAAATATGTTTTGATTTTAGAGGGCGGTCAAATAGAAGAGAAAATAATTAAAACTGGTTTAGAAGGCGAAACTGGAATAGAGATTATTGAAGGGTTAAAAGAAGGTGAGAAAGCAGTTATGGAACAGTAGGCGGGAATTATCCCGCAGATATGCTTCCCAGATAAGGGCTGTCCTCATATTTGCTTTTTAAAAAGATTCCAGGACCAAGGACTGTCCCTGTTATCTGACTAATTTTTATGCTGATTAAATTAGAAAACATTACTAAGGATTACATTGACGAAGAATTAGTTACCCCAGCCCTGCGCGGGGTTTCTTTTGAGATTAATCAGGGAGAATTTGCGGCGGTGATGGGCGCTTCTGGTTCAGGTAAGTCCACTTTAATGCATATTATTGGTTTTTTAGATAAAGCAACCAAGGGCAAGTATTTTTTTGAAGGCGAAGATGCCAGTCAATTTGATGATGAAAAATTAGCTCAAATCAGAAATACCAAAGTTGGTTTTGTTTTTCAGACCTATAATCTTTTGGCCCGCACTTCGGTTTGGGATAATATCTTGTTGCCGACTATTTATACGCCTCATTCAAATAAAAAAGAGATAGAAGGGAGGGCGCGTGAGCTTTTAAATAAATTAGGTCTGGCTCGCCGAATTGATTTTCGACCCAATCAGCTTTCCGGCGGCGAACAGCAAAGAGTGGCTATTGTTCGGGCTTTGATTAATCAGCCACGTTTAATTTTAGCTGATGAGCCAACTGGTAATTTAGACAGTCAGTCTGGTCAGGAGGTCATGGAGGTTTTACAGGATTTAAATGAAGAAGGTCATGCTATTTTAATGGTCACTCATGAAAAGTATGTGGCTGAATGCGCTCGTCGTATCGTGGAACTAAAAGACGGCGAGATTATCTCTGACCGAAAGGTAACTAATCAGCATTTGGCTAAAGACGGATTGGTGAAATAATATATCCTCAAGGGACTGTCCCTAAGATACAGTCCTTTGAAATAAGGACTGTATCTTAGGGACAGTCCCTTGCAAGGTATGTATATCTTCAATACTCTCAAATACGCTTTTCAAAATTTGGCTTTACAGAAAAGCCGTTCTTTTTTGACTATGCTCGGGATTATTATTGGGGTGGCGGCGGTTATTTCCATTATGGCTGTAGGAGCCAGCGCTCAAGATTTACTTTTAGCTCAAGTTAGAGCCATGGGCAGTAATTTAATCGGTGTTTTACCTGGGGCGGCTGATGAAATGGGACCGCCCGCTACTCTCTTTGGTATTGAGATAACTACCCTTAAATATGAAGATGCCTTGGCTTTAGAAAAATTACCTCACTTGACGGCCGTTTGTTCTTACGTTAAGGGCCGAGGCACCATGAGTTATTTCAATCAGATAAAAGATTTTAATTATACTGGGGTGACACCCAGTTATTTAGAAGTTGGGGATACTTCTGTTAAACTGGGTCGTTTTATTAAAGAAGAAGAAAACGATAGTTTAGCCCGAGTGGTTGTTTTAGGCAGCCAAGTCAAAGAAGAACTTTTCGGTCAAGATAACCCGCTTGATAAAAGAATTAAAATTAATCAAATCAGTTTTAAGATAATTGGGGTGATGAAAGAAAGGGGGGTGGCTGCTTTTGAAAATCAAGACGAACAAGTTTTCATTCCTCTAAAAACAGCTCAAAAATTACTTTTAGGCATTGATCATTTAGCTTTTATCCGGGCTAAGGTTAATGAAGCGGCTAATATCGATTTAGCTATTAGTCAAATGAAAGATATACTTCGTTATCGTCATCATATCACAGACCCGACCAAAGATGATTTTTCAGTTAGAAGCACCGCCCAGGCCTTGGATATTTTAGGAGCCATTACCCAAGCACTTAAATTATTTTTAGCCATGGTGGCGGCAATTTCTTTGATTGTTGGCGGCATTGGTATTATGAATATCATGTTTGTAGTGGTAAATGAAAGAACTAGAGAAGTTGGCCTGCGCAAGGCATTGGGAGCAAAACGAAAAGATATTCTTATTCAATTTTTAATGGAAAGCGTCGCCATGACTTTGCTTGGTGGAATAATGGGCATTATTTTAGGAATTTTAATTGCTTTTGTTGTCACTATCGGGGTTAATTATTTCGGCTATGATTGGCAGTTTATCGTTACCCCTCTTTCTGTTTTTATTTCTACTTTAATGGCCATTAGCGTTGGTTTGGTTTTTGGTCTCTGGCCAGCCAACCGCGCTTCCAAGTTAAACCCAATTGAGGCCTTGCGGTATGAATAACAAGGACTGTGTTTAAGGGACAGTCCCTGTTGCTATGAATCTATCTTCCATCATCAAACAATCAATTATTGCTTTAAGGGCCAATAAATTACGCAGTGCTATTTCTGTCTTAGGCATTGTTATCGGCGTGGGCGCGGTAGTGCTCATTCTTTCTTTGGGTCAGGGCTTAAAGGGTTTGGTTACTAACGAGGTTGAGGCCTTTGGTCCTAATCTTCTCGATATTGCCGTTAAGATTCCCGGTACCGGCCAGATGGGAACGCTTACTTCAATGGTTCAAGGCATAAAAATAACTACCTTAAATTTAGATGATGTTAAAGACCTTCAGGATAAGTCCCGCTTTCCTTATATTGAAGCGGTCAGTGGTCAGGCCTTTGGGCAGGAATGGGTCACCTACGAAAATAAAGAGAAAAGAGTTTTATTTTATGGCTGTAACGCTGATTTTCCTGTAATTTATAAAATGGCTGGGACGGCTAATGGTCGTTTTTTCAATGAAGATGAAAATGACAGTTTGGCCAAAGTAGCAGTTTTGGGCAGTGGTTTGGCTGAAAAATTTTTTGGTCAGGCCGACCCCTTGGGCGAGAAAGTAAAATTAAAGGGACAAAATATTAAAGTAATTGGCGTGCTTGAACCGCAAGGTATGTTTTCATCATTTGGCGGTATTGATATGAATGACTTTGTTTATCTGCCGCTGCAGACAGCCCTTAAAGAGGTCTTAGGCATAGATTATTTATCAGAAATTATTTTGGCTGTGACAGGCGAAGAATATTTGCCGCAAGCTAAAGAGGAAATCGCTCGCTTGTTGCGCCGTAATCATAATATCACTGACCCGGACAAAGATGATTTTATAATTACAACTATGGGAGAAATTTTAGAACAGGTTAATGAAATCAGTGTGATTTTAAATTTACTTTTAGGATTTTTAGCGGCTATTTCTTTGTTGGTTGGCGGTATTGGTATTATGAATATTATGCTGGTTTCAGTTAGTGAACGAACACGCGAAATAGGGCTGCGCAAGTCATTGGGAGCGACTAAAAAAGATATTTTAAAGCAGTTTTTAGTTGAGAGTTTGGTCATTACCGGCTTGGGCGGTTTTATCGGAATATTTTTAGGAATAGCTGGTTCTTTGGCCGGTGGTATTGCGGCCAGAACTCAAGGGTTATCATGGCCCTTAACTATTTCCTGGTTAGCTATTTTAATCGCTTTTTCTGTGTCGGTGGCTATTGGCTTAATCTTTGGACTTTATCCGGCCCGCAAGGCGGCCCAGTTAAGTCCGATTGAGGCCATGAGGAAAGATTAAAGATAGACAAAAAAGAGAAGAATTGTGTAAAATAAGAATAAGATTGTGATATGACTAAGACAAAAATAACTGGAATAGAATTTGACTCTTATATTCTTAATGCTTCGGGGGCAAAAGATACTACTTTGAAAGAATTGGAAATTATTGGAAATTCTGCTTCCTCCGGTATTGTTATGAAATCCTGTACTCTGGAGCCAAGAAAAGGCAATCCTGAACCTAGATGCATTAAGACCCCGTTGGGAATAATTCAAAGCATGGGTTGGCCCAATTTGGGCTATTGGAAATATCTTAAATTTGCCTCATTACTTAAAAAAAAATACGACAAACCAATTATTGTTAGCGTGGCCGGGTTTTCTCCTAAAGATTATCTAAAAATAACTTCTGCCTTTCAAGATAGCCAGGTTGATTTAATTGAAATAAATCTTTCTTGTCCGAATATAGAAAATCATCCCCAAGTTGCTTATGATTTTGAAAAGACTAATAAACTTCTTCGTTTACTTTCAAAATTAGGCCCTAAGCCAATCGGCCTGAAATTACCTGCTTATCTTGATTTTGTTCAACAGGAGCAGATGGCTAAAATAATAAAAAAGAACAGAATTTCTTTTATAACTTCTATTAATACAATAGGCAATAGTTTAATTATTGATTACCAAAAAGAGAGGCCAGTTATCAAACCAAGAAAAGGAATTGGCGGAGTGTGCGGCGACTACGTCAAACCTATGGCTCTGGGTAATATTAGGGGATTTTATGAACTTTTAAAGGGTAAGGTATCAATTTTCGGCGTCGGCGGAATTAAATCAGGCAAAGATGCCTTTGAATTTCTTTTGGCTGGAGCCGATGCTGTTCAAGTAGCAACAGTTTTTGAAAAAGAAGGACCATCTTGTTTTAAAAGAATAAATAAGGAATTAGAGAAAATTCTTCAAAAAAAGGGATATTCTTCCATAGAAGAAGCCAAGGGTAGATTAAAGTATTTATAAAAGATTATTTAAAACACTTGACAGCCATTTGGTTATGGGTATATACTCATAATAGAAAATACTTAAAACAGATGGCTGTTTTTTATTTGCAAAGGTCGTAGTCATCTATTGTGCCCCCTGTTTCTTTTCTAATGGAAAGAAATGGGATATAATAAAAAGATAAAAAAATATGCCTGGATTAGATAAAACAGGTCCTCGGGGTCAGGGTTCGCGCACTGGTCGCAGTTTAGGTTATTGTCCTCCCGGTTATAGTCGTGGCTTTAGACGATTTGGTCGCGGCTTAGGATTAGGTCAAGGAAGAGGTTTTGGTTTTGGCCGCGGCTGGGGATGGCCTTTTGGAGGCTATCCTTATGACTGGCCTTTTTACGATGAACTAACTGTTAAAGAAGAAAAAGAAATACTTACCGAAGAACTCAAGGGATTGAAAGAAGAAATAAAAGGAATAGAAGCTCGTCTCGAGGAACTAAAGAGTAAAAAAACAAAATAATATAGACAAGGAGAAAAATATTATGCCATTTAGAGATAGAACTGGTCCTTATGGTCAAGAACCAGGCGCTGGTCAGGGTTTAAGAAGGGGCTTGGGTCGTGGTCGTCAATCAGGTGGCTTTGGTTTAGGACCAAAAGGAGAATGTCTTTGCCCAAAATGTGGGACAAAAGCCCCTCATCAAAGAGGAATACCTTGTTATGAACAAAAATGTCCTAATTGTGGGAGTTTAATGACCAGAGTCAGACAGTAAGCAGCTTTGAGCTTTAAATTGTTTAAAGATATTAATTATGAAAATCTGTTTTAGTGTTAGTTTGCCTAAGCTTGATTCGCCAATAGACCCGCGTTTTGGTCGGGCGCCTTATTTTTTAATTACCGATGAAAAAGGGGAAAAAGTAGAAATAATTAAAAACACCGGAGTAGAGGCAATGGGCGGGGCCGGTATTACGGCCGCTCAAGTAGTTGTTTCAGCCGGCGCTCAAGTAGTTATTACCGGCAATCTTGGTCCGCGGGCTTTTGATGTTTTAGAGTCCTCGGGCGTAAAAATGATTACTGGTGTTTCTGGACTTTCAGCTAAAGAGGCCTTGGAAAAATATCAAAAAGGTAAATTAGAAGGGACCAGCCAGTCCAATGTGCCTGGTCATTTTGGTATAGCCCGAAGATTTGGCGGCGGCCGAGGCCAAGGCGGTTTTGGTCAGGGAATAGGTCGTTAAATATTCAGGGAAAGTCCCTAAAAATGCAAATGAATCAGGAAAAAATTTCTCTTATCAGCACACTGGTTAATTTTTTATTAGCCTTAGCTAAGCTGATTATTGGATTATTAATTAATAGTGTGGCTTTAATCGCTGACGCCATCCATTCGGGTATGGATGTTTTTTCATCTTTGGTTACTTTTTTAGGCATTAAAGCGGCTAAGAAACCGGTTGATAGAAAACATCCTTATGGTTATTACCGAGCCGAAAGTTTAGCAGGCTTAATGGTAGCTGTCTTATTAGGCCTTTCCGGGGCCTGGATTATTTATGAAGGAAGCAATCGATTTCTTGAAATGGAACCGGTTATTTTTTCTTTATGGGCCATTGGTTTAATGGCCGCTACTATTATTATTAACGAAGTAATGGCCCGTTTAAAATTCCATTATGGTCGCAAGCATGAAAGCTTGTCTTTAGTGGCTGATGCTGAACATTCGCGAGCTGATGTTATTTCTTCAATTGGTGTTTTGGTTAGTTTGGTGGCGGTCAGATATTTTATTTATGCTGATGCTCTTATTGCCTTATTAATTGGTCTCTACATTCTCAAAGAAACTTTCAGCATTGGCAAGGAGATTACTGATTCTCTTTTAGATGTGGCTAATCCAGAATTAGAGAAAAAAATAAGAAGTATGGTTACGGCTCAGCGAATTGAATTAGCTGATTTAAAAACCAGAAAAATAGGCGGGGCTAATTTTGCTGAATTAAAAATTAAGCTTGACCCAAGAATAAAATTAGATAAAGCTTCTTATTTAGCTAAATCATTAAAGAATCAATTATTAGATAATTTTCCCCAGTTAAAATACGTGGTTATTTCAGTTGAGTCTCATGAAATTAAAGAAGGGACGATTATGGGGCAATTTGGTCAACGAACTGGTTTTCGTAAGGGTTTTGAAATAATCGGTCCTAAAAAAATAGGTCAACGAATAATTATTCCCTTAGAGAATAATGAAATCAGCCAGCATTTTGGCGCTGCTGAATATTTAGTTATTGACCAAGACAAAGATGGTTCAATTTTAAGAAAGGAAAAGGTTAAAAATCCTTATTTTAACAAAGAAACTGGCCATGGCTTTAAATTCGTCAAGTCAATTTTAGCGGACAAGGTGATGGCTCGCGAAATAGGACTAAATGCTCAAAGGAATTTTGAGGCCTATGGCATTAAAATGGAAATAATTAGCCCAGGGAAAAAATTGAAAGATGTTTTGCAAGGACAGTCCTTGGTCTGATAAAAGAATTAATATGAAGAAATTAGGCATTACTGGCGGCAAAGGAGGAACCGGTAAATCTACCGTGGCCATTCTTTTAGCTAACCAATATTTCCAAACAGGCAAAAAAATTGTTTTAGTTGATTGTGATGTAGAATGTCCTAATGATTATTTGCTTTTAGGACAAAAATTGAAAAAGCCAGTTGAAAAAATAACTGCCCAATTTCCTAAATTAGACAAAACCAAATGTCAGAAATGCGGTTTATGCGTCAGAACTTGTAAAAGCAATGCCATTTTTCAAGCGCCGGGTCAATATCCTATATTTATCAGGGATTTATGCTCCGGCTGCAGCGCTTGTTGGTTGGTTTGTCCTCATCAAGCTATTCAGCCAGAGAGAGAAGAAACTGGCCAGGTTTTTATTAATCAATTGAAGAAAAATTATTGGCTGATTACTGGAATAGCTAAGTCGGGATTGGAAGAAACTGGACCAGTGGTTACTCAAACAAAAAAAATTGCTTTGAAATTTGCTCAAGAAAAAAAAGCCGATGTTGTTTTATTGGATACAGCCGCCGGCACTCATTGTCCGGTTATCTCTGCTCTTTTAGATGTTGATTTGGCTTATGCGGTAACTGAACCGACGCCCATGGGGGCTTATGATTTAAACTTAATTTTAGATTTATGCCGGAAACTTAAAATATCAACAGAAATAATCTTAAATCAAGCTGATTTGGGTTCTCAAAAAGAAATTCAAAAAATTGTTCAAAAATATCAAATAAAAATTATCAAGGAGATTCCTTATTCTAAAAAAATTGTTCAGGCCTATTCTCAGGGGAAATTATTGAATCTTGAATTTATATGGGAAAATTAAAAATTATTATTTTAGGATTAGTTTTAATCGCTGGTTTTATCTGCCTTTTTGATTTAGCCCTGGCCGCTGAAACTGATTGTTATCACTGTGATAATATTAATCTAGATTTTCTAGAGGAATTACCTAGTGAATTCACTTTAGTTAAAATTATTTCTTTAGCGGCCGTTGACGCTATTAATCCCTGTACTTTAGCTGTCCTTAGTTTAATGCTGGTGGCAATCTTAACTTATAACCCGACTAAAAAAAGGAATATCTTATTGGCTGGCTTAGCTTTTATTTTTTCTGTTTTTGTTATGTACTTAATTTATGGTTTGATTATTATAGAGTCATTTAAATTGTTCAGTACTTTAAAAATAGTTCAACTTTGTCTTTATAAAATTATTGGTATTGGCGCTATAGTTTTGGGCTTTTTAAAAATTAGAGACTTTTTTCAAGCTAAGATGGTCTGTAAAGTTACTCCCAGAATTGACCAGATTCTTTCTAAAATAACCAGCCCTGGGGGAGCTTTCTTGGTTGGCGCTTTGGTGACTGTATTTTTGCTGCCTTGCACTATCGGACCTTATGTTATCTGTGGCGGAATTTTATGTGAGTTGGGTATATTGAAATCCCTGCCCTGGTTATTGCTTTATAACCTGATATTTGTTTTGCCTATGGTGATTGTTGTTTTAATAATCTATTTTGGCTTAAGAAAAGTTGAAGATATTGCCAGCTGGCAGGCAAAGAATATTAAATATATTCATTTAATCAGTGGTTTAATCATTTTGGGTTTAGGTATAGCCATGGTTTTAGGATTAGTTTAGGATTACCAAAAACATAATGGAACGATTAGAAAAAGATAAACAACTTAAACGGATTAAAGAGGAGGTAATCAAATGCCAAAAATGTTCTCTTTGCCAGACGAGGAATTTGCCGGTTATTGGACAGGGTAATCATCAAGCAGAAATAATACTTATTGGTGAGGCGCCTGGCGCTTCTGAGGATAAAACCGGCCGACCCTTTTGCGGTCAGGCCGGTAGAATTTTAGATGAGCTTTTAAATTCAGCTGGCCTCAAAAGAGAAAAAGTATATATCTGTAATATTCTTAAATGCCGACCGCCTCAAAATCGCAATCCTCAAAAAGAAGAAATTGAGGCCTGTACTTCTTATTTAGAAAGACAGATTGCCATTATCAAGCCCAAAATAATCGGTTCTTTGGGTAATTATTCAACAGCTTATCTTTTAGAGAAATTTGGCCTGAAAAACAAAATCCAGGGGATTAGTAAAATTCACGGACAAGTTTTTGAAACTAAGGCGGATTTTGGCCCAATTAAAATCATTCCTTTATACCATCCGGCCGTGGTCGTCTATAACCAAAATATGGAAAAAGTTCTTAAAAACGATTTTGAGATTCTAAAAAGGTGAAGAAAGCTAATTTTTAGATAGATATTTAATTAATGAAAGAAAAACAATTTAAATTAGTTATTGCCAGTGGCAAAGGGGGAGTCGGTAAGTCAATGTTGACTTCGGCTTTGGCTATGCTTTGGGCTAAAAAGAAAAAAATTGTGGCGGTTGACACTGATGTTGATGCGCCCAATTTAGCTATTTGGCTTAATCAGGTTTCGGATGAAAATATTCAGCTCTTCAAGAAAATTTCAACTTCCTTTAAAGCGGTTATTGACCGTGAAAAATGTAATGGTTGCGGAAAGTGTATAGAGAACTGTGTTTTTAAGGCCTTGGAAATTAAAAACAACCGAGCCAAGTTGAATCCTTTTCTTTGTGAGGGTTGTGGGGTTTGTCAAATTGTCTGTCCCCAGAAAGCAGTTGAGTTGAAACCAATAGAAAATGGTCAGATTAAAATAATTCAGACAAAATATGGATTTCCTTTAGTGATTGGTCAATTATTTCCAGGCGAAACCGGTTCTGGTAAAATAGTCGCTGAAATAAAAAAGCAGGCTGAAGCAAATGGTCAATATGAATTAATGCTCATTGATTCAGCACCCGGCACGGGCTGTCCGGTCATTGCTTCTTTACAAGATGCCCATTTAGCTATTTTAGTTACTGAACCAACTCCTTCTGGATTAACTGATCTAAAAAGGGTTTTAGAAGTGGTTGAACATTTTCAGATTCCTTACAAGGTAGTGGTTAATAAATGGGATATTAATCGCTCATTGACTAAGAAAATAGAAAAAGAATTTGCTGATAATTTTTTAGGAAAAATATCTTATGACCAGGCCATCTTTAAAGCGATTGCTAATCTTCAGCCAATTGTAGAAACTAAGCTTAAAGCTAAAAAAGAAATTAAAGAAATATTTGAAAAAATCTATGACCAGACCGGTTAAAAAAAGATTTGTTAGATTTGACCCACGAGTTACTTATTTCAAACCGCGAGCCGTCCCTCTATCTGCCTTAAAAGAGGTTGATTTGGGAATGGATGAATTAGAGACCTTGCGTCTTTGCGAACTGAAAAAATTAGAACAGGTTGAAGCGGCTAAAAGAATGAAGATTTCTCAAAGCACCTTACAAAGAATTTTAAGTTCAGCCCATCAAAAAATAGCCGAGGCATTGATTAAGGGAAAGGCGATTAGAATAAGTAAGGCAAATGAGGAAAAATAATAAGCCAAAAGTGATTGTTGGTTTATCCGGCGGCGTTGATTCGGCCGTTGCTTTATTATTACTCAAAAAGCAGGGTTATCAGCCGATTGGCCTGACTTTAAAATATAGCGGCTGGTCAGTTAAAGAAAATATTTATTCTAATCGAGAATCTATCCGCCTGGCTAAAAAGGTTTGTCGACAACTAAAAGCACCTCATTATACTCTTGATTGTCGACAGGGATTTAAGAAAAAAGTAATTGGCCATTTTATTTCACTTCTGAAGGACAAAAAAACACCTAATCCTTGTATAGTTTGCAATCAACAATTGAAGTTTGATAAATTGATTAGTTTTGCCAAACAAAAAGGGATTAAATATGTAGCTACCGGTCATTATGCTCAGATTAAAAAAATTAAAGATAAGTATCAACTTTTAAGAGGGAAAGACAAACAGAAGGACCAAAGTTATTTCCTTTGCCTTTTAGACCAAAAACAGTTAGCCAAAATAGTTTTTCCCTTAGGTGATTTAACCAAGAAAGAAGTTTACCAGATTGCCAGAAAACAAGACCTTGATTTTTTAACCCGAAGAAAAGAAAGCCAGGATTTGTGCTTTATTGCTCAAAAGTCAATGCCGCTTTTTTTGAAGAAAGAAATAGGTCTGCAGCCAGGTCAGATTGTTGATAAAAAAGATAAGATTTTAGGCCAACACCAAGGACTTCATTTCTATACGATTGGCCAACGCAAGGGGATTAAATTAGCTGGCGGTCCCTGGTGGGTGGTTGGTTTCAATAAAAAGAAAAATCAATTAATAGTCACTAATCAGGAAAATGACCCAATTTTTTATCAACGAGAGGTTTTTTTGACTAATGTTCATTTTATTTCCGGAAAAGTGCCCTGCCGAATAATTAAAGTTAAGGCCAAAACTCGCTTTAATCAATCACTGGCCGCGGTTAAACTTTATCCGCCAAAGAAAGATAAATTGAAATTAGTTTTTGCCAAAGCTCAAAGGGCAATCACTTCAGGCCAATGGGCGGTTTTTTACCAAAATCAGGTTTGCTTAGGCGGCGGCGTGATTGATTCAGTCCTTTGAGAATTATCTTTGAATATGCTATTATATGAAAACATGAAAAACTTAAACCAAATTACTAAAGAAGAATTAGCGGCTCTCAAAGTTGTTACTTTTGATATCGATGGGGTGATTATTCCGACTGGCACAGAATTAAAAGAAAATCAGGATGGCACGGAATTATATATGAAGTCTCATCAGTTATCGCTACCATTTATAGAAAAATTAAAAAAGCTAAAAAAATACCTCAAGCTCGGTTTTTCTTCGGGTAGAAATATTTTGTATTTAAAAAGCTTAGTTAACCAAATCTTTGACAATCAGGTAATTCTCCAGGCCGAGAATGGCAATATTACTTGGCTGGATAACAAAATTATTCATCCTTCTTATCCGGATGAATATTTTGGGCAATTGAGAGATATTAAAGAAAAAATTAAAGAAATGATGGCTAAGAATAAAAAAATCCGCGGTTTTGAACCGAAGATGTTTATTCTAACTGTTCATTGTGACCAAATAGAAGAAATCCCTAATTTGGTTAAAGAAGTAGCTGGTGATAACCTGTACTGTCTTTGGACCAACGAAGGTTATGATATTGGCAATAAAGAAATGTCCAAAGGCAAAGCGATTGCTAATTTAGCTGAACAACTAAGTATTAAGCCAAAACAGATTATGACTACCGGCAATAATTACAACGATAAAGAAATGCTGGAAATTGGTAAAGGCGTTACGGTTAATCCGGAAAGAGTCAAGGCAGAATATTTTATTGAACACAAACCAGAAGAATTAGGTGGTCAATTATTAACTGACTTTTTACTTGAGTATTATGGGAAAGAGAGGGAATAAAAAACTGCCCAAAGGCAGTTTTTTATTAATCAAGTTATTTCAAAGGACTGTCCCTAAGATACAGTCCTTTGCAAAGAACTGTATCTTAGGGACAGTCCTTGTTACACCAAGCCCATTTTTTGTTTGACTTGCTGAAGAGTTTTTTGGGCCATAGGTCGGGCTTTTTTAGCGCCTTGAGTTAAAATTTTATTAATCTCGGTCGGCTTTTTCTCAAGGGCTTTTTTCTTTTCTTGGAATGGTTTTATTCCTTTGATGACTATTTTTGCTAAATCTTCTTTGAATTGAGCGTATCCTTGACCTTGATATTTTTTCTCAATTTGACTTGGCGAAAGATTAGAAAAAACAGAATAAATAGTTATTAGATTAGCAATCGCTGGTTTTTGAGGACTATACTTTATTTCTTTTCCTGAATCAGTAACTGCTTTTTTGATTTTCTCCTTTATAAGCGAGGGGGAATCATTAATAGATAAATAGCTTTGAGGTGAACTTTTGGACATTTTTTCAGTCGGGTCATTTAAGGACATTATTCTGGCGCCGCTTTTTTGAATAAGGCATTCTGGCATAACGAAAGTTTGACCGTATCGCTGATTAAATTTTCGGGCAATTATTCTGGTCAATTCTACGTGTTGTCTTTGGTCTTCGCCGACCGGCACCAAATTAGTTTGATAAAGAAGAATATCTGAGGCCATTAAGACCGGATAATCAAAAAGGCCCATATTGATATTCTGCCTAAAGTGTTTAGCTTTTTCTTTAAATTGAGTCATTCTTTCTAACTCGCCAATCGGGGTAACCGTATTTAAAAGCCAGGTAAGTTCAGTATGCTCAGGAACATGGGATTGGACAAAAATGAGGCATTTTTGAGGATTAAGACCAGCGGCTAATAAAGTAGTAGCCAAATCAAAAATTCTTTTTTGCATTTGGTTAGAAGAATTGGGTATAGTTAAAGCATGCAAATCAACAATACAAAAAATAGAGTCATATTTATTTTGGAGAGCGACCCAATTTTTAATTGCTCCCAAATAATTGCCAATATGGACTAAACCAGTTGGCTGAATTCCGCTGAAGATTCTTTTTTTCATATTATTTCTTTTGTAGTTTCCCAAAGACCTTGATAATTGGTTTTAAGTCGCCGTCAATTATTTTATCCAGTTTATGCCAGGATTTGTTAAGGCGGTGGTCAGTGACCCGATTTTGAGGAAAATTATAGGTGCGGATTTTTTCAGCTCGCCCGGCCGTGCCAATTTGTTCACGGCGTTGGGCTCCTCTTTGGGCCATTTCTTCAGTTCTTTTTTTAGCCAACAGGCGAGCTCGCAGGACAGTCAGAGCTTTTTCTCTATTGTGCTGTTGAGATCTCCCTTCCTGACAGGTGACCACTAAACCAGTTGATAAATGGGTGATTCTGACAGCTGATTCAATTTTATTAACATTTTGGCCGCCTGGTCCAGAAGATCTTTGGACGTCAATTCTTAAATCCTGGGGATTGATTTTAATTTCCGTTTCGCTGGCTTCTGGCAGTACGGCTATGGAAATAGTGGAAGTATGAATCCGACCGGATTTTTCCGTGGTCGGAATCCGCTGGACTCGATGAACACCGCTTTCATATTTTAGCTGAGAATAGACATCAGCTCCTTTTATTTCAAAAATTACTTCCCGATAACCGCCTAAGCCAGTCGGATGACTCTCGATAAGATTAGCTGACCAATTTTGTTTTTCAGCAAAGCGGGAATACATCCTAAAAAGATCAGCAGCAAAAAGAGCCGCTTCTTCTCCGCCAGTGCCAGCTCTGATTTCCATAATAATGCCGTTCATTTTTTTTATTACCTTGCCGAGGCCTTGGCCAGAGCGGGCTTTTTAACTTTTATTCCTGACTTAGCTTCTCGTTTAGCTAATCTTTTTCTAAATTTTTCCACTTGGCCGGTCTCAATAATTTTTTCTTTACCCGTATAAAAAGGATGGCATTGAGAACAAATTTCCACTTCTATTTCTGGCTTAGTTGAACCAATTTCAAAAGTAGCCCCACAGGCGCATTTAATTTTAGCTTTAGGATAATATTTCGGATGAATATCTTTTTTCATTACTTCTATCGTAACAAATTAATAAGAAATAGGCAATATCTTGCCTTAATTTTAAAATATGGTATACTAACCAACGAGGGTGTCATTTCAAAAACCCAGTGTTTTGAGATATACCTTTTTTAAAGATTATGATTGAAAAAAAGAAAGTTAAAAAAATAAAAACAAAGAAATCTACCAAAGGCGGATCTCTATCAAAAGCGGATGCGCTTCTGGAGAGTGCCTCTGGCGGAAAAACAACTAGTCAGAATATAGAGAAAATACTTCCCAGCTTGGAAGAAATGTTGAAAGCCGGAGTGCATTTTGGTCATCGGACATCTAAATGGAATTCAAAGATGAAGCCATATATTTTTACGGCTCGCAATAATGTTCATATTATTGATTTAGAAAAGACCCAAGAGAAATTAGCCGAGGCCTTGAAGTTTATTCAAAAAATTAAAAAGGAGAAAGGGGTCATTCTTTTTGTTGGTACCAAGGTAGCCGCTAAAGAAATTACCAGTCAAATAGCTAAAAAATGCCGGATGCCTTACGTTAATGAAAGATGGCTAGGGGGAACTTTGACTAATTTTGGGATTATTTCTAAACGATTAGAATATTTCCGAGATTTAGAAGGAAAGAATAAAAAAGGCGAATTAAAAAAATATACCAAAAAAGAACAGCATCAGTTTGGTGTGGAATTGCAAAAGTTAGAAAGGCAGTTTGGCGGAATAAAAAAAATGCTCAAATTACCCGAGGCGCTTTTAGTCGTTGATGTTCAGAAAGAGAAGTTGGCTATCAAGGAAGCCAGAATGAAAAATATTCCGGTGATTGGTTTATGTGACACCAATGCTGACCCAAGTATTATTGACTATCCCATTCCAGTCAATGATGATGCGATTACTTCTTTGAAATTAATTCTGGGTATAATAGTTAAGGTATTGAAGTGATATTAATGGACGAGGCAATTAGCCGTAATTTTGTCTGTTATAAAATTATGATAACTGCAGAACAAATTAAACAACTTCGTCAAAAGACAAATATTTCCATAATGGAATGTAAAAAGGCCTTAGAAGAATCGGATGGTGATGAAAAAAAAGCTTTGAAGATTTTAGAAAAAAGCGGCCAGAAAAAAGCGATGGAAACGTCAGCCAGAGCAACTAAACAGGGTTTAATTGAGGCCTACATCCATAACAACAGTAAAATAGGGACTATTTTAGAATTGAGTTGTGAGACCGATTTTGTTGCTAGGAACAGCCAGTTTAAAGAATTGGCTCATGATTTAGCTATGCATATTGCCGCCTTGAATCCTAAAGATTTGGAAGAACTTTTAAAACAACCCTTTATTAAAGACGAACAAAAGACTATCCAAGATTTAATCAACCAAACTATTGCCAAATTGGGTGAAAATATTAAAATAAGAAAGTTCGTTCGGTTGGAAATATAAACTATGTTTAATCTCATTTTTTATTTTCTTATTGGCTTTAGTTTGATTGGCTTGGGAATTATTATCTATCGTAAAATTCCTCTACTGGCTCGTTTGTCAGAAGAGGAAATGATTATTTTAGGAAGAAAAAGAGGGATAATTCAAAGATTGCGGGAGATTAATTATAAACAGCATCGGCTTAATCTGATAGTTTATTTAGAAAAGTTTTTACGACGAATAAAAATAATCTTTCTAAAAATAGAGAATTTGCTTAGTAAGTGGATTAATGGGTTGAGAAGAATGTCGCAAGTGATGACCCAAAAGTCAAAAGAATGGATTAAGCAAAGAGAATTAAAGAGAAGAACTCTTCGATCCGCTTCGACGCGAGACGAGCAAGCTCAGAATGCAAAAGAGAAAATATCAACTGGAACAAGTGAGGAAATTCCTGTTAAAATAAATAAAAAAGAAGAAGGGGAAGAGGAGGTTTCTCAATTAAGCGAAGAAAGTGAAGAAATCTCTATTGTTGAGTTAAATAAACCAATCAAAGAAGAGCAAAAATGGATTGATTTGATTGTTGAGAACCCTAAGAATATTACCGCTTATAAATTCCTCGGTCTTTTGTATTGGCAACAGCATAATTATGCTGATGCTAAGGCTTCATTGGAGATGGCGGTTAAATTAGGTTCTAAGGATAAAAAAGCTAAAGAGATTTTGGTAGAGTTGAAAAAAATGGGAGTCAAGTAATTTTAGCCAGCGTAGCTTAATGGTAGAGCGGTAGTTTTGTAAACTATTGACGGGGGTTCGATTCCCTTCGCTGGCTCTGGGTAGGTGGCAGAGTGGTCAAATGTAGTGGACTGTAAATCCACCGCCTTCGGGCTACGCAGGTTCGAATCCTGCCCTACCCACTAAAATTAAAAATTAGTTTGAAATATTTTATGCTGAGGTAGCTCAGTTGGTTAGAGCATTTGCATGGTAAGCAAAAGGTCGCGGGTTCGAATCCCGCCCTCAGCTCCGAAAAATTATGTCCCAAGATAATTTGATAAAATTACAATGTAGTGTCTGTAAGCGGATTAATTACTGGTCTCGCAAAAACAAAAAAACAATTCAGAAAAAATTAGAGCTGAAGAAGTTTTGTCGTTGGTGCCGCAAGCACACAGTGCATAAGGAAGCGAAGAGATAAATATCTTAAGGAGATATGAAGATAGAAATTTTCCAACACAAGAAGCATAAGTTTATGTTTATTAACGATAGATTATGGATGTGGGATTTACCGCATGAAAAGAAGTTACAAGAAGATCTTGCGAAGCAAGCCTTCGGAGATGTATTAGTTGCTGGTTACGGATTTGGTATTGTTACAAAGTTTCTATTGAAGAACCGAAAAGTAAAATCTGTTACATCGGTTGAGAAATACAAAG
>Ga0315538_1000538_pt1 | contig 23560 bp, 21 predicted proteins | sample SalMarSW160230MG_2_FD_203834 | JGI IMG/M metagenome (GOLD analysis project Ga0315538, IMG submission 203834) | Salt marsh sediment microbial communities from the Plum Island Ecosystem LTER, Massachusetts, United States - Salt Marsh Sediment SW1601-230 ...
TAATGATACACCAGCCATCGGGCGGAGTAACCGGGCCAGCGGCAGACATCAAAATTCAAGCAGAAGAGTTGCTTAGAACCAAGACCATGATAAACGAAGTTCTGGCAAAACATACAGGTCTGCCGGTAGAAAAAATTGCTGCTGAAATAGAAAGAGACCGATGGATGACAGCAGAACAAGCCCGAGAGTATGGCATTATCGACGAAGTGTTGCAAGTAGAAGACAAGCAGAAAAAGGACTCTAAAAAGCCAAACGATAAGAAGTAGACAAAAAACAATCAAGGAACTAGCCGATTTTGATGTGCCTGTACTGCGTTTAATAGATGAGGGACAATATGGCAACTAATGAGACTCTCATACCAAGAGTTATTGAGAAGAGCGGCCGAACCGAAATGGTGTACGATATCTATTCGAGGCTGCTCGAAGACAGGATAATTTTCTTAGGTGGGCCAATTGACGATCCAACCGCGAACGTGATTATAGCCCAGATGCTGTTCCTGAGCAACAAGGACAACAAGAAAGACATTCACTTCTATATCAATTCACCCGGAGGGTCAATCACAGCGGGGCTTGCGGTCTACGACACAATGCAGTTTTTACGTTGCGAAGTTGCTACATATTGTATCGGGCAGGCAGCAAGTATGGCAGCGCTATTGCTGACCGGTGGTAATGCTCAGAAACGATTTCTTCTGACAAACAGCAAAATACTATTGCACCAGCCGCTAATATCGGGAGTGCTTTATGGAGCAGTGACAGATCTGGAAATAGAAGCCCGTGAAATACTACGGCTACGCAGCCGAATTTACAACATAGTGGCCAAGCACACCGGTCAGAACGCTGAGAAAATCGAAAAAGATTGCGATAGAAATCTGTGGCTGGATGCAGAAGAAGCAGTCAAATATGGCCTTGCCGATAGGATCCTGCAAAAGGCTCCTGAAATAGTAAAAGACCAAGACAAGAACGAGTAAGAGAATAAAAAAGTGAAAAGTGTCGCATCAAACACAGGCACCTCACGGCACGTATATTGGGGTATCTCTACCATATTTCTGCTGATCTTGATAGCGGGCTGTAAAAATCCGGGCAGTCGAGCAGTATCTATTGAGCAAATTGAAAAGATAGAACAAGAACAAATACAACTGCAAAGAGAAATCGCGCTGCTTAAAACTGAAAACGACCAACTCAAAAAGCAAATCCATGTTTTGTTAGGACTGCCGAAGGAAGTCAAGGGCGAGAACATCTATTGCCTACAGAGAATAAAGATTCATGGGTATACCAACATCTACGACAAAGACGAAGACGGCAAAAAGGAGTCTCTTATTATCTACATACAGCCGATCGACCAAGATGGCGACATTATAAAGGCGGCAGGTGAAGTAGAGGTTCAGCTATGGGATCTGAACAGAGACAGTGGCGAGGCGCTGCTCGGTCAATGGACGATAACTGCTGAGAAGCTAAGAAAGTGCTGGCTCACTACGTTGATAACCATGAATTACAGACTAATTTTCAATGTTTCTGATAAAGTCGAGCAGTATGAAGAGCCGTTGACGGTAAAGGTGACGTTTACTGATTATTTAAGCGGCAAAACATTCAAAGAGCAAAGAGTAATCAAGCCCCATAAGCCATAGGTTCGTATCTCGTGAACCGTGATGCGTATTGCGTAATGAAGGAAGATTGAAGCCTGTAGAATTGCCACTTTTCCCAGCAATATTACATCTACAAATTCGATGCTTCTCGCTAATCACGCGTGATCACAAAGTTAATCCTAGTAGTCTGTCAAATTCAATTAAGTAGGTTGTCATTCCGCACTTGATGCGAAATCCAGTCTATTAATAATTTTGGATTCCCGCTTTCGCGGGAATGACAAGCCACAAGAACAATTTTGACAGGGTACTAGGTGAAACATTTATCCTTGAAGACTCTCTGCCAATGCTTAGAATATCGCTATGCAGAAATTCCTCAACAAGATAATCTGCGGCGACTGTATAGAAGTCTTGAGCAAGGTGAATGAACCCTTCGCTGATCTGATCTTTGCCGACCCGCCTTTTAATATCGGCTACAAATACGACAAATACTACGACAAGGTCAAAAGCAAAAACTACATCGCCTGGACAAGAGACTGGATGAGCGCTTGCAAAAAGGTGCTCCGAGCCCACGGCTCATTCTATATAGCTATAGGTGATGAGTACGCTGCGAATGTAAAAATCATAGCCGACGAATTCGGCTTGCATCTACGTAACTGGATAATATGGCATTATACCTTCGGCCAACAAACAAAGAACAAATTCGCACGCTCCCATACTCACATATTCTACTTCGTCAAGGATAAAAAGAACTTTACCTTCAACGACCACGCTGTGCGGCTGCCTTCGGACCGACAATTAATTTATAACGACAGACGAGCCAATCCCACAGGTAAGATGCCAAACGACGTTTGGAACGAATACTCCCGCGTGTGCGGAACATTCAAGGAACGTGCCGGCTGGCATCCCTGCCAGATGCCGGAAAGCCTGCTAAAAAGAATCATAGCGGTAAGCTCTAACCCAGAAGATTGTGTACTCGACCCCTTTAGTGGTTCCGGAACCACCGCAGCAGCAGCATGCCTATTAGGCAGAAACTATGTGGGCATAGAAATTTCCTCAAAGTACGTTGAAAATGCGAACGAACGTTTAGCTGATTTAAAAAGCCAATGGCACGGTTCGACCAAGCTCGCCGAAGTCAGCAATCTGTTTCTCAATCCGATTGAGCTAATTGAATTGAAGCGGCTCTTATCCGATATGAAAAGACCGGCTAAAGAGATTGTGGCTAACAAGGACCTTCTGAAGATATTCACAAATCAATTTGCCGTACGAATGAACAACGGAAAGCGATACAAAGCTGAAGACGTAACGACAGTTTTGAAGGATTTATCTGGTTGAAGAATGCGCGGTCTCAAGATATTGTTTTCACGCTTTTGGCGCTTATCGCAAGTGCTATGATGCTAACTTTGATTCAGCCGCCTATCGGCTGGTCTTTTTTGGCATGGGTGTCATTCGTGCCTTTTATCCTCGCCTGCTCGCCTGAAGCGAAACCCAAGGCTTTAGCGCTAGCAGCATATATCGTGTCACTTGTTTACTGGCTCGGTAATCTATACTGGGTATTTCCAATAACCAAGATCGGATGGTTTGCACTCTGCGTATATATTGCAATTCCGTGGCCTTTATTGGCGCTTTGTCTGCGCTACTGCAGAGCGAAAAGAATACCGTTATTTTTATGCACGGGTGTACTTGTTGTCGGTGCTGAGAGGTTACAAGGAGCTTTTCTCGGTGGTTTCTTCTGGCGGTTCTTAGGCCACAGTCAATATCATAATATCACACTAATTCAAATAGCGGATATATTCGGTGCAGCGGGAATATCGCTTTTAGTTGCCTTGGTCAACGGTCTTATTGCTGAATTGATAATAGCGTGGCGCCACAGGCATCTTTTCAAAGCCAAAACGTTTATAAAAACAGCTATAGTCGGTGCTGCCTTAATAGCCACTATTGTATACGGGCGGTGGAGAATCGAGCAATCAGACATATTTGTCGAAGAGGGGCCATTAGTAGCGTCGCTACAATCAAATATCCCTCAGTCAATTAAGAGGACGTTTCAGGCAGGAGATAAACTCTTTGAAGATTTGATGCAGGATAGCCGGGCGAGCGCAGAAGCAGGGGCTGAACTGATTGTCTGGCCTGAGACGATGGTACAGGGAATACTTGATGCTGACATCTGGCCATACCTTGTGTCGCCCGAGGAGGATGAGGCCTTTGACCAGGCCCTGCGTGAACATGCAAGAGACACTGCCTTTGTGCTAGTAGGAGCGTATGGTGCAGAGATAAAGGTGGACAATAATCAAGATATTTCGCTTGCCAGATATAACTCAGCTTTTCTTTATGGTCCCGATGGTCAGCGTGACAAAAAGCGATACGATAAGATTCATCTTGTGCTTTTTGGGGAGTACCTGCCATTTAAGAAAAGCTGCTCATGGCTGTACAATCTGTTAATGAAATTTACGCCCTTTAACTATGACTACTCACTCGATTCAGGCAGCGAATATACTATCTTCGAAATGACCAAGCCGATCACAGAGTCAGGATTAGTTTCTGGCAAGGAACAAAGTAAACTTTCTTATGAGAGCACTGATAGAGACCAAGAAAGACAAGTCTTCAGATTCGGTGTGATCATTTGCTATGAGGATACAGTCCCGGCTATTGCGCGAAGGTATGCTCTGGATGAGCACGGGCAAAAGCGGATCAACTGGCTGGTCAACATCAGCAATGATGGTTGGTTTGTGAGATTCAAAGATGAGCCGGAAAAAGTAAATCCAAGCGCCGAGCTCACCCAGCACGCAGCAATTTGCGCTTTCAGAGCAGTCGAGAACAGAGTTGCTATCCTTCGCAGTGTCAATACCGGCATAAGTTGCTTGATCGATTCGCTCGGAAAAATTCGCGACGGTTATGTCCAGGCAGGTCCAAATTTGCCCGTAAAAGCGATGGAACGTAAGGGTATGGCTGGATGGTTCGTTGATAGGATGCCAATAGATAAAAGAGTAACTTTTTTTAGCAAGTATGGGCAGTGGCTCGATTTTTGTTGTGCAGTGTGCCTTATTTTGCTCATAATAGTGCAGTTTGCACTGAGACTCTCTAAAACCAAAAAATACCAAACTGGTCTGTCGGGGCAAGTCAAATGAAACAGACTCACAGGAAAGTTGAGAAAGCTATCGAAAAGAAATCAATAGTCTTTATTGCTCAGATTTTATTCACGGTCTGCATAATTATTTCGACTTCGGGATGTGAGGATGGATTGCAGATGACCGGCAGCGACAGTTTAACACCAGAGCTACAAGCCGAAGCTCTTAACATCCTCCAGAAAGGCCTTATAGACCCAAATCCACTGATACGGGTTAATACCATCGAAATCGTAGCAGCAACAAACCAAGTCAGGTTAATGCCCAGCGTACAGCGGTTGCTACAGGACTCGTCTGCACCAGTCAGATTCGCAGCAGCTCTGGGCGTGGGCGATATGCGGTACTCACCAGCAGAGAGAACAATCAGACAGATGCTGACGGATCAAGATGGGAACGTTAGAATTGCAGCGGCTTATGCTCTTACGAAACTGGACTATGAGCGGTACTCAGAACATCTCCGCCAAGCTATAACCACCGAAGATCAAACGGTCAGAGCCAACGCTGCTTTGCTACTTGGTAAAAGCGGTGACAGAAGTGCGTTAAACCGACTATACTGGGCTCTGCGCGATAAGGATTCAGATGATAGGGTGGTCATGATAGCAGCAGAGTCGATAGCAATGCTGGGCGATGAGCAAATATATCCAAGGTTGTGGACAATGTTGATAAGCGCTTATGCCGACGACAGAGCATTTGGTATAGAAGCAATGGCCGCACTTGGAACAGAACAGGCAAAAAACGCAATCATTACGATGCTGGACGACAACATATTGGAGGTAAGGCTGATCGCAGCTCAACATCTCGGTAAATTGGGTGACACAATCGGAGAGTCGAGAGTGCTGGAGGTTTTCAAGAAGAATGTGACCTTGGGTATGGACGGGCAGGGCAGGGAACGCGTTATGGTGCTGACGGCTTTAGCGATAGGCGAAATCCGCACGGACACTCTGGCTGGTTATCTGCCGCCGCTTCTGCAAGATCCATCAAAGTTCGTGCGTCTTGCTACTGCTAAGGCCATTCTGCAATATGCTGCCAAAATATAGCTGCCTTGGGCTGTATTATCGGTTCTTGCGACCGAGAACAGTGGATATGGATTCTATCTGGGCTATCTGGGAAAAATAACTTGACCTTTCAGGCCTTAAAGCGTAAAATTATGGTACGTGTATACAGTACATGGATTGGATTTCTGACCTTTCGGGCTTTCGGAATATAGGACCTTTCTAAGCACTTTTTGCACGCGGGAAGCTATATACCGAGACCCCGGATGTATTTACCAAAAGGTGCAAGAAAATAGTAATTCGTGAAAGGAGCCAGTCTTGAGTACGCTTACAAAGGTTCTGATAGTCCTGCTAACTGTATTTTCCATTTTTCTTTGTGGTATAGTAGTTACCTATGTTGCAAATGCTGAAAACTATAAGCAACAATATGACCAGACCTATACTCAACTCAGATCTGCACGGGAAAATGAGAGAAATGCACAGAGACAGTTAAAAGAGAAGATCGCAGAAACAGACGAGCAGACAGCGACTCTCAAGGAACAGATTAATTCATTTACAATACGCAATGAAGAATTACAAGCCGAAATCGACAATTCTGAGAGGCAAAAGCTGTCTTTGGAACAAAGGCTCGACAGTATGGCGGCAGCAGTGAATGCTGCCAATCAAACAGCCAGTCTGCAGACACAATTGTTTGAAAATGCACAAAAGGAGCTGGAAAGGACCAGGTCTCAACAAATCGAGCAGGAAAATGACCTAAAGCAAACTACTGCCACGCTCAACGAGAGAATGGCAATCATATCTCAGCTTCGGAAAGACAACAAACGCTTGCTCGAAGAAAAGGCTGAGATGGAAGCCAGGTTGAATCAGTCATTTCGACAGTATGGCAAGGCCATAACTCCTACGGCTCCGGTGACACCTAAACAAGAGATAGCTCAACCGGTGGTTCAGCCCGTAACCAAAGAAATCGGCCTGAAAGGGTCGATAACTAATGTTGATTTAAAGAACAAGATGGCCAGTATATCTATTGGTGCAGCCCACGGCGTGATGGAAGGAATGAAGTTCCACGTTACCCGCGGTGCTCAGTTTGTCTGCGACATTCTCATCTTTGACGTTCAACCAGAACAGGCTGTGGGCATTCTAGAGCTTTTAGAAGCTACCCAGCAACAACCGCGGGTTGGTGATATGGTAAGCACTAATCTATAGTACAAAAATATCAGGGACGTTCGCTAGGCAATCATGGTTGATGATTGAGGTCGATATATGAGTCCTAACGGTCTGGGCCGTAGCGGAAAGAAAGAGGCCGCGAGTAACATATACACGATTATTCTGGCGGTAGCGTTTTGCGTAGTAGTGGCTACTGCAGCATACGTCGCGTATATGTGCTATACTCAATATGGCACAATCTGGAAAATACAATAGCCCATTGACTATTGACGATAGAGCTCTATTATAAAGCAATATCCGTTCACAGTTGAGAAAGGAGTCGAAACGTGATAGTGGACACAATCCTGGGCTGGTTCAGTATGGATATGGGAATCGACCTCGGCACATGTACGACCTTAGTTTGTGTCCGGGATAAAGGAATCGTCCTTAACGAACCTTCCGTAGTTGCAGTCCGCAAAGGCACCAACACTGTTCTAAACGACGGGGAAGCTGTTGGTCTTGTTGCGCGCGAGATGCTGGGCAAGACACCAGGTTCAATTACAGCAATAAGACCGCTGAAAGATGGTGTAATCAGTGACTTCGAAATCACTGAAGCAATGCTGGGCTATTTTATCCGCAAGGTCCACGGCAGGGGAGGCCTTGTCAGACCGCGAGTCGTGGTTGCCGTACCGAGTGGAATAACTGCGGTCGAACGCCGGGCAGTAATCGATAGCGCCGAACGTGCTGGTGCTCGGAAAGTCTACTTAGTAGATGAACCAATGGCTGCGGGAATAGGCGCAGGACTGCCAATCACAGAGCCTACAGCATCAATGATTGTCGACATCGGCGGTGGAACAACAGAAGTTGCTATTATGAGCCTGGCTGATATCGCTACCGCCGAATCAATCCGGATCGGCGGCGATGACATGGATGAAGGCGTCATCAGTCATCTCAAAAGAACGTACAACCTGCTCATAGGCGAGGCACGGGCCGAAAAGGTTAAAATACAAATTGGCTCGGCCGCCCCGCTTGAAGAAGAACTTACGATGGAGGTAGCCGGCAGAGACACCATCTCAGGGCTGCCCCGCAAGATAGTCATAACAAGCGAGGAAATCCGTGAAGCCTTGCGTGACCCGATAGCTGCAATCATAGAGGCGGTTACGGCAACTTTGGAAAAGGCAGAACCAGAACTTGCAGCAGACTTGATCGACAATGGAATAAACATTTGTGGCGGCGGGTCACTGCTTCGGGGAATGGATACGGTTCTTTCAAACGCCACCGGCTTAAGAGTGGAAATAGTCGAGGACCCACTTAGCTGTGTCGCCCGTGGCACCAGTGTCTACCTTGAAAATCTGGAGTTGTGGAAAGACACAATGGACCATAGTGAACACGGATGGGAGTAAGACCGAACCAGTGTTTTGTGACTCGTGAAATGACGGATGTCATTTCTAAGTGCCCCAAAGACGAATGAAGAATCTGGCCTGCTAATTACAGGTAAACTCTCGTTGCTCGGCCACGCTCAGCATGACAACAGGAGGATGGACAATGACTCAGCCAGGTCAGCAGGATGGCAGGATGATGACCGATGCGCCGGCAAGGTCGGCATGACAGTCCCTTAAAACGCGTGTCAGAAAGTATTAGAAATCAAGGCTTGAAAACAACGAACTACGAATCAAATTTCGCGACTGACACGCTTGCGATTACAAGTATATGGCAAGGAAGCAAACCAGAGTCTCCAGGCGAATGCTGCTCACCTGGTTTATGTTAGGCGGGCTTATCCTTCTGTTCGCCCCAGAAAGACTTACAGGCAAGTTCCAACTTGCCTTTGCCCGTGTTTTCAGCCTGCCTTTGAGCGTCGGCAGGAGCATTTCACTGGCGGCGGGCACGCAGCAACCGCTCAAAGACGCGCAGGAAAGAAAAGAATCCCAATACCAGAACCATATCGCTAACCTTGAAGCGCAGCTAAAACAAAAAAATCTCAGTATCCAGCAACTGTCGGGCTTGCGCGACAGGCACCCGCTGGAAGGGGCAAGTTTAGTGCTGGCTGATGTGATCAGGTCCCCAACCAACGGATCTTCCAGAGAGCTTATCATCAATCGTGGTGCAACTGAAGGGCTTGCTAAAGGACAGTTCGTCCTCGGTGACAACAGTATCATCGGCATTGTATCGGAGGTGTCATTCCGTGCGGCCAGAGTAAAACTATTTACGGATGCAGGCAGCCGAATCGCAATAACAGCGGGCAACCTGGATGTCGAGCGGATGATGCACGGAACAGGCAACAACAAAGCAAAAATCCAATTGCTCCAGATCAAGCACGAAGTGCGCAAGGCTGACCCAGTTTACGCCAGTAAAAAACCAGGCTTTCTGGATGCGCCAATGATAATAGGCAAAGTAGCCGAGTGCCAAAGAGACGATAAAAACCCTTCGCTTTGGGACATAACAGTCGAACCAGTCTGTGACATAGAAAAACTGACGGGCGTGGCTGTGATCGTGATGGAGCTCAAAGAGAATTAGAAAACCGACGCCAAAGGCTCAAAACGCCGGACTGTTTTGCTTAGAGAACGGCGGTTTTGCCTCCGGCTTTGGCTTTTGCTTTTTTCAAAGGACGTGTAATGCGTTGGCTACGGTTTGCAGTTCTTATTATTGCGGCGACGATACTGCAAACCAGCCTAATCGACATGATCTCTGTTACAGCCGCTGAGATTAAGCCAGATGTGCTGTTGATTCTTCTTGTGTTTTTCGCGATCTACAGCAATCCTACCGATGCAGTAATAAGCTCTTTCACCATAGGTTTTGCGGCAGATATAATTGGCCCAACTATGGGGCCGCGAATGATTAGTTTTGGCGTCTTCGGCATATTACTGGCGGATATGCACCAGGTAATCGAAATCCGAAAAATGTCTCACCAATCACTCGCGATATTCATGACAGGTTTTTTAACAGCCGCTTTAGCGTATTTTCTATCCTTTCTAAAAGCGGAGCCGACCGCATCCGGCGCAGCTACCGAGTTGCTCTGGAAGCCGATTTACTCAGCGATAGTCGGGCCAATCTTATTCTTGCCGACAGCCTGGTTCATGCGTATAGGAAAACGAAGAATGAGAAGGTTTTAGTTGGTGACTGGTGACTGGTTATTGGTTATTGGTTATTGGTAACTATTTAATCATACCAATTGTGCTTGATATTTGCGCCTTTGTCATTTCGACCATAGGGTTGCGAAGCAATCCGAAGTGGAGAAATCTATTAAAAAGCAGATTTCTCGACTCCGCTTCGCTGCGCTCGAAATGACATGAATAAGCGCATTGATTATTCACAATTGGTATCAGTTACCATTTAACCAATTTTCCATGACAGGTACAGGCAGTCCGATACGTCTGGTTTTATTTCTCCGTTTAACAACGATGTACAATAGACGAGTCGAAATCTTTATAGCTTTCAGTGCCCTGCTCCTGTTGGCGTGCATTCTGCGTCTGGCACAGATGCAACTGCTGCCGAATTCACGCGTCCGGGATGCCATAGCAGAACTGAAACGCCAAAGAGGGCAATATCAGCAACTAAAAACCCTCCGGGGTAAAATACTGGATAGAAATGGTAAAGTATTAGCACTCGATGAGCCGAGATTCGAGCTAAATATAGATTACAGCCTCACCTGTTTTGCTGATGAGCGTGTCAGAGAAGCAAAACTCATAAATGCACGCAGACAAAACGCGAATATTCTAATTCCTAAAGTTCAAAAACAGCTACGAACAGGATATGAGGATTTACAACAGATAATTGATAAGTGTATACACTTTGGCCTTAGCCGTGACGAAATCGAAGATAGAATCAATCAGATAAATGACAAGATATGGAATCTGCGCAGGTACCTTGCATGGAAAAGAAATTATCCGGATAGAGACTTCTCACAAGCTGTTCCTGATGCTAATGAACAGATTCTATTAACGGCCGCAGTTGATATTGCTGAGATGCACAAAAGTTGGCCTCTTTTGGAACTAAACACCGATGATGATATCTTCGCCGCACAAGTGGAATTTATGAACATCGAAGGAGTTGAGATTTCACCACAGGGACATAGATTTTATCCCTACAGGTCAGTTGCCGCTCAAACAATAGGATGGGTAGGCCCGGCAACCCAAGAGCAAGATAAAGAACTCTTCGCTAATGACAGATTAGCGAGCTACACGCAGGGCGAAGTCTGCGGAAGAGAAGACGGCGTTGAATATGTTTGCGAAAATATTCTTCGCGGCAGACGAGGTGAACTCATCTACGACATAGACCGTCAACTAATCAGTAGAACCGAGATGCAGTTAGGCAGAGACGTCCGACTGACACTGGACATTGAACTTCAGCAAAGGATAGAAGAGTATCTGGCCAACTACAACCACAACCCAGGTTGCGGGCCCGGCATGGCTGTAGTCGTCCTCGATGTCACAACAGGAGACATTCTCGTACTTGCTTCAATGCCGGTTTTCGACCTGAACCGTGCAAGATACGATTATAGTAAACTCATTCGCGATCCCAACAAGCCACTGATAAACCGAGCAATAAACAAGCAGTACCCACCTGGATCGGTTGTTAAGCCATTGATTCTCATCGCCGGATTTGAATCCGGTAACATCACAGCAAATGAGGTCATCGAGTGTCCTGCCGAAAAAGCTCCATTCGGCTGGCCGAACTGCTGGATATATAATAGGCACAGAGACGGCCATAGTAATAGATGGGAAAACTACGCTCGTAATGCTATCAGAGGAAGCTGCAACATATATTTCTCTCGACTTGCGGACAGAATCGAGCCATTAGTGCTGCAGCAATGGCTTTTCAAATTTGGCTACGGTCGTGTTTCGTCGCTCATCGCCCGTGACCCGTCAATCGATTCACAGGTCATGGCGGACGGGTCCCGAGAACTAAGGCAAGTACCCGGAGAAATATCAAGCATTCCATCTAATACAGGAATCTCATCTCTTGAACAAGTACCTGTTCTTGAAGAAGGCGAAAGAAGGCTTTTCGGCATAGGTCAAGGCAACCTGCGTGCGACGCCTTTGCAGGTGGCCAATGCGATAGCAGCTATTGCGCGAGGCGGAGTATACAAGCCACCTAGGTTGTTTTTGGAGGATAAGCCTATTCGTCATTCTGAGCGTAGCGAAGAATCTCTCTCTTCTTTCAGGCCAGATCCTTCGACTTCGTCTCAGGATGACAATTTGCCGGTTGATTCAACATCTCTCGGCATCTCACCACAGACATTAAAGATAATCTATGATGGTATGCAGGCCGTAATTAACGAATCCGGTGGCACAGCCCACGAGGCCTTCGCCTACAGCGGCTTTGCGGAGCAGGACGTGAAGGTTTACGGTAAAACAGGCTCAACAGAGGAGCCGGACAGCGCCTGGTTTGGAGGCTTTACCGAGGATAGTATGGATCGAAAGCTGGCGATAGCCGTTGTTGTTGAGGGTGGCCAGCACGGCTCAAGCGATGCGGCGCCTTTGGCGCGTGACATCATCCAGTTCTGTATCGAATTCGGATATATTGGTAAATCTGTTAATGCTATGTTACAAGTTAATTGATGATTGTCATTGCGAGCGATTCATCCTTCGCAGCAGCGCTGCTGCGGAGAACGGAAGCGAAGCAATCTCGTTTCTGTGAGTGATTGAGATTGCCACGGCCTTTCAGGCCTCGCAATGACATCCCTCGCAAGTAATTCGAAACAAGGCTTACTTTGCCCGAAAGAACCCTATCAAGCCAGAAAACAAAAATTATTGAAAAATGACTGTCGATAAATCATAATTCGTGGCGATGAATGACTCAGAAAATAAAAAAGAGCAGCCGGACAAAGAACCCAGATGCGACCCGAAGCAACTGGAGCTGCTAAAAAAATGCTCCGAAAAAAAGGATATGACCGACTGGAACAACTGGCGTGAAGAAAATCCCAAGGAAGAAATTTGGCTGCAAGGAGTGAATCTGAGGCACGCCCATCTGAAAAAAGCCGACCTAAGCTTTGCCCATCTGGAAGGAGCGGACCTCTTTAGTGCCCATCTGGAAAAAGCGAAACTCTTTCTTGCCCATCTGGAAGGAGCGCAACTCGGTGGTGCCAATCTTGAAGGAGCGAATCTCTATTGCGCCCATCTGCAAAGAGTAAATTTCATAAATGCGCATCTGGAAGGAGCGAACCTGGAAGGTGCCCATCTGAAAGGAGCGAAACTCGATGGTGCCCATCTGGAAGGAGCGGACCTTCGTGCCCATTTGGAAGAAGCATGCCTCAATAAAGCTCATTTGGAAGGAGCGCACCTCGATTGGGCTTTTCTGAAAAGAGCGAGGCTCTTTAGTGCGAATCTAAAAGGAGCTCACCTCAATTGGGCTCATCTGGAAGGAGCGTATCTCCATCAAGCCTATCTAGAAGGAACGAGGTTTAAAGATGTCCACCTAGAAGGAGCGGATTTTAGTGCAGGTAGTGTTGATGGCTCAACATTGTTTTGGAAATGTAGTGTTGACCGCGAGACGGATTTTCGCGGTGTCGGTCTAAATAGCTGCCGGATAGATGAAGGGACAAGATACCTTTTAGAATACAATAAGAGGAGATTGAACTGGGAAGATTGGTATAAGGGTGAATCGTGGCCTATGATGCGCCAATTGTTGACCTGCCCGGTTCGTTTATTCTGGTGCCTGAGTGATTATGGGCGAAGTACCATCCGGATACTGTTAGTTTTTCTTGCTCTGGCAATTTTTTTTGCCGTTGCGTACTGGGCCAAGCCGGATTGTGTAATGGTCAATGGCCAGGTCGGCGGCCTTGTCAACTTTCTACATGCCTTATATTTTTCCGTTGTTACTATGACGACATTAGGTTTTGGTGATATTGCAGCCAATCCGCAAAGCCCCTGTGGGCAAGTGTTGTTAATGCTTCAAGTGTTTTGCGGCTATTTTCTACTTGGTGCCATAGTAACTCGTCTTTCGATTCTATTTACGGCAGGAGGCCCTGCAGGCAGATTCTCAAAAAACACAGAATGAGCTAATTGGAAAATAAGTGAGAGTTGTGACGCAAGCCAGCACGGCTCAAGCGATGCAGCAACTTTGGCTGAAAAAGAAAGGAAAAAATCACTTTGACATTTATTTAATGATGACTACGATTTAGTGGAGATATACTGTCGAGATTCAGCATTTAGTAAGTGTTAAATAATAAGGAGAATCGAAAATGTACTGTCCAAAATGCGGAACAGAAAATCCGGATGATGCTCAGGTCTGTAGCTCGTGCAGCTCTGCTCTGAGTACCGCTTCAGCGCCCCCTGCCCTGCCGGCTGCCAAAACAAGTGGGATGGCTATTGCCTCGTTAGTATTGGCCATTCTTAGTCCGTTTACCTGCCTTATCACGGCGATACCTGCGATAGTTCTCGGCATCGTGAGTCTATGTAAGATTAATAAAAGTGCCGGCCAATTGAAAGGTCAGGGCCTTGCCATCGCAGGCATCTGCATCCCAGCCGTTTCTGTGCCTCTGATCGCGTTACTGATGGGCATTCTGATGCCGGCACTTGCCAGAACCAGACAACTTGCCTTTCGAATGACGTGCGGCACGAACCTATCAAGCCTTGGTAAGGCGATGATCATCTATGCCAATGATTATGATGACATGTTCCCGACTCCATCCGAATGGTGTGATTTGCTAATTGAGCACGCTGAAGTAGTTCCACAATTGTTTTGTTGTAAGGGCGCACCGCAAGGTCCGTGCAATTACGCAATGAACGAAAACGTGGCAAAGCTTGGTGTGAATGCGCCACCCGACATGGTGCTGCTATTTGAGACCGAGCCGGGTTGGAACCAAGTCGGTGGGCCTGAAATTCTGACTACGGATAACCACCAGAGCGAGGGCTGCAACGTACTATTTGTTGACGGCCATGTCGAGTTTGTTAAGGCAAGTGAACTATACAGGCTTAGGTGGAAACCATAGTGACAAGACAGTACCTACGAACAAATTGGGTACGTGCGGTGGTAGTTAGTTACGATGCATTAATGCGATGGTACTTTGTATTGTTGAGCTAATATGCCCAACTTTAGCTGGCAGTGAATAATATGACAGCAATTATTGTTTTCGTGTATATTTCGCAGTAAGGTGCGAGGGTATTTTGTTTCTTTGAGGGATCTGGAGGTAGTTCAGGGTCTTTTTGAGTATCGCCGCAGCTACAGGAGCAGCTACGGTTCCTCCTGTGTAACCTTTGCCAAGACTGACATTGGGCTTTCGGACCGAAACCAAAACAATTACACGAGGATCTTCAACTGGAGCACCGGCTATAAAAGAAGCGATATACGCACCTTCTTGGTAACCTCCCCCTTTGCTTGCAGCCAACTGAGCGGTACCGGTTTTGCCAAATACCTGCCATTTTCCCAGCTTAGCCTTCTTGCCCGTACCCTCGTTAACAACACCTGTCATAGCTTCTGTGACAATCCATTTGGCGATCTCGGGTTTTACAATGTAACCGATTGTCGGTAGTGCAGGTTTAGCATCGATAATCAAGCCATGATTATCCACTGTGGCCCTTACAAGATGTGGTCGAACTAAGCGGCCCTGGTTGGCAAGGATACAAAAAGCTCGGACTAACTGAATCGCTGTGACAGAAATCTCCTGCCCGAAAGGAATCCGTGTCACGCTATATCCAGTCCATTGACCAGGATGCCGTAACAGGCCTTCAGCCTCGCCCGGAAGCTCAATACCAACTTTTTTGCCAAATCCAAAAAACTTCAGGCCATCATACAGCTTCTCTTTGCCAAGCCTTTGCCCAATCTTAGCCATACCTATATTGCTTGATTCGACCAGAATCTCGCGCACTGTCAGATTGCCAAAACCTCTGCGATATTCACCTATTCGGCCAAAGCCTTTGCCATAGTAGTTCCCATGTTCGCAGAATATTTTCTCATCTCTATTTACAGCAGCGGCATCGAGTGCAATTGCGGCAACAATCGGCTTTATTATGCTACCAGGCTCAAACTGATCGGTTATAGCGTGATTGCAGAAAAGGTTCGGATCAGTAAAGCGGGCATCGGCTGGATCAAAATCGGGCAGCGAAACCATAGCGAGCAGCGCTCCGGTCCTCGGTTCAGCCACAATTGCCAAGGCCGACTCAGCCCCATAACTTTCGTATTGCTTGAGAAGCTCAGTCCACGCAAACTGCTGAATGACTGCGTCAAGGCTAAGAATAAGACTAAGGCCGTCGACTGGAACGACACTGCCATGCAATTGCTCACTTTCTGTTTGAAAGGGCCGATAGGGGCAAATAGGTCGGCGACGCACATCGGCGAAGTACACACTCTCACCCGATGATCCCTGCAAATTCTTGTCATATTGAAATTCAACGCCGGCCAGGCCGCGACCATCAGCGCTGGTGAAACCAAGAACATGTGCAGCCAAACGGCCCATAGGATAGTGACGCAGCCAGTCATACTGTATGCCAATACCATGAATCCTGCTGGCTGCGGCGCATTGCTCAGATGAAAGGTCCGTTTTGACCTTCACAAAGCCCGGATTGCTGCTTTCTGTGATCAGCCTGCAAATATCATGCGCACCCATATCCACTATAGAGGCAAGGCAAGTTGAGGTATCCTTTGGGTCTTTAATAATCCTCGGTTCGGCAAAGGCTGTACGGATTACGTTGCTCGCGGCAAGCACTCTGCCCCTGCAATCAAGAATCACGCCACGTTGAGGCTTACGATCGCTATAAGCCCGCTGCTGCGCAATACACGCCTGGGTGTATTGCTCGGCTCTGAAGTATTGTAGGTAAAAACACCAACCTGAAAGAAAAAGAAACACTCCAATCATGATCAGAAGAAAGAAAATAGCTGTGCGACATTGCCTATTCATGGAACCAGAGATCTTTCCACTGCTTTTGATACGTCTTAGGCTCTGTTGAAAAGGCCGGTTGTCATTTCGACCGAAGCGTCTCTTAGGGACGCGGAGTGGAGAAATCTATTAAAAACAGACCTGTCCCGAGCCAAGCCGAGGGATTCCTCGACTCGCTCCCCTGCTTTCTTGCGAAAGCAAGAAGGGGAGCTCGCTCGGAATGACAACTTTTAGGTTTTCAACAGAGCCTACGTCTTACAAAATGTCTACTACTTCAAAGCCAAAGCCGATTCAAAATATCGAAATGTGGACATGGTCAATGCTGAAGATGCTGCGAAATTGCAGCAGGATTAGTCAAACTCTCAAGCTGTAACTGTTTTTGCCAGAGCTGCTGCTTCAATCGATTGTGCTCGGCTTTTAACGTTATGAGCCTGTAATAGCTACGATTATTCGCGCTACGCAGATAGACAGTTAGAACAAGAAGAGTAGTAAAACAAAAAACAGCGAAAAAAAAACGAAGCCGCAATCCCATAGCTTAACAAGTCTCCACAAAAGCAGAACACAATGCCCACACAGGCTCGCTGGCTTGTCCTATCGAGGTGGCATTTTCAAACGGGTACCAACGGCAATATCATCCTCATCGTTTAGAATACCTCCATTAATCTTAGCTATCTCTTGATAGCGTGCGCCACTTCCAAGCTGTTCGGCGGCGATCTTCCACAGACTGTCGCCTTCTTTAACAATGTACCATCGGCCCTTGCCTTCTGCGTGACCGAGAGCTGAGAGATGTTTCCTGCCGATTGACTCGACTTTTTCAAAAAGCCCCTCTGAAAAGACTCCTTGTGAGTCGCCGTCGTTGGCAGTAGACGCAGTCAAAGGTGGTATGACCAACTTCTGTCCGACGTGAACCTCATCGGGTGATCTTAATCGGCTACGGTTGGCCGCAAATATTCTCATCACATTTCTCCTTTTGTTGCCCTGCTGGGGTCCATAGAACTTCTTGGCTATGTTAGCGAGATTGTCACCGTCACAAACTACATATTCTCTGGGTTGTGGAGTATTAGTCGATGCGGTTTCGTCAGACCTACCGGCTCTGGAAGCAGTTGTCGGAGATGCAACAGGAGTTACTTTCAACTCGGTCTGGTGTAGTTCGTCCGACTGGTTTGCCATAGGTGAACTTCCAGGCAATGGAATGGTAGAGCGAATAGTCTCGCCAACCGACTTAGAGTCAGTCTCCGGTTCAGTAGTATCAGCTTGCCTCTGAAGGTACTCCGCCCAGTCGAGGGTTTCTTGTGCCTTTCGAGCTCCAGATGCCAGACCAAGAGAATCTTTGTCAAAATTCAACGTCTCTTCCGCCAACTCGTTATCGTTTGCAACAGCCCGAAAACGTGGTATTCCATTAATTATCAGTGCAATTAAAAATATGAAGATAAGGCCCAGTAGTAGTCCGAGTTTGGCGTCAGATGTCATGGCGAAACTCCATTTCCACTTTCTCATATTCAGTGCTAATTTCTCAGCGCGATCCGTAATTTTGCACTTCTTGCACGTGGATTTACTGTGATTTCATCGCGCGTAGGCACAATTGGCTTATGCGTGACGACGCTATAGATTCCTTTCTTTTCATTTTGTCGAAAGTCACGCTTGACCAATCCATCTTCAAGGCTGTGGAAGCTTATCACAGCGACCCGTGCATTTCTCTTAAGGAGCTGGGGCACAACAGTGAGGAACTCTTTTAGGTTCTCCAGCTCATTATTAACGGCTATCCTTAGTGCCTGAAAGGTCCTGGTTGCCGGGTGAAGCCGCCATCTTCGTTTTTGGCCCGGCCTTCTAAGTGCCCTGCACACTACATCTGCCAACTGGCCAGTAGTAGAAATTGGCTCTTCCGCCCGCTTTTGCACTATGAACCGAGCTATGCGGCGAGAAGCCCTATCCTGGCCGAATCCGTAAATCAAATCGGCTAAAGTTTTTTCGTCCTCTTTATTAACTATATCGGCAGCGGTAGTCTTCAATCTTTTGTCAATTCTCATATCAAGGGGCATATCCTTCTGAAAACTCAGTCCTATACGGTCGTCGGCAAGCTGCGCCGAAGATACACCCAAATCTGCCAGCACAAAATCAACCCTGTCTATGCCCTGCTCGCTCACCCGCTGGTTGATTTCCGAGAAATTCGATCTGACCAATACTACCTTGCATGTGAGGTCCTTCAGCTTCTTTCGGGCACTTTCGATAGCCTTGTCATCGATATCCAAGCCGATGATAAGGCCTTTAGGGCCTAAAGATTTGCCGAACAGATAACTATGACCTCCCTGTCCTATGGTCGCATCGACCATTATCCCATCCGGGGGTAAAGTTATCTGCTCGGCTAAAGTCTCCGTAAGGACCGGGATATGCTCTGCTGTCAAGCCATTCACCTTACGTTAACAGGCCATGGCCGCCATAGTTTATTGCTAAGCGAAACCAGGCCCCGCCACGATAAATTCAGCTTCTCAACCCACGGTCATTGGGCTTTTACGGCCTCTAAGCTTTTCAACGTGAGGCGAGAACACAACACCTGAAAAAACTTTGTCGGCCCTCTTGAGCTGGTCAAGCCGCTCATTTAGAACAGCCAGCGAGTTGAAGGTCTCTTCGTCAACCGGCCTTTCACCAGCCAAAGCCCCACGCACAATCCTGTAGTGATCCGAACTTTGTCCAATCATTCCGTCTCCAGCGAATACTTAAGCTGATTATTTTGTTCACGTAAGACGCGTTTGCGCGCCTCCGACATCTGTTTCTGGTACTGAGGCATGTTATCTGTAACGTACTGCTGCCAGTCCTCGTCATTCCACAGCTCGATGTGGTCTCTGACTCCTACGAGGGTAACGTGATCCTTTAGCCCTGCTCGCTTTCGTAACCTCTCGGTTAGCAGCAGCCGACCCTGTGCATCAAGCTCGACCTTGTTGGCCAGGGCAGAGCTCATTCGCTCAAACACTACGGCCTCGTCGGATGGAGCCCTCTCAGGTGCACCTGCGAGAATGATCTGCTCGAAGTATCTTTCAGGGTAAAGACAGAGGATGCCATTGGCGCCGAGGACGAGATAGAAATTGCTTCCGTGCTCATCGACATCGATCTGGCTTCTAAGCTTATTGGAAACGAGGACTCTGCCCTTGCCATCGATTACATGTTGGAATTCCCCTGTTAATAAAAGCATGTCTTTCGTCCCACTCACTTGCTATTAACAGGGATAGTTTACCACTTTCTACCACTAGGTCAACATACAAACCCCATTTTCCAAGAATTTTTTTCGGATTCTTTTTTCGAACTGTTATACAGTCAGCATAATTCTTATGCACAGAAGCCTTTACAACGGCACGTGGATTTTTCGGACTATATAATTTTCTCAATTGTTACCAAAAATCTCACAGTTCCGGTGTGAATTCTCTGGCTGGTTTGTGTGCCGTAAGTGTAGATGTGTGCCTCGTACCGCTAATAGAGAAATTCCAACCTCCCCTACCACTTCGACCGTATGGACTTCAAGTTGTTAGAAATCCGCAGACAAAGTCTTCGTGACTCATCAGGATAGCCCACTAAAATACCTTGCTATAGAATTCGAGAAGTGCACAGCAAAAAAGCGGGCGATGGGGATCGAACCCACATAGTCGGCTTGGAAGGCCGATGCTCTACCATTGAGCTACGCCCGCGTTGCAATTGATTATTGATTATTGATTATTGATCATTGATTATTGATTATTGATCATTGATTATTGATCATTGATCATTGATTATTGATTATTGATCATTGATTATTGATTATTGATCATTGATTATTGATTATTGATCATTGATTATTGATTATTGATCATTGATCATTGATTATTGATTATTTACAATCCGAAAGCCGATGATACAAGTCTCCGTACTAATAGTCAACAGGGAACCGAGAAATGAGTATAGCGGAAATAGCTAAAGCAGCCAGAGCAGCGTCACTGCAATTGGCGGCGGTCAAAACCAAAGCAAAAAATGATGCTCTAACAGAAATTGCTAAGGCCCTAAAGCAAAACAGCACCATGATTATCGCTGCCAATAAAGAGGACCTGGTTGAGGCAGAAAAAAACAATCTGGCTGGGCCTCTGCTTAAGCGTCTCAAGTTCGACCAGAATAAAATAGACGATGTGTGCGCAGGCATCGAGAGCTTGATAAAACTCGATGACCCTGTCGGCAAAACACTCAGCGCCATCGAGCTTGATGAGGGTCTTGAGCTCTACAAGGTGAGTTGTCCAATCGGTGTAATTGGTGTCATCTTCGAATCAAGGCCCGATGCGCTTGTGCAAATCTCAACGCTATGCCTTAAGAGCGGCAATGCTGTTCTGCTGAAAGGCGGAAGCGAAGCAGCCAATACAAACAGGATACTTGCGAAAGTGATTGCTGAAGCGAGTGTACAGAGGACAGAGGACAGAGGACGGAGGACGGAGGACGAAGGACAGAGGACAGAGGACAGAGGACAGAAGACAGAGGACAGAAGAGCAGAGATACCCGCCGGCTGGATTCAACTTTTGGAGACCCGGCAGGACGTGGCAGAAATGCTTTCTCTGGATGAGGACATCGATTTGGTCATTCCGCGAGGCTCAAACCAGTTCGTCCGCTATATAATGGATAATACCAACATACCTGTACTCGGACACGCAGATGGAATATGCCATGTGTACGTTGACGGTGACGCTGACTTGGATATGGCTGTGAAAATCACGGTCGATTCTAAGTGCGAATACGTTGCGGTCTGTAATGCTGCTGAAACGCTGCTGGTGGACAGTAAGATCGCAAAAGAGTTTCTGCCAAAAGTCAAAGCTGCTTTGGAGCAAAGGCAGGTAGAGCTGCGAGGCTGTGAAAAAACAGCCTCAATAATCGATGTGAAGCCTGCTACCGAACAAGACTGGTCAACTGAGTATCTGGATTTGATATTGTCGATAAAGGTTGTTGATAGCATCGATGCAGCGATTGAACATATCAACCATTATGGTTCAGCCCACACCGATGCAATTGTGACGAGCAATAAAGATAAGGCAGAGAAATTTATGGGTCTGGTCGATTCTGCCAACGTCCTCTGGAATTGCAGCACGCGGTTTAGCGATGGCTACCGGTACGGCCTGGGTGCAGAGGTTGGTATAAGCACGAACAAAATCCACGCCCGCGGCCCGGTCGGCCTGGAAGGCCTTGTGATTTATAAATGGAAACTATTGGGCAACGGCCAGATTGTAGCTGACTATTCGGGAAGCAACGCAAAGAAATTCACACACAGGAAGATTCAGCGTTCAGCGGACAGCGTATAGCGTTCAGGAAATAATAGACAACATTTAGCGTTCAGGTTAGCCCCGGCTCCCGTGGCCGGGGGTCAGCGTATAGCGTATAGCGAACATTAACCGTAGGGTGGTGGCTTCCGGCCTTCGCAGCCGCTACGGCGGAGTAGGCTGCCCCACCGCTTGTTGTTCTAATGAAAACTGCCCCTTCAATTCTGTTCACCTGTAGCAGAACCAGAGCAGGCTCTGGGTGTAGTCAAAGGAAAGAAAATACTCAATAAATTGGTAAACGTCTCTAATTATTTCTTTTTATAGTTAGTCTCCCCACGTAGTCTTATGACCTCTCCGAGATGAAGACCCACTCCTTATTACTATACCTATCTATTTGATAGAAAGACTGTAGAGGTTCACAAAGTTTGATACATGGAGATTTAATCATCAAATTCTCTCCCTGGTTCTAAGTCTTGCAACTCTTCTTCGAGTTTCTTTCGCTTTTCATACTCCTCGTGCCAACACATTATACAGCCAACCAAACTGAGGGTTAGAAAAGCCAATATCAAACCTAGTGTGTCACTAATTCCCAACATATTGCACCTTTTATAAAAGCTTTAGTATCCACATTACTAATTTCCTAATCCAAGACAGTGACCTCTCTATCCAGATACAACTAACCTCGCTTATTAGTTAATGAAACCAAGCAGTTCATCAGCTAATTCTTCGTCCAGCCCTTTTAGTATTTTGTACTCCTCCAAAGCCAAATTCTTCTTGCCTATTTGGAAACAAGCCTTGCCTAAACGATAGTGAGCCTGTCCGTTGTTCGGGTCCTGGCTGGCAGCATGTCGATAAGCTGCAACAGCATGTTCGTGGCGGCTTGCCTTCGCATAGGTATCTCCGAGAACGAAGGCTTACTCCTGCTTAATATATCGGCTTTCTTCGTGTTGTGGTTAATTCCAGGAATCAGCAGTAATTTCAAAGCTGTGTTTCCAATAAAAGCATACGAAATAATTAAAGAGAGCGCAAAAATAGAATTAGCACTGCCAAATTTTTAGGTAAGTTGCACTACCAAGTAGAAGGAAAGTAGATTCACTGCGTGGTTAAAATCAGCACGCTCGGACGCCGACTTAGATACTGACCGGCCTCTGGTACGTGGTTTCGTTTTTCGGATTATATCTGAGGGACGTTGTATGACTTTCGAGTTCTTATGGTTTTAGCAGCATTTCACTGGCTTTGCTGAGAAGGTACTATAATCGGGGCTTCTTGCCACCGGTGCTCAACATTCTCTTTTTGCCATTTAGCAAATCCATCTTCAGATTTCAGTGGTTCCCATTTATGATTTCTATATATCTCTACTTTTCCTGTCATTTTATTACAGCGAACAAAAAGGCTTGGGAAATAGTATTTTGGATAGACACAGTAAAATGCAATAGCAGCAGCAATGATTATCAGAAGCCATTTTACAAGGTCAGCAAACCACTGCACATTAGCTCCTATGACATTTTTGATTTGTTCAGTATACTTCATACAGGCTAATATCGGCCATCATCGGAGACTGCTTTACATGGAAACTCTCTCTTACCAGATATAACAGAATCCTTCGTTAATGATATACGATCTGACAGCGAAAAAATAAATTTGATTCC
>Ga0315538_1000545_pt1 | contig 23467 bp, 18 predicted proteins | sample SalMarSW160230MG_2_FD_203834 | JGI IMG/M metagenome (GOLD analysis project Ga0315538, IMG submission 203834) | Salt marsh sediment microbial communities from the Plum Island Ecosystem LTER, Massachusetts, United States - Salt Marsh Sediment SW1601-230 ...
TTCAATCCCACCAGACCGCCAACATCCTCATTGCCAGTGACGTTGCCGGTGGAATAGGAGTTGCTTATAGTGCCATCATAATTCTGTCCCACCAGACCGCCAACATTCGAGGAGCCGGTCACGCTGGCGGTGGAATAGGAGTTGCTCACAGTACTAAACTCATCCAATGCTACCAGACCACCGACATTATTGTTGCCAGTCACGCTGCCGCCAGAATAAGAGTTTTCCACCATAATGTGATGATCAGTAGCTCCGACCAGGCCGCCAACTGACGACTGCCCTGTCACATTGCCTCTGGAATAGGAGTTGCTTACAGTTCCTCTGCAATAGGAGTCGTCCACAGTGGTTGCTTCGTTCCGTCCCACCAGACCGCCAACGTCCTCTTCCCCAGTCACGCTAGCGATGGAATAGCAGTTATGCAAGGCGCCCCACGAATGCCTTCCCACCAGACCACCAACTTCATCATTGCCAGTCATGCTGCCTGTGGAATAGGAGTTGCTTATAGTGCCATCGTTCAGTCCCACCAGACCACCAACGAGACGATCGCCGATCACAGTAACGTTCACCACGCCAAGATTCTTCATGACCGCTCCAAAGTCAATCATGCCGAATAAACCTATACGAATTTGGTCAGGGCGGTTGATAAACAGGTCGCGTATCTCGTATCCTTGCCCGTCGAAAGTGCCGGTAAACGAGGCGTCACCCCCCAGAATTCCAAGCGGTTCCCAACCTTTGCCCCCATTGGCTGTCGGGCTCGCCAGTTCCTCATAACCGGCAGTGGTGGAATCGAGGTCGTTCATTAGAGTATAATTGCCGCTCAAGTTATCCCTGACGGCGTCCAAATCATACCAATCCAGTATTTCCAGGTTTTGTGAACCGTCACCGTCACAGCCTATCATCCCGGCAATTAAAGCTACCGCAATCAAAAAGACGCAAACTCTTTTCACTTTTACGTCTCCCAGCTCAGGAAGGGATAGGTCATGTTGTTGACAATGTTCCAGATGTAGGAATGGTTGCGCTCGCCAGGACCGCCGACTTCGATTATGTACCACACTGCCCCTGAGAAGGTGGAGATGTTCTTCATCTGTGCCGTAGTCTTGCCCGTCCCGCCATCCGAGGTAGCTTGTCCGCTGGTTTCGATGTCCCAGAAACAGTTGGTCACGGTACCGGAAAAGTCTACTCCCGCCGAACTGTATTCATTCTTTCCCACCAGACCGCCAACATATTCATAGCCGGTTATGTTACCCGTGGAATAGGAGTTGCTCACAGTGCCAGAAAATATTAAGGCGCCATTTGTTCCTACTAGACCACCGACCCCATTGGTACCGGTCACGTTGCCCGTGGAATAGGAATTGCTCACAGTGCCTGTATTCTGCCCCACCAGACCGCTAACATTAACAACGCCATTTACGGTTCCTGAGGCGTGCGAATCGCTCACGCTGCCCATATTGAATCCCACCAGAATGCCAACAGCACCTAAGGCGGCTACATCGAGACTGCCTACAGTACCTTCGTTGAGTCTCACAACCCAGTCAACATTTTCTGGGACGGTCACAGTCGCGTTGATCACACTGATATTCTTGATGATTCCTCCTTGACCAACACAACCAAAAAGTCCGCTCCCACCCCAGCTACTACAATTGATGCATAGGTCACGTATCTCATAGCCTTGTCCGTCGAAAGACCCTTTGAAGACTTCTCCAACTAGCCTAATGCTAGGAGGGCCAGAAGCCCAGTATCCCCTTCCAATCGGTCCCCAGCCCAGTCCTTGATTGGCTGTGGGGCTCGCCAGCTCCTCATAACCGGCAGTGGTGGAATTGAGGTCGTTCATCAGAGTGTGATGGCCGTCCAGGTTATCCCTGACGGCATCCAAATCATACCAATCCCGTATTTCCAGGTCTTGGGAAGGAGGTGGAGTAGGGCAAGGAGGATAACCACCGCCGCCATCACAGCCCACCATTCCAGCAATTAAAGCCGCCATAATCAAAAAGACGCTAAGTCTTACCAGGTAACGGTTCAGTTTTAATAACATCCCTAGGTTAAATTATTATAAGCTCCTAATGTTAAAATCCTGTTAATTTAGGCATATGTTATAAATTTTTGAATGATTATATCGCACTAGCAGCATCAGCGAAGGCAGCGATTTGGCGTGTGCGCCAATTGAGATATCACTTCAGGGGCGAGTCTACTTGCCTTGTCGTATAAAGAGTTATTTCCCCTCTGTCATTGCGAGTCCCGATTTATCGGTATAAAGCAACCTCATTTATGAGACTGGATACTGGATTAGATGATAATATAATAATGTAGTTGTGTCTGAGGAACCAGGTTACTACAAAAATCGGCGGTGAGGGCGATATGTCACCGAAGTATTATGTTGGTTGCAGCGGCTGGCATTATGAGCACTGGCGCGGGCTTTATTACCCCGGAGAATTGCCCAAATCTGAATGGCTGCGATTTTACGCCCGGCAATTTACTACTGTAGAGCTTAATAACAGTTTTTATAAACTGCCTTCGGAGAAGGCTTTCACTAACTGGCGGGAATTTACACCAGACAACTTTATTTTTGCTGTTAAGGTAAGCCGATTCATCACGCACATAAAAAGATTAAGGAATTTAGGTTCGGCGGTGGATAACTTTCTATCCCGGGCTGCTTTGTTGAGAGAAAAATTGGGCCCTTTGCTATATCAACTGCCGCCCAGCATGAAGCGCAACGATGAGCTATTACAGAATTTCTTATCTTCGTTGCCGCCGAAATATCAGCATGTAATTGAATTCCGCCACGAATCCTGGATTGACGATGCTGTCTTCGATATTTTACGGGGACACAATGTTGGGTTGTGTGTTTTCGACATGCCTGAGTTTAGCTGCCCCCTTGTCGCTACCGGTGATTTTGCCTATGTCCGTTTCCACGGCAGCGAGGGCCTGTATTCCAGTTGTTACTCTGACCAGGAGCTTTCCCAGTGGGCACAAAGAATTGCTCGTCTGAGCAAAGACGTCAAGGCCAGCTACATTTATTTTAATAACGATGCCGAGGCATTCGCGGTTGAGAATGCTATAACACTGAGGAATTTCTTAGATATTCCTTAATTTTTTGTGCCAGGGCAGAAGTCATGCCTTCTGTCCGGCTGAGTTCCTCCGACGAAGCTTCCTTGATAGCTTCAATTGAGCCAAACTTTTTTAGCAGAGCCCTTTTTCGCCTTGGCCCGATGCCGGGGATGTCGTCCAGAGCAGAAGCGATGCCTTCTTTGTGACGCAGCTTCCGGTGGTAACTTATAGCGAAGCGATGGGCTTCATCCCTGGCCCTTTGTAGTATATGGAGGGCAGGGGAATCTTTAGCTATATAAACCGGCTGGGGTTCGCCGGGTATGAATACCTCCTCGTTTTCCTTGGCCAGGCTGGCCATGGGAACAGAGTCCAGCCCTAATTCTCGCCTCACCTCCAGGGCAGCATTAAGTTGTCCCTTACCGCCATCGATGAGGATGAGGTCGGGGGTGATTGCCCAGGTACCTTCGCCTGTCAGACCCCGTTTAAACCTGCGCCTCAATGTCTCTTGAATCATGGCATAATCGTCAGCGCCAGCCACAGTTTTGATGCGGAAGCGGCGATAATGTGCCGGTTTGGGCCGGCCTTTTTCCAGAACGACCATGCTGCTCACAGCCAGAGCGCCCTGAATATTGGAGACGTCGTAGCATTCTATTCTCCGGGGCATTTTGGGCAGGCGCAGTCTGTTTTTTAGCTCTCGTAAGCCGGAGCTTATAACCTCTGCCTTCATCTCTTTAGCCTGGGCCAGTTCTAAACCCCGGGCAGCGTTTTCAGCTGCAGTATCCACCAGCTTCTTTTTAGACCCCCGCTGGGGCACCTGAATCTCCACCCTGCCTCCCCTTTGCTGTCCCAGCCATTCAGAAAGCACTGCTGGCTCGTCCACAGGGTGCTGCAGCAATACCAGCGGTGGGATATATGAAGCCGAGGCATAGTATTGTTTCACAAAGCTGGTCATTATTTGCCCGGGAGACTCGCCCTGGATACCTTCCATAATAAAGTGGTCCTGGCCGATAAGTTTATTATTGCGAATAGAAAAGAGCTGGACATAAGCCTGCTTTTTATTCTGTGCCAGACCGATGATATCCTTTTCCCCCTGTAATGTTGCTGCAATCCTCTGCCCTTCTATGACTTTTTCTATAGAGGTAATCTGGTCACGCAGCAAAGCCGCCTTCTCGAACTGAAGCTGCTGCGCTGCGGCTTTCATCCTGGTGTTTAATTCACGGAGGATAATTTCCTGTTTCCCCTCTAGAAATAAGATGACCTGGTTTATTACGTCATGGTATTCCTGTTTTTCCACTGCTCCAATGCATGGCCCTAGACAGCGGCGGATATAATAATCGAGACAGGGCCGCTTATCTTTACCCTCGATGCGCTTGTTGCAACTGCGAAAAGGAAAGATTTTCTTTATCAACCTTAAGGTTTTGCGTACCGAGCCAGCACTGGCAAAAGGACCAAAGTACATAGCTCCATCTTTCTGAACCCGGCGGGTGATGTAAACGCCAGGCCAATCTTCGTTAATGTCTATCTTGAGGTAAGGGAAAGACTTGTTATCTTTGAGGCGCACATTGTACCGCGGGGTATATTTCTTTATCATGTTGCATTCCAGGATAAGCGCCTCTTGCTCGGAATTGGTGACTACGAACTCGAAATCCTGTATTTTTGATATTAGTCGTTGAATCTTGGCTGAAAGGCTAGAGGGGGCACCAAAATAGCTCCTTACCCGATTATTCAAGTTAGCAGCCTTGCCAACGTAGATAACCTTGCCCTCTTTGTCCTTAAACAGATAAACTCCGGGCTTTGCTGGCAAAGCTTTTAATTGCTCTGAATTCACAGCAAATTTATTGTAGCAAGTGGCTGGTACAGAGGCAAAAATAACTCGCATTATGTTAAAATAACTATGATGAACTCGGATATCGATGCCTTCCTGCAACATTTAGCTCAAAACAGAGGCTATTCTCAGAATACTGTGGCTGCTTATCGCAACGATTTGACTCAAATGGCCGCATTTATTAGCATGGAGCAGGCAAAGGGCATAATCCAGTCCTATGACGAGCTTTTGAAGAGCTATTTGCTCAAGCTCAGGGAGAAGAGATACTCTGTGGCCACAACCGCTCGCAAGGTCGCCTCGGCCAAGTCATTCTTCAAATTCATGGTTGATTCGGGGAGGATAAAGAAGAACCCGACACAAAATTTGCCCTCTCCTCAAGTTGGTAGGCATGCACTCTGCTTTTTGTCTTCCTCTGAGTACCAAAAGTTACTCGCCGAGGCCACCAAGCTATCTACTCCGGAAGCTAAAAGAGATGCAGTAATGCTGGAATTACTTTACGCCACTGGTTTGCGTATAAGCGAATTAGTATCATTAAATGTTAAAGATATTGATTTGAAGCAAAGTTGTTTGCATATTAATTCTAAGAGACGAGTTCCTTTTGACCATCGCTTAAGCCTGATTTTAGGAAAATTCCTCAGAGGTGATAGGCTGGATTTATTATATTACGAGACAGAAGAAGCCCTGTTTCTTAATCGGCGTGGTAAGCGATTGACCAGGCAAGGGTTCTGGCAGATTATTAAAAGTTATGCCTCCAGGGCAGGTCTGGGTGGCAAGGTCACACCACAGGCCTTACGTCATAGCTTCGCCAGACGCAAATTACAAGGTGGTACTGAACTCCGTCAACTCCAGCAGCTTTTAGGTCATGCATATATTTCCAGCACAAGAGTTTATAAGCAATCTGCACCAAGGGGAGGATAATGCCGAAAAAATCGCGGCGTTCTAAAGCTAAGCGTCGGGCTAAGGTGGCACAGGTGGTGGGGGAGGGGCGTGCACAACAATCGGAGCCACTGCCTGTTGAGTCGGAATCGTCGACTCGAGTGTCAACGAAGGCTCAAGATTTCACCAGCCGGTATCAATATGTTATGCCCGAAATAAAACGCATCGGCATCATTGCCGGAGCTATAATTCTGTTCCTCATAATAATATCTTTTGTTGGCATCCCTGGCGGGTGAACTGAGGTGGATTTAGAGCGGGCTAGGCAGCTTTTACTTGATTCTCTTGACCGTGAAATCGCCGACAAGCGTGTCATTGAAGCTATGAAGCGTGTTCCCCGTGAAGCCTTTGTATCGCAAGAGCAATATCATGCCGCTTACGATGATAGACCCTTAAACATAGGCTTTGGTCAAACTATCTCCCAACCCTTCATTGTGGCTCTGATGGTCCAGGCTCTGGAGCTCCAGGGGGATGAAAAGGTGCTGGAGCTGGGTACTGGAAGCGGCTACGAGGCAGCGATATTAGCTGAGTTAGCTAAAAAAGTGGTTAGTGTGGAGTGTATACCTGAATTGGCAGAATCGGCTAAGCAGGTTCTGGATAAGCTGGGCTACTCCAACGTCGAAGTCCACGTAGCCGGCAAAACTCTGGGCTGGTCAGAGGGAGCCCCTTACGATGCTATTATAGTTTCTGCCGGTGCTCCCAATGTGCCTCAAGCTCTTTTGGAGCAACTAGCCTGGAATGGACGATTGGTAATCCCTGTGGGCTCTCGATGGCAGCAAGATTTACTCAGGGTAACTAAATTGAGGAAAGGAAACAACATCCAAAGCTTAGGTGGTTGCTATTTCGTGCCGCTTATTGGTGAAGGTGCCTGGGGTGGATAAGGATACCCAAAAAACCTTGACAATATGAGGAGTGTTAGTATAATTAATATACTAACTAAGATTGGGAAAAACTAAACTTTTTACTCTGTAGAGGCTCAAGTATTACAAAGGAGGTGAAATGAAAAGTAAATTAATCTCAGTAGCTTTAATCACGGTCTTACTATGTATGGTTCTAGGTAGCAACATTTGTTGCACCCCTACAACCCAGTATGACCTGACTATCAGCAGCACTGCTGGTGGTAATGTCACCACGCCCGGAGAAGGCACGTTTCCCTATGACGAAGGTGATGATGTCAGCCTGGTGGCGACTCCGGATTCTGGCTACCGGTTTGTCAAGTGGACTGGCGGTGGGTCTGACATTGACGATGCTAATGCTGCCACCACCACCATAACCATGAATGCTGACCACACTGTCACCGCTCATTTCGCCCTTGGGGTTTTAATAGAAGATGTTCCCGACACAAACCAGCCACCACCTGGATTCTTAGCAAATACTGCCAATCCTACTAACTACTGTGCCCCGATGGCGATGGTCAATGTCCTGGGGTACTGGGACGCCGTAATGGGACATTCTAATGCTGAGAATGTAACTGCCTTTCAACCTAACCTTAGTATAGTGGCAGAGTACCTCGGCTATTTTATGGATACAAATAATCAGGGCAGTAGCATAGACCGAGGCAACGGCATTGATGGTCACCTCGGAACCTGGAATAAGGATATAGGTCCGGGGACTGTGGAATTTGTCCGCTGGGATGCCACCCACGTATTCCCCATTGTTCCTCCCCCCCCTCCTCCTCCTCCTGGTCTCCCTGCCGGGAAACTCGGTTATGATTGGACGGTGACTCAAAATTGTACTACCGTTTATGATTTGAGCCTCGATTTTTATACGGATGAGATCGATGCCGGCAGACCTTTGGTAGTCTCTTTTAGCTACTGGAATCCGGTAGATGAAGACATGGCGGTCGTTGACCCGGAAACCGGAGAGACGGTAGATGTATTTTCTTGGGGAGATGAGGTACCTGGTTCATACTATCCTAATCCTGAAGAATACTGGGATGACGATATCGGTCACGCCGTTACCGGCGTAGGATATATTCTGGACTGGGACCCCGATGGTTCAGGTCCTTTAGGTGAAGAAGACTATGTTATCGTCCATGATAACTGGGCGCCCACTCCTGAGAATATCGCCATACCGTGGGCGAACTGGAAGTGCCTCTATTCCGTTGACCCCGGCGCGGGCCCGTAGGGGTGACCATATTCAGCACCGCCTCGGTTGGTAACCCGACCGAGGCGGTGTCATTTTGCGCCACCTTCCAGGGTGATTATCGCGCGTACTCCACGTCTTTATGTTATTGCGCCCCCCAACTTGCCGAGGCGTGGCAATCTCTTAACCCACCCCAACCGGGATTGCTTCGCCTGAATTCTTCAGCCTCGCAACGACAGGAGGGGAGCGATTGCTTCAACGCTGTCATACCTCGCAATGGTGAGCGGGGGTGGAGAAAAATAGAGTTGGTCACTTTTTAGTGGCGGGCGCACAAAAACTATTGACAATTTCTTAGATACCTGTATAATGGTTTTCATCAGATTAGTCTCAATATGAAGTAGCATTTTCAGACTAACATCAAGGTGGTTAGTTAAGTGTGTGTGTCAGAAGGTTGTGGTAGTTCCCGCGATGTTGGGCCCAGCATATATAGAAATGTGAACAGGGCTCTTTTTTGTTGCCACGGCAAAATCAACCTTCCTTTTCGGAACCCAGGGTCATTGTCAAGCATAGCCGAGACAATCCTTTTTCCTTAAAGAGAGAAGTATAGAAGCTTGTCCGGAGCATTTGGCTGGGCTCCCGCTGAAGCTATGTCGAAGGATAGGGATTTTGGAATAAATGGACTGTTACGCAGGAGGTGAAGCATGAAGATAATACTTAATTCGAGGAGACGCCATTACTTAGCAATAGCTAGCACCTTTTTGGTTATGTTAGCCTTAATTGTCGGGATGGTAGGCTGTGGCGGAATTCAGGTTTATGAACTCACTATCGCCAGTTCTTCTGGAGGGTCGGTAACCTACTCTAAAGGGTTGGTGACATACTCTGAACCGAAGACTAGTAGCTATTACGATGGAACAGATGTCTACTTGGATGCCACGCCTGATCCGGGCTACCAGTTTGTCAACTGGACGGGTGATGTGATTAACATCGCTGATCGTGATGATGCCACCACCTTCATCACAATTAAAAGAAGGTCCTCCATAAAAGCCAACTTTGCTCCATACAAGCCCAGTATCGCCGCAGGCGGCTATCACACAGTGGGAGTTAAGTCCGACGGCACTGTGGTCGCCGTGGGAGACAACGCCTCCGGGCAATGCGATGTCAGCGGCTGGACGAACATCGACCAGGTCGCCGCAGGCCACGACCACACAGTGGGGCTTAAGTCCAACCACATCGTGGTCGCCGTTGGATTGAACACCTCCGAGCAGTGCGATGTCGGCACCTGGACGAACATCATCCGTATCGCCGCAGGCGGCAGTCATACGGTGGGGGTTAAGTCCGACGGCACCGTGGTCGCAGTGGGCTCAAACGCCTCCGGGCAGTGCGATGTCGGCGGCTGGACGGACATCGTGCAGGTCGCCGCAGGCCACGACCACACTGTGGGGCTTAAGTCCGACGGCACCGTGGTCGCCGTTGGAGACAACTCCTCCGGGCAGTGTGATGTCGATGGCTGGGAGAACATCGTGCAGGTCACCGCAGGCTACGAGAACACATTGGGGCTTAAGTCCAACGGCACATTGGTCGCCGTTGGAGACTGCTCCTCCGGGGAGTGTGCTGTCATCGGCTGGGTACACATCGCTCAAGTTGCTGCAGGCACCCATCACACAGTGAGGCTTAGGGACGACGGTAGCGTGTATGCCTTGGGCTCGAACTACTATGGGCAGCGTCTTGTTACCAGCTGGACGGACATCGTCCAGGTCGCCGCAGGTTTTGAGCATACGGTGGGGCTTAAGTCCGACGGCACTGTGGTTGCCACTGGACATAATTACTATGGGCAGTGCGATGTTTTCGACTGGGATCTGAGTTGAACTTCCCCGCACCTCCGCCTTTAAGGGCGGAGGTGCGGTTATATTGTCGTTGCGGGCCACCTTACATTCCTGTTATTGCAAACCCTGACTTGTCGGGGCATGTCAATCTACACCCTCACCCCCCCTACCAGTTTTGCGGAGCTTGTTCCGAAGCATAAGCGAACCTCGCTCCTCGCAATGATAAAAAAATTGTGTCGAGATTCAGGTAGTTAACTGATTAGCTCGAAAAGTACCCCCAAGGGGATTCGAACCCCTGATCTTCAGCTTGAAAGGCTGATGTCCTAGGCCTCTAGACGATGGGGGCAACGCTAAGCATTTTACGGGTAAAGAGCTAAATGTGCAAGGCCGGACGGCAGAAATAGTAAGGCTGTCTATTTTTCACAGTCAGTATTGCAGGTAAGGTAAAAGTTATTTCCATTCGTGCTTGCGCTGGACTTATAGCAATCATTGTAATTTGCTATAATTGTAGAAACTTTTTCCCACATAATCTAAAATATAGCTCACTTCGGTTTGCCAGTAACTCGGATATAAGTTATTATATGGCGGTTATCGTGCATGCAACTGGTAGACTCGAACTGTTTGAAAAAACTTGCTAGAAAAAGTCAAGAACATTGACCGTGTACGACTACTGGACTGCTCACACGTAAGGACCTAAAGGAGAATAGGGCATGGCTAGAATTGGAGTTTTTCTCTGCCACTGCGGCAGTAATATAGCCGGGGCCGTGAATATCCCGGAGGTAGCTGAGGCGACGAGAAGGCTACCTCAGGTAGTTTATGTTGAAGACAATAAGTTCACCTGCAGTGACCCCGGTCAGGCATCTATTCAAAAGGCGATAACCGAGCATAAGCTTAACCGGGTGGTCATCGGCGCCTGTTCGCCTCGTATGCATGAGACAACCTTCCGGAGAACAGTGGCTGGTGCCGGTTTGAATCCCTATCTCCTGGAGATTGCAAATCTACGGGAGCATTGTAGCTGGGTCCACCCCGGCCAAGTTGAAGAAGCTACGGCTAAGGCGATAGACCTGGTGCGGAGAGCGGTGACCAGAGTTGTCTGGCAGGAGCCCCTCACCCCCAACCGGGTTGGCATAACCAGGCGAGCTTTGGTCATCGGTGGCGGAATTGCTGGCATCCAGGCCTCCTTAGATATCGCAGATGCTGGCTACGAGGTCGTCTTGGTTGAGCGGAGTCCCTCCATCGGGGGACACATGGCCCAGCTGGACAAGACTTTCCCCACCCTGGACTGTTCTGCCTGCATCCTGACGCCCAAGATGACTATGGTGGGACAGCATGCCAATATTAAGCTAATGAGCTACAGTGAAGTGGAGGATGTCTCAGGGTATATAGGGAACTTTCGGGTCAAGATTAAAAACAAGAGCCGCTACATCGATGTGAGCAAGTGCACAGGCTGTGGTGAGTGTGCTAAGGTTTGTCCCGTCGAACTAAATAGTGAATTTGACGAGAACCTGGGTAAGCGGAAGGCTACCTATATTCCTTTTCCCCAGGCAATTCCAAATAAATATATTATAGATAAGCGTGGTTATCCACCATGCCGGGTTGCCTGTCCCGCCGGGGTCAATGCCCAGGGCTATGTCGTCCTTATTTCCCAGGGCAAGTTCCAGGAAGCTCTAGAGGTGCTCCGCAGGACTATGCCCTTTGCTGGAGTTTGTGGACGAGTGTGCACCCACCCCTGCGAACAGGAATGTGAGCGGGGCAAAGTTGACCAACCCATAGCTATCAGAACTCTCAAGCGTTTTATGGCTGACTATGAACTGAAAGCAGGTAGGGAAAAGGCAACACCGGTGGAAAGGACTAAAGAAGAGAAGGTAGCTATCGTCGGCTCTGGACCAGCTGGCATGGCCTGTGCCTACGATTTGGTCAGGCAGGGATACCCGGTTACAGTGTTTGAGGCTGCCCCTGAGGCTGGGGGCCTATTACGCTATGGTATACCTGAATACCGATTGCCCAAAGATGTACTCAGTAACGAGATAAGCTATGTACGAGGGTTGGGGGTAGAGATTAAGACAAGTGCCCCGGTGAAAAATCTCACTAAAATCTTCAACGAAGGATATAAAGCTGTTTTTCTAGGGACAGGTGCTGGCATAAGTCAGAAAATGGGGATTCCTGGTGAGAATATTCTTGGAGTGCTTCACGCACTTGACTTCCTGAAGCAAGTCAACTCTGGAGTCAAAGTCAGCCTGGGAAGCAAAGTGGCAATTATCGGTGGTGGTAATGCTGCTGTTGATGCCGCTCGAGTAGCCCGTCGCCTCGGTGCTAATAAGGTGACTGTTGTTTATCGTCGCAGCCGCGATGAAATGCCGGCTATCCCCAGCGAAATTGAAGAAATGGAACATGAAGGAGTCAAGATTCAGTTTCTGGCAGCACCGGTTAAATTGTTATCTAAGGACAACCGGGTAAATGGTATGCAATGTATTCGCATGGAGCTGGGGGAGCCTGATGCCAGCGGTCGCCGACGCCCCGTGTCCATCAAAGGCTCAGAATTCATCATGGCCGTTGACAATGTGATTATAGCCATTGGTCAGGGTCTGGATAAAGCAGTGCTACCCGAGGGGCTAGACTACACTAACTGGGGAACTCTCTCCGTTGACCCTGTTACTTTACAAACTAATATTGATGGTGTTTTTGCCGGTGGTGATGCGGTTTCTGGTCCGGCTGATATTATCTCGGCTATTGCTGCCGGTAAGGAAGCAGCCATCTCTGTGGACCGTTACCTCAGAGGGATAGATATGAAAGAGGGAAGACCAGAGCCCCGAGAAAAAGTTAAGGATGTACCCAAAGAGGGCGTGGTAAAAAAAGAAAGAGCAACCATGCCCACGCTTGAGTTGGAGAAACGCAAGGGGTTTGATGAGGTTGAGCTTGGCTTTGACGAAAAAGCAGCAGTCGAGGAAGCCAAGCGCTGTTTGAATTGCGCAGTCTGCTCCGAGTGTCGGGAATGTGAGAAGGTTTGTGAGGCTAAAGCTATTGACCATGAAATGCAGGACGGGATATCGGAGGAGGATGTGGGAGCAATTGTAGTGGCTACCGGGGCCACTCCCTTAGACCACACCCGGTTCAGTATCTATGGTGGTGGTGTCTATCCTGATGTCGTCAGCAGCCTGCAGGTAGAGAGGATGATGAACGCCGCCGGCCCCACTGGTGGCGAGGTGCTCCGTCCATCCAATGGGGCTCACCCCAAGGAAGTGGTCTTTATAAGTTGCGTGGGGTCCCGGGATAAACGCACCGGAGACGGCGATTGTAGTAAGGTATGCTGCATGTATATGGCCAAGCAGGCTATTATGCTGAAAGAGCACGACCCGGAGGTTCATAGTTATATCATATACACCGTTGACCGGGGGCCGGGGGGTAAGATTTTCGAGGACTTCCTGACGCGGGCGGAGAAAGCCGGGACCACCTATATGAGAGGCGAAATTGACAGTGTGTCTCGGCAGGACGGCAGACTCTTACTTTCCGGACAGGACTCTCTCACCGACGAGAAATTTAACATACCGGCTGACCTGGTTGTTTTGGCCACGGGGTTGATGCCCAGCGAAGATGCCGCCAAGCTATTCCAAACCCTCCATATCAGTTATGATAGTAAGAACTATCTTCTCCAGGCACACCCCAAGCTGCGCCCGGTGGAGACCGCCATGGATGGCATCTTTATCGCCGGATGTGCTGTGGCTCCCACCGACGTACCGGAATCTGTAACCCAGGGTGGTGCTGCAGCAGAGTACGTGCTGAAACTGTTTAGCCAGGAATCCATTGAGGCTGAACCCATGACTTCTATTGTGAACATTGTTCGGTGTACAGGCTGCCTGCTGTGCCGCCAGGTCTGTCCCTTCCAGGCTATCGAAGCAGAAACCCTTCGGGATGGGCGCACTGTGGCTTCCATCAATGAAAGTCTGTGTAAAGGATGTGGCATCTGTGTCGCTGCTTGCCGCCCTGGAGCAATAAAGCTCAGAGGCTTCAGTGACCAGCAAGTTCTCGCTGAGGTGATGGCGCTGTGAGTATGGAGTATCAACCTAAGGTCATTGGTTTTTTATGCAACTGGTGTAGCTATGCCGGTGCTGATATGGCGGGAACCAGCCGCATGGGCTATCCCCAAAATATTCGCATTATTCGTGTCCCCTGCTCGGGACGGGTTGACCCCCTCTTCGTAGTGAAGTGCTTTCAGAGGGGAGCTGACGGTGTCCTGGTCTCAGGCTGTCACCCTGGAGATTGTCACTATACCGAGGGTAATTATCATACCAGGCGCAGGTTTGCACTACTTCGTGAGTTCCTCGACTATCTGGGTATAGCCAAGGAGCGGCTGCGGGTGGAGTGGGTTTCGGCATCAGAAGGGCAGAGATTTTCCGATCTGGTATCCGATTTCACCGCGGAGCTAGCCAAGCTTGGGCCAAGGAGCAAGGTTTGAGATGGATATGGAGTTAATCCAGCAGATTCGGGATAAGGCTCGTAAGCTTTTGGAAGAAGGGGTGGTTGAGGGTGTCATTGGCTATGAACGAGCTACCGATGGTCTTACCTCTCGTCCCCTATTTGCCTACAATCCCCCTGCCACAGAGCGGCTCATCTTCGACGAGACCTGCGCTCACAATCTGGTTAAATATCTTCTGGATAAGAAGGGTAAAAAGATGGCGGTTGTGGTTAAACCCTGTGACTCACGAGCTATCAACCTGTTGTTGAATGAAGGTCAGATAGAGCGAGACAAGGTATTCATTATCGGGGTTGGCTGTCCCGGTATGGTGGAAACGAATTGGAATCACAAAAGCGAGACATTGCAGGTGAAGTGTCGAAGCTGCCAGCTATCTAAACCGCTGGTCTATGACTTTCTGGCGGGACAGGAGATTGAAAGACAGACTGAAGAGGAGACCTATTCCGACATTGCGGAGGCAGAGGCTGAGTCCCTTACTACTAGAAGAGAATTTTGGATGGAGCAATTTGGCCGCTGCATTCGTTGCTATGCCTGCCGTCAGGTCTGTCCCGGCTGTTATTGCCCCGTGTGCTTTGCCGAACGACTCGAACCTTTGTGGGTGGGTATCCGCATTGCCCCCGAGGAAAATGAGATGTGGCAGACCATCCGAAGCTTTCACCTGGCGGGGCGCTGCATTGGCTGTAATGAATGCGAGCGAGTTTGTCCCGTGGACATTCCCCTGAGCCTGCTCAACCGGAAGCTGGAGAAGGACGTGAAGGAACTTTTTGCCTTCCAGGCAGGGCTGGACCCTGAAGAGCAACCTCCCTTCGCCACCTTCAAGAAGGAAGAAAAACTGGAGTTCGGAGAATGAATTTATTTGCATCCAGGGATGACCTGATTCGCTGGCTCGGTTCACTTCTCCAGGAGCGAATCGTCGTTGCCCCGGTCCGGGTTCAAGGGCAGACTATGTTTCAGCCCATATCTCAGATAGAGGAAATTGCCTTTGATTTCGATAACACCACGCTTTCACCCAAAGGATGGTTTCTGCCTCCCACGGAGACTCTTTTTTCGTTGCAAAGAGATGATGGACAGGTGGAGCTGGTTCCCACGCTGGCAGAACAGGATGCGGTTCTCTTTGGATTGCATCCTTGCGATGCTAAAGGCATAGCCCTGATAGACAAACCCTTCCTGCAGGACCCGGGCGATGCCCTGTATAGGGAGCGCCGCAGCCGAACGACTCTTATCGGTCTGGCCTGTCGCCAAGCGCTGCCGGAGTGTTTCTGCACTAGCATGGGTAGTGCACCCGATGACCCCAGCAATGTGGATATCCTGCTTACTGAGGTAGAGGATGGCTACATTGTTCAGGCTGTCACCGAAAAGGGAAAGGCCTTGCTGCCCAAGGGCTTGGCGGAGTATAAGGGGAAAGTACCCACTCCTCCCAAGCTTCTGACTGTTCCCACCAAGGAAGTCATCTCGGCAATGAGGGAACTCTTCAATGACCCTTACTGGGAGCAAGTCGGTGACCGCTGCTTGCATTGTAATATCTGTGCTTATGTTTGTCCCACCTGCTATTGCTTCGACATGCGGGACTATACTGATAAAGGAAAGGTAGAACGAGTGCGGAGCTGGGAGAGCTGCCAATCCCCGGGCTTCAGCCTCACTGCCGGTGGTTATGACCCCCGGACTACGAAGGGGGAGAGGTTGCGCCAGCGCTTCTATCATAAGCTCCTCTACTTTCCAGAGCAATTCCAGGATGTGGCCTGTGTTGGCTGTGGCCGCTGCGTTAGGGACTGTCCAGTGAATATAGATATTCGCGAGGTTATAAGCAACCTGCAGCAAGTGATGGAGGCTAAAAGTGGGTCCTGAAAGTCCTTTTATTCCCTATCTGGCAACTCTAAAGACGGCTACCCAGTTGACTCCTGATATCAAGCTCTTGAGCGTGGAATTGGAAGACCCTGATGTCAGGGCCAGCTTTGACTACAAGCCAGGGCAGTTTGCCTTGCTCTCAGCCTTTGGAGAGGGAGAGGCACCATTTGGCATCGTGTCTTTGCCTCGGCAGAAAGATGGCTTGGAATTCGCCGTGCGGCGTATTGGCACGGTAACCAGGGCCTTACAGGAACTCGAGCCTGGAGAGACCTTAGGAGTACGAGGACCCTTCGGTAATTACTTTCCTTTAGAGGATTATATGGGAAAGAACATAATCATCATCGGCGGGGGCATCGGCATGGCGCCACTGCGTCCGGTGATTAACAGAATACTGGAACGGCGGGATGATTACGGAGACTTGGTAATCATAAACGGGGCACGAACACCTCAAGACTTGGTATTCCAACCGGAGTTCCCAACATGGATGGAAGCCCCTCGAACTAGATTGGAACTCACTGTTGACAAGGGTGATGAACAGTGGAAAGGACGGGTTGCCCTGGTCCCCGATGTGGTGAAGGAGTTGGCACTCTCGCCGGATAATGCCATTGCTATTATTTGCGGACCACCGATAATGATCCGCTTCACCCTGACCGGGCTAAGGAACTTAGGCTTTAAGGATAACCAGATTGTCACCACTCTGGAGGCTAAGATGAAGTGCGGCCTGGGTAAATGCGCCCGGTGTAATATTGGTGAGAACTATGTTTGCCAGGATGGTCCGGTATTTACACTGGAGCAGATTTCGCAGTTTTTGGAGCAACCATGACAACAAAAGAAGTAAGGACGGGAGTATATATCTGCCATTGTGGCACTAACATTGCTGGAACGATAGATGTGGCTGAGGTAAGCAAGTATGCCTCGCAGTTGGATTCGGTGGTGGTAGCCCGGGACTACAGGTTCATGTGCTCTGAGCCGGGGCAGGAGATGATAAAGAAGGATATAAAAGAGTTGGGCTTAAACCGGGTTGTGGTTGCATCTTGCTCCCCTACAATGCATGAACCCACCTTCCGCAAAGCGTGTGAGCAGGCCGGGTTGAACCGTTACCTATTCCAGATGGCTAATATTCGAGAGCATTGCTCTTGGGTAACCGGCGATCGTGAAAAAGCCACCGAAAAAGCCAAGACGCTGGTTCAGGCCGCAGTGAGGCGGGTCTTCTTCCATGAGCCCCTTGAGGTAAGAGAGGTTCCGGTAAATCCCAGCACGCTAGTAGTGGGCGGAGGTATTGCCGGTATTCAAGCAGCCTTGCAAATCGCTAACTCGCATCACAAGGTTTACTTAGTGGAACGAGAGCCTTCCATTGGGGGACATATGATTCAACTGGACAAGACCTTCCCTACTTTAGATTGCTCGGCCTGTATCCTGACCCCCAATATGAGCGAGTTGGGTTCGCATCCTTATGTCGAGCTACTCACCTACAGTGAGGTTGAAGAGGTATCAGGCTACGTCGGCAACTTCAAAGCCAGGATCAGAAAGAAAGCCAGATACGTCGATGAGGAGAAGTGCACCGGTTGTGGGGTCTGTCAGGAGAAATGCCCCTCGAAAGTAACCAGCGAATTTGAGATGGGTTTGGGACAGCGGAAAGCCATTTATACTCCATTCCCCCAGGCAGTGCCCAATGTCCCCGTCATTGACTGGGAGAACTGTATCTACTTCCAGAAAGGCAAATGTCGCGCCTGTGAGAAATTCTGTGAGGCAGGAGCTATTAATTTCGATGATGAGGAGAAGCTAATAGAGGTGGAGGTGGGTAATATTATCCTGACTACCGGTTTTCAGACCTTTGACCCCTCCGTCGCTGCTCAGTACGGCTATGGGAAATTTGAAGACATTATCACCGGGCTTGAGTTCGAGAGGCTATGCAATGCCACAGGTCCCACTGGTGGTAATATTCAGCTCAAGGATGGCTCTGCCCCCCGGAGCGTGGCCATTATCCATTGTGTCGGCAGCCGCGATGAAGAGTTTCACGACTATTGCTCACGAGTATGCTGCATGTATGCCTTAAAACACTCCCACCTTATCAAGGAAAAAACTGGTGCCCAGGTCTATCAAATATTTACTGATATCCGCTGCTTTGGCAAGGATTACGAGGATTTCTACGAGCGATTGGTTGAGGAGGGAGCGAACTTCGTCAGGGGGAAGGTTCAACAGGTCGCCAGCGCTGATGGAAAAGGGATGGACCGAGGCAAGCTAAATATTACTGCGAAGGATCCAGATAACGGCAAGGTGACCCGGGTATTCGCTGATATGGTCGTTCTCTGCACTGCCATCGAGCCCCAGCAAGATGCTGAAAAAGTGGCTCATACCTTCTCCGTGAATCTCAAGGCTGATGGCTTCCTTTTGGAGCGTCACCCCAAGCTGGATCCAGTAGCGACCAGGACCGATGGAATCTACGTGGCGGGTTGTTGCCAGGGTCCCAAGGATATCCCGGACACGGTATCCCAAGCCTCGGCAGCGGCTGCCAAGGTTCTAGCTGTGATCACCAAAGGCAAGGTGGAGCTTGAGGCGAGCACGGCAGTTATTGATGAAGACCTTTGCTCAGGGTGTCGAATCTGTAATCTTCTCTGCCCTTATAGTGCCATATCCTTTGATGATGAAAAGAAGGTATCTAATATTAATGAAGCTCTGTGCAAGGGCTGTGGCACCTGTGTTGCAGCTTGTCCCAGCGGAGCGATTACTCATAGACATTTTACTACCGAAGAAGTTATGGCCGAAATCGAGGGCGTGTTAGTATAAATTTCACCGATTATTGCTTCCCCAGGAATCGCCTTATATGTCAAAAGTAGCAAAGCAATCCCTCAAACTAGCCTCTATTAGTGTTCGGGGCATTGTTCAGGGCGTCGGCTTCAGGCCTTTCGTCTATGGACTGGCTGTTAGACACAACCTCAAAGGATGGGTTTACAACACTTCAGAGGATGTCAAGATTGAGGTAGAAGGTGAAGCAGAAGCTGTTGAGCAATTTGAGCGGGAACTCGAGACAGAAGCCCCACCGCTAGCTCACATTGAGAGTGTAACTATTGAGCATCACCCACCCCTCGGTTATAAAAACTTTGAAATTCGGCAGAGCCAGGCACAGGAAGGGAAATATCAGCTTATCTCTCCGGATGTCGCTACCTGCCAGCCTTGCCTTGGCGAGTTGCTGAATCCTGAAGACCGCCGCTACCGCTATCCCTTCACCAACTGCACCAATTGCGGCCCGCGCTTTACCATAATTGAGGATATGCCCTATGACCGCCCCAAAACAACCATGCGCTCCTTCCAGATGTGCCCTCAATGCCAGGCGGAATATGATAATCCCCTGGACCGCCGCTTCCATGCCCAGCCTAACGCCTGCCCAAAATGCGGCCCCCAGGTCGAGCTGGTTGATAACCAGGGCAATCCGTTAACCCTGATAGAATCAGGGTCGAGTCCTATAGCCGCTGCCAGTCAGTTCCTCAGGGAGGGGAAAATTGTGGCTATTAAGGGCTTAGGGGGTTTTCTCCTGGCTTGCGATGCCACGAACGGTACCCCAGTCGAGACATTGCGGCAGAGGAAGAAGCGCTCCTCCAAGCCCTTTGCCATAATGGTAACAAATATAGACGAAGCTAAAAGGCATTGCTATGTCTCGCCGGAGGAGGAGAACTTACTTACCTCACCTCAAAGCCCCATCGTGCTCATGAGGTGGAGGGAGGACTCATCTGTATCTCGAGAGGTGGCGCCCAATTTACGATTCTTAGGCATTATGCTGCCATATACACCGCTTCATCATATATTGCTGATGGATACGGGACTGCCTTTAGTAATGACTAGCGGTAATCTCAGTGAAGAGCCTATCGCAAGGGACAATGACGAAGCCTTAATGAGGCTTTCTAGTATTGCCGATTACTTTCTAGTCCATAACCGGGATATCTATTCTCGCTACGACGACAGCGTGGCTATAGTGGAAAGGGGCACAAGCCAGCTTATAAGGCGGGCGCGTAGCTACGCTCCCTATCCCATCCGCCTTTCATTTGAGGCCAAACAGGTGCTTGGTTGCGGTGCTGAGGAGAAAAATACCTTCTGCCTGACCAAAGATAACTATGCCTTCCTATCGCAACATATCGGCGATATGGAGAATATGGAGACCATGGAACATTTTGATAACACTATATCCCTGTATAAGAGGCTTTTCCATATAGAGCCTGAAATCATTGCCCATGACCTTCACCCTGATTACTTGGCCACGAAGTATGCCCGGGAGTTAGGCGAATCCGGCATGAAGCTTATTCCCGTGCAGCACCACCATGCCCATATCGCTAGTTGTATGGCCGATAATGGGCTGGAGTCCCCGGTTATAGGCGTTGCCTTCGATGGCACGGGGATGGGGGTGGATGGAAATATCTGGGGCGGGGAGTTCATGGTCGCCGACTACCGCAGTTTTCGCCGAACAGGACATCTGGAATATCTGCCTTTACCCGGAGGAGCCGCAGCTATAAAAAGGCCCTACCGCACCGCCATCGGTTATATCCTCACTCTATTAGGGGAAAATGCCCTCAACCACGATTTACCCGTTATGAAAGAGGTAGACGACATGGAGATAGAGGTTATCAAGCGTCAGATAGAAAGGAAGATAAATTCACCGCTAAGCTCAAGCATGGGACGCCTTTTTGATGCCGTATCAGCCCTGCTGGGCATAAGGGGCGAGATAGATTATGAGGGACAAGCAGCGGTGGAACTGGAAATGGCTGCTCACGGGGAAGACACCCAGGCTCAGGAGAGCTACCCCTACCGCTTAGTAGAAGGCGAAGGAATGAGAATTGTGCAGTTGAGGGACCTGCTCTCAGCCGTAATAGAAGACTTACATCAGGGTATCTCAAAGGGGAGGATATCGGTAAAATTCCACAATACCGTAGCCCGGATGATAAACAAGACGTGTCACCTGATATCCGATGAAACTGGCATCAGCCAGGTAGCATTAAGTGGCGGCGTATTCCAGAATCGCTTGCTGTTGAAAAAAACGGTCAGCTTACTGGAAAGCAGCGATTTCCAGGTTTTTACCCACAGACAAGTACCCTGTAATGACGGTGGCATCTCCTTGGGGCAAGCCGTTATTGCCAATTTCGCCGTCTAAAGAGTTACGACTGCCAGCTCAGGAAGGGATAAGTCTCGTCGTCAGCGATATTCCAGGTGTATTCGGGGTTGCGCGTGCCAGGATTGGCGACTGCAATTACGTCCCATGCTGCCCCTGAGAAAGTGGTGATGTCCTGCATTTTCATTGTGGTCTTACCTATACCGCCAGCCGAAGTAGCTTGTCCGCTGGTTTCGGTGTCCCAGAAGGAATCGCTCGCAGTGCCCTCACTATATCCTATCAGACCGCCAATGTAATCATTGCCGGTCACGCTGCCAGTAGAATAGGAGTTGCTCACAGTGCCACTATTGGCTGCCATCAGACCGCCAGCACCCTCCTCGCAAGTGACGCTGCCAGTGGCATAGGAGTCGCTCACGGTGCCCGTATTCCCTCCCATTAGACCACCAGCAGAGGAATCGCTAGCGACGTTGCAGGTGGAATAGGAGTTGCTAACAGTACCATCATTTTGTCCCACCAGACCGCCAACCCACAAAGTGCCGGTCACGCTGCCAGTGGAATATGAGTTGCTCACAGTACCTCTATTAACCCCAACCAGACTGCCAATATACGCAGTGCTGGTCACGTTGGCGTTCACCACGCCGATATTTTCGATGCGCCCTTCCTCACCAACAATACTAAAAAGCCCTACATAACCTATGCCGGGGAGATTGATAAACAGGTCACGTATCTCGTATCCTTGCCCGTCGAAAGTCCCAGTAAATGGAGGATCACCACCGCTTCCAATAAGTGGATGCCAACCATTTCCATCATTGGCTGTAGGGCCCGCCAGCTCATCATAACCGGCAGTGGTGGAATCGAGGTCGTTCATCAGAATATGATGGCCGCTCAAGTTGTTCCTGATGGCTTCCAAATCATACCAATCCCGTATTTCCAGGTTTTGGGAAGAAGGGAAAAGACAGCCTTCCATCCCGACAATTAAGGCTATCGTAATCAAAAGGGTGCCAAGCCTTTTCACGTAACAGTTTAGTTTTTCCAACATCTCTAGCTTATAGGACTATTATAGCATATCCTCCGCACCATTAAGGAGTTGATTTGGCATGTACGCCAATTGGGATATCACCTCGCAGACGAGCCTACTTCCCTCGCCGTGTAGAGAGGAACATAAGCAGGGCAGCAATGGTTTTGCCGTCGCAGATTTCGCCCGAGGCAATAAGTCTGGGGATTTCCTCCAGGGAAATGCGGACCAGCTCGATATCGTCAGTATCCTCGGCCATGAGACGACTGGGCACAAGGTCGGTGGCCAAAAAGCAATGGAGGTACTCCGTGCCATAGCCTGGGATTGAGTAAAAGCCCCCCAATTTGTCTATTTTCCGGGGGAAGTAGCCAATTTCCTCCTGTAATTCGCGGCGCACAGAGTCAATGGGCTCTTCACCGGGGTCAATGCCGCCGGCAGGTATTTCCAGAAGAAACCTGTCCACTGCGTGGCGGAATTGGCGAGCCAGAATGATATTATCTTGTTCATCAAGGGCTACTACGGCTACACAATCGCTGTGCTCTACCACGTCTCTTGTGGTCTTTTTGCCATTGGCTTTCTCAACGGTGTCCACACGTATGTTTACCGCGTGCCCCTGATAAATCTGTTGGCTGGCTAGCTTCTTTTCCGGCTTCAACATACTCTTGCTGCTCAGCTAGAATTGCATCGCTTTGCTTGCAGAGCTTCAAAGGCTGCGAATCAGAGCTACCTCATCGCAGTTGGGGAACTTGGGGCAGCGATAGCATTCCACCCATACCTTCTGGGGCAGCTCCGTTTTATCGATTAGCTTAAAGCCATGTCTTTCAAAAAAAGCCGGCTTACGGACGAGACAAAAAACCCGGGGTATGCCTAATTCTTTAGCTTCTCCAAGACAGGCCTGGGCAAGCAAAGAGCCAATACTTTGGTGCTGTTCCTTTTCATCGACAGCCAGAGACCTGATTTCGGCTAAATCAACCCAGTTAACGTGCAACGCCGCACAGGCGATAACCTGACTTCCTTTTCTGACTACGAAGTAATCTCTAATATCCTCATATATCTCAGATAAGGCACGGGGCAACATCTCCCCCTTGTCAGCAAAATGACTGATCATCCGGTGTATGGAGGGGGCATCGCTCACCCTTGCCCTATCAACCTTTATATCAGCTTTCATCTTTTCTGCCTCCCAGTTTTTGCCACAGCGAACTATAAAAATAGGTTGGCTCGTGAATTCTTAAGAAACGAGCTATGTGAGGGCTGAGCTTCATTCTGATATTTTGCCCGTCTGATATTGGCAATTCAATTTGTCCGTCAACGCTGAATATGACCTTTT
>Ga0315538_1000551_pt1 | contig 23281 bp, 19 predicted proteins | sample SalMarSW160230MG_2_FD_203834 | JGI IMG/M metagenome (GOLD analysis project Ga0315538, IMG submission 203834) | Salt marsh sediment microbial communities from the Plum Island Ecosystem LTER, Massachusetts, United States - Salt Marsh Sediment SW1601-230 ...
ACAACTACTATCTGATCAAAGTATTCTTTTATATATGGCAGCGATTCTTGCAGTACCTCTACTTTATTCATATATAAATTATTTCCTTCTTTTTTCATCTTGCTAACCTCTATGAATAATAAATTAAATCAAGTCCTGTATAATGCATTGATCCTTACATAATCAAAAGAAAGATCTGCTGTTAATACCCTAAATCCATCTTTCCCGTCATTCATATCAACAGTGAATTTTATTTCTTTTTGTTTCATAAGTTTTTCAGTATACTTGCTGTCAAAATCTTTTATAATTCCGTTTTTTACAATTAGAACATCTGAGATATATATATTTACCTTATCAGGGTTGAAATCACAGTCAGCTGAACCCAGAGCCGCATTTATCCTGCCCAAGTTTAGATCTTTACCAAACACTGCTGTCTTAACCAGGTTGGAGTTTGCTACTATATAAGCAAGCTTTTTTGAATCACTTTTATTTTTTGCATTTATGACATTTATTTCAATTAATTTAGTTGCCCCCTCGCCATCCAGGACTAATTTCTTTGACAGGTCTTTCATCACAAATGACAGTGCTCCTGCAAATTCATTATAATATTTATCCTTTTTACTGTTTATTTTAATACCGCTTTCACCATTAGATATTACTAACAGCGTATCATTTGTGCTCTGACACCCGTCTATAGTAATACTGTTAAAACTGCTTTCAGCTTCCTCTAATATTATACTGTCAAGTAATTCTGGTGATATACCTATATTTGTAGTTATAAATGAAAGTAAAGTCGCCATATTAGGTTCTATCATTCCCGAACCTTTTGCTATACCTGCTATTATTATGTCTCTGCTGCCCTTAGTTTTTATTTTTACAGCGATTTCCTTGGTCTTTAAGTCAGTTGTTAATATAGCTGCAGCAGCGCTATGACCGCCTTTGATGCTTAAGCTAACAGCACATTCCTTGATCCCTTTTTTTATATTTTCCATCGGTAATTGTTTTCCTGTCACTCCTGTCGAGGCAACAACTATATTATCTTTTTTTAATTCAAGACAATAACCTGCAATCTCAACTGTCTTCAGCGCATTTTCATATCCCTTCTTACCGGTCAGGGCATTAGCTATACCGCTGTTTACCACAACAGCTTTTATATTCCTTGTTTTTTTAAGCTGCTCTTTGGTTAAAATGACCGGGGCTGCCATAAATTTATTAACAGTAAAAATACCACTGCAGACGGTATCATGCGGTGTATATATTATACATAGATCAGGTTTCCCAGAACCTTTTATTCCGCAGTGGCATGCAGCCGCATAAAACCCAGGCACACTTGTTATAGAGCCATTTTTAATAACGCTGAAAATATTATTTTTCTTTTCAGTACTCATATATACCCCTAAATTTATTGTCATTTATTAAAAAAATCCATTTAATTCAAGGCCCTCTTTCTCATCAAAGCCCATCATTATATTCATGTTCTGTACAGCCTGGCCTGCTGCCCCTTTTAGCAGATTATCAATAGCACTGAAAATTTTCAGTGTACCAGTCCTGTAATCCAGATTTATTCCTATCATACACATATTTGTACCTACTACATCTTTAATCTGGGGGATTTTACTGCCTAAAAACTTTATGAAAGGCTTTTCTTTACAGAAATCCTGGAATATATTAAAGATGTTATCTTCTGCATCATAATTTTTAGATATTCCGTCTAACTTACAATAAATAGTAGTAAATATCCCCCTTCTGAGCGCCATAAGATGTGGTGTAAAACTTACTTTTATTTCTTTACCGCCAATATTTTTAATCTCTTGTTCAATCTCCCCTATATGCCTGTGACCTACGGCAGAGTAAGCATAAAAATTATTATCCAGGTTACTGAAAAGATATTCATTCTTAAGCTTTCTGCCTGCACCGCTTACTCCTGACTTTGAATCAATATAAATATCTTTTATTACCATATTACTCTTTAATACAGGCGCAAGCGCCAGCAAAATGGATACCGGATAGCATCCGGGATTGGCAATATAATTGCTTTCTTTTATTTTTTCTTTATATATCTCAGTAAGCCCATAAACAAAACCAGAAAGTTTATTCTTGCTTATATGTTCTGAACCATACCATTTTTTAAAATCGCCAGGATCTTTTATTCTGAAATCTGAACCAATATCTATTATCTTGAAATCGTACCCATTCCAGATATTCTTTAAGAACTCCATCGATTTTAAAGGAGGAAGGCATAAAAATATAATATCAATTTCTTTCAGATCTTTTTTTCCTGGCTTATCAATATAAACAAGCTCTTCATCCTTATATTCTTTAAATGCAGGAAATACCTCGCTTACCGTCTGACCTTTAAAAGTCCTCGACGTCACAAAATTAATCTTTATATATTTATGCTTGTCAAGTATTTTTATAAGCTCCAGCCCGGTAAAACCTGAACCCCCTATAATTCCTGCTTTTATTTTTTCTTTCATTATTATGACTCCTCAATAAATTAATTTGCATATTATACATTATAATTAAATATTATGCAAATTTTATATTAAATATTATTGATTATATTTAGAAATTAATAAAATCCGATTACAGTGGATATCTATTATGGTAAGTCTTTTCTATTTATCCTTTTATAAATCAAATAAGCAATTGTAAAAGAAAAAACAATTCCGAAATATAAAAGAATCAACAGATCCCCAAACCTGGCATAGAATGTCTTTTCAGGTATTAAATAAATACTCCCATATAAAACTTCTCTACTTAGAAGTTCAGACTTTGCTATTAAATTACCATCAGGAGATATTATCGCTGATATTCCGGAATTACCGCAGTGGACCAAATAACATCCGTTTTCGATAGCCCTTACTTTTGAAAAGATCAAATGATTCCAAGGCGCGATACTATCCAGCATACTTGAATCATCTGAAAGCAAGATTAAAGCTTCTGCACCATTATTTCTTATTTTTCTAGCAATTGAAGGTATGGTTGATTCATAACAGATATTTACTCCAAGTCTACCCTTACCAGGATAGATAACAGAATTATACTCCTTACCGAGGATAAGATTTATCTTTGAGAAATCAAGAAAATCAAGAAACTTAAGTACCCGGGGATAAGGCAAATACTGACTGAAGGGAACCGGGTGGATCTCATCATATTTTCCCTGGACAACAAGATTGTCATCATAAAGTAATGCAGAATTATAGTATTCACTGCAATCTTCGTTATGAATATACTGCCCTATAAGCATATAGAAGGATTCATTTTTTAAAATCTCCTCAGCCCAATCCCTAAATTCCCTATTCTCCTCCATAAAGCCCCACAGAGCGCTTTCGGAAAATATCACCAGCTCGGTATCTTCTTTAAAATAGCTGTTACCGCAATATGGCGGCGGTATTATCTCAATTCCTCTTTCCGAATATTTTTGGCCGAACAATACATTTGCCTGGACAACCGCAACTTTAATCTCGCTGTAATTCTTTTTGCTTATTACCCGGTTTAAATTATTATTAACACTCATAATACCGTATATTATAAATACTGCTAAAATTGAAAATGCTATAATAAGATATTTAAATATGACTTTTCTATTCTTTAAAGAAAAGATAATAGACTCAAAAATAACCGTATTAAATAACACCACTATAAAAGATATCCCATAAATGCCTGTATATCTTACTGCCTGCATCAAGGGAAGGAAATTATACTGGGTATATCCCAATATCCCTATGGTAAAAGCTAATAGAGTCTGGGACCTTAAGTACTCCATCAAGACCCATACTGCCGGTATTATAAATATTCTGAGATAAGGCTGATCTATTTTATGCATTATATAATAAAGAGCAATCCCAAAAACTATAAAGATTATACTTAAAAGTAATGCCATTAGCAGCCAGGTATATTTCACGGGAAGCAGTGCCATCCAGTAAGTCACCCCCAAGAAATAACCCAGACCGCATATAAAGCTGAAAAATATTGTCTGCCTTAAATTTGACTTATACACTGCAATAAAAAATGGTAAAAATGATAACCATGCAAAAAACCCAAGGTCTTTAAAGCTTAAGAATAATAATAATGCTGTAGCAGTTGAAAGAATTAATCTCTGGTAATTTTTCATTTATGAAATCAATTATTTATTAATATAAAGGATTATACAGGATTAGCTTGCTATAATGAATAAAATTTATTATAAATATTACTTTATTTTTTAAAGACTTTATTATAAAAAAATGTTATAATTTTTATAATTTATTTCAATAAATAATTATATTAATATTATCATAATGAATTATTATCATTTTTATTATTAAATTTTTTAATAATGTTTTGGCAAAATACTATATACAACATTAGCTTAATTGAATTTATTATTACTACAGTAATAATTTTAATTCTATTATATTATTTTGATTTTTTAAAAAACAAATACCAGCAAATACTTTCATCGGTAGTTTTTCTTGGATGTTTGCTATGGATGATCGGAAATCTTCTTGAACTTGGTATGATCGATACCCAGGTCAAGATTTTTATGAACTACATAAAATATGTAAGTTCTGAAATCGTTATAATAGCATGGTTCATCTTCTTTATTTATTTTATCGGATATAAAAAATGGCTTTCAAAAAGAAATATTATTTTTATCAGTATTATTCCTTTTATTATGATACTTTCTGTATTTACAAACGAATACCATCATTTATTCTTTAAAAATATGAGTCTGATAACTTACAGGTCATCCCTGGTTTTAGGTATAGAAGGCGGACCTCTTTTCTGGCTTGATTTAGCTTACACAATTCTCTTAATCACTATAGCAGCAGGTTTAATAACACGGATACTTGTCAAATCATATCATATATATAAATGGCAGATTTCCGTATTTCTGGTAATAAATACAATTATTCTGGCAATTGCTTTAATAGATAAGTTTTCAATTAATATATTTCCTTATCTTAGCAAAACACCACTAGTCTTTGTTATCGGAATGACAGTATTAATATTGACACTATCTAAATCAAAGATTTCAGAGATCGTCCCTGCTGCACGTGAATTTGTTCTTGATAGTATGGAAGACGGGATTTTAATCCTGGATAATAACAGTAATATTCTGGATTTAAATTTATTTATGAAAAAAATAATGAATCCATTATCAAAGAATTATATCGGGAAATCTGTAGAAGAATTTTTACCCGGTCTTAAAAGCATAATGGAAAAACCAAACAACGGCAAAGAACTAGGAATATCAAAAAATAAAAAATTAAAAATTTTTGATGCCAAAATTTCCGATCTGCTAAATTCAAGAGAAGTAAAAATCGGGAAAGTAGTCGTATTAAGGGATATTACAACACGAAAAAACAATGAGAACAAAATAAAATATTTGTCATTTCACGACTATCTGACTGACATTTACAACAGGGCCTTTTTTGAAGAAGAACTAAGAAGATTGGACGTTAAAAGGCGTCTTCCTATGAGTATTGTTTTAGTAGATATCAATGGACTCAGGATAATAAACGATAGTTTTGGTAAAGAAATCGGAGATAAGGTCCTTATAAAACTTTCAAAAATTTTAAAAGAATGTTTCCGAAGTGAGGATATCATAGCAAGACTTGCTGGAGGCACCTTTGGTGCAATCCTGCCCTCTACTTCCATGAAGGCTACATTAAAAATAGTCAAGCGTATAAAAGATACCTGTAAAAAAAGCAGGAGAAAAATAGGTTTCACCATATCTATGGGATTCTCCACTAAAAGCAAAGAATCACAAAATATAAATGAAGTACTAAAAGAAGCAGACAGTAATATGAATAAACATAAATTGCTGGAAAGAAAGAGTTTTCATGGTTCTATTGTTTCATCTTTGGAAAGAGCTCTACTGGAAAGAGATTATGAGACAGAAGAACATGTAACACGCATGAAGAGGTATTCTTTAATTCTTGGAAAAGAACTTAAGCTTTCTGAAAACCAGCTTGATGAATTAAATCTTCTGGCAACCCTGCATGACATAGGTAAAATATCAATACCGGACAACATTATTTTTAAACCAGGAAAATTAAACGAAATGGAATGGAAAATAGTAAAAAAACATCCTGAAATAGGTCACCGGATTGCAAAAACCACTCCGGAACTCTCAACCATAGCTGATGGAATCCTGACCCATCACGAATGGTGGGATGGCAATGGTTATCCAAGAGGTTTAAAGGAATATGAAGTATCGATAATATCAAGGATTGTTTCTATTGTTGATGCTTATGATGCTATGACAAGCGACAGGCCGTATAGAAAGGCATTAAGTAAAAAAACAGCAATAAAAGAGCTTAAAAGATGCTCGGGTACCCAATTTGACCCTGATCTTGTAGATAATTTTATTCTTTTGCTACAAAAGAATAAAATCTGATATATCAACTGCTGTAGATCTAAAAAGTGTAAGATATTGGTTTATTTCTCCCTATATACAGGTAAAGTAACTTTAAAAGTTATTTCTTTCTTACTACTATTATATACTGCTCTTATTTGGCCCTTGTGGTTCTCTACTATCTTCTTACTTATAGAGAGCCCCAACCCATAACCTTTTTTATCTTTCACGGTAGAAGTTTTATAAAATCTATCAAAAATATGCGGCAAATCTTCCTTTTTTATCAATTTATTCACATTGGTAATATCAAAAATTAACCTTTGTTTACTCCTGTCATTTCCAAGGCTGATCGTCAGGTTTCTTTGAGGTACGCTGTATTTTACAGCATTATCTATAAGGTTAAAGAATAACTGTTCTATCTGCAGCCGGCTGCCTGCTATAACAGAATCGCCTTTAATTTTTGTCTTTATATCTAAGTTTTTTGAATCGATCTGGTTTTCAAATAATTTAATAATTTTATTTAAAACCTCTTTTACATTTATTCTTACAAACTCTTTTTTACTTCCATTTTCTTCAAGTTCTGATAAGGTAAGCAGTTCCTCTGTTGTCCCGGACAGTCTTATAATCTCGCTGTTAAGTATTTCCATCGCTTCCCTGTATTCCTTTTTAGTGACATTCTTTTTCTGTTTCAATATATCTATTTTCGTCTTCATCACTGTAAGAGGAGTATTTAATTCATGTGAAACGTTCTGAATAAATTGTTTCTGGTTTTTAAAAGATGCTTCAATCTTATCCAGCATAGTGTCAAATACTCTGGCCATATTCGAAATAGGGTCTTTCCCTTTAAGATTTAATCTTAGATGGAGCCTCTTATCATCAATTTCCTTGACATTCTTAGTTATAAAATCAACTCTTCTAAGCGACCTTTTTAAAATCAAAAAACCGCCGGACACTGATACGATTATTATCAACAGCACACCCCCGGTAATGGTATAAAATATCCGCATAAAAAGCCCCGGAGATAATATGGTCAGATCAGGAGGTTTTAAGAACGGTCCAAAATCATCTTTTTCTCTCAACCTTATAACTACCCTATCTACATCTTCTATATGCTCGGCTATATTTACCATGTATTTTTCGCCCCTGAGGTTAAAGCTGTAAACAAAGTAAATAAGGAAGCCGTAGAGTATAAAGGATATTATTATTATAATAACAAACCACAATAAAATTTTGCTTCTAAGAGTCAACTTCATTTTACTGTCCTTTACTTATTGACCTTTTCGTCATCTAAAATTCTGTAACCCGATCCGTAAACAGTCTCCAGGATCCTGCTGCAATTCCCTAATTTCTTTCTCAGATTCTTGATATGTGTATCTACAATATTAGTAAAAATATCTACATTTCTGTCCCAGGCATGTTCAAGTATCTGATTTCTGCTTATAATCTGACCTTTACATCTTAAAAGATATTCTAAAACCATAAATTCTTTCTTGGTAAGATTTATTTTCTTTTCTCCGGCAAATACCTGCTCTTTGTCCAGATCCATCTTTAAATCAGAGGCAGTCAACAGATTTCCCTTATTCTTCGAAGATCTTCTAAGCAGGGCTCTTATTCTGGCAATAAGTTCTGAAAATTCAAATGGTTTGGTAATATAATCATCGGCACCGCAATTCAAGCCATCCACAATATTTCCTATCTGCTTTTTTGCAGTCAGCATCAATATAAAGCTTTGTAATTTTTCTTTCCTGAGCTTCCTGCATAAATCTTCTCCCTTCGTATCAGGAAGCATAAGGTCTAATATGATAACATCATAATCATAATCCTTGATAAGTTCATATCCCTTACTACCTGTATATGCCACATCCACTGTAAACTTATGTTGCTCAAGTCCTGTTTTGATATTATCAGCCACTGACTTTTCATCTTCGATTATTAAGATTTTCATATTTAATATTTATTAAATAAATATTCCACAATAAGTATAAAAAGTTAAAGTTATTCGTGCCTTAGTGATTCAATAGGATTGAGTCTTGCAGCACGCATAGCAGGAAATATCCCAAATATTAAACCTATAGCAGTGGAAAAAGAAAGGGCAAGGACTACTGGAGATACGGTTATCAGTGAGTTTAAATCAGTAAAAGTACCAAGCAACCAGGTTATAAGACCTGCAAATCCCAATCCGATTATGCCTCCCGATAGACTTAAAACAATACTTTCAGTTAAAAATTGAATTAGAATATCTCTGTTCTTGGCGCCAATAGCTTTTCTTATACCGATTTCCCTGGTCCTTTCTGTAACTGATACAAACATGATGTTCATAATACCTATTCCACCTACTAAAAGTGAAATAGCAGCTATACTCGCAAGGGTTATTACCAGAATATCGGTAATAGTGCTTGCTACTTCAAGCAGTTGTGCGGAACTGCTGACTTCAAAATCATTACTCTCTCCCGGCAGGATATAGTGCTGCATTCTCATTATGGATTTTACCTCAGATATTGCCTGATCTATGACTTCTTCACTTTCTACTCTGGCCTGGATCTGGTTTATAGTATCCATACCATATAATTTATTTTGAGCTGTAGTTATAGGCATATAAACAGAATTATCTGGACTGATGCCAAAAGTATATCCCACTGATTTAAGGGTTCCTGTCACTGTAAAATTATTTCCATTTATTTTTACCTTTTCTCCTAAAGGATTTGCTTTACCAAAATAATCAGTTACTACATTATAGCCAAGAACAACTACATTCGATGAATTTGAAATATCACTAGCTGTAAAAAAGCTTCCTTTATCTAATTCATAATCTATAAATTCTAAATATTCTTCTGAAGTCGCAGTTATACTTGCATTTCCGCTAACACTCATATAAGAAAAATCTGTACCACCAATGGTCAATATCGGTATTACTTCTTCGAGATATTCTGCTTTTTCTTTTAAAGCATATACATCCTCTATATAAAGTTCTCCAGCTACTATCTTCTCATCTTCTTCGTCATCCAACATATTACTCATAAATCCTCTTTCAGGGCCCTGCCCCTCGCCTGACCCCACTCTTACTTCCAGGCCTCCGGACTGTCCTATATTTGATTCTATACCGGTCTGATCATCCCTGGTTGATATTTGTTCTCTTTCTGGAGTTTCCCTTCCCGGAGTAATTGTTATGACATTTGTACCCATACTTTGAATATTTTCGGTTATGGAAGCTTCCGCTCCTGCTCCCACAGACATAACTGCCACTACAGAACCGACTCCTATTATTATTCCCAGCATGGTCAAAAAAGATCTCAACTTGTTCAAACCAAGAGACTTAAAGGCAATCTTTATATTTTCAAATATCCTTTTCACTTTAAATTATTTCCCTTTATACTGTTTATTTTATCTTCCAGTTTTAGCATATCCCTAAGCTTTCTTTTAGCATCAATAGGACTTTTGATCTTTTCTTCTCCAGTTATAAAACCGTCTTTTAAATATATTATTCTACCGGCATGTCTTGCCAGTTCAATCTCATGGGTCACAAACAGAATAGTCTTACCCTGCCTGTTTAGTTCCTGAAAAATAGCCATTATTTCTTCACCGGTCCTGGAATCAAGATTACCGGTCGGCTCATCAGCAAGTATAATAGTGGGATCGTTTACCAGAGCCCTGGCAAGAGCAACTCTCTGCCTCTGGCCTCCTGAAAGTTCACTTGGTCTGTGCTTTACCCATTCAGTCAGCCCTACTGAATCGATCACACCGTTTATTAATTCCCTTCTTGTCTTAAATATCCTTCCTCTGGAATAGATCAAGGGAAGCTCCACATTCCCGATGATATTGGTCCTCGGCAGCAGGTTAAAAGTCTGAAACACAAATCCTACCTTTTTATTTCTTATCTCTGCCAGCTCATTATCATTTAATTTGGATATATCCACATCATCAAGAAGATAAGATCCTGAAGAAGGAGTATCGAGACATCCTATTATGTTCATAAGAGTAGATTTACCCGAACCTGATGGTCCCATAATAGATAAAAATTCACCGCTGCTCACTTCAAGATCAATTCCTTTTAATGCAGTTACTTTTATGCTCCCGATTCTATATATCTTTACTACATTTTTGATATCTATAATTTTTTTATCCATAATTCCTAACCCCTTATTTTATAATCATATTCTTGAAGTAATTATTTTATCTCCTTCTTTTAACCCTGAAATTACCTCTATATAATAGTAATCATTTATGCCTGTAGTGACCTCCACTTTTTTTATAAGCTCCCCTGTCCCTTCCCTTGGCTCCTGAACAGATACTAATAGGTCTACATAACTTTCCCCCTTTTCCTTATACACGGATTGAATCGGTACGAGTAATACATTATCTGCTTTTTCAGTTACAATATCAACATTGGCCGAAAACCCGTAAAAAATTTCAATATCTTCATCATTATTAAAGCTTGCCACTACTTCAAAAGATACTATATTACCTTCTTCAACAGAAATAGGAATTATCTTCTCAATCTGACCTATAAACTCGGTATCGGGATAAGCATCCAAAGTAATATAAGCTTCATCTCCTTCTAAAATCTTTGCTATATCAGTTTCTCCTACAGTAGTCTTTACCGAAAAATCATCGGCAATGATTGAGACTGAATTACTACCGCTGTTTTGATTGCCGACTTTAAAATCTGATGACAAAACAATACCGTCATAAGGAGCACTGATCATATAATTTGTTGTAATATCTTCTTTTGCCGACTCCAGATTCATTTTAGCAAGTTCTAATTGTATCTCAGCCTGTTTTATATTATTCTTTGTGTTTTCTATCTGAAGCTCGGCATTCTGAGCACTGCTCAGATTATTCCAGTATGTTGAAGATTGGCTAAGAAGAGATTGGCTATAAGAAGACTCCGATTGAGACGTAGATGATTTGTTTGACTCTTTAGTAGATTCAACCTGTGCCTCTGCTGATTCAACATTTGATTCATATTGCTTCATCTGCATATCTGTAGTCGTCGGGTCATTTTTTGCTATCTGCAGCTGCTCTTCTGCGTTTTCCAGTGCACGTAAGGCACTTTTATATGCCAGTGATGCATTGCTGTTGGCGCCTTCCAGTGATTTAAGCGCACTTTCAGTTGATTCTTCTGCCTTTTTTGTATTTATTTCTGAAATCTGTATGGCAATATGATTTTCATCCAGTGCTTTTTGGTAATTATGTTTAGAGGTTTTTAGGGATATCTCTGACAACTCTATATCTTTTTCAGCTTCTGTTATTCTGAGCAATCCATCGGAATTGTCCAATTCTACCAAGGTATCACCCTTTTTAGATTCATCTCCTTTTTCTAAAACTGCTACTATTTCCCCGGAACCCTGCAGGGTATAAGTATTTTGGACATTTGAATCTACTGAACCGGTGGCAGATATGAGCTGAAGGATATTTCCTCTCTGTACTTCGAATATTTCCATATCCTGAGCAGTCATATCTTCACTGGTCCCTGCAAAAGGTCCTATTCCCATGCATGATACGGAGATTACGGAAAACAAAAATACAGCTGCTGCAGATACTATAGAAATAATAACTTTTCTTTTATTTTTAATCATAGAATCCCCTTTTTTATTTTTTAGGTGAATTATATTAAAAAAAAATGAAGAAATTTTGGAGTTTTTTTATAATTTCATTTTGTAGCCATCGAAAGCTACATTCACATCTATATTATCATCTGCGTATGATTCCAGCCTGCTCTTCAGTTCACCGCTGTCCATAGTGACTATCTGCTTGCCACAGTGAGTTATTACCAATCTTCCAATATCATATTTCTTACACCACCCTATTATGGTTTTAACTCTTGTATGGCCAAATAACCTGCCGTCTTTTCTTCTGACCATATTTACATTAAGACTTGATCCATCAGCTATGAGTAGATCAATATCATTTAATACTATTCTCTTGTCTTGCTGAAAATCAACAATATCAGGTGCATATATAAAAGCCTTATCTCCTTTTATCCTATACCCTACTGCCGGGCATCGTAATGAATGGATCACTTTATATGCCGTTATTTCAAGATCTTCAAGGATATAATTTCTACCAGTTTCAATAACACTGTAATTTTCAGGCTTATTTTTACTGTAGTCCAGAGTATCCCTGGTAAGATATACTGGTATATTTATTTTATTTTCTTCCTTTATAGTCCATATATAATGGTCGGGATGAGCATGGGTTATTAAAATATAACTGAAATCATTTATTTCTTTTAATAACTTAGGATTAAACTTTAATCCTAAGTCAATAAGCACATTGGTTCTTTTGTATTTGACAATCAAAGAAGAATGATATTTATGTATAGCGCTGCTTTCTTCAATCTCACCTTTTGTACCCGGAAACTCAATTATCATATTTTATTTATTCTCTAATTTTTGCATTAAATTCTCTTCCCAGTTTCTCAAGTATTCTTTTTATTATTATCTCCACTTCCGTATCCTTTAAAGTCCTCTCATCATCTCTAAACTTAAGAGAATATGCCATGCTTTTTTTATTATCCTCTATTTGTTTTCCTTTATACACATCAAAAAGCCTCACTTCTTTTAATAATTTTGTTCCGGTCTTTTTTATTTCATTTACAATATTTTCATTCTTTATTTTCTGATCTACTACTATTGCCAGATCAATATCTATTGAAGGAAAAGGTGATATTGATTTAAATCTTACTGATTTTTTTACATTCTTTACAAATTTATCAAGACTTATCTCAAAATAAAAAACATCCTGACCTATATCAGCTTCTTCTATTAATGCGGGATGAATCTTTCCGATTATTCCCATATCCAGATTGCCTATATTTATTACTCCGCTGATCCTGGGGTGGAAAAAACCGTATTCTTTCTCTTTTATCTTTAAACTTCCACTGGGATAATATGCATCACATATAGATTCCAGAACCCCTTTCAAATCAAAAAAGTCAATATCTCTTTCCTCTTCGCTCCATCCTTTTTTAACTGCTTTTCCGGACATCACTACACCAAGCATGTTCGTCTCTACAGGCAATTCTCCCTTACCGGTCTTTTCAAAAACTCTGGATATCTCAAATATTTCAATATCCTTGATGTTATGATTAATGTTATACTCAATATTTTTTATCAATCCCGGCATAAGCATATGCCTGAGCATCTTAAAATCTTCATTAATAGGGTTAATTATCTCTACATTTTTATTATATTCATCTTCCTGTAGTATTTTATATTTTTTAAGATGGTCAATTCCTACAAATGAATAGTTTATTACTTCAATAAGTCCTACATCACACAGCCTCTGCCTTATATCTTTAACCATTTTTTGATAATCACTATATTTTCCGCGCCTGTCGCTTGCTGGAGTAGGTATAGAGTCTAATTTATCGTATCCGTAAATCCTTGCTACCTCTTCTACAAGATCTATTTCCCTTTCAAGATCCTCATATCTAAAAGAAGGCACTACTGCCTGTATATTTTGCCCTTTTAATCTATTATTTATCTTTAATTTTTTTAGAATATCTGATATCAGGCCGGCATCGATTTCCTTTCCAAGAACCTCACTTACTTTTTTTACTCTTAAATTAATATTTCTTTCTCTCCCGACCTTCATATAATTATCATAGATGCATCCTTCCGATTTTAAATTGCTTATCTTCTCATATAAATCAGTGAATCTTTCAATAGCAAATACAGTAAGCAGAGGATCTATCTTTTTTTCAAACCTGTTTGAGGCTTCTGACCTAAGTCCTAATTTTTTTGATGTTCTCATTATTGAAGGTCCGTAAAAATTTGCTGATTCCAGCATGACAGTTTTTGTATTTTGATTTATTTCGGTATCTTTTCCGCCCATTATTCCTGCAATAGCCACAGCTTTTTTATATTTAGCTATTACCAATGCATCATCCTCCAGTATTCTTGTCGAGTCATCAATAGTCTTTATCTCTTCTCCCTTTCTGGCATTCCTGACAACGATTACATTAGAACTTAGCAGTTCTTTATCAAAAGCATGCAGCGGCTGTCCGGTCTCCAGCATAATATAATTAGTAAGGTCTACAATCAAATTGATAGGTCTTATATCACAAAGCATAAGTCTGTTCCTTAGCCACCGGGGTGAATTGGTACTGGGGATATTTTTAAAAATTTTAGCAGAATATCTTGGGCAGAGCTTATAATCCTCTATTTCGATTTTAAAATTGGAATCTATATTTAGTTTTTTCTTAAAATCGTAATCAGGCATTACCATTCTTGCATCAGTCAAAGCGCTTATTTCTCTTGCAATTCCTATAATACTCATACAGTCTGGGCGATTTGGTGTAATTTCAAGTTCCAGTACAGTATCATCAAGACCAACAGATTTTGATAATTTATCACCTATCTTACTGCTTTCATCAAGGATCATTATTCCTTCTGAATCAGATGATATGCCCAATTCCATTTCAGAGCACATCATTCCTTCCGATATCTGACCCCTGATTCTACTTTTTCTTATTGTCAAGTCTTTGACTTTGGACCCAGGTAATGCAACAGCTACCTTGTCTCCTTTTTTAAAATTACTTGCACCGCAGACTATTTTCAACCGCCTTGAACTGATATCTACTTCGCACAGGGATAATTTATTTGCATCAGGATGAGGCGAAAAATCAATTATCTTACCTACCACTATATCTTGGTACAAACCACTTATATAATCGATTTTTTTAACCTCGGTCCCGCTCATAGTCAGAAAATCTGAAACACTTCTGGGATCAGAAATATTAGGATTTAAAAATTCATTTAACCAGTTAATTGTTACTTTCAATATTTAAAAATCCCTTTCCTGTAAATATTTTAAAAAGTAAAGATTTTTTTCAAAACATCTTAAAAGACTGATATTGAAGGCTAAAATTGTCTGAGAAACCTCAAATCATTTTCAAAGAATAGTCTTAAATCATCGATGCCGTATTTTAACATACAAATCCTTTCTATACCCATTCCAAAAGCAAAACCGCTCACTTCTTCCGGATTATAACCCACAAAAGAATACAGCATTGGATCTACCATCCCGGCACCCAGGATCTCAAGCCATCCGGTACCTGAACATACTCTGCACCCCTTACCATTACATATATTACAGGATACATCTACCTCTGCGCTTGGTTCGGTAAAGGGGAAATAATGCGGCCTGAATCTTACTTCTCTTTCCTTTCCAAAAATCTCATGGGCAAAAGTTTCAAGTGTCCATTTAAGATTACCGAAATTTATTTCTTTATCTACTACCAGGCCTTCTATCTGAGTAAACATCGGGGTATGGGAAACATCATAATCCCTCCTATATGCCTTACCTGGCACTATTATTAATAAAGGGGGTTTATGACTCTCCATATATCTTATCTGAACGGGAGAAGTATGAGTCCTAAGTAATACATTTTCTGAAATAAAAAAGGTATCATGAAGAGATCTTGCCGGATGATCTACCGGAGTATTTAATGCTTCAAAATTATAATAATCCGTTTCTACCTCCGGCCCCTCCGCTATTTCAAATCCCATTCCTATAAAAACCTGTTCGATTTCCTCAATAACCCGGGATATAACATTTTTCTTACCCTGGTTTGCTTTTCTTCCCGGCAGAGACAGGTCTACTGTTTCTTTTCTTAGCTTATTTTCATACTCTACACTCTTAAGAGATTCTTCTTTTTTTACAATACCATATTCTATTTTTTCTCTTGTGATATTTATTCTCTTTCCGAACATCGGTTTAAGATTTTGGGGGAGGCTACCTATTTTCTTCAGTGTATTTGAAAGAAAGCTTTTTTTACCGGTAAATTTTGTCCTGACTCTCTCCAGTTCAGTTATGCTTTTTACTGCTTCCAGTTCCTCATTAAAATTACCTATTTCCAGATCTATTTTTTTTTCCAGTTCATCTATAATCTTTTTATCATCACTCATAATCTTATGCCATTTTTTTCTTAGCGATTTCCGTCAGTCTTTGAAAAGCATCAGGATCACTTATAGCCATTTCGGATAAAATTTTTCTGTTTATATCAACACTTGCCTTTTTCAAGCCATTTATGAATTCATTATAAGAAATCCCATTTATTCTCGCTGCAGCATTGATTCTTGTGATCCACAGCCTTCTAAAATTCCTTTTTCTATTCTTCCTGTCCCGGTATGAGTAGCTCATAGACTTAAGCAGCTGTTCTTTTGCAATTCTGTAACTCCTGCTCTTGGAGCCATAATATCCTCGGGCCTGCTTCAATACTTTTTTATGTTTTTTCCACTTTACCTGCCCTCTTTTGACTCTGGTCATTATAATCACGTCCTTCCTTATCTGCCTAAAAGTCTCCTGACTTTCTTCCTATCGGAAGTTGCCACTTCCTGCCTTTTTTTTAAACGCCTTTTTCTATCGGCATTTTTTTTGGTAAGGATATGACTCCTGTACGCTTTTTCTCTGACAATCTTTCCACTTCCAGTAACTTTAAATCTTTTTGCCGCGCCTTTATGAGTTTTTATCTTTGGCATAATGACATCCTTCCAGATTAAATTATTTAGATATACTAAAATTTAAACCGGTGTTAAAACGGCTATAATATTATAACCGTCTAATTTAGGTTCCAGCTCCAACACACACTTGTCCTTTAACTCTTCTATTAATTCATTAAGTATTTTCATCCCAAGTTCTTTATGCACTATTTCTCTTCCCTTAAACATAATAGTTATTTTCACCCTGTAACCGCTGCTTAAGAATTTCTCTATTTGCTTTCTTTTAGTATTAAGATCGTTAGTGTCTATTTTAGGCCTTATCTTAATTTCCTTTACCACTATCTGAGACTGCTTCTTCTTCTTCATTTTCTCAGATATTTCCAGCTGATATTTATATTTTCCATAATCCATTATCTTGCAGACAGGCGGATTACTTTTGGGTGATATTTCAACCAGATCCATACCTTTATCTCCGGCAGCCTTCAATGCTTCCTCGATTGGAACTATTCCGATTTGACTGCCATCTTCTGCAATCAACCTGATATCTGGCACCCTGATTTGTTGATTTATTCTAATTCTATTTTTATAGAAGCTGCACCTCCGTATTTCTTTAAAAAAAATAGGCAGACAAATCATCTACCTATTAAATATAACCAACCAAATTAACAAGTCTTAATGACCGTCATATGGTGAGAAATAGATGATTTCTACTTTATTTATTTTATTGTTCTAACAATTTATTATTAATAATCTTGGAATTATACTAATTATTGATTATTTTGTCTACACTGCTATATCTTTATCTTCTTGGGGAACATATTCTTCTTCCCATACTTTGTCTGCTATCTTCTTATAATCACTGGCATATTTATCTAACGGTCTTGCAAGACAGCTTATTATTGTTTCTGCACCCTCGTGTGTGGGATAAGCACCAGTTTCAGCAACTATATCTCTTAATATATATGGGTTGTCAATTATACTGCAGGGCCTGAGGTGATTTTCGGTATAAGGCTGTCTTTTCCTGAATGCCATAAAGAAATCTGAAGTAAGAATATCAATAAGGCTTTTCTCTTTTATATTATCAGCAGCAAAGTGCACAAAAACGCACGGTTCGACATCTCCGTTTACATTAACATGTAAATAATTTTTGCCTCCGGCCATACAACCGTTCACCAGAGGCCCATCATTCCAGAAATCAGCTACTATTATCTTTTTTGTTTTCCTAATTTCTACAATCCTGCTTCTTCTATAATCTCTTTGTTCAGGTGTAGGCATAAGTTCCATATTAGGTTCTTTACCTATTGGGACATAATTGAAATACCAACCAATAAAGGCTCCCTTATTTATAAATAAATCAATGAATTCATCGCTGACTACCAATTCATTATTTCCCCTGGTCGCAGTCACAGAAAACCCAAACAGCACCCCGTTTTCTCTAAGAGCATCCATAGCACTCATAATCTTTTTCCAGACATCTTTACCTCTTCTTTCATCTGTTTCCTTTTCAAAACCCTCTACACTTATGCATGGGACTGCATTTCCAAGCTCAGCAAGCCTTTCTGCAGCTTCATTGTCAATCATCTGACCATTGGTATAAATCTGGAAGAATGAATCATTATGCCTTTCAAGAAAATCATAGATCTTGTCCCAGCAAAACGGTTCCCCTCCAGTTATAACAAAAAAGTAAAGTCCTATATCATTTGCTTCTTCAATTACTCTGTTGCATACATCATATGGCAGATCGTTTTTCTTAGAATACTGCCATGCATAACAGCCATAGCATCTAAGATTGCATTTCATAGTAGGGCTTATCACTAAAAGATTAGGCGGACTTATACCATATTTCTGGGCAAAATCTATCCTTTTAGGCTGTCCCTGTATCATGGCATTATTTATCAGATTCATAACTATTTTTTCTCTTACTTGAGGGGATACCTTCTCAGCTGATAATTTTAGATTAACAAGTAAATTCTCCAGAAAATCTCTCTCTTCTTTCTTCTTGAGTCTGTATACCCTTCCTTTAATCAGAGAAAGCCATCTCTCATCAGAGATCTTAGGAAGTATTTTCAATGCACTTCTTATAGCTGTCTTTGTGGTATACAATTTTACTTTTTCCTTCAGTGTCATTTTAAAAACCTCCCCTTTAAAATAATAGTCAATAAATACTATAAAAGCCTAAATAAAGCAAAAATTATTAAGAAAGTGTTGGAGTTTAATTATAGAAATATTTTCCTAAAAAATAAAGGGTAAATATGTCCGGTGTCAGTAAACTGTCTTTTTGTTTTCTATTACATTTCTGAACTCAGACATAAAATCAGCCAGTTTAATCTCTTTTATATCCCCGCCGATTTTCTTTCTTATGGTTATGGTCCCTGTTTTTTCTTCATTTTTCCCAATAATGACCATATAAGGTATTTTTTTAATCTCAGCCTGTTTTATCTTCTTGCTTAATGATTCTACCCTGTTATCAATTTCTACTCTTATATCCTCTTTTTTGATGCTTTCATACACATTTGCCCCATACTTATAGAACTTCTCAGAAATAGGCAGAATTATTACCTGGACCGGTGCCAGCCAGGGGGGCAGGTTTCCGCTGTAATGTTCTAAAAGTAAGCCTACAAATCTTTCAATGCTTCCCAGCACAGTCCTGTGAATCATAACCGGCCTGTGCCTTATATTATCTTCTCCCATATACTCGATATCGAATTTCTCCGGCATAGCAAAATCCAGCTGAATAGTGGCACACTGCCATGTTCTCTCCAGGCAATCCTGTATATGAAAATCAATCTTGGGGCCATAAAAAGCACCTTCTCCTTCATTTATTACATAATCGAGTCCCCTGCTTTCAATAGCTTCCTTCAATATGCTTTCAGCTTTCTCCCACATCTGGTCAGTGCCGATTCTCTTATCAGGCATGGTAGAAAGCTCCAGATGATATTTATCAAAACCAAAACCTTTGTAAATACGGTCGGTCAGCCCTATTACTTTGGAGACTTCTTCTTTTGCCTGATCTTCGGTGCAGAATATATGAGCATCATCCTGTATAAAACTTCTTACCCTGAACAGCCCATGTAAAACTCCTGATTTCTCATGCCTGTGTACCAGTCCCAGTTCAGCTATCCTTATGGGCAGCTCCCGGTATGAATGCTGGTTTGACTTGTAAACCAAAATAGTACCGGGACAGTTCATAGGCTTAATGGCAAAATCATTTTCATCAATCTTTACAAAATACATATTTTCTTTGTAATTATCCCAGTGGCCTGATGTTTTCCATAATTCATTGCTTAGTAAAATCGGCGTTTTTATTTCCTTATAGCCTTCCTTTTCATGTTCCTCTTTCCAGTAATCCAGGATAGTATTCATAAGCACCATCCCATTGGGGTGGAAGAAAGGAAATCCAGGCGCTTCATAATTAAAACTGAAAATGTCTAAATCCCTGCCTATTTTCCTGTGGTCACTTCTTTTTGCCAGGTCCAGTTTCTCCATATGTTCCTTTAATTCTTCGCTGCTGAAAAAGGCAGCTCCGTATATCCTTACCAGCATTTTATTTTTTTCATCGCCCCGCCAGTAAGCTCCGGCAACACTTAACAGCTTGAATGCCTTTACCTTTCCAGTCGATGGTATATGGGGACCGGAACATAGATCTGTAAAATCTCCTGAAGTGTAAATACTTACTTTATTGCCTTCTATATCATTTATCAGTTCTATCTTATAGGGATTGCCCTTGAACAGTTTTTTAGCTTTTTCCTTGCTGACCTCACTTTTTTCAAACCTATTATCTTCCTTTATTATCCTTTTCATCTCTTTTTCGATCAGCCGAAGATCTTCGGCTGATACGTTCTTTTTGGTTTCAAAATCATAATAAAAACCATCCTTGATAGATGGTCCTATGGCAAACTTTGCATCCGGGAATACCTTTTTTATTGCTTCGGCCATTATATGTGAGGTACTGTGATTTAAAATACTTATTGCCTTATCCCTGTTCTCGGAAGTAATGATGCTGAAGGATGAGTTTTCGGTCACCCTTAAGCTTAGATCCAACAAAGCACCTTTTTGGCCATCTCTTTTTTCATCAAAAACCTCAGCCGCGAGTGCCTGATCTGCAATTTTTTTATCAAGCATTCTTGCAGCTTCCAGGATGCTTGTGCCTTCCTCTATTTTAATCTTACCTAAGTTTTTTAATTCTATTTCAATCATTTTTTTACAGATTTTATTAAAATCCTTACTTATTATATATCTTTGAATGTATAGGACAAGATAATCTATTATAAAAAAATGGAGCGGAAGACGGGATTCGGACCCGCGACCCCCACCTTGGCAAGGTGATGCTCTACCAACTGAGCTACTTCCGCTCGTTTTAGCTGAATAATTATTATATTATTTTTCTTTTATCAAAACAAATATTAAATATCAGTAAAAATAAAATATCTTTTAAAATTTAAATCTTTTTTTCTTTAACCAATGTAAGGTAATATATTTTAAGGAATACCTTTTTTTATCAATTATTATCTTATATAATTACGCTAAACTTTTTTCTATAAAAATTTTTGAGTTTTATTATGAACAAAACCTACTCAGGTGATGAGCAAGCCCAAGATATAGGATATTTCCCATTTATAGACCCTGATGAAAAAACAGTTTTTACAGCTCCCTGTATTCTAGAAAACACTGTCAGCGGAATTCTTATCCTGACCAATAAAAAATTATTCTTTTATTTTTATTCCAACATAACCAGGGATAAAAAGTTTATAGCCACCTATCCCTTTATTGTTTCTGTAGATTTAAAAGAAGGTCTTATTTATTCCACACTGACCATCAGAAATAAAAGAGAAAGCTTCAAAATACAAAAGTTGAAGAAAAAAGATGCAAGAGAATTTCACAGAATCCTTAAAAAAATCATACTGAAAAATAAAAAATAAGGTAAAATAAGAAAATAAAAATTATCTGCTCATATATCTTCTTATATACTGTTCATTTTCAGACAGATCGGCAATAGTATAACCTTTTCCATCTATTATATTGATCCAGATACCTCTCATACCGAATTTTTTAGCTTCTTCTTTTGAATCAAAATAAATGTCTATCCTGTTGCCCTTTATCTTTCCTCCTGTATCCTCGGCTACGAATATTCCCATATCTTTTATTTCAATTCTGGTTCCCAGAGATATGACCTTAGGATCCACAGCGACCATTCCCTGCTCTATTTCCTTTCCTGTCGCTGTTATATTATTAGTACCCTGTGAAGAATCGTTGGCACTGTATCCTGAAGCCAAAAAATAATACCACTCTACTTCTTTCTCTAATTCTACGACCTCTCTGACTACTATTTCCTCAGCTTCTTCAGGATCAGCTCCTTCGGTGTAAGAAGAAAATATATTAAACCCATCATTCCTATAAAATAGGTATAATAAAGTTATAAAAAGCAAAAATACTATTAGCGCCCAAAATAATACATGTATTGCTACATTGTATTTTCTCATTTTTATATCCTTTTTTATATTGCATTTTTTACAAAATTTTAATAATTTTTTTAAAACATATCTCAATAAAGCCACACAAAACCAAGTATTATATATAAAAAACTAAAAAAATCAACCCTGAAATAATTAAACTGCTATTTTCTTCAATAGTGCATATCTGGATTACTGATAAAAATTACTGATAAAAAATGGCTAATTTTCCTATTGACCAAACATATGTTCGGTTGTAATATATAGATAAACAATTCTAAATATATACACCATAAATCTAAGGGGCAGTGCTAAATAAAATGGCTTTTTTTTCTCATCTGCATGTTCACAGTGAATACAGTCTTATGGAATCAACCATAAGCATAAAAGAGCTGGCCAGCGCCGCTGCCAAAAACGGCATGAAGGCAGTCGCCCTTACCGATAAGTATGTAATGAGCGGGGCTGTCGAGTTCTATAAAGAAGCAATCAGGAAAAACATAAAACCTATAATCGGATGTGAGATCCGGGTCATGAACAGCGGGATGATCTCCCAAATGGTGATACTTATAAAAAACATAACAGGATATGAGAATCTTTGTCAGATAATAAGCAAATCAAACATGGAAAGCAAGACTCCGACACCGTCAGTCAAAATATCGGACCTCCGAAAAAAAAGCGGAGGCCTTATAAGTCTGAGCTGCTGCAAATCCGGCGAGATTTCCCAGCTGCTGGGGCAGGAAAAGACAAAGGAAGCACTTAGAGCTGTAGAATATTACCAGGAATTATTTAGTGGAGATTTCTTTATAGAGATTCAGAGATATCCGAAAACAAAAAGTATGCTTTCCTTATCCCTGTCCTCTGAGATACTGGTCAACTTTGCCCTAAAGAACAATATCCCAATAGTGGCAACAAACAATGTCCACTACCTAAATAAGGCAGACTACGGAATATATAAATACCTTTCCAAAATAAAAGCTATGGGGACAAAGGCCGGGTCTGATATTGAATTTATCGATAATGATGAACATTATTTTAAATCCACCGCTGAAATGGCCAGCCTT
>Ga0315538_1000553_pt1 | contig 23243 bp, 20 predicted proteins | sample SalMarSW160230MG_2_FD_203834 | JGI IMG/M metagenome (GOLD analysis project Ga0315538, IMG submission 203834) | Salt marsh sediment microbial communities from the Plum Island Ecosystem LTER, Massachusetts, United States - Salt Marsh Sediment SW1601-230 ...
AGGTATTGGTAAGACTACGGTCTGCGAAAAGGTGATAAACATAGCCCGCAGTTCGGGCTATTCGTGTGGTGGCATTCTAACACATAAAGCAGCGCATGAAAGCCTTATCGCGTTAGATATTCAAAATGGAGAAATGGCGATCCTGGCCAGTACTGATAATACATTTGACGGCCCGCGAACTCCCAGATACACATTCAATCCCGAGGCTATCAAATTCGGCATCAGGGCAATAAACAAAGCTATTGATTCGGACGTTCTTATTATAGATGAACTCGGGCATCTGGAACTGGATGGTGAGGGGTTTGCCAAGAGCCTGGAGCTGGTAAAGACAGGAAGAGTCAAAAACTCTATTCTGGTTATCCGAAAAGAGCTTCTCCCCGCCTTCTTAGCTCAGTTAGGCGACAACCCTTCAACCTTTGAGACAACTATTAGCAATCGTGACCGGTTACCCCGTAAGATATGCTCATCCCTGATTGGCAATCTACCTGATTTTTCATCCTAGGCGCGCATCGACCAGAATTTAAGGGCACTTGAACAGATGGGGTGACTTGCCAAGAGTCGAGGGAGTATATCACTTTGGCATCATTGATTTGTTCGAAACCACTTAAGTACTAAACAGGCTTTACGCCCTATCTTGGTTATGCTAAGATATGCGCTTGTACCTTTCTTAAGTTGATCAAGGAAGTGACCGATTACCCAGGCAAGGCTTTAAATCTTAAGTTGGGAGATAGCAATGAAAAAGGTGACTAGAGATGAAGGGCGGGAAAGGATGGGAATCAGCCAAAGTGCAGCAACCACGAGCAGAACCGCTGAGAAGAATATCAACCTCACAGTGAATGGGAAGCGCTACCAGCTTATGGTGGGCAAAGACGTCACCCCCGACCACACGCTGGCTTATACCCTGAGGGAAACGCTGGGCTACACCGGAGTAAAGATAGGTTGTGACCATGGTTCCTGCGGATCCTGCACCGTTCTTATGGACGGGGAGGCAGTTCTGTCCTGCACGATTTTGACCGTAGAGTGCGATGGCAAGGATATAACCACCATCGAGGGCCTGGAAAATAGAGAATCCGGCGAGTTACACCCACTCCAGCAAGCTTTTATCGATTACAGCGCCTTTCAGTGCGGGTTCTGCACGCCTGGCATAATCCTGAGCGCCAAAGCACTGCTGGATAAAAACCCTTCGCCGACGGAAGAGGAAATAAAGCGAGAGCTGGCAGGACACTACTGCCGATGCATCAGTCACTATCTGGTCATCAAGGCAATCCAGTCGGTAGCCGAGAAAGGCGGGTGACGTCAATGGGCGAGAAATACAGGCATATAGGCAAGGCAACCCATCGCAAAGACGCTCGGGCAATCGTTACCGGCAGTGCCAAGTATATTGATGATATCAAGCTGCCGGGGATGCTGGAGGGGAGGGTTTTGCGTAGTCCGTATCCCCATGCCCGTATAAAGCATATCAACACAAGTAAGGCAGAGGCATACCCGGGGGTTAAGGCGGTACTCACCTACAAGAATGTCCCCCCATGGATAGGTGGGATACCCCATCACCGCCCTGTCCTGGATAGCACCATGCGTTTCGTCGGGGACGCCGTAGCTCTGGTGGCAGCCGAGACCGCTGAGAGCGCCGAGGATGCCCTTGAGCTGATAGAGGTAGAATACGAGCAACTGCCAGCCGTCTATGACATGGAAGAAGCTACCAGGCCCGGTGCACCCCAGCTCCACGAAAGGATTCCGGGCAATGTTTTTCCCCGTGGTTTCCGTCCCATCGGAGAGAAAGCCCTGCAGGAAATCGTTATGGGCGACGTGGATAAGGGCTTCAAAGAGGCCGACTTTATCACCGAGGGAACCTGCGGCTACGAGAATATCCCCAACCCTCTGCCACCTGAGCCTCCGGGAGTGATAGCCACCTGGGAAGACCCGGAGCACCTGACTATATATACAGCATCGCAATCGGCACCCATGAATCGTAATTTCCATCAACCCCTTCTGGGGCTGGTTGACATGCGGGTTATCGGCGCCCAGTGCGGCGGCAGCTACGGGAGCAAAAACGCTAATATGATACCTATGGTCTACGCCGCGGCGCTGGCTAAAGCAGCTAGAAGACCAGTCAAGGTGTACTTTAGTAAGGAAGAGCATTTCAATGCCTACTCATTGCGACTGGGCTCGCGCATTCACGCCAAGGTGGGCATCAAGAAGGATGGCACGATAACGGCTCTGGAGGGCGAGTGGCTTGTCGATACCGGCGCCGCTTCAGAGATGGCGCAAGTTCAGATTGCCGTTGGCTGCGGTGAAGCACAGCTGGCGCTGAGGTGTAAGAATTGGAACCTGCAACCCAAGCTGATATGTACCAACCATAACCCTGCAGGATGCGTCAGGGGTTTTGGCGGTCAGGAGCTCAAGAGTTCACTCCTGCCGCTTATGGCGATAGCCATGGAGGAGGCAAACCTTGACCCGCTGGAGTTCTTCAAGAAGAACTACGTCAAGCCTGGTGACGGTTATTTCTGGCGGGATGGACTCTGGTGGGACTACCGGGGCGTAGACTTTTCCAAGGCAATGCAGAAAGGCGCTGAGGTCTTTGGCTGGAAGGATAAATGGAAGGGATGGGGCAAACCTACAGCGGTTAACGGCAGCAAAAGGATAGGCGTCGGTATGGGGGTACACGGTAACGCCGATGTCGGTGAGGACGAATCAGAGGCCTATGTAAAAATAAACCCTGACGGCAGGGCCGTGCTCCACGCCTGCGTATCCGAGTCCGGGATGGGAGAGAGGTCATCGGTGTGCAAGATGGTCGCCGAGATATTGAACATACCTCTTGAGCGGGTCGAGATAACGGCCCCCGATACAATGGTGAACCCATTTGAGTTCGGGCTGGTTGGCTCCAGGGGAACCTATACCGTAGGCTCAGCGGTAATAGAAGCCGCCGAAGATGCCAAGCGGAAACTCTTTGACCTGGCCGCCCCGGTGCTCGGTGCCAAGCCGGAAGACCTGGAAACTAAAAACGGAAAGATATACGTGAGGGGTAGAGAGGATAAAGCCATTCCCTGGCATAAGGCCATGGGCATAGCCCGTACCCTGACCGGCCAGGGGCGCTTTGAGACCGACTATTCCTTATGCAACTGCATGATTATATTTGCCGAGGTTGAGGTTGATATCGAGACAGGAAAAACCGACTTGCGACGCGTGGTGGCCGCTACCGATTGCGGCCAAATCATCGACCCCCTGGTTCTGGCAGGCCAGCTTCACGGCTCCATAGGGTCGGCGGGTATAGACACCGCCTTATTCGAGGGAACAGTTCTGGACAAAGATACGGGCCATATACTGAATTGTAATATGATTGACTACAAGTGGCGCACCTTTATTGACCTCCCGGAGTTCGAGAACGTGATTCTGGAGACCCCCTTTCCCACTCATCGCTTCAAGGCGATAGGGGTGGGTGAAATATCCCCCGCCCCCGGTCCCAGTGCGGTCCTCATGGCAATCTCCAATGCAATTGGCAAGAGAGTAATGGACTATCCAGCAACCCCCGACAAGATCCTCAAGGCCCTGGGCAAAATATAGAGGAAACTAAGAGCGATGAAATCTTTCAACCATATCGATGCCGAAACCGTAACTGAAGCTGTCGAACTGCTCAAAAGTAACCAGGACAGGGCCAAGCTGATTGCCGGCGGAACTGACCTGCTCAGTACCCTTAAAGATAAAATTTTGCCTGCTTACCCTGAAACTGTCATCAACATCAAGACCATCCCGAATCTGGATCACATCAGTGAGGACGGCAGGGGACTCAAGATAGGGGCCCTGGCCAAGCTGGAGGCAATAGCCCAGTCTCCCCTAATTAAGGAAAAATACCAGCTACTGGCCCAGGCCGCTGAAGCCGTAGCTACACCACAGGTTCGCCGAATGGGAACTATCGGCGGCAACCTGTGTCAGGACGTTCGTTGCTGGTACTACCGCTACCCCCACAGCGTAGGGGGACGAATATTTTGTTACCTGAAGGGGGGCAAGGGCTGCTATGCCCTGACCAGGGAGAACCAGTACCACTCCATATTCGGTGGTTGGAGAGATGCCCCTACGCCCTGCACTGCAGCCTGCCCGGGAGGCGTGAATATACCAGTATACTTGAGCAAAATCAGGGAAGGCGACCTGACGAGCGCAGCCAGAGTGCTACTCGAAACCAATCCGATTCCTTCGGTAACGGGGCGAGTATGCCCCCATTTCTGCGAGCAGGAGTGTAACCGGGGCGATTTCGATGAATCAGTATCAATAAGAGACATTGAGCGGTTCATAGGTGATTATATTCTTGAGAACGCAGGCGAAATCATCCAAGCTCCGAGAACCGACAGCGGCAAAAAAGTGGCCATTATCGGCTCGGGACCAGCCGGCCTCTCAGCGGCGTACTATCTGAGAATGTCAGGACACCATGTCACCGTTTTTGAGCGGATGGAAGAAGCCGGGGGAATGCTGGCCTACGTGATACCCCCTTATAGGCTACCCAAGGATATCGTGAGGCGTGCAGTAAAGACGATTGAAAATACAGGGGTTGAATTCAAGTGTAATGTTGATGTCGGCAAGTACGTAACTCTGGATGAGCTTAAGCAAGACTTTGATAGCGTTTTCATCGCCAACGGACTCTGGAACCCAATATCCATAGGACTGGAGGGCGAGGAATCAACCAGATTCGGCATGGACTTTCTGACCAATATCAACCTCGGGGTTAGAGAGGTTCCCGGGAAGAAAGTTCTGGTAATAGGCGGAGGGAATGCCGCCATTGACGTGGCTGTCAGCGCCCTGCGCCTGGGGGCTGAGGAAGCGACTATGGTCTGTCTGGAGTCCCGGGAGGAGATGCCAGCCCTGCCTTGGGAGATTGAGCAGGCGCTGGAGCAGGGAGTCAAGGTAATGAACTGCTGGGGGCCCCACCGGGTACTCAAGTCCGATGACAAGATAAAGGGAATGGAGCTGGTCAGGTGCACCTCAGTCTTTGACAAACAGGGCTGCTTTGCTCCCACCTATGATAGAAGGGTTAAGGACACGGTGGAGGCTGACCAGATAATGATGGCGGTGGGCTATGCCGCTGACTTTAGTTTCATCCAGCCCGGCAGTGCCCTGAAGGTGGAGGGAGGTTTGATAAAGGTTAACCCGGAAACTCAGGCCACCAGCATTCCGGGCGTCTTCGCTGGTGGCGCGGTAACACATGGCCCGGCTACAGTCATAGAGGCGATTGCCGCCGGAAGAAGGGCGGCCACCGCTATGGATATCTATCTAAAAGGAAAACCCAAAGAAGAGGCTGAGAAAAAGCCCCAGCCTTTCCTTAAGTTCAACAGTGACTACCTCAAAAAGACAAGCCGGGTGGAGATGCCCAAGCGGCCGGTAGCCGAGAGGACCATAGATGTTGAGGACGCTCTCGGTCTGAGTTCGGGTGAGATTGAAGGAGAGGCAAATCGCTGCTTCAATTGCAGCTGTGTCTCAGTGCACCCGTCGGATATGGGCGTAGTGCTTGTAGCTTTGGGGGCACAGGTAAAGATTGCCGGACCAGGAGGCACCAGGACAATCCCAATTGAAAGGTTCTTCGGTTCCTTGAGGAATACCCTTGAAGCGGATGAGATGATAACCGAAATCCAAGTTCCTCAGCCGCCAGATGGAGCCAGGCAAACATTCTCCAAATTCAGACTGCGGGAGTCCGTTGATTTCCCCATCGTCAGCATCGCATCGGTCATCATTATGGACGGCGGAGTTTGCCGGGACGCGAGGATAGCCCTAGGAGCAGTTGCCCCAGCACCAATCCGGGCAATTATGGTGGAACAGGCAATCAAGGGGAAGGCCATCAATGCTGCAACGGCAGAATCGGCAGCCGAGGCAGCGATCACAGGTGCAATACCACTCGCTATGAACGCATACAAGCTCGAGATAACCAAAACACTGGTAAAAAGAGCCATACTCGCCTAGGACCCGAGAGGTGCCTAGCTAAAACATCATACCCTACATATGATTGGACATCCCAAGTAAAACCATTTCAGCTTTAGCGGGTGTTTCCAACATTCTGGGGAATTTATTCCAGGCTGGATGTCGACGCCAGAATAAAAGAGTCCTGAAATCTCACTGGCTTCTCATAATTTCTCGACCAGGCGCTTGGTATGGCGCAGAGAAAACCCGAAGGAATGCCAGTTTTTGACATGCTACCAAATTTTTGCTGGGCTATTTCAAAGACCTATCAGCTTTTTGCCCGCATCCAGCAGCTCCTTTGCCCTTTCTAGACTTTCGGCTTCAGAGTAGATGCGGACCAGCGGTTCTGTGCCGGAAAAGCGGATGAGCAGCCAGGACTCATCGCCAAGGAAGAAGCGAAAACCTTCGGTATTATCTAATTTGGTCACTTTTGAGCCGGCTATGGTGTCCGGGGAACTGGAGCTTAGCCGTTGCAGGATTGTCTGACGATTAGCTGCGGAAATATGAAAATCCCTGCGGTCATAATAGTGAGGTCCCACTTTGCTGTAAAGATAATCCAGAAGCTGAGACGGCGTTTTCCTTGTTTCTACCATAAAGTCAAGGAAGTAAAGCCCGGCAAGTATAGCATCCCTCTCCGGGACATGACCACGGAAGCCATAGCCTCCGCTCTCTTCGCCACCAATAATAGCGTTTTTCTCCATCATCAAGGGAGCGACATATTTGAAACCCACCGGCGTTTCGTAAACAGGCACATCAAAGAGCTTCCCCAAGCGGGAGATCATCATAGTGGAGGTTAGCGTCCTTACCAAGGCGCCACGCTCACCACGAACTTCCAGGAGATAGAGACAAAGCAAGGCAAAAACTTGATGCTGAGTTAAGAACTGCCCTCTTTCGTCTATGATGCCAATGCGGTCGGCGTCTCCATCAGTGGCTAAGCCCACGTCAGCCTTCTGCTCAACGACCAACCGGGAAAGCTTGGTCAGATTTTTGGCAATTGGCTCAGGCTGAATTTGGGGGAAGGAGGGGTTTCTTTCAGCGTTAATCTCGGTAATCTTCAGGTTGCCATTTTGAAGGGCTGTCTTGAAGTAGCCGATGCCAGCACCATACATGGGGTCAACTATGATATTTAATTTCTGACGACGCAATTTTTCCATGTCAACAAAGTGGCTAAGGCAGTCGAAGTAAGCAGGAGAGGGGTCCAGGTAGTCAACAATCCCCTTCTTTAAGGCCTTAACCAAGGCAAGTCTTTTCACACCCCCACCCTGCCGGGTGAGGGAAGCGATATTCCCCTCCATCTGGGAGGTAATCCCCTCTGGGGCGCTGGCCCCGTCCTGAGATTTATATTTGAATCCGTTCCATGAACCAGGATTGTGGCTGGCAGTTATCACAATAGCCCCGGCAGACTTAGTAGCAGGGACAGCAAAGCTCACCACCGGCGTAGGGGCTGGCTTGAGGCAGAGGTGGACTTTGATATTGTTGCCGGCTATCACCTCAGCAGAGGCAGCGGCAAAATCCTCAGAGGCGAAGCGCGTATCATAGCCAATGACCAGGCTTTTTTTATCGAGCCTATTTTGCTTGAGATATTCCGCTACTGCCTGAGCACAGATTCGCACGTTGCCGAAGGTGAAATCCTCGGCGATAATCCCTCGCCACCCATCAGTGCCGAATTTGATTGGATTAGCCATGGGTCACCGTGATTATCATCTAGATCAATAGAAACGTCAAGTATCAATAGTTTTCACGGTGCCAGGCGTCCCCTTGACAGCATATAGATTAAACTATAAGCTGTGTAGACTACCCGGCACATTTTGGAAAACTTAAACCATTACTAACTTCAGAGTTTACTACATACTCCGCTGATGAGGAGTGAAGGCTTGAGTGCTAAAGTTAAAATCGTCACCGATAGCTCTGCCTACCCTGAGCCAGAGGTCGTCGCCAAATATGATATTCGTGTCGTGCCGCTCAGGGTTGCTTTCGGAGGTGAGGTTTTCGCTGAAGGGGTAGACATTACTAACGAGGAATTCTATCAAAGGCTAGCCAAAGGCGGAAAGCTGCCTACTACTTCACAACCTACTGTTGCCGACTTTATCAAAGTGTATCGCGAGCTGGCAGAGCAGGGACATCCCATCCTGTCCATTCATATTTCCAGCAAATTAAGCGGAACTTGTGCCTCAGCTTTGGCTGCCAAAAATGCGCTTCCCCAGGCTCAAATTGAGATAGTGGATTCGTTAACTATAGCCATGGGAATGTTAATCTCCCCTGCTGCCGAAGCAGCAGAAAGGGGAGAGACGCTATCTCAAATTGTGGCTTCTATAGAAAAACTAAACAAATGCATAAAGGTTATTGGTGCTTTTGACACATTGGAGTATCTCTGGAAAGGAGGGCGGATTGGGGCAGCTAGAGCACTGGTTGGTACCTTGTTGAAGATCAAGCCTGTTCTGACCCAGGAGGGCGGAGAGGTCAAGGTCTTAAACAAGGCAAGAACCAGGGCCCAGGCCATAGAGTATATGTTAGGACTTGTGGAGAAAGAGGTGAAAGGGAACGTCTTCCTTCATGGTTGGGTTGCTCACAGCCATGTCCCCGAGGCAGGCCGCGTACTAGAGAAAGGGCTTCGTGAAAACTTTAATTGGGTTGGGCTACGCTTTCTTGAGATGGGGCCGGTGCTAGGGACTCATATGGGATCGGGTCTAGTTGGTGTAAGTTTCTATTGTAACGAGGAATGGCAATCATAGTGAGCCAATTAGTACATTCATTCAGTCGTGAGCTCAAATTCTTCTAGGCGTGCTTAAAAATCGTCAAGTAAGGATTTTTGTAACTCTTTCAGATGTGAAGTATCATTATGCATAGTCAAGACAAAACGCCCATCTGCATAATTGAAAATCGTGATTCCGCCCACATCCTGCTTGATATTCCAGAAGTATGAGTTGTCCAACCCTAATAAGGAGCATATCAGGACTTTGTTCACAACCCGATGCGATACCAATACTACTCTGCCCTGGTATTTGGAAAGAACCTCATTAACTACCTCGATAGCTCTCCTTCTTACATCCTCCAGGCTCTCTCCGCCGGGCATTCTTACCTTGTGAGGATTATTGTGCCACTCGCTGTGGAGGGTCGGATATAGCCTCTTCGCTTCTTGCTCTGGCAGAGATTGCCATTTCCCATAATCGAAATCCGTAAGGCCTTCGGCAATGTGTACGCCGATTTTCTGATAACGGGCAATGATATTTGCCGTGTCCATCGACCTCCTTAAAGGGCTGGAATAAATAGCCTCTAATTCCCAATTGCTTAGATACTCGCCCAGTAGCTCTGCCTGCTTAATGCCCACTTCGTCCAGATTTACGTCCGTTCTACCCCGATATATCTTCTCCACATTCCACGCGGTTTCTCCGTGTCTTGCCAGGATAAGTTCTGCCATGTTTCCCACAATAATTATCCGATGTCTGAGAATTTATAGCAACCTGGAAAGAAACTTAATTTTTGAGCCTGGATAGTTGACTTGTGCGCATTGATTGATTAGGATGATAAGTGTAAAATAAACACTACAAAGGAGGCACGCCATGGTAGAGATGACGATTGACAGCATCCGAGTTAGCTTGATGAACTATCAAAGGGTGGTGATTTTAAAGGAAAAAGGGACTAATCGTTATCTACCCATTTGGATTGGTCCTGCTGAAGCAGATGCTATTGCCGTAAAGCTACAAAATGTCGAGCTATCTCGCCCTTTGACGCATGATTTGCTGCAATCTGTAATTTCTACTTTGGGGGCTTCAGTTGACTATATTGTGGTAAGTGGACTTAAGGAAGATACTTTCTATGCCCGACTTGCCCTCAGCGTTGACGGTGTTAAATTAGATATTGATTCTCGACCTAGCGATGCATTGGCCTTGGCTGTAAGAGTTGGGGCTCCAATATACGCTGAAGAATCGGTGCTTGAAAAAGCGGGCATTATACTTGAAGAGGAAACAGGCAAATCTGTTCCTGAAGGTAAAGTTGATGAACAGGAGCTGAAAGGGCTATCGGCATATAAGGATTTCATAAATACACTTGACCTGGAAGATTTCAAGAAACGCCAATCCTGAGAATGTCAATAGAAGCGGCCCTTTTGCTATTTCCAGACAAAGTCCCCTGCTTAAAATCCTAACGTGAAGGCTCCTTCTTCAGCTTGCCGGCCAAGACCTGCAAGGCAGTAATATATCCCTTCCAGCCCGAGCCGACTATCTGCTCTTCAGCTATGGGGGCAATTACAGATTTAGCGCGCCATTCCTCACGGTGGTAAATATCGGATAAATGGACTTCAATTACCGGTAATTTGCTGTCAACCAGGGCATCGAGCAGAGAAAGTCCGTAGTGGGTGAGGGCACCAGGGTTAATTATGATGCCCTGGGCAGAGTCCGCTTGCTCTTGAATAAAATCTATGAGCGCCCCCTCATGATTAGACTGAAATGTCACCACTTCGACATTTAAGGCATGGCCTTCCTTCTTCAGCAGGGCATCAATTTCGCCCAGGGTCTTTTCTCCGTAAATTGACTTTTCTCTTTTGCCCAGCATATTCAAATTTGGTCCATGGATAACCAGAATTTTCATAAGGCTGCCCCTTCTTTTTGTTCCTCCGGCTCGGATAGTTTTACTTTACGTCGACAAGCCAAGCATTTAGCCCCATCCCCTCCATATTGTACTAAAAGATTACCACAGTAGGGGCAAGGCTGAGCTATTGGCCTGCGGTTTACGGCGAATTTGCATTTAGGAAAATTGCTACACCCATAAAACACTTTCTTCTTCTTGCTGATTCTTTCCACGAGTTCCCCACCACACTGGGGGCAAGGAACTCCCGTTTTTACTATATAGGGCATGGTTGTTTTACACTCCGGATAGCCGCTACAGGCGATAAATTTACCAAAACGCCCGACTTTTATGACCATGGGGCGGCCGCAATTAGGACATGTCTCCTCGCTCATCTGGGTCATGTTAACTTTTTCTAAAGTTATCCAAGCTTTATCTAGCATATCCTGGAAGGGGGGATAAAATTCCTGCAAAGCAGCTACCCATTCATATTTACCCTGCGCTATTCCGTCTAGTTGTTCTTCCATTTGAGCTGTGAAACCAGGGTCAACGATTTTAGGGAAATGCTCAGCCAAAATTTTGTTGACAGTTATCCCTAGTTCCGTAGGGTGGAATTTGCCCTCGGCTTTGTTAACGTAATCCCTCTCTTGAATGGTGGACAGGATAGGCGCATAGGTACTGGGGCGCCCGATTTCTTTCTGCTCCAGTGCTTTTATCAGCGTGGCCTCAGTGTAGCGGGGTGGGGGCTGGGTAAAGCATTGTTCGGGAAAGGTTCCCATATAAATCAATTTATCTCCAGTTCTCAGCTTGGGCAAGGAAACTCCGATGAAATCGGAGCTTTCTCTTCGTTCATCCTCTTCCTTGCCCTCACTATAAACACCCATAAAACCAGGAAATTTAACCACAGAGCTACTCGCTTTGAGTAGATATCCTTGAAGTTGTTTTGCACCGCCAGCATTGCTTGCCTCTATCTCCACGTTGGTTGTGTCGTATAAAGCTGCTGACATTTGACTGGCGACCATGCGCTTCCAGATAAGGTTGTAGAGCTTCAGCTGCGCTGGGTCAAGAAATGGCCTGAGTTGCTCTGGCTGGCGGTAAATTTTGGTGGGCCGAATTGCCTCGTGAGCTTCCTGGGCCCACTTTGCTTTCCTGGCAAAACTACGTGGCTTTGGTGGGAGAAATTTGGCTCCGTATTTCTCACCGATAAACTCCCTAGCCTCGCTTATAGCAGAAGCAGCCACATGAGTAGAATCGGTGCGCATATATGTAATAAGTCCCACCGAGCCTTCCTTGCCCACGGGTAAACCTTCGTAAAGTTGCTGGGCAATAACCATAGTTCGTCCGGCGGTGAAGTGCAGCCTCTGCCAGGCCTCTTGCTGCAAGGTGCTGGTGATAAAAGGCGGGGCTGGCTGACGAGCTACCTGTTTAGTTACCACCGCCTTAACTGCATATTCAGCCTTTTCTAAGTCAGCAATAACTCTGTCTGCTTCACCTTTGTTGCCAATATCCAGCTTGGTGCCATCGGCCAGTGCGAACAGCCTGGCTTTAAAACTCGCTTCTTTTTTCTCAGGCGGGGCCAGCTCAACTCCTATAATCCAGTACTCCTGGGGAATAAAGTCTTGAATCTCCCGCTCGCGGTCAACAATCATCCTTACGGCCACCGATTGAACCCTGCCTGCGGAAAGTCCCCTCTGTACCTTTCTCCACAATAGTGGACTCAGCTTGTAGCCCACAAGTCTATCGAGGATACGCCGAGCTTGCTGGGCATTCACCAGGTTCATATCAATGGAGCGGGGACTTTGGAAAGCCTCCTGAACTGCGTCCTTGGTTATTTCCTGAAAAACCACGCGCTGAACGGGTATGTCATCCTTGTCCAGCTTGGCTGCTTGTACTAGGTGCCAGGAAATTGCCTCTCCCTCGCGGTCAGGGTCAGTAGCCAAATAGATAGAACCAGCCTTACTAGCCGCCTTTTTGATTTCGCCCACCATCTTCCTCTTCTTCGCTGGAATGACATACTTGGGGATGAAACCTTTGTCTATATCTACGCCCAGGCTTGACCTGGGCAAATCGCGCACATGCCCCAGAGATGCTTTGACACTATAGCTGCGTCCGAGAATCTTGTTTAGCGTCCTTGCTTTAGCCGGAGACTCGACGATAACCAGTTTACTTGCCATGATTTACCTGCCTTAATTCTTTCGAGCCAGTACATAGTTCATACTTCCCACTTGCCTGGCCATCCCTTTTAACTCCAGCATAGCCAGGGTGCTGCTCACTTCCGGTATAGTCAAACCGCTGCGGCGGCAAATTTCATCTATATGGCTGGGCTCGGAGGTCAATTGTTTTAGTATAGCGGATTCAACCGAGCACTCAGGAGCTGAGTGCTCGGCCAGGGAAAATTCCTTAATTTCTGCTTGCTGTACTACGATGGTCAGGTTTAGTTCCTGGAGGATATCAGTGTAATTGTGAACTAACTTAGCCCCTTCTTGAATAAGACGGTTAGTTCCCTGGCTGGCTGGGGAGAGGATACTGCCGGGGATAGCGAAGACCTCTCGATTCTGTTCCAATGCCTGATGAGCCGTAATCAAAGCCCCACTCCTTTCTCCAGCTTCCACCACCAACACCCCCAGGCTCAAGCCACTCATAATTCGATTGCGGAGTGGGAAGTTCTCAGCCCTAGGCTTGACGCCTAAAGGATATTCACTGACCAGAGCGCCATGTTCCATAATGGCTTGAGCCAGTTTGGCATTTTCTCCGGGATAGACGATATCCAGCCCGGAGGCAAACACAGCTACGGTTCTGCCCCCGGCATCAAGAGCAGCCCGATGAGCCACAGAGTCAATTCCTCGGGCTAATCCGCTGACAATAGTGATTTTACTTCGGGCTAAGTCGGCCACAACCTCCTCAGTTACCTGCCTCCCGTAGATGGTGGGGCGACGGGTACCGACTATGGCCAGGCAAGGCTCATCCTCGGCTGGGAGACTACCCTTCACATAAAGCACCGGGGGATAATCATAAATTTCTTTTAGTCTCGAAGGGTAAAGAGGATCATCACAGACAAATGCCTTTACCCTGTGGCGTTCCAGTTTTTCCATCTCGGCGTCCAGGGAGATTCTCGGGCGTAGGGTCACCAGGGCACCTATGCTTCGTGAATCTAGTCCTGCTTGCTTCAGCTTGCCTTCGGGAGCTTTCCAGGCATCCTGTAAACTGCTAAAGTACTCTTTTAGCTGAGAAATCCGTACCCGACCAATCCCGGGTATCCCGGAAAAACCCACCCAATATTTCAGTTCGTCATCACTTACCATATGAAGCCTTGCTGGATTTTAGCACAACTCTCCCTGCAAAAGAGAGCTATTGACACCATGCAGTAGCTATGCTACGCTAAAATAAATTGAGACTCGCTTGATGTGAGACCGTTTAATTGTCACCCGACCCTGAGTGAAATTGAGATTCTTCGCCCCGACAAGTCGGGGCTCAAAATGACGGGGGATTATTAAACAAACTTGATGGGAAAAGGAGGTAAAAATGGGCACAGCTGAGCCCTCACCAGTTAACATAGTTGACCCTAACCTAGCTATGATGGTGCTAATCTTAGGGATTTTTTTCATCATCGTGGGCATAATAATAGCTGGTGTAGCCTATCGGGAGACGCGTGAGTGGAGAAAAATGATACTGCCCATGTTTGATAGGAACTCCAATGAGATGTCGCCGGAATCCCCTGAGGAACTAGGTAAGTTAACGCCCCGAATGGCGGCTTTTGGCAAGGAGATATTTGGCCGATTCTTTGCTCACATGGACATCGCTGGCTTGCTAGGCGGCGCTGCTACTGTCATTCTGGGCATACTTGTAGTCTTGATAGGACTTGCTCTCCGCGGTTAGTCCTTTCCTTAGTGCCTCTCTGACACCTTTGATAAGCCCCCACGACACAATGCCAGAAATTATGGTGCCGATGAAGCGGGCCATCAACCTGAGGATAAAGAGTACCACCCGTACAACCCAGCGTATTGGTGGGTTGTATAAAAACCAGGCCGTAACTCGAGCGATTAACCGTGTAACGAAAACGACGGCAGTCGTTATGTTCTTCAATGGGGGGTTGTACAAAAGCCAGGCTGCTGCTGCCGAAGTCCACCTGAGGTAAAACAGAAGAGCTGCTACTAGCCAGCGTAGAGGAGGGTGGTAGAAAAACCAGACTATACCTAGAGGAATTCCCACCAGTATTCTCCAGAACAAGGCACCAATACGAAAACAAATGTCCCAGAAAACATCTCTCGCGGGGGGCCAAGTGTAGCGCCACAACCTCACCAGCCATACCACTAAGCCCAGTAAGAGCAGGAAGAAAAACAACAACAGAAGGCCTATACCTATGACTGTTACTTCTCTTCCTAGTATCGAGAAAGTCGGAACGGAGACACCTGCTCGATCAAGAGCATACTTCAGGACAAGCTCTCCGACCACCACCACGACGAGAAGAAAGATGATGTTTATTGGTCGAGCTGCCCACCTTCCCATCCGCACCAGCCAGGGATAGATGATGCGCCACATGAAAATAATGCCTGCCACTATCAGCACCAAGGCTAACAGAAAGATGGCCAGAGCTGTCGGTATCAGCGCGAGAACTAGCAAAGCACCTACGAGTAAAATAACCGTGGCTACCGCGAGGAGCCCTGCACAACTAATCATTTCGTCTCGCTCTCCCTAGCGCACCGGCACAAATTCACTTTGCTCTTTTTCATGGTGCCCCATATATTTTATCTGAGACTCATAGTAGCATCAGCAGGAAAGCTATGAAAGCTGACATGGATGTAACTATAATCGTGGCAAAACCCATAAAAAAAGCCGCCAAGGTACTCACCCCTACACCCATGGCTAAGGCGATTCCTGCCAACGGTAAGATTATTAAGCCCATATCGTCTTACCTCCATTAGGGCACCGTGAAGAATTCCCCTCGCTCCTTTCCATGGCGCCCCACATACTTTGCTTTCGACTCATATCAGCAGCACGAGAGCTATCAGACCAGTCATTGATGTAGCTATGGCTGCGAGAGAAGCCAGAAAAAAACCAAACAAAATGCTTATGTATGCAGCCATGGCTATGATGGCCGCTGTTAACGGTAAGGCTATCAAAGAGCCCATATTGTCCTACCTCCATTAGAACACTTGGAAGAATTTACCTTGCTCCCTTTCATGGCGCCCCGCATGCTTTGCTGTACTCGATTGCAAAACTCCTTGCAATTCACCATCATCATTGTAAATCCTAAACCCTAATTTCTAGACTCTAAACAAATCCAAATATCAAAATCTAAATTACAATTGAAACCCAAATGCCTGGATGCCAAAACTGTTCCTACCTGTCATTTGAGCTTTAGCATTTGTCATTTTTAGTGTCGTAGGGTGTCTTGTACCCACCCACTCCCCTTATTCCGTCACCTTGAATTTTGTTTCTCGATAGGCCACGACCATGAGCCCGACCAGCACTACCACTCCCACTACTACCCACACCCAGGTTGGAATCGGGGATACCCTGAACGAGCTAGGACTCGACCAAGGGCTTTCGTTGCCATAATTATCCACTATCTTAACCCTCCAGTAGTAGGTCCCCTTGAGTAACGCTTTGTCCTCAGTTAGTGTGTAGCTGGTTCCTTCAATATCTGACTGGGGTTCGATAGCGGAGGTAAAATCAGTAGTTTCACTTATCTGCAAGATATAAGTGATGTTGCTGCCACTCGTTATCCCACCCCATCGAAAAGTTATCTCCCCCGACCTTAGTGTCCTGCCATCCTCGGGGGAGATAAGCTGCGGGGTTGTCAGGACTTTCTCTTTTACCGTGAAGTCGACCGAGGCGGTAGCTCCACCCTCATCAGTCACCACCAGCGTCTGTTTGCCCTCAGGGCTTCCTGTCGGCACTCGGAAATTAATGACAACATTGCCATTGGACAGGGTCTGCATATCCCCTGACACGGCAACCCCACCAACAGTCACCGTTAATTCCTCGTTATTGGAAAAGCCGCTGCCGGTGAGGGTAACGGAATCACCGGGAGCTCCCTCAGCCGGGCTGAGTTCTTCTATTTTAGCTTGAGTGGTGAGGGTAGTCGTCACAGCAGGCTTGGTTATGTCACCGGAGGCCGAGACAGTATGGCTGCCATAGGAGCTGGCCGGCAGAACAAAGGAGGATTCCCAAGTACCATCTACTTTAGCGGTGATACCCGAAGCAACAACTTGCCCCTCAAAGGTAACCTTGATGCCTGTTTCCCCGGTTGCGAAACCACCTCCGTCAACGGTAACCGTATCACCGACATAAGCCAAACTCGGCTCAACCAATATTCCAGCGCCTAATGTGAATTTAACATCAGGAACATCACGAGCCCTGGTCAACTCTCCTGAGGCATCAATGTTATAGGTGCCGCGCTGGAGAGAAGGAACAACGATAGTAGCCTCCCAGGAGCCATTCTCATCAGCAACAATAGGGGTGTTTGTCTTCACCACCTCCTCATCGAAGGTAACCTCAATGTCTTCTTCTTCACTGGCAAAGCCCGTGCCGCTTACCTCAATCGTCTGCCCCACCTTTCCCGAACTTGGCGCACTGATTTCGGGGGTCACCTTAAAATACTTGCCTACCAAATCGTACCATACCCCACTTTCCTTAAACTCGACCAAGAAGGTATAGCCACCAGCGGGGGTGGCCGGAATAGTACAAGATACCGTCCAGCTACCCACAGTATTAGCCGTAGTCGTACTTACCGTGGCCAGGAAGCTAACCCGGATGTCCTGCGAGGCCTTAAAACCATAGCCGCTGATAGCTACTTCCGTGCCCACCGGTCCCCCCGGGACTCCCTCCAGAGGGAGGCCATCCAGGAGCTCAATCCTTGCGGTAGGGAAGACTTCAAATTCAGCTGACGTCAGTTCGTCATAAGTTTCGGTGGTTAAAAAAACATCGTAAGTGCCCTTGGCAGTTTCGGGGACAGGGAACTCGATGGTGTGGTTTCCAGCCGCAGATGCCGTGAATGTCCCTTTAACATTACCTGATGTGCGAGCATTCCAGCAGATACGATATGTGCCGGCTGCCGTAACAGTCACCATTGCTTCGACTAGGTCGCCGCAGTGCCCAGAACTAGGGGAAAGGCTAATGGAATTCCCTGGATCGGCCAAAGTCAATTGGGGCAATACCAGCATCAACAACAAAAGCCCAGCTACAACGGCGGCCCGTATTCGCTTTATGCGCACTCTCAAATCTTGTAACAGACGAGTTTTCCCAAAAAAGTATGCTTGGACAAACCTATAGAGTGTGGCGAACTATAACGCCTGTTTGAGGGAAACTAAACTGTTACCACCTTTCTTTCGCTTAAAAGAGGCTGTTCAATCTTAGGCATTTCCGTAATTGCCTGCTTTGTCAGCTTGATTGTCCAATAAACTCCTCCCCCATGAGTACCGAGTAAAATAAATTAGGTAACTACATTTTAACTATTACCTTTGTCATATATGTAGTCGTCAAAAATAAGGAAAATCCCTCACTCTTCTAGTACTCTGGTACTCCTTAAACAGCCCCATCTACCATAATATCCTCACTCTGACAAGTTTGTCAAATTGTGTGAAGATAATTTCGATATGATACAACCCCCAAGAGCATTCTTCTACAGTAAACGTAAATATCCCCTGAGCATGAGATACGCCCTTTATTCTTAATCATCACCCTCACAACCTCCCTGCTGCGCAGTCTTTAAGCCCGAGCAGCGTTGTGGTTCTATATTTGGTGGAAAAAGGTCTATATTCGGTGGAAAAAGGTCTATATTCGGTGGAATTGGAAGGTATAATAAATTGATGAGGTGTAATAAATGATGTAACCCGTACCTTTCTTGCCCTTTAGCCATGGTGGTAAAACCTTGCGCTCAATTTTTCCGCTCAGTGGCTCTTACCAGCATAGAGTATATTGAATATGTTGAAAGGGAACTTGCTGAAATATGCTGCCCGGTGTTACCTATGTGGTCAGTCAGTGCACCTACTTGACAAAACCCGCCGAGGATGGTATGCTTTTAAACGAGGTTTAGGTTAGCGCTTGTGACAAGAGATTTTGTGGCAAGCCAAAATAGAGAGTCGGCAGTGGTGCGGGTGCTGGTACAGGAATTGAGGGGAATGTGACCGGGAACCCGCCACAGCTATGGCAGCAAGCGTGTTTCCCAAATAATCTCGGAAGAAGTCTTGACTGTGTGGGAGTGGTACAATATTGACCATGCTTTCGGAAAAACCAAATCCTTACACCAGCATGCATCGAGCAGTCAGACAAGCTCCGCTCAGTGGCTAGAAAAGGTGGCCGAAAGAAGCAAGGGAATTCTTGGTCAAGTGGTAGAATTCGAAAATTTTACATGATTTTAACATCACCTTAAATTCACTTTAATTTCTAACAATTATGATACAAGAAGGAAAGTGAAAGGATGTAGCTGAAGGCATTGCCGAAATCGGCCACAGGAATGACCGCTGAGCAATGCCGAGGCAGATTAAGATGTCGAGACCAAGGGGGAGAAGGGAGTTGACAACAACGCAGGCGGTAAAGCAGCTTAGCACAGGCCAGATTCAGCTCCCGGACTGGACTAGGGAGGTTTCGGCAAACTTGAACTCTTACCAAAGTGGGCGCTTGTGCGTGGGAGGCCGTGTAAATCAGGCAACTAAAAGAATGTGGAGCTTGATAAATCAAACAGCTACAAAAATCTGGGGAAGAGACCTGCAGGAGCCGGTCTCTTCATTAGTTTTAGCGATGGTCGGGAAAAATCACCCGATCTGTCTTACTACTTGGTTTGTCCCGCTGGCAAGGGAAGGGAGTGGATGGGCTGACAAGCAGAACGACTATTTCTGCCCATGGAGCATTCTCCACAAGGAGGGTGACGGTCGGTCGTGGGCGATAAACAACACCTCAAATGTTTCTGGGGTGGAGTGAAAATAAACAAAGCAAGTGAAAATAAACACAAAAATCGGAAAGAGGCTGTTTACATAATGTAGTTGCCCACCAGGCAACCGGGCATTGATGAATCAGGCAACTACGAAAACAAAATCAAACAGCCTGAAACTCAGGAAAAGCCTGAGAACATGAAAGGAGGAAAGAAGAAGTGAAAAAGATAATTAGTATCCTAGTGGCTCTGGGGCTGGTGCTGGGCCTGACCGTGATGGCTACGCCGGTATCGGCAGATGTGACCACGCCAGTGGTTTCCATCCCTGTAGCCGAAGCCTGTGCTGGCACCAATGCGACATATACCATCGGGTTCAACGTAACTTGCGACCTCATAGTCGGAACGACACAAGTCACCGTCGAATTCCCTGCCGGCACGGTTATCCCCGCTACATTCACCATTACACTTAACACCGTGACGGTTCCCGCAGCCTGGATTACGGTTGCCGGCCAAAGTGTGACCTTCTACTCGCCGCTCCACGTTGTCGCCTCCACCGACCCTCAAGTCACCGTGGTCTTCGCGAAAATCACGAATCCGCCTGCAGGCACTTACACACTGAAGGTCAACACCAGCTGTCCAACTGACGCGACACCTGTCGCCTCCAGTCCCTACGTGATTAAGCCGCCGCTTTCCAGCTACGGGTTCATAATGGACTTCAACCCGACGTACCCAGGCATAGCGGAGGGCTTTATCCCGCCGTTCAAGGCCTGCGGGCAGAACGACACAGGCCAAGCCTTCAACACCACCGAGATTGGTGGCAAGTGGTTTGACCAACTCACTTTGCTCTTGATCACCACAGGGGTGGGCTGCAGAGCTCCATGCACTAACGCGACAGTCGGGGTGCAGCTGACATCCGCTCCGACGGCCACCGCTACAGCCAGCCTTAACATTAGCGGCGCTATGCACGAACTGGACCGCAGCGACGTCGCGCACGACAGCCACATCGCCACCGTAGGTAACGTCTCGCTGACCGCGAACATCACGATACCCTGGGAGGCGCTGCTCCACTTCGACATACCGGGCGATTATGAACTCAGCTTCAAGTTAGAGTGCCTGGATCCGTGCCCTTGTCCACCGTGCAGTCCAATAGAAGTGACCACCCCCTTCACATTTACAGTTCACCAGTGGAAGGATGCCGCTAACATAACAATTGCTGAGAAGTGGAACCTCATCTCGCTGCCCCTCGTCCCCTTTGACACAGATATCGAGGATGTGTTGGCGTCCTGTCCTGGTGTAGTCAATCTTTCGAGCGTCTGGCACTACGACCGGCCGGACAATGAGTGGCTCTGCTACTCGCCGGACGGGAGCCAGACCAGCCTCACGACCATAGAGGACGGCAAGTCCTACTGGTTCCGCATGGACTACCCTCTCCCCACTACTTTTACGTTGTGGGTATGGGGCACCGAGATGCCCGAGCCTAAATCTGGTCCGGCAGAATACCCGGTGTACCTGGGCTGGAACATGGCTGGCTTCACTTCCATGTCCAACTACCTGGCCAGCACCTACCTCTGGAACTGGTCTACGGTCACGCCCGTGGTATACGGATGGACTCAAGGTGACTGGACCACCCAGGGCTGGAACCTGGTTGATGTGGATCCGGCAGGAGACAATTTGGAATCGGGTCAGGGTTACTGGATGGCATTCCCGGCGGATGGAGCAATCTACGTTCCTACTCCATAAGGCCTAATAAGGCTTAAGGTATTTGCATAATGATTGAGCAGACAAGCGGAAATAACTTAAGGAGACGCAGGGCCGGCCGGCTGGCGGGAGCCCTCGGGCTCCTGCTGGCCCTGGCTCTCATCGGTGGCGGCATCCTGCCGGCTTATGCCGATGGCATACCACAACAGCCACACGGCTTCGCGGGCACGGCGAGCACCATCACCCCGGCGGGGCCGGTGCCGGCAGGGACGCTGGTCCAGGCTTACGTGGGCACTGAGCTGCGAGCTGAGACGACCACTGACGCCGAGGGCCGATATAAGAACTTGCTGGTGCCAGGGCCTGGCGGGACGGTGACGTTCAGAGTTGCCGGTGTGCTGGCGCAGGAAAGTGCTACTTGGGAGTCCGGTGAACTAGAGAGTGGCTTCGATCTGACAATTCCTGCGCTGCCGGGGGTTGCCTATAACCTCACCATGGCGGTAGCTCCTGCCGGTACTGGAACGGCTACCGATGTGACCAATGCGCCTCCTTACGCAGAAGGTGTTGCAGTGAGCATAAAAGCGGTACCCGCCACGGGCTACCGGTTTGTTAACTGGACAGCGCCAGCGGGCTCATTCGCTAATGCCAATGCCGAGATGACTACCTTCACCATGCCCGCTCAGGATGTAACCGTCACCGCCAACTTCGAGGAGGGTGTGTTCTACACTCTGACCATGGCAGCATCCCCTGTCATGGGTGGGATGGCGACCGATGTCACCGATACTTCGCCTTACGAAGAAGGTAAGTTCGTCAGCATACAAGCGGTAACCGCATCGGGCTACCAGTTTGTCAGGTGGACAGCGACCGCGGGAGCATTCAGTAATGCTAATGCCGAGGTGACTGGCTTCCAGATGCCCGGTGCAGACGTAACCGTCACCGCCAACTTCGAGGTTACTGGTGGGTCAGGGTGCTTCATCGCCACCGCAGCCTATGGAAGTCCGACCGCAGAACAGATTGATGTACTGCGAGAGTTCCGGGATGTGGTGTTGCTGGAAAGCACCGCGGGCTCTCAATTTGTCGCCCTGTATTACAAGCTCAGCCCTCCGGTCGCGGATTTCATATCAGGAAGCAACTTTTTGAGGACTCTTGTCCGGGAACTCCTGGTTGACCCCGCTGTCTGGATGGTTGAAGCTACGGGAGGTATATGGCGAAAGTAGGGTTACGTCCTCCTACCTGGAGGACGGCAAAGCCCGACGAATTAACGCTGTGATTGGATAGATAATAATGAAAGCGCAGATAACTGGAAATAACTTAAGAGGACGAAGGGCCGGAAGGCTGGCCGGGGCCCTGGGGCTCCTGCTGGCTCTGGTTCTCCTCGCCGGCGCCGTGCCGGCCTATGCCGTCGATCTGGAACCACCACCCCAACTTCCCCACTACTTCGCGGGGACGGTGAGCGTCACCAGCCCGCCGGGGTCGGTGCCGGAAGGGACAGTGGTGGAGGCCTTGGTGGACGGCGTCAAAAAGGCCGAGACGACCGTGAACGAGGAGAGCGGATACGAATTGTTGGTGCCTGGCGAGTTTGGCGACGAGGGCAAGACAGTCAGTTTCAAAGTTGCCGGTGTCCAGGCAAGTGAGACCGCCGCCTGGGGACCCGGAGAGGTAGACTCCGGCTTCGACCTGACAATTGCTACACTCCCAGGTGGATCCTCCTCCCCATTCCCATTTTGCTTCATCGCCACGGCAGTCTACGGTACTGATACAGCAGAGGAGGTAGACATCCTCAGAGAGTTCAGGGACGTGGTCTTGCTGCCCAGCGGTTTGGGCGCTGAATTGGTATCTCTCTATTATAAAACCAGCCCTCCCATAGCCGAGGTTATCTCGCAACACGACTTTCTAAGAACAGCGGTGAAGGTGGGCTTTGTTGGCCCAGTTGTCGCCATATTAAATTGGAGCTACGCTTTATGGTCGGAGAGAGGCTAATGAGAATACCAGATAAGTGTTTCCGCAATTGTGTCTGCCTTAACATATGGAACGGGGTAGATTGTATGCAAAAGTCAGAAAATCGGACTATGATAATGATAAAGAGGGCTAAGAGCCTAGAAAGGAGGATCAGGTGAGAAAGTTAATCAGTATAGGTGTTGTTCTTGCGTTACTGGTCACTTTCATGGTACCT
>Ga0315538_1000563_pt1 | contig 23088 bp, 16 predicted proteins | sample SalMarSW160230MG_2_FD_203834 | JGI IMG/M metagenome (GOLD analysis project Ga0315538, IMG submission 203834) | Salt marsh sediment microbial communities from the Plum Island Ecosystem LTER, Massachusetts, United States - Salt Marsh Sediment SW1601-230 ...
GATGCTGGACATTAAAATATATGGAAGAACCAGGTTTTCACATGGATATACTTCCGGCTATCCCTGATAGGAACACATCAATGCTTGAAGCAGTTGTTGAAAAGGATGTTTTACAAAAGGCTATAAGAATTACAGATAGAAGACATGAATATTATCATTCAACAGATAGAAGCGAATGGCCTAAAAGCAATCCTGTGGGTTATGCCGAATGGTTTAAAGATAGAATGAAATCCCGTTTTGCAGAAAGAAGGATAATGTTAGCTGAAAGCCTAAAGATGAGTGTCGAAGATGTTCCTGAATGGAGAGTTAAAACACCTTTGCAAAGAGCGATTCAGATATTGAAGAGACACCGTGATATAATGTTTGGTGATGATGAGGATAAACCCATATCTATAATAATATCAACACTGGCAGCAAAGGCATTTGAGCAGGAAGATAATGTTTATGATGCATTAACAAATCTTTTAAGCAGGATGTCTAACAATATCGAACATAGATTTAATAATGGCAGGGAGGATGCCTGGGTTCCAAACCCTGTTAATCCATTCGAAAATTTTGCTGATAAATGGACTAATCATCCCCAGAGGGAAGAAAATTTCAATAAATGGATTGCAAAAGCTAAATTCGACTTAATAGATAGTGTGAAACAAAAAGGCATTTTGGAATCATATGACTTACTTAAAGGTTCTTTAGGCATTCGTTCTGTTAATGAAGCATATAGATTATCAGGGTACGAGAGACTAATCAATGAAAGTGCTATTCAAAAACCTGATAGGCGATCATCCATCTTAGCTGTTACTCACAGACAAAATCCACCTTGGCCGGTTCATACTATTAATAATGTTGAAATATATGTTGTTTACAAAAATGGCTCAAATTGGCTAACTGCAACTGAAAATACAGTGTTGCCCAAGGACTGTGAAATAAAGTTTATTGCAAATGCAAATGTCAGAAAACCGTTTAATGTTTATTGGCAAGTTGTTAATACAGGAGAGGAAGCTGCAAATGACCTGCGAGGTGAAATTTTCCCGGCAAAAACTACTGGAGCAGGTGGCCTTAAACATAAAGAATACACGCGATATAAAGGAACTCACTGGATTGAGTGTTTTATAGTTAAGGATGGTGTTTGTGTTGCTCGAAGTAGTGAGTTCTTTGTAAATATTGAATAAAATACTCTGATGGATAAAACATTATTAAAAAGATCTGACTATATCAATTCTACAATAGGGTGGATTCCAGAACAATGGGAAATACAGAAACTTGATGAGATTGGTATATTCTTAAAAGGTAAAGGAATATCTAAATCGGAGATTTTGAAGGAAGGATTTCCGTGCATAACATATGGAGAAATATATACAGAACATGATTTTATTATTAAATCATTCAATTCGCATATTGATGAAAAATCATCAAAAAAGAGTATTAAGTTAAATTATGGAGATATTCTTTTTGCTGGTTCAGGAGAGACACTAGAGGATATTGGGAAATGTGTTGCATTTGTTGATAAGTTTAAAGCCTTCGCAGGTGGTGATATTATTATACTTAGACAATCACATCATATTCCTGAGTATTTAGGATACTTGTTGAATCAAGATTTTGTAAATAAACAAAAGTATAGATTTGGACAAGGTCATTCTGTTGTTCATATTTACTCAAGCAGTCTTCGCAATATTTTTATTTCTCTTCCTCCAATCGCCGAACAACAAAAAATTGCCCGGATACTTAGGACCTGTGATATGGCCATTGAAACCACTGAAAAACTCATTACCAAAAAAAGGGAACGTAAAAAAGGCCTGATGCAGCAATTACTTACAGGAAAAAGACGGTTTCTGGAGTTTGTAAAATCTGATAAGATGCATGACACTAAATTGGGAATGATACCGGAGGATTGGGATATTAGAAAGCTTAAAAATATTGCCTGCATTGATAAAGAAAGCCTTGGGAATGGAATATCTCCAGATTATAAATTCACTTATATTTCCTTATCAGATATAGATAATGGTAAAATCATAAGTAATAAATTGCCAGTTTTAAATTATTCTAATTCTCCTTCAAGGGCGAGAAGAGTTGTGCACATAGGAGATATTCTTTTAGCTAACGTTAGACCGAATTTGCTTGGTTATTATATTTTTAATAAAGAAGTAAATAATACAATTGTTTCAACAGGGTTTTCAGTAATAACACCAAAAGAAAAAATTTCTGGAGATTTTATTTATCAATATTTGTATAGCTCCATTTTTCAACGTCAGCTTCATGGACTTATAGTTGGTTCCAATTATCCAGCCATTAATTCATATGTTGTAAAGAGTTTAAAAATTCCATTGCCTGATTATTTTGAACAACAAAAAATTGCCTCCGTCCTTTCCACTGCTGATAATGAAATAGAATACCTGCAAAATCAATTGGAGAAACTAAAAGAACAGAAAAAGGGATTGATGCAGAAATTGTTGACCGGTGAAGTGAGGGTAAGACTTAACTAATAATAAATGGAGATAGTCTGCGATACAAATATATGGTACAAAATTGGTCAGAATCTGATTGATGAAAATGTATATAAAGATCACAAATTGATTGGTACGTTCAATTCCATTGACGAGCTTTCAAGAAGTGAACAATTAAGAAGTAATCCAGAAGTTGTTAGAAACGCAATCAGAAGCTTAATTACTAAGCCCACAATGACGTTTTATGAGCCACCATTAATATACTTGAAACGTTTAAACAATCCAAACTTTAAATACAGTGTCCTGACTGAATTAAAATCAATATTAATGGGTACACAATTAATTGCAAATGGACATGAATTAAATGAAGATAAAAATGAAGGATATTTACAATATTGTAGAGATAGAAAAAATGGATTGAAGGAAGCAGCTGATTTTTTTAATGAAAAAGCAGATATAATTAAATCTAATATAAAGAACAAGGAAAAACATAGGAAGGAAAACTCAATTCCTTTGAATCGTGATTTTGTTTCTTTTCTTGTAGCTTCTCAAACAAAAACAGATGGCCTAAATGGAAATTTTAATTGGTCACGGATTGAACTTTTTGAAAACGTTCTAAAAGTCTTGTTTAATGAAATGGAGTTGGGAGCCATAAAATTGGTCCAAAATGATTGGTATGATTTGTTTAATATGCTTTATGTTACACCTGAACGACTTTATTGGACAGAAGATGAAAAATGGATTAGATTAATTATAAAAGCTGGAATGGAGAAATATCTTTTCAATCCTTCTGGAAAAGAAGTAAGTTAAAATTTCGAAAGCAAAAAAAATGGTTACTTATACAGAACTCGAAGACTCACAATTACCAGCTATAAATCTGCTTAAAAAGCTTGATTGGCAATATATTTCTCCTGAACATACAGAAAAGGAGAGAGGAAGTATTCTTTCAAATGTTATCCTTGAAAGTATTTTACAGGAACGTTTAGAAGCCATAAATGAGTTTGAATACAAAAACAAAAAATACAAGTTCTCACAAAGCAGCATACAAGCTGCTATAAATGCAATAAAAAATGTACCCGATGAAGGATTGGTGCAAACCAATGAAGCAGTTTACGATTTAATTACCTTGGGCAAAAGCTTTACCGAAAACATTCAGGGTGATCAGAAAGCTTTCACTCTGAAATATATCGATTGGGAAAATTATGAAAATAATGTTTACCACATTACCGATGAATTTGCAGTAGAAGGCATAAAAGAGATCCGCAGGCCTGATATTTTGTTGTTTGTCAACGGAATTCCGTTTGTAATAATCGAAAACAAGCGCAGGGACAAAAACTTCACCATAGAAGAAGCCATATCACAACATATTCGTAACCAGAAAAAGGATTTAGGCATTCCGAGGGTATTCCATTATGCGCAACTCCTGTTAGCAGTACAGCCTAATCTGGTAAAATTTGGCGTTACCGGAACCTCTCTGAATTTCTGGTCGGTATGGAAAGAGGAAAACGAACAGAAGGTTCACCGGATCTTAAAATCTAAAAACAACGATACAGAACAGGAAGAGAAACTTCAGACAGCACAGGATAAATCACTTGTTTCGCTGTGTGAACCGCAACGATTAATGGATCTGGTATACAAATTTGTTGTATACGATGGTCCGGAAAAGAAAATAGCCCGTTACCAGCAGTTTTTTGCAGTGCAGGAGGCATTAAACCGGATCAGGCAAACCGATAAAGATGGAAATAGAAAGGGCGGTGTAATATGGCACACCCAGGGAAGCGGAAAATCGCTTACCATGGTAATGCTCTCCAAATCCATAGCACTGGAAAAAAGTATTAAGGATCCACGTGTAATTGTAGTAACAGACCGGATAACGTTGGACAAGCAGATTTATAAAACCTTTTTAAACTGCGGTAAAAATGTTAAAAAGGCCAGGTCAGGAAACGATTTAATTGAATTGCTCAAAGATAAGGGTAATGAAAATATTACTACTGTGCTGGATAAGTTTCAAACCGCTTTAAAACGAAATGATTTTAAAGATACATCCGCCGATATTTTTATTCTGGTGGATGAAAGTCACCGTAGCCATTACGGAACAGCACATGCCCGTATGAAACGTATGCTGCCTAATGCGACATATATTGGTTTTACCGGTACGCCATTATTAAAGTCTGAGAAGAACACGGCCAGGAAATTTGGTGGTTTCATTCATAAATATACAATAGACCAGGCTGTTGAGGATAAGGCTGTATTGCCTTTACTTTATGAGGGAAGGTCGGCAAAGCTAAGTTTGAACAAGCAACAGATAGATAAAGGTTTTGAGCGTTTGTCAGCTCCTTTATCGGAGGAAGCCCAAAAAGACCTCAAGAGGAAATTTGCCACCATTTCAAAAATTTATGAATCGGAACGGGTAATAGAAGAAATTGCTTTTGATATATCGGGACATTTTACTAAAAACTGGCAGAATACCGGTTTTAAAGCACAATTGGCCGTTCCAAGAATAGATACTGCTATCCGGTATCAAAAATATTTCGAGAATCAGACCGATCCCGTTTTAAAAGTAAATACACGGGTTGTATTTACACCGCCCGATAGCAGAACCGATTACGATGATGTTTGGAAAGAGGCCAGCAGTGAAGCAAAAAACTACTGGAATCAGTTATTGGAAAAACACAGGGGACAGGATGAATATGAGAATTATGTTATTGAACGGTTTAAGGAAGAAACTAACGAGGTTGAAATAATAATAGTGGTCAGCAAGCTATTAACCGGATTTGATGCGCCGCGAAATACTGTTCTATACTTAGCTAAACCACTGGTTGAACATAATCTGTTACAGGCAATTGCCCGTGTTAATCGTTTATTTGAAGGAAAGGAATTTGGGTACATTATCGATTACATTGGCATTTTGGGAAAACTGGATGAAGCTTTAACGCAATACAGTGCTTTCGAGGGATTTGAAGAAGAAGACCTGCAGGGAACAGTGCTCGATATTAGAGCAGAAATAAAGAAGGTTCCTGCCCGATTAGCAGAAATATGGGAAGTATTCAAAGGAGTTAATAAAACTGATCTGGAGGCTTTGGAGCGCCATCTGGGACTAAAGGATATTCGGGATTTATTCTATGAAAAACTAACGGCATATGCACGTATACTGCAAATTTCATTCTCATCGGATGAGTTTTGCAATGAATACAATGACCTTCAAATCCAGGAATTTAAAGATGAACTGAAGTTTTTTCAAAAAATGCGTTCATCAGTTCAACAACGTTATGCCGAGGTAATAAGTTATAAAGAATATGAGCCGCGTGTACGAAAACTGATGGATACCTATGTTGGTGCAGATTATATCGAGCAAGTGACCGGACAGGTGAACATATTTGACGAAAGTATGGTGCATGAAGCTTTAGCAACTTATGGTAAAACTCCGGCATCAAAGGCAGATATGATTGCTCACCTGATGAAAAAGGTCATTTCGGAAAACATGGAAAAGGATGAAGCCTATTATAAGAAATTTTCCGAATTGATTGAAGAAACCATCAAACTATTCAGGGAAGGCAGAATTGACGAGAAAGAATACCTGGAACAAATTCTTAAATCCCGTAAAAACTTCCAATCAGGATACTTGGAAGGCATACCCGAAATAGTTCAGGATAAAGAGGTAGCAAGAGCTTTTTATGGAGCATTATCAGAAGTATTAGTTGTTTTACATGGAAAGGAAACAATAGATAATGTCAGAAATGCGCTTGCTAATACAGGAATAGAAATTTCTAAAATCGTTGAGAAATTAACCATACGGGACTGGAAACGTAACCTGGATATTCAAAAAAGAATGGAAAACGAGATTGAAGATTATTTGATGGAACACCGGAAGACATTAGGAATCGAAATAACATTCAATGAAATTGATGATATTTTGAGTAAGTGCCTTAAAGTAGCTAAAAACAACTACTGATGGAGCTTACAGTGAAATATGGCACCAAGGATTTAACTGTAATTATTACTCGTTCAGGACGTAAAACCCTTCAAATTGAGGTGCATCCTGATATGACAATAAAGGTTATTGCCCCAGAAAATGCTCCTATTAGTGATATAGAACAAAAAGTACTGAAACGTGGTCGCTGGATTTTAAAACAACAAGCTTTTTTTGAGCAGTTTCTTCCAAGAACTCCTGAGAGAGAGTGTGTTTCAGGTGAATCACATATGTATTTAGGACGTAAATACCTGCTTAAAATTCGAAAGTGCAATAAAAATATGGTAAAACTGAAAGGAGGGGAGTTAATAGTTTTTGTTAAGGATATAAAAAATAAACAATCAGTAAAACACTCACTTACAGCATGGTATTACAGTCACGCTAAAGAGAAACTTGAAGCAACCATTAAAAAATATTTAGCCAGTTTTAGGCAGTTTAATTTGCAAAATCCACTATTGGAAATTAAAAGGATGCCCAAACGGTGGGGGAGTTGCACACCAAAAGGCAAGGTATTATTAAATCCTGAACTGATCAAAACGCCCTCCAGCTGCATTGATTATGTCGTTGTTCATGAATTGTGTCATCTTGTACATCATAGTCATAGCAAGGATTTCTACCACCTGCAAAAACAAATTATGCCGGATTGGGAAAAATGGAAGAAACGATTAGAGGAAATTTCAGCTTAAACTATCTTATATTACATATCTATAAGTGACTTACTATAAGATTAATACAAATTTTAATAGTTGATTTTAGCATATGTATTGCAAACTGAGCAAAGCGAATTTGCAAATACTTATGCAAACTCATTCGAGAAAAACTTTTTGAGCGCAGGGAATAAGAAAATCGTTTAGTGGCAAAGGGTGGTGAATTGCATTAAGAAATTCTTTTGTAAATTGTTAGTACAAAAGAATTTACAATGCAATTAACGTTAGCCGAGCGGCTATTTAACATAGTGACTAATTATAGGCAAAATGGGGAGAGGAAGGCCAAGATAAAAGACAAAAGGGAAAAGATAAAAGTAGAAAGTGTAGATTTTGAGTAACTTCGTATAGAAAGTTTTGACCGGATAATTTTGTGCTTTTTGTTTATTAAAATGGCAACAGATTGGTCAGATATAGAAATTGCATTAATTATTGAGGATTACTTTAGTATGCTAAGATCAGAATTAGCTGGAGAATCCTACAATAAGACTTTCCATAGACGCAGTCTCTTACCTCTTTTAACAAATCGATCAGAGGGCTCCATTGAGTTTAAGCATCAGAATATTAGTGCGGTGCTAGCAAAACTTGGTCAGCCTTTCCTAATAGGTTATTTACCACGATACAATTATCAAAAAGTATTAGAGGATAAAGTATTAGATTATCTAATTGGTCATAAAGATATCGAGAATGAATTCAGAATCTTTTCTGAGAAGGAAGTCATCGCTCCAGTAAAAGTGCAATTTGATAATATTTTGGTTGAAGGACCTGAAATTAAGGAATTTAAAGAACCCCGGATATCGTACAATAGGAATCCAATAAAAGTAAATTATCTGGAAAGAGAGCAAAATAACAGAAATCTTGGCATGAAAGGGGAGGAGCTTGTATTATATTTTGAGAAATGGGAATTAAGAAGAATAGGAAAGGAAAAACTAGCTGATACTGTTAGATGGATAGCTAAAGAGGAAGGTGATGGAGCCGGGTTTGATATTTTATCTAAATATAGCAATGGTAAGGATAAGTATGTTGAAGTGAAGACAACCAAATTAAGTAAAGAAGCCCCATTTTATTTTACCCAAAACGAATTACTGTTCTCTAAGGATCATTCAAAGGACTATCATCTTTTCAGGCTATTCAACTTTGAAAAGGATGCAAAGATGTTTACCAAAATAGGCAGTCTTGATTCTATTTGTAATTCAACACCTGTAACATATAGAGGATATTTTTAAGAATCACCGCTTTAATGCTGTTATTAATCACGTTATTCTTTGTTTCTATTTGACATAATGTTAGAAGAAGAGATTAGCGGTATGAATTAGGGTGCTAAGAGAAAGCGAATACAACCTCTACAACCATCGTCCGCCGAAGATTAAGCGAAGGAGGACCTACAACTTTACAACTTCTACAACTATACAACCATTTTCCATTTTTGAAGCATTTAAGGCTTTAATTGTAGCTAACGTTTTTTTCCTGACACAATATACTACCAGGATCAAAATAATCGATTCTCATTCAATTAAAGCCTCGTACCGCGTACCCCGAACCGCATACCAATTCTATTTTATATAATATTCAATTATAGCTGCAAAAAGGAAGAAGAGCGCAGGAGCAAATTGCGTCACCAGGAATCCGCAAATTGCTTTGACATAAAATCATTGCAGAAAGTATTGACGAGAATTTCCTTTGACATAAAATCATTGCCGATATAGGGCTGTGCTTCGGCAGGCTCAGCATTCAGCCGCTATATCTGATTTTATGTCAACCAGCGAAGCTTGGCGGAAATTCTCTTAATATTTCCTATAATTAATATTATGTAAAATAGAATATTTTATACCGGTATTTGAGTAAGATACTGCCTGGAGTTAAGAACAGATCCTCTCACCTATTTCATTACGATTCTGAAAACAGTAGTAAATTTATATACCAAGGTAAAAACCTATCCTGTCTGATGGTGTATCGCTAAGTACCGGAAGGCTTGGCAAAGCAAAAAGATCTATATCAGGGTCTCCTATTGCTCCGTATTTGGATGTTCTTATAAAGTTGTATCCGTTACGTTCTGCTGCTTCAATTATTTCAGGATCACTGTAACCATCACCAAACGGTAAAGCAAGACCTGTAACTTTTTCCGGAATATGACTTTCAATCAAGCTCTTTGACACTCCCAGTTCATAATCTAGAAACAGATTATACTCAGTTTCATTTTCAAAATTCTCTTTTTGCCCGTGAAGATATGGATGGGAAAAAGTATGCGATCCAAAAGAAAATGGTCTTTCTCCTCCCTCAAGTGTATAATAACTCATTTGTTCAACCTCTTTCCATGTAAGAAATGAGTCATGGTTAATCATGTAAACCCACAGGAAGAACGTAGCATTCATATTATATTTTAGCAACAAGGATCTTGCGAGTGTGTACCACGAATAATCACCGTCATCGAAAGTAATAATCACTGAATGACCGTCTGGCATCTTATGGGAATCAGTAACATTCTCAAGATCACTGAAACTTATGACTTTGATTCCGTTCTCCCTGATGAACCTCAGATCAGCTTCAAAATCAGTAATACTCCGCTCATACAGGTTTGTTGCGTCTCCGGTTACAATTCGATGATACATCAGGATTAATATTCTGCCTTCTTCCTCTGGTTCAGGGTCTTTTAACCTTGAACATCCTGGAAGCACAAATAAGCTGATAATCAAATATATAAGTGTGTTTTTCATTTGTTCCGGGATTTTATTTATCCTCCCCTCCTTCCATCTGTAAAAAAGCCCTTCAGGTTGAAGTGAAGGGCTTTGCAGAGATATCATTTATCTCTCTGTACTGATTACCTATTGTTGTTGTTCGAGTTTATCTAGTTTTTCTTTGATAACGTTATACTTGTCAGTCATTTTAAGTCTGTAATATAGTTCTCTCAGACTTCTCATGGCATATATATCGTCGGGCTTCAGTTCATATGCTTTTTCCATGTATGGCAGAGCTTTTGCAAAAATCCCCATTGCTGAATCAATAGCAGCGCTGTATTCGTTTACATCCATAATATCGTTTGCTTGTATAAACATATCCGATGCTTTGTTAATATATGCTGCTCCCATTCCATACTGGGTATCATATGATTCCGGATTAAGTTCTACTGCTTTTTCCAGGCTTGGAATTGCTTCATCAAACCTATTCTGATTCAGGTAGATTATGCCTTCCGCAAAATGAAGGTTTGGATTATCCGGATCTGTGCTCTGTGCAATCTTCAGATATTTAAGGGCTTCCTCATTCTTATTACTTTTAATATAGAGATCAATAAGATTAAGTGTTACGTTCGGATCGTCTGGAAATTTATCGTTGAGTCCCATCAGTACTGATTCAGCTTTAACTGTATCACCAAGCCCCAGGTAACTTTCATATATCTGATAATAAGGATTGATCCCCTGATACTTAAGCTCGGCGCATTTTTCGAAATATCCTATCGCTTTTTCATATTTTTCGGAGTTTATCGCCGCAAGACCGGCGTTATAATACATACCTGTATCCAATGTGCCTGCATACATGTCGCTTTCCGTAATTTTAATTTGTGTCTCGAATGATTTCAGTGCATCCTCATACTCTTCTGATTCGAATTGTGAGCTTGCCTGTGTGTACAGGTCAATAGCCAGAGAATTGTAAACCATATTTGTAATGATTCTCTTCTTCATGTTCTCCTTACTGTCAAGAGCTATAGCTTTCTCATATGCTTCGTATGCTTCCTGAAGAGGATCACTGTAAAATTCCTTAAATTTTGGATTATCCGTCTGAAATACAGCCTGGCATAATTTTCCTTTTGCAAAAAATGTATTGGGCCAATCTTTCGACTTGTCGTGAGCAAGTGCCTGATCTAATGCCTCTTTTGCTTTATCCAGAACACCCTGTTCAATAAAACTTAAAGCAGTGGTAACTTTTCCTCTTTGGGCAACTGCTCCAAATGAGATACTAATAATTGTAATCAGTATTAAAAACTTTTTCATGATTATGATTTTAATTAATTTTTTTAAAATTTTCCAAATTTATAATATTACTTACTAAACATCAAATTCTTTGCCATTTTCCTCAATCTTATTGGTATTTTCTTCTGAACCGGCCTGTTCAGCAGCTTTATTTCCTTCATTTATAAGCACACAGGCTACCGAGGCAATTATATCATTTTTCCTCAGGTTGATCAGTCTCACACCCTGAGTTGCCCTTCCCATGACCCGTAAATCGGATACCGGGCTTCTTAAAATGTTACCAAATTGGGTTATGATCATAAGATCATGATTATCAGTAACATCCTTTAAGGCAATCAATGATCCGGTCTTCCCTGTAATATTAATTGTCTTAACACCTTTGCCTCCCCTGTTGGTTATCCTGTAACCATCAATATCAGATCTTTTTCCATATCCCTTCTCGGCAACTACAAGTATATCTTTTTCTTTGTTTTCAACAGTAATCATACCCACAACATAATCTGTTTTTTCATCAGCGAGCTTTATTCCCCTTACACCTGAGGCTGTCCTTCCCATTGGTCTGACTGCTTCTTCGGGAAATCGAATTGCCCTGCCTGATTTTACCGCAAGCATTATATGATGTTTACCGTTTGTCATTTTAGCTTCGAGCAGCTCATCATCTTCTCTGATTGTAATTGCATTTACTCCGTTGATCCTCGGTCTGGAGTATGCTTCAAGTGATGTTTTCTTGATGATCCCTTTTTTTGTGCAAAGGATTATATAATTGTTGTTGATATAATCACTGTCGTTCAGATTACTGACGTTTATGAAGGCTCTTACCTTGTCGTCAGGTTCAATACTGATAAGGTTCTGCATTGCTCTTCCTTTTGATATCCTCGATCCTTCAGGAATACTGTAAACTTTAAGCCAGTAACATTTCCCTTTGCTGGTAAAGAAAAGCATTGTATTATGCATTGTTGCAATATAGAGATGCTCAATAAAATCTTCTTCCCGGGTTGTCCCTCCCTTTGCTCCTATTCCTCCCCGATTCTGCCTTCTGAAATCTGTCAGGGGAGTTCTTTTGATATAGCCCATATGCGAAATAGTGATTACCATGTCATCGTCAGTATAAAAATCTTCGGGATTGAATTCTTCAACGCTAGGAATAATTTCGGTACGTCTTTTATCTCCATATTTTTCTTTAATCTCAAGCAGTTCATCCTTGATTATGCTCATTTGAAGATCCACACTGTCAAGAACTTTCTTAAAATGTTCTATCATGCCCATAACTTCCTGATATTCAGTCCTTAACTTCTCCTGTTCCAGCCCGGTAAGCTGCCGGAGCCGCATTTCAACAATCGCCCTGGACTGTATCTCTGAGAGACCAAACCTTTCCATCAGTCTTTCTCTTGCAATATCAGGCGTCTGGGAAGATTTGATGATGGCAATAACTTCATCAATATTATCACTGGCTATTATAAGACCTTCAAGTATATGTGCCCGTTTTTCAGCCTGGTCCAGATCAAACCGGGTTCTTCTCAGAACAACCTCGTGACGGTGTTTAACGAAATTCTCTATAAGATTTCTGGTGTTAAGTGTTTTGGGACGACCTCTGACAAGGGCAATATTGTTTACATTATAGGAAGTTTGAAGAGATGAATACTTATAAAGATTATTCAGGACAACACCGGCACTGGCGTCTTTTTTCAGAATAATAACGATCCGCATTCCATTGCGGTCTGATTCATCATTGATATAGGAAATACCTTCCAGTTTCTTTTCATTGATCTGATCTGCTATTTTGCGGATCATTTCGGCCTTATTGACCTGATATGGTATTTCGGTAACAATAATACATTCACGTCCCGAATGGGTATGTTCTATTTCTGTTCTGGCCCTTATAACTATCCTGCCTCTTCCTGTTTCACATGCATCCTTTATCCCCTGTTCTCCGTAAATTATTCCGCCGGTCGGAAAATCGGGTCCTTTTATATATTGCAGTAATTCCCCCGGAGTGATGCTGTTATTATCGATATATGCTATTGTCGCATCGATTATTTCTGAAAGATTATGCGGAGGCATGTTGGTAGCCATTCCCACTGCAATACCTGAGGCTCCGTTAACGAGCAGACCGGGGATTCTGGTGGGCAGTACAACCGGCTCTGATAGAGAATCATCGAAGTTTGGCTGAAAATCAACAGTCTCCTTTTCGATGTCCGACAACATCTCTTCTGCAATTTTTCTTAGCCTGGCTTCTGTGTACCTCATTGCGGCAGGACTATCACCGTCGACAGAACCAAAGTTACCCTGTCCGTCAACCAGAGGGTATCTTAACGACCAGTGCTGTGCCATCCTGACCATGGCTTCATACACTGATGAATCACCATGTGGATGATATTTTCCAAGTACCTCCCCTACTATTCTGGCTGATTTTTTATAAGGCCTGTTTGACAGTACTCCAAGCTCCGACATACCATAAAGAACACGCCGGTGCACAGGCTTAAGGCCGTCTCTGACATCAGGCAATGCCCTCGACACAATAACTGACATTGAATAATCGATGTATGCCGACTTCATTTCCTCCTCTATATTAACCTGGATGACCTTTTCTCTCTCCAACATAAAAGACTAAAATTTAAATATTTACAGTTTTCTGCCAAATTCAGGGTTTGGAAATACGAAAATAGCATTTATTTGTTTACTTTTATGCTTTCAAAAAGGTGAATTTTTAACATAATTTGTTTATAACTGGGCATGAAAATTGCCATACATATTTTGTACATAATATAACTTTAAAAAATATCTTATCTGTGTTTTTGTCAGTCATAACTGACATATTGACTCACGATGGATATCTGAATGACAACTGAAAAAATGGATTCACAATTTTCTCAAAGGGTAAAAGATATTCTTGGTTATAGCAAGGAAGAAGCTATAAGACTGGGTAACAGTCATATAAGCCCTGAACATCTTTTCCTTGGCATTCTGAGGGATGGAGAAGGTGTTGCTGTAGAGATTCTCATAAACCAGGGTATTGACCTTCTTGTTCTTAAAGGATCCCTTGAGAAAAGCATTAAGGTTGACAATCCTGTTACTGTTGCTGATCATGAGGTTATCCCCTTGTTAAGAAGTACAGAAAGAATATTGAAACTGGTTTATCTTGAAGCTAAAGCTTTGAAGAGCAACACTATCGATTCAGAGCATCTGCTTCTTGCCATTCTAAAGGACGAAAATGCTCTGGTAACAAGGTTTCTTTCCGAGATGGATGTTAATTACCAGTCGGTGCGACGATCAGTAGAAGCTGAGTTACCTTCATCAAGAGCAGATTACCCTCGTGATGAAGAGGATGAAGGCCAGGGATTTGGAGGTCAGGGTAAAGGACAACAATCCTTTTCTGCTTCTTCATCTTCAAAACCATCGTCCGACACTCCCGTTCTTGATAATTTTGGTATTGATCTAACAAAAGCAGCTGATGAAGGACGCCTTGATCCTGTTGTCGGGAGGGAAAGAGAGATAGAACGTCTGGCACAGATACTGTCGAGACGAAAAAAGAATAATCCTGTGCTGATTGGAGAACCGGGAGTCGGCAAATCAGCTATTGCTGAGGGCCTGGCCCTGCGTATTACCAGGAAGAATGTATCCAGGGTTCTCTTTAATAAACGGGTTGTTGCTCTCGACCTTGCATCAATTGTTGCCGGAACCAAATACCGCGGGCAGTTCGAAGAGAGAATGAAAGCAATCCTGAACGAGTTGATTAAGAACGACAACATAATACTGTTTATTGATGAGATTCATACTATTGTAGGTGCAGGAGGAGCTACAGGATCGCTGGATGCTGCAAATATGCTCAAACCGGCTCTCGCAAGAGGTGAAATTCAATGTATAGGTGCTACAACTCTTGACGATTACCGTCAGCATATCGAGAAAGATGGTGCCCTCGAAAGAAGATTCCAGAAAGTAATGGTTGAGCCCACAACCATTGAAGAAACAGTAAATATCCTTCATAACATAAAGGAAAGATATGAAGAGCATCATAATGTTATCTACACAGATGATGCTATAGAAGCCTGTGTTAAGCTGACCAACAGGTATATTTCTGACAGACATCTCCCCGACAAAGCCATTGATGCACTTGATGAATCAGGATCAAGAGTGCATATTTCGAATATTGTGGTACCAGAAAAGATCCTTTCACTTGAGAAACAATTTGAGGATGCAAAAAAGGAAAAAATGATGGCAGTCAAGAATCAGAACTTTGAGAAAGCTGCCAGTTTCCGTGATCGTGAAAAAGACCTGCTCGATCTGCTCGATCAGGAAAAGAAAAAATGGGAGAAAGAGCTTGCCATTAACCGCGAAACAGTTGATGCTGAGAAAGTTGCAGAGGTAGTCGCAATGATGACCGGAGTACCCGTACAGCGGATTGCACAAACTGAAGGAACAAGACTTCTCAAAATGGCTGATGAACTGAGAGGTGGTGTAATAGGCCAGGATGAAGCAATACATAAAGTCGTAAAATCAATTCAGAGAAACAGAGCAGGACTTAAAGATCCGAACAAACCAATCGGTACCTTTATTTTCCTTGGTCCTACCGGAGTTGGAAAAACACAGCTTGCCAAAATACTTGCCAAATTTCTTTTCGACACTACCGATAATCTGATTAGAATCGACATGAGCGAATACATGGAAAAATTTTCTGTTTCAAGGCTCATCGGAGCACCTCCCGGGTATGTCGGATATGAGGAAGGCGGCCAGCTTACAGAAAAAGTAAGAAGAAAACCTTATTCAGTTGTCCTGCTTGATGAGATTGAAAAAGCCCACCCTGATGTTTTCCATATTCTTCTTCAGGTTCTTGATGAAGGGCAGCTCACTGACAGCCTTGGCAGAAGAGTCGATTTCAGGAATACAATTGTAATACTTACTTCAAATATCGGAACCAGACAAATAGCTGAGTTTGGTCATGGTATCGGATTCGATACGACCGCGAAGAGAGCCACCAGGAATGAACAAACAAAGAGCATTCTTCAAAAGGCACTTCTAAAAACTTTTGCTCCTGAATTTCTGAACAGAATCGATGATGTTATAATGTTTAATTCATTGGGTAAAGAGGAAATCAATAAGATTATTGATCTTGAACTGAAGGGTTTATACGATAGGGTTAAATCACTTGGTTATCAGCTTAAAATAGCTGCACCTGCAAGAGATTTTATTGCGGATAGAGGTTTCGATGCCACATATGGTGCGCGTCCTCTTAAACGGGCAATTCAGAAATATCTCGAAGATCCGATGGCAGAGGTCCTTATAAAAGCAGAATTGCTTGAGGGTGATACCATTAATGTAGGATTTAATAATGCCAAATCGGAAATAAAAATCAAGATCCAGAAGAAATCGGAAGTGACAGAAGATCCTGATTCAGGATTGTAATCGGAATCAAAATCAGAATCAGAATAAGTTACAGAAAACCGAGCGTAGTTTCAAACTACGCCGTATTAATAACTTAATCAATATTCTCTGTTATAATACTGGTATTCCAAACAAATCAAATTCCTCTGCCTGAGTAATCTTAATATTATAGAAGTTGCCTTGTTTCAGGTTGTGCTCTGCAGGGATCAGAACCTCCTGATCAACTTCGGGACTGTCATATTCTGTTCTGCCAATAAAATAATCACCCTCCCTCCTGTCAATGATCACTCTAAAAACCTTACCTGTACTGGTTTTGTTAAGGTCAAGTGAAATATTCCTCTGTATCTCCATTAGTTCCGAAACCCTCGATTTTTTAATTTCATCAGGTATCTCATCCTTATAATTATTATACGCATAAGTTTCCTCTTCATGTGAGTATGCGAATACACCCAGCCTGTCAAATTTGAATTCAGAAACAAACTCTTTAAGTTCGTTAAACTCTCTTTCAGTCTCACCCGGATGGCCTGCTATAAGAGTAGTCCTGATTGCAGCTCCGGGAATCTCTTGTCGCAGCTTATAAAGCAGGTTTTCAGTCTCTTTTCTGCTATGGGATCTTTTCATCAACCTGAGCATCTTATCACTTATATGCTGTATAGGTATCTCAATGTAAGAGCAGAGGGCGGGATTATCCCTTATCAGTGGTATCATATCCACCGGAAAATTTGCAGGATAGAGGTAATGAAGTCTGATCCATTCAAATAACTCAATATTAAGCAGTTCATGCACAAGCCCGGGCAGCTTCTGTTCCCTGTAAAGGTCAAGACCATAATAGCTTGAGTCCTGGGCTATAAGTATAAGTTCACGGACTCCTTTACGGGAAAGGATCAGAGCTTCTTCAATGATTTCTTCAACAGGACGGGAAACGTATTTTCCGCGTATTGCCGGTATTGCACAAAAAGCACAACTTCTATCGCAACCTTCAGATATTTTAAGATATGCATAATGCGGAGGTCCAGTGAGTATCCTGTCGGAAAGCATCTCTTCTCTCAGACTCATTCCAAGTTCTCCTAGTATCTCTTTCATACTGTTAACACCAAAATACCTGTCGACCTCAGGTATTTCGGCTCGCAGCTCATCTTTATATCTCTCGGAAAGACAGCCAATAACATAAAGACTGGAGATTCTGTTAGCTTGTTTTGCCTTCACGAATCGCAATATAGTATCTATACTTTCTTCTTTTGCATCATTAATAAATCCACAGGTATTAATTATCACAGTTCCCGACCTAACATTTTCCTGATCGTTTACTATGCTGAAGCCTCCGGCATGAATTTGTTTCAGAAGTACCTCAGAATCAACGATATTCTTCGAACAACCAAGAGTTATTATATTGATTTTTTTATTCTTCATGAAGAGAAAACCGGTAAAGATTCCTGAAGATGTTCGGTATTATGAGGAGAAAAGTGAATCGACAAATTCAAAGCGGTTAAATATGAGAATGTCATCAAGTTTTTCGCCAACACCTATATATTTCACCGGGATTTTGAATTGATCGGAAATTCCGATTACCACACCTCCTTTTGCTGTACCATCCAGTTTTGTAATTGCCAGCGATGTTACACTGGTTGAAGCTGTGAATTGTTTTGCCTGTTCAAAGGCATTTTGCCCTGTTGAACCGTCGAGGACCAGCAGGACCTCATGTGGTGCATCAGGAAGGACTTTTTCTATGACACGTTTGATCTTTGATAATTCGGACATGAGATTTATCTTATTATGGAGTCTGCCTGCCGTATCGATTATGACCACGTCATATAGTCCTGCTATTGCAGATTTCACTGAGTCATAAGCCACAGATGCCGGATCTGATCCCATCTTCTGTTTTACAACCGGTACTCCGGCTCTTTCAGCCCAGATCTGAAGCTGATCAATTGCAGCTGCCCTGAATGTGTCGGCAGCTCCCAGCAATACCTTTTTTCCTGCATTTTTGTATTGATAGGCCAGTTTTGCTATGGTAGTTGTTTTGCCCGAACCATTTACTCCCACAACCATAATTACGTGGGGAACAGAGTTGAGCGGCGAGGTAAAATCAGCTGCGGAATCGGTGTTGTTTTGTTCCAGGAGAGAAATGATCTCTTCCTTCAGAATTAGATTTAATTCGCTGGAATTAAGATATTTGTCTCTGGCAACCCTGGTTTCTATCCTTTCAATGATCCTGAGAGTTGTATCAACTCCCACATCAGAAGATACCAGTACCTCCTCAAGGTTATCAAGAACATCGCTATCAACTTTGGATTTACCGGCAATGGCTCTTGACAGTCTGTTAAAAAGATTCTCCTTGGTTTTCTCAAGGCCTTTATCGAGGTTCTCCTTCTTTTCTTTTGCGGTATATCCAAACAAGCCCATTTAATATAATGTTATTTGTTTTGTGAATCACAAAGATAAAAAAAAGCTTCCTTCAGCAATGAAGAAAGCCATTGATATCTTACAATGTTTTAATCTGTTATTTTCTGTTAAAGAAATCTTTAATATGATCATTATGAACGATCTCTTCCTTAAACTGGTAAGCACCGGTTTTGTCGGATCTGGTCATTTTAATACATTTTGTGAAAAGCTTACCCTTTCCCATTTTAAGCGTTCCAACTGCTTTCTTTGCCATTTTTTTGAATGTTTACTTTATTTCCCGGTGAAGTGTATGTTTTTTCAATATCGGATTATATTTCATTCTTTCCAGGCGGTCAGGTGTATTCTTCCTGTTTTTTGTAGTAATATACCTTGAGGTTCCGGGTTTACCACTTTCTTTGTGTTCAGTGCATTCCATGATTACCTGCATCCTGTTTCCTTTTGCCTTCTTTGCCATTTTATTCCTCTGTTAATAATTCAAAATATAACCTTTTTCCTTTGCTTCCTTCAGTACAGCATTGAGTCCTTTTTTATCAATCAGGCGGATACCGGAAGCTGATACTTTCAGTGTAATCCATCTGTCCTCTTCCTGAAGATAATATTTCTTTGTAAAGAGATTCGGGTAGAACTTTCTTTTGGTCCTCCTCTTTGAGTGAGAGACATTATTCCCGACCATCACCTTCTTACCTGTAACCTGACAAATTTTTGACATAAATATTTGTTTTATCTCTTTTTATGATTGCCTTTTTAAAAGAAAGTGCAAATTACGTGATTTTTATTTGATTAATCAAAAAAACCAGGCATTTTTTTAACCGGCATTCTTCTATACCATTTTTTTGTTGATTATCTGCTTCCTGAGGAGATTCAGGGCTGTGAGAGAGAACCTTTCGATGTTGATTTTCCGGTCGTTACCGAAAACGAATCTCTCTGCAATTGTTTCTTTTTCTGATGCAACGGCAATCCAAACTGTACCTACCGGCTTTTCATCTGTACCCCCGTCAGGACCAGCAATACCTGATGTGGCAACTGAAAAATCTGTATCAAGGAGATTTCTGGCCTTTTCTGCCATGTTCCTTACAACCTGCTCACTGACAGCACCATTTTTCTCAATTATTTCCTCTGAAACACCCAGTAATTTTATCTTTATTGTATTATCGTAAGCTATTACAGATCCTTTGAAATAGTCTGAACTGCCGGGGACAGACGTGATCATCTGGGCAATCCTTCCACCAGTGCAACTTTCGGCAGTGCAAAGCGTAAGATTATTCTCTTTCAGAAGTCTCCCTGTAACTTTTTCGAGTGGTTCTTCTTCTTTAGCAAAGATAAGATCAGGGATTATTTTATTTAATTTAACAATCTGTTTATCAATTAGTTCAGTGAGAGCAGCACGATTAGAACCTGTTCCGGTGAATCTCAGTTTTATTACTCCCATTGAAGGCAAGTATGCAAGTTTAATGTTTTGCGGAAGCGAAGCTTCAAAATCTGACAGTATTTCAGCAAGTTTTGCCTCATATGAACCAAAGGTCATAATGTTTCTGTGGATTATGATCTGTGATTTAAACCTCTTATTCAGTTCAGGCAGAACATGTTCAGTCATAATGTATTTCATTTCAGGAGGGACTCCAGGCAAAGAGATAAAAATCGTTCCACCCTTTTCAAACCACATTCCCGGCGCTGTACCTATTAGATTCTCAAGTACCCTGCATGCTTCAGGAACATCAGCCTGCCGTCGGTTATTATCATTCATGGTAAATCCCCTGCGACTTATCATATTCTCTATTCTTGAGAGAACCTTGCTGCTGGTTATAAGTCTGGTTTTAAAAAATTCACATAATGCAGGTTTGGTGATATCATCACTGGTCGGGCCAAGACCGCCTGTTATAAGAATCACGTCAGTTTTTGCTGAGATCTGGTTGAGAGCAGTCACAATATCCTTATGTTTATCGTGAACGGATGTACTCCTGGTGACATCAAATCCGGCCTTGCTCAATTCCGAACCTATCCATGCCGAATTTGTATCAACTGTCTGTCCTATCAGGAGTTCATCTCCGATTGTAATTATCTCTGCCTTCATTTTATATATTAATTAAGGAATACAAAAATATATTTTTATACCTTATGTTTGGTATGATATATATTTTACAATAAATTTATGGTTTAATGGATTATTAAAAGTTGATGCGGGAGTAGCTCAGTGGTAGAGCATCAGCTTCCCAAGCTGAGGGTCGCGGGTTCGACCCCCGTTTCCCGCTCAATGAAAATGAGACACTTATAAGAATTAAACTAAGTAGGTGTTTCTTTGTTTTAACACGATTTTAACACAACCTTCTATTTTAACAGCTCTTATTAAGACAATTTTTAACGGAATTATCGGTTAATCGGTTATTTCTCTTTTTCAAAATAAATCATCTACGTTTTTAAAGATCACATAAGTCTCAAAAGGTTCAGTCATTTTATTAAGTATCCCAGATTATTTAAATTGTAGTCAACGGCGGCATCAAATTACCCACAACTAAATAGCTTTTTATCACAGTCTTATAACAATTTGCTCATTAAAGGTATGAAAAGGATTTATCCGATACAAATAAGAATCAACCTGAACTTCTGTAATGCGATCTTTATTGAAGTAGAAAACCTTGGTGTGCTTAGAACCGGGGGCTTCATCGATTGTGTAGCTGTTCTACTTGCCTAAAGCGATTAATTATACTTCATGTTATGGGCTAGGCTTATTGGTTAAGTACCTCAAAATGGACTATATTGCTGATTGAAGAGAATTCTCCAATATCATTCTTGTCATCTTGACGATACATAGCAATGACAAGATCCCATATTTCAATTGTCATACTCCGGAAATGATCCAGTTTAGCAAGAGTTAATTCGTCTACCGATTTATAGTTTTTTTCATCTTTCGTCTTTCCGAAGTGTCGGATCGCTGCATAATAATTTAAGAAATCTCTAATTACACTGTTCAATCTTTTTCGTGTCACACGGTCAGAATTAGTTCTATTTAGCAGATTGGAAAATAGGTTGCCAGGTTGCTTCATCTCATTTTTATTTGGAGAAGGGCAGTTTTGTCCAATTAACTGCGAAAGGGAAAGACCAAAACAACTGGTAATAAAGGCTAATCGCTCCTTCAAGTAATTGACTCCCTCGATTCCATCCTTATTGACTATATCGACGAGTTCATTCCACTCGTCAGCAGCTTTTTTTAGTGAGTACAGTTGAAGATTGGTATCTTCGAGTTTATCTGATGAATCTATACGGCAGTAGTAGCTCATTGCTTTTTTCTCCTACATGTTTAACTACGACATTTTTAATATTTTTAAAATTTAATTTTTTAACTGTCAGCAAGTCTCCTAGTGTCTTTTTAGCCTTGCCTATATCAGCCTATTATGATTAGTTCCAATTTCTTTCTCAGGTAAGAATCTAATTATCAGTATCTCTGCAACAATCCAGATGTAATGAAAAGTGATTATTTATATTTGTTTTGTAGTCTTTCCATTTCTTTGGTAAAATTTTCCCTTGCAATTTGATCAACGTCCAATTTTAATGTTATATGAACTTCACGAGATTCTTTTATTCCATCAGTGGTACCTTCTAACGCTTTATTAATTACAGTTTTAATCATGTGGGGAAAGTCCCATATTTTGAGTGCAGAATCAACAGTGTATTGAGCAAAATTATCTCTTAGATTAATAAAATCATCATTCATGGAAGTTGACATGACAGAGTTGTTCCAGTCTAACAACTCTTGAAACGTTTTAGCTAATCTACAAGCTACATAATATAAACCTTTAAGATCCGAAGGGACACCGGGGTCACCGTAATATTTTTGAAAAGCAATATTTATCAGATTATTAGCGGATCTGGAATAATTGCTTAATGACGTTATGTTCCTTTCTAACCATTGTAAAAGTTTTATTTCATTATCAATATTTTCTTTTGAAGCAAATCTAATTTGATAATCTAAATCATATTTTAAGTTTTCAAATTTGTGTAATTCATCTTCCAGACACTGAGCAAAAAACAAAGTTTCATACTGTTCCTCTTTTTTTAACAGGATGTATATCGCCTCGGATGATAATTCATTATAGAAATCAGGAAGACCGGTATTAAACTGTCTCTGTAACTTAAGAGTTTCTTTAAAAAGATGACTTAGTTGAATCCTCAACGTACTAATGATATCTTGTGCTTTTTCAAAGTCAAAACACCACTTTTTCTCAACCTCA
>Ga0315538_1000584_pt1 | contig 22755 bp, 15 predicted proteins | sample SalMarSW160230MG_2_FD_203834 | JGI IMG/M metagenome (GOLD analysis project Ga0315538, IMG submission 203834) | Salt marsh sediment microbial communities from the Plum Island Ecosystem LTER, Massachusetts, United States - Salt Marsh Sediment SW1601-230 ...
AGGTGGGCTTCACTGTTCTGGATGCCGCCAATTAATAACGACCGCAGTTTAATTTCCTCAGGATTTGCATCTTTCCCCTCCTCATTTATCTCCACGTCAAGATTTTGAGCGAGAGCATTTTTCCCACTTTTCATCCGAAACAGCTTGGATACTAAGATTCGATAACTTTCTGCTACACCGGATTCCGGCTTTGCTGTACTAAATAGACGTCTTTTACCAGCACCTCTCAATATCCCATGCCGGGGGATTTCAGCTAAAACTGGAACACCGGTTGCTTGTATGAGCTCCTCAACGGTCTTGACGGTATCGTCAAAATATTCGAATACCAGAGCAATCACGAGACCCTGGACGAAACCTGCCAAGCCTGCAATCATAATCGTGAGCTTTAAACGAGAGGTCACTGGCGGACCTGGAATAGCCGGCTCAACGATCTTGACTTGATTTGTCGTAGTTGCGTGCAACGAGTTATACAATATTGTCAGGGCGTTGAGCGCGTCAGATAAGCGGGTTCGTTCCTGGGTAAGTTGTTCGATGATCAATCGCTGCTTTTCTATGTAATCAGAAGTTTGTAAAACGATCAGACCCTGTTTTTGAACATCGGTTGTCGACTGCAGGTCTCCTTCCAATTGAATGATGGTTGCCTGGGTGCTTTCGATGATCTGCTCGAGCTTGGTTGTCTGGTTATACATCTGCTCTGTAAGTTGGGCAGTAGGGCTGTCCGGGCTTGAGGGGCTCAAGCGAACCAGCATGTTCGCAGCTGCATTGGCGATCTCCGCGGCTCTTTCGGGGTCCTTATCTTGCACTGTGATGCTTAAGATCTGAGTCTCCTGGTTGGTTTTTATATCAATCAACCTCCTCAGGTCATTCTTGTTCATACTCAGACCGAGTTCATCGATTATTGACTGCAGGAATGGACCCGTCAAAGATATCTCGGCATATGTTTGCATCAACTGCCCGCCAGCCTTAAGTGCACTGACATCGGGATTAGGGGCATCGATTCCGGGGCCAACAAGCAAACTAGCGTTGGCCTCATAGACCGAAGGCTGATCCTTGCTGAATAAATATGCACCTGCACTGGAGATAATCGCGGCGAGTACTGGTAGCCACAGCCAGCGGCGTATGAGATTAAGGTAACGCTGTTCCAATTTGCACCTCCACTATTCAATTATTTATTGAGATTATTGAATTTTTAGCCCTATTCTACTCCCCCTATACCTCAGGGCTTTGGAGAAATTGCCTTTATTATCAGAAGAATTTAAGAAAGGTTAAATCTGAAGAACACCCTTGGTCTGAGGAGACGCCGGCTCTACCTTGCTTTGTTTCCCCATCCTGGTTTGTTCCATTTTGACTTCTGCGCGTTCAAGCAATCTCTCAAAGGTGACTGCTTCGTCCGGAAAAGTAGCTGCGCCAATTATAAATGTCAAATCCAGCTTTTCCTTACCTGCAGCTTCCAACCTCGCAATGATTTTGGATACATTTTCACGGCTCGTTTCCGGTAAGAGGGCCACAAAATGATCGTTGCGTTTGGCGATCACATCTGTGTCCTGCAATTCCCCCACCAGCATATTAGCCACCCTTGCGGAAATGTATTTATTGATGAATTCATTCTGGACTTCTCTAACAAAACGATCGAGTGACTGATTGAGTGAATCTTCGGTCACAGAAATAGCCAGTAAAGCTGCTGGCCTGTGATAATTTCTAGCACGGCGGATTTCCCGGTAAATTGAACCCTGACCTGATTCGAATGAGTGAGTTCCGGAGTAAAGCTGGTCAATAGTAAGGTTGGCAACTGCTTCCTGGAGGCTTTCCAGGCGTCGCCCAATCTGTCCAGTTAGAAAAATTGTAATCCCTATTGCACAGATTTCGGTAACGGTGATCGGGATATTTACGCCGCCGATCTCATAACCAAACATTGCCTTAAGAAAGAAATAAGGTGCCAGCGCTAACAAAGTAGGCCAGTAGAAAGGCATTTTTTGTAAGCTGGGGATCAGCATGATAATTAAGACGCACGCGATCGCGAACACGTAAACGAATGAAGCGATGTTTATCGGCTCATCCAATCTCTCGATATTGAAGAAAAAGAAAAACCACACTAACAATCCGATAAGCCAAAAGCGTACTTTCTTCATTATTCACACTCCCAAAAGATTACCATAAACTTTTACAGAGCCTTAACCCCATATTAAAAGGCTCTGTAAGACTACTTATGCAATACCTGCTATATTGAGTAAAAACTAATATGCGCCGCGTTGGTTGAAGACGGCTGCTACTGTCCGGAATAGAATCGTTATGTCTAGCCATAGACTCTGGTGTCTGATGTATTCAATATCTAAGCGCAACCGCTCGTCGAACTCCACATCGCTGCGGCCACTCACCTGCCATAATCCTGTAATGCCAGGCAACACTTCTAACCGTTCGGTATGCCACAAAGAATACGTGTTGACATCAAAGGATGTTGGTCGTGGGCCTACTAGACTCATCTCTCCTTTTAGTACATTAATAATCTGGGGCAACTCGTCCAAGCTCGTTTTCCGTAGGAAGCGACCTATTCGGGTGACACGTGGATCGTCGGTGATCTTGAAATCGGGAGGGGTTAACTCGTTCAGATGAGCATATTTTTCTTTGAGCTCCTCTGCGTTCGTCACCATCGTGCGGAACTTATATAACCCAAATCTACGCCCGCCCTTCCCCGTCCTCTGTTGTTTGAAGATTACCGATCCGGGATCATCCAAATAGATCAGGATCGAGATGACTACCATAACGATTATGAATAGAGGCAAAGCCAGTATACAAAGCGAAAGGTCAAAAATGCGCTTGGAAATCTGGTATTCCTTTCGAAATATTATTGTTGCTGGTGGTTGTATTGGTACTATTTCCATTTTTCTTATTACCTCCTGGTGTCTCCAATGTAATCTGCAATGTCTTTTCCATACACCCCCGATCGGATGGCGGACAAATCATTCCTTGATGACTGGTTCCTTACCTCAATCGGTAAGAAACTTGCAGGCACGCTCCGCCCTTCCGACATTCCACCATTAATCGGACTGATCAGCTTCTTCGAACATTGACTTCGCCATAAACCTGTTTGAGTTTTTTCAGAAATTACGCAATTTCTCACGATCGCAGTAGTAGTATGGCCTCTTTCTAAAAGAAACTCTGTCTGAAGGAAACCCACTTTCAAACGGAACATCATACTTCTACCCAACCCCTTCACGTATTTAGTAAAAGATCTGAACTCTGAGACCTCAAGTGATATCCTTTGCATGCCCTCAGCAATTCGCTTCCCAGGAGCATGCTCCGCCCTTCCGACCTTGCTAGATGTCGGATAATTATCGTTTTTTGGCACGAGCCTGGGTATCAGCCTTGCCGGGCTTCTACTCAGGTTCGATTTGTCAGATCAGGGATGTTCAATTCTGAGGATCCAGGCACTCCATGCAGCATTTTGAACAACGCTCGTACCCGTTCTGTATCGGGCAAACTGGCGTCTAAAAAGACTTCATGCTCTTGATCGAGTCCCGTCTGCTCCCTAATCTCACTGCGCTCTTCTTTATGCTTGAACAATCTTGTACTTACGGTGTTGATCGAATCCTGATGCCGTCGAATGGCGTTGATTAATGTTTCCGGAACGAGAGCTGGTTTGCCATCGATGGACACCAGCCCATTTGAGAGCGGCATCCAATTGAGGGTTGATTTTCCTACGAGATCAAGATTGACATTTACGAATAAGTATCCAGGGAACAAGGGCTTGTTCTTCATAACTCCTGGCTTTACAGTGTGCAAAAGAATGTGAGGGTAAAAAACCTCGAACCCTTGATCCTGTAACTGACGCCATAAGATCCGTTCTTTATGAGGCTTACTGTGTAATACATACCATTTGGATGTCAATTTTGCTCCCACTCGCTACCTAATCATGACCTGATTTCAAATAAAAGATTTAGAACTCCTGAGCAGGGCATTGGTGTTATTTTCCATCCAGGTAACCGTTTTACGCAGGTATATCAAGAGATCAACTTCGTTAAACCATTCGGATATATTTCTGGCACTCCGAAATGTAAAAACCGACCAAAGTGGCCGGTTTCGCTACTAGCTCCTTGATGACCTTACCCAACCTCCCGGTTAGGATAAGCGACCAGATCAAGTCATCAACTCATCGCTTCCTGACAAGTTTAATTTCAGAGTTGCTCTGCCTAAATTATTCTAGTAACTCTCTCCTACAATATCGCTGGATCTAGACAAATAGTAATGAACGAAATCACCCTTAACGGGAAATCTTGGGGTTATTATTAGCGTCTGAGCACATGCACAGTTTCATCTCTGGCACTTATCTATTTATCATAACGAACCATTGGTGGTTTTGTTACAGTTTTAATTGATGAGTTTTAGAGAAATAAAGTCTAGTTTATCCAAGTAATATTGACACAACTTAAATCTCTCCCATCAGTTGTAATTACAGGACAAGAAAACACTTTCGCCTAGATAGAAAGCCCTGCATCGACAGGGCGCCGCTGCGAAAGTGACCGGGTTTGAGCCAGTAGAAACCTCCCACGGTATGGACGGCAGATTACCAAATCTGCACCTGCCTCCAAAACGCTAATCTGGTATTCGCCAATAATCCAGTCCGTGATAGCAAAAATAATCACCCCCACGTTCGCTCGCAATTTTCGCAATTGGGAAGTCGTCAAATTCTTGTCTTCTGGCAAGTAGATCAGGATTAAATCCGATGGTCGCTCTGACCAGATTTCAATTGCGCATTCTAAATTTGGCACCGCATGGATGCTGAATCCAGCCCGTTGCAGGATTAACCGCAGCACAGCAGCTTCATCCACATTTTACGCTAGTAAAAAGCCTGCATGATGACGATCTCTATATCCAACTTTAATTGATTTCTATAGGACTCCGGCAAGAGATATTATATATAAAAGGCGATTGAAAAAAATCGGGGCTGTCTAAATAAAAACTTCAGACAGCCCCGCTCACCGTTCTAATATAAAAATTGCTATTTAGTAGTTGATTTAACTCTCTGATCCAATGTACGCGAGAGGATATCTTCTAACTCCTCGTTTGTGGTAACGGGCTTGCGCTTAGACTTCATTTCCTCCTCTTCATCTTTCTGAAGGTTAGCGCGTTCCATCGCTTCACGCATTGCTAATTCCATCGCCGTAGGAACTTGTGGTTCTTTTTTAACAGTTCCCTGCTCGCTCTCTTTACCTTTCTTAGGCGCTTTGGCTGGCTTGGGCGGTTTTTCTTCCAAAACCTTCATGCTCAACTGAATCTTCTTTTTTCGGCGATCCACACCAATAATCTTGACCTCGATCTCATCCCCTTCTTTTACTACTTCACGAGGGTTATGGATATAGTCGTGAGTCAATTCACTGATGTGTACTAAACCAGGTCGTTCGGCGCCAATCTCCACAAAAACCCCGAATTTTTCAATCTTCGTTGCCTTGCCTGAGACGACCATGCCCTTCTTGATTTCACGCCATTCAAGTTTTAAGGGTTCGATCATGGTTAACTCGATACGATCTTTATTCTGTTCTATTCGACGTACCCAAACATCCACAGTCTGTCCCACCTGAACCACATCATCCACCTTGTTTACGGCTTCTTTCCTGAGTTGGGATATATGTACAACTCCTGGTATTTCTAGCCCAATATCCACGATTGCCCCGGCCAGAGTTGTCTTGATTACAGTCCCAGTAAAATGCATCTTCCGTTTCACTTCACTGATATTGTTAATTCCGCTGATTTCCGCGGTTTCAGGGGTTGCTAAGGTATTCTCCATAGCACGATCTCCAATATGGTATACAACATACAACCGCCAAATTTGGCGGAACATGCCAAAATCTGGGGGGAGGCGGGCGAATCACTAAACTACCCGCGAATTTTGATTATACCCCGCGCATTTGAAAAAGTCAAAAATTGGGGATTAATATTGAATGAATCCTCCCCTGCTCATCTTTCGAATTGAATTCAACCATTCGTCTAGAGCAGAGCATTTCTCTCATCCAGCACCGTTGGAATTCCTCTCGCCTCTTGGTACCCATCTGTCAACCTTGTTAAAGTATCCAGTAGGCTTTCCTGCCAATTTTCCTGCCTGGCGAGAGGCATCCATAGGGCAGTCTTTCCAATTCTTACGCCTATACCTGGATCCCCCATATTTTCTGGAGAGGACCCACCTCGAAAGCGTAGGGCGATTTGATCGTTCTCAACGCTGACTGCTCCCAGGTCGGCTTTCTCCGCCAATAGCTTCACTTTCATCTGGTAGAGCAGATTCTCCACCTCCTCAGGCAACGGTCCAAAACGATCGTCGAATTCCTCTGACAAGGCATCTACCTCGTTTATTGACCGTAAACTTGCAATTCGCCGGTACAATCGGAGGCGTATATTCTTATCCGGCACGTAATCAGCGGGGATGCTCACATGTAGCGGCAAATCTACCCTTACCAATCTTAGTTTAAGATCCACTGTGCGTTCCAATTTTTCGGGTGGCAGACCGCTTGCTACTCGTTGACGATTGACAGCTTCAGCTAATAATCGTGTGTATAGGTGGAATCCAACCGCAGCGATATTTCCATGCTGGCGCGTACCTAAAATATCTCCCGTACCTCGAATCTCTAGATCCCGCATGGCGATGGAAAAACCTGCCCCCAGCTGGGCATTTTCAGCAATGGTCTCTAACCTCTGGCGAGCCTCCGGTGTAGGTGACTTGCGACGATGTTTAAAAAAATATGTATAAGCCCGTTGAGCGCCACGCCCTACCCGGCCACGCAGCTGATAAAGCTGCGCGAGCCCAAACGTATCAGCCCGGTCTACAATCAACGTGTTGGCGTTGGGTATATCCAAGCCGGACTCGATAATCGAAGTGCTCAATAAAACATCCACTTCGCCCTCGGCGAATTGCTCCATCCGTTCTGAGAGCTCATTTTCCGGCATCTGGCCATGGGCAATGGTAATGCGCGCCTCCGGCACCAATCGTTCTAAGTGACTCCTCATTGAATTAATCGTCTGGACGCGATTGTGTACGAAAAACACTTGCCCGCCACGTTCTAATTCTCGAATGATCGCCTGTCTGACCAGCCGCTTGGAATATGGTCCCACATGGGTAACGATCGGTAAGCGCTCTTCAGGCGGTGTATTAATTGTGGAGATATCCCTCACACCCGTCAAGGCCATATAAAGGGTCCTCGGAATGGGCGTCGCTGTCATGGTTAGCACATCTACTTCCGTACGCATTTTCTTGAGAAATTCTTTATGCGTCACGCCAAAACGTTGTTCCTCGTCGATGATCAACAATCCCAAATCCTTGAATTCCACATCGCCTTGCAGCAGTCTATGGGTACCGATCACGATATCGACACCGCCCATCGCCAGCCGGTACAGGATTTCCCGCTGCTGTTGCGGCGTACGGAAGCGCGACAGCATTTCCACCTCTACCGGAAATGCCGTCAGGCGCTCACGAAATGTATAAAAGTGCTGCTGGGCTAGTACCGTCGTAGGCACCAGCATGGCGACTTGCTTGCCATCCATAATAGCTTTAAAAGCCGCTCGCAGGGCAACTTCGGTTTTCCCATAGCCCACATCCCCGCAGATTAACCTATCCATCGGCCGGGGACTTTCCATATCAATCTTGACGTCTTTGATAACCCGAAGCTGGTCCTCGGTTTCTATGTAAGGGAAACTGGCCTCTAATTCACCTTGCCAGGATGTATCAGGGGAAAATGCGTGCCCGGCCACGATCTGTCTCTGGGCATAGAGCTGCAGCAGATCCTCTGCCACCTCTTCGACAGCTTCTTTAACCCTGGTTTTTGAGTTACGCCACTCGACTCCTCCCAAACGACTGGGTGAGGGTATCCGGCTGTCATGTCCGACGTAACGGGTCAATCGGTCTGCTTGGTGCACGGGCACAAACAGCTGGTCGCCTTCGGCGTATTCCACCGCCAGATATTCCCTCTCGACCCCTTCAACCGCCCGGTTCACTAAACCCAGGAAACGCCCGATGCCATGATCTACATGTACCACCCAGTCACCAACTTGCAGATCTGCATAAGCCGATTCCGGAGGCTCAACGATGCCCCGATAGCGTTTCCGTGGTTCTGGCCGGCGCCACCCAAAAATTTCACCGTCCGTGAGTAAGTGCAAGTGAGGCCCTTTAGGTGAAACCCCAGGCGCGAATGTCCATCCTTCTGCCAGACTGCCCTCAACGAATTCAGGGGCATGCGCCTCAAGGTTCTTATTTACGCCTTGTTCAAACCACAGTTCCTCCAGCCGGGCAGACTGCCGCGAGACTACCACGACACTTTCTCCAAGCGCATATAAATGCGCAAGATGATCCAACAACGGTTTAAGACGACCGCCAAATCTCGGTCCGGATGTGAACGCTTGAGCCAGATCTGACTTCTCAAGTTCGGTTGCTGGCCCAAGCACAATTGCCTGGTGAGTGCTCAGGGTTTCTTGTATCTCGCTCCAGGTTAAGTAAGGCAATGGGAAACTGTCCTCGAGTAATCCCTCCTCTACAAAATCCGAACGCATACCCACTGCCTTCTCTTCGATTTCGCTGATTGTGTCTTCCAGAAACCCCCAATTATCAATAAAAACCAGCGCCCCCTGCGGCATGTAATCCAGCAGGCTGGCTGGAGTCGTATGCAAGAGCGGGATATGAAACTCTGAGATTTCCTTAGCCTCGAGGTCTTGCGGGACGCTCTCAGACATTATGAACTCCCGCGCCGGCGTCAACAGCAGCCTTTTTTGAGTTCCGATCGTTCGCTGGGTAGCCGCATCAAACTGGCGCATTGTATCGATCTCATCGCCATAGAATTCCAGGCGAGTCGGTTGGAGTTCCGCCGGAGGCCATATGTCCAGAATTCCTCCCCTACGCGCGAAGCCTCCGGGTGCTACAACCGTAGTAACGGGTTGGTACCCTACCGTTACCAAGTAACGGATTAGCCTCTCAAGTTGGATAGATTGACCCGCTTTTAGCGTACGTGTTGCCTTTAGAAATTCCCGCCTCGGTATTGTGCGGGTCATCAATGCACGCGCGGGAGCGATGATAATTGGCGCTGAAGTGGGTTTTATCCCTTGAGGAAGGAGGTAAGATACCAGGCTGGTGAAAACCGCCAGCCGGTCCCGGCGGGTTCCTTCTCCCCACGGCGCATCTTCATAGAAAAGTGATGTCGGCTCAGGGAAAAATAACCTGGTTCGACCGGGTGCCCATATCGATAGCTCATCAACCAGGCTGAGAGCATGGTCACTGCGGTCAGTAACCAGCACAATTGGTTGTTCTATCTTCGAATTCAGTGCCAGAAGGACAGGTAATCGCGCCGACCGGCGCAAAGCCAGATTTGGAACGCTTTCACCTCTCTGGATAGCTTCGATCAGGTCTTTCAAAAGTACTGAAATTTGATGGATCAATGCGTCAAGTGTCATTTTTCATTTAAAATGCTAATCATTCTTTTCATCGACGACCTGGGTGTTATATTGGGTCATGGCTGCCTCCAGCCCCTCTGTAATGTACGTCAGCACCGCCCCAACGGCCTGATCCAGGATATCAGGCAGCACTTCTAATTCCTCTTTGGAAAAATCGTGCAATACATAATCGGCTGCCTCCAACCTTCCGGGAGGTCGACTGATCCCGATACGCAATCGCGGGAATTCCTGGGTGCCGAGTCTTTCAAGGATGGAAACCACACCGTTATGCCCACCAGCTCCTCCGGATGGGCGCATGCGCAAGGTTCCCATTGGCAGGTCTACATCGTCATAAACTACGAGTGAATTCGTCAAAGGTACTTTATAAAAGCGAACCAGCGAGCTAACTGCCTGGCCCGATAAATTCATATAAGTTTGAGGTTTGGCTAAAGCCAATCGCCTTTCCAGATAGTCAGTCTTGGTTACCAGGGCTTGGGATTCCATCCGCCCAAATGTCACCCCCAGGCGACTCGCAAGCTTGTCGATCAACATAAAGCCCACGTTGTGGCGATTACTCTTGTACTCACGCCCAGGGTTGCCCAGACCGACGATCAAATAGATTGAATTACGCTGAATTTCATCCACTAATATTAACCTCTAACCTCTCTTTCCTTTTAAAATAGACCGCACTGTTTGATATAGGACGATCCCAGCAAAAAGCCCCATGCTTACCAGGGCTCCTTTCCCTAGACTGGTAAAGATGTCCTCTCGGGAAATTTGAGCCGGGTTAGCAGGCATTGGTGTGATCGTATAAGGGATCAGAGTGGCTGTTGATGTGAGTGTGGCGCTTGGTATAGGGGTATCCCCTGGAGCAGGTGTGTCTGTCGGCACCAGTGTGCTGGTTTCAATCGGGCTGTAGTTTCGCACCCTCAGATAGGAAACAGTAGTCTTCACCTGGCTACCATCCTCCAGATACACAATCAGCTGTAAGTTGTAATTACCGTCTGTTATCGTGGTTGTATCCCATTGGACCCATTTCCCATTCGAGATCGGTTCCTCGCTCTCTTCAATCACGAACCATGTCCCTGGGGCACCCTGGCTGTAAGAAAAGCTTAATTCAGCTGATCGAAAGCCGTCAACCGCCGTGTTGACCGTAACCGGTACACTCCCTTGCAGAGCTTGTCCAGCTAGAGGAGTCAAAATAGCTGCCTGAGGTGGCTCTGAGGTTGGTTCCACTTCTTGTGGCTTGATGTGCCCTGCAAGTGGCATGACCAGCCATAATATCAATATCAAACGTAGGGTGTGCAACATGGCAATCCTTAAGTTTAACACGGAGGCACAAGCTGGTCAAACTTTTCAAGCCTGTTTTGTTATTGTTCAGCGAACATGTCATCTATTAAAAAGTATAAGCATCATAAATAGCCGGGAAACGTTAACAAGGTCTATCCCACCCTCGGCGTACCACGCGCTCCTCAACTGGTATAATTTTATTAGAAATGGTTGAATTGGTTTAGGTAAGTGCGTGGTGCCTGGAACCAACCGCGTAATTTCGTGGTTGAAAGGAAAATTCAATTGAATAAACGCATCTGCATCTGGTTGCCTGAATGGTACTGCTCTTCATGTTGAATGATTTTCCCTTATCAGTGTATGAGCGAACTGGCTTGAGAGGCCATGACAGCTGTCGATGATATTAAATCCCGCATAGATATCGTTGATATAGTATCCGAAACGGTGCAGCTGCGCCGTACTGGGAAAAACTATACCGGTTTTTGCCCATTTCACAGCAACACGCGCACGCCTGCCTTCGTAGTTTTTCCTGAGACAGGCACTTGGCGCTGTTTTGGACAGTGCAATGAAGGGGGAGATATATTTGGATTTGTGATGAAGAAAGAGGGCTGGGATTTTGCCGAGGCCTTGAAATATCTGGCCGGGCGCGCCGGTGTGGAGCTCAAACCGCTTACTCCTCAGGAGCAGACGGCTGTGGAAGAAAACCAGGTTCTGCGAGATTTATTGGAAGGGGCGGTCACCTTTTATCAACATAATTTGACTAATTCCGCAGCTGGTAAGCAGGCTCTCGACTACCTTCAGCAGACGCGCGGTCTTAATGATGAAACCATCGAAGCCTTTGGGTTGGGATATGCCCCTGAATCTTGGGATGCCACCACACTCCACTTACAGTCCAAAGGCTATACCGAAAAAGACTTGCTCGACGCTGGATTAGTCACTCAGCGCGAATCTGGCGGCGTTTATGATCGCTTCCGTCACCGGGTAATGTTCCCCATCCGAGACTACCGTGGTCGCATGGTTGGTTTCGGGGCGCGCATCTTAAACCCGCAAGATATGCCCAAGTTTCTAAATTCTCCCCAAACCGCCCTCTTCGATAAAGGTCGACTGCTCTATGGGTTGGATCGCGCTCGTAAGACTATTCGCGCCTTGGACCAAGCGGTCATTGTTGAGGGTTACCTGGATGTGATTGCTCTACACCAGGCGGGTTATGCCAATGCCGTCTCGCCGATGGGCACAGCCTTGACGGAGGCGCAGCTACGATTGCTGAAACCCTACACACGCAGCATTGTGCTGGCGCTGGATGCGGATGCTGCCGGCGATAAAGCCACCTTACGTGGCCTTCAAATTGCACGCCAGGCCCTTGACCGGGAATCCGATCCGGTATTCGATGCGCGCGGTTTGTTAGGGTACGAGGCACGCTTACAGGCGGATATTCGCGTGACCACCCTCCCCGAGGGCATGGATCCCGATGAGGTGGTCATTAGCAACCCATCTGAATGGGAGCGGATCTTGGCAGAGGCCCGCCCGGTCGTAGTGCATGTCATGGATACCCTGTCTGCCAATCGTGATCTCGAAAATGGTAAGGTGAAATCCGAGATCGCCGCTCAGGTACTGCCGCTCATCAACGATCTCTCTGACCCCATCGAGCGGGACACTTACCGCCAGCGGCTGGCACGCTTGCTCAAAGTTGACGAGCGTACCTTAATTGGAGGTAGATCGACCCGGGGGCGCGGACGCAGATCCTTCTCGAGACCTGCCATCTCGCCTCGTCAAGGTGAAGGGCAAACCCTAGCAGGTCTGTTGGGCGTGAGTGATCCGGCAGCCGCTCGCTATGCCCTGGAAGCGCATTGTCTGGGTGTTTTGCTCCGACTTCCCGATCTGGTTTATCGGGTTGATCGTGCCTTACAAGAGCGCAGCCTTTCGCGGTTGTCCCTCGACGATTTCGAATCAGCTGACCATCGCGCTTTGTTGCGTTTTATCGAAGAATCGTTGGAACAGGATCATGCTGAACCACTGCACTATGTTTTCAATAGTTTATCCTTACCGCTCATGGATCTGGCAGACGGGTTATTGGAGAACACGGAAAAGCTAGATCCGAATGAAGAGCGTGTTTTGGATGATCTCATACGAACTATCTTAGAATTACGGCGACGCCACTTGCACCAGAACATTGAGTATTTACGGTTCTTAATGGAGGAGGCGCAAGAATCAGGCGACAGACGTGCAAGCGATTACCAACAATCGATGATGCAGTACATCATGACTTTACGGACATTGGATCAGGCCTTAGGTCAGTACACAAGCCGTGTTGTTTGATGACAAAGTCGAAAAATAGAATTGGACTTCAAGATTCAGAACCGGACGATCTTTTCCCGGAGATCGCTGACGAGCAAGACGACTCGAATGGCAGATTGCCCGTGGATCGGGTAGACGATCTGCTGTCAGAAGCTGGTTTGAACGAGGAAGGAGAACCGGATCAAGACGAGCTTTCTAGAGAAGAGCAGGATCTGGAAAATCTAACCAAAGAGGAGCCGATTGATTTGCTGGAAAATCCCAGCTTAATGATTGAATTAAATGAAGATCCCGTCCGCTTGTATCTCAAAGAAATCGGGGGAATTGACCTTTTATACACGGATCAGGAATTTTGGTTGTCCAGCCGTATGGAGGCAGCCAGGCGCATTGATTTGCTTGCCCGGCAGCATCCGATCGCCAAGCGAGGTGATTCCCTACCTCGCAGCATTTACCGCGCGCTCTTTGATGAGTTGAGAACTTCCTGGGGTCGCGTGGTAGAAGATACGACTCGCTTAGGATTCGATATGCCCGATCTAAATCCTATCCTCATGGAAGCCCAGATGTTACGCCACACCTGGGATAGCGCTTCGCTCTCTTACCTGAGAGGTTACCTGGACAATGGTTTGTGGGGCAATGATCCCTTATGGGATGTGGTCGCTCGAAACTGTTTCACCGTGTTCATCTGTCTCAATGTGCTTCCAAATGAATTGGCAACAAAAATTCACGATTTCATCAGCAGCCGTGGTGGTATCCCCTCTGCCAGAACCTTTTCTCGTTATTTGCCTTCCGATCAAGTGTTGCAGGAAGAATTAGATGAGGTGCAGTATCGCGCCCTGGAATCTCACCACGCCATCATTCGTGCCAATTTACGATTGGTAGTCAGTGTCGCTAAACGCTATATTGGGCGCGGTAGTTCTTTCCTGGATTTGATCCAGGAGGGGAACATCGGCCTTTTGAGAGCTGTCGCCAAATTTGATCCTGCCCGCGGATATAAATTCAGCACCTACGCTACTTGGTGGATTCGCCAATCCATCAGCCGTTCAATCGCCGATCAGGCTCGCACCATCCGTATTCCTGTACACGTTTTTGAGTCAATCAACCGTTTATTGCGGGTGCAGCGCCGCTTAGTTCAGCAATTAAGCCGCGAGCCAACTAGTGAGGAGTTGGCCCTGGAGGCTGGTTTCCTCGAGCCGCAGGATGAACAGGTTATTTTGCGATCCCGCTCTGAGGAAACGGCTTTACCTGTGGATGTGCGCAGGCGCTGGATGAGAGCTGCGAATAAAGTTGATCGCATTATGCGTGCTGCCGAAGAACCAATGTCTCTGGAGAGCCCCGTTGGCAGCGAGGAAAGCAGCCAGTTGGGCGACTTTATCGAAGATGAAGACGCTCTTGAACCTATGGATGCCGCATCACGCGAAATGCTGCGAGAACAGATCAAAAACGCACTGGCTGTACTTTCCGAACGCGAAAGGGAAGTTCTAGAGCTGCGTTTTGGTTTATTAGACGGCAAGGAGCACACTCTCGAGGAAGTAGGCCAGTACTTTAGCGTTACCCGGGAACGCATACGCCAGATCGAGGCGAAAGCGTTACGCAAACTTCGTCATCCCACCCGCAGTAAGAACCTGCGCGATTATCTTGGATAAATGCCTGCGTCGCTCCCGACATTCTGGTCCCTGATATCAGGGGGAATTGTATTGCTACTTCCAGGTCTGGCCTGGCAGACCTGGTTCTATGAAGACGGCAAAGATTTATTAGAGCTCTTGGCCGAAGCCATTGGCGTGAGCCTGGCCATCACCGCCCTGCTTGCCCTGTGGGTGTTCCTGCTTGGCTGGCATTTTTCAGGAATCGCTCTGATCGTTATCTATGCCTTGGTGGGGCTCTTGGTTCTGCTCGGTTTCGTCTATCGAATCGGTGGGAGACATGCCTCCCAGGAATTCGACTTTTCAGACGATGCCAGCGCTCCAATCCGTCCAAAACACTATGCCATTATCCTTTTGGTTGCCTTTGGGATACTCCTGGTCTGGCGTTTTTACCAGGTGCGAGAGCTGGTGCTGCCAGCCTGGGTGGATTCTGTACACCATACGCTGGTGGTGAGGGCCATATTGGAAAATGGGGGCTTGCTGGGGAATCTTGAGCCTTACATGCCGGTGCCTTTCTTTTATCACTTTGCATTTCATATCCTGGCAGCTTCCTTCTCATTCTGGAGTCGTTTAGAACCCGCCCAAGCCGTGTTGTTTTTTGGACAGATACTGAATGCCGTGGTTGCTATTTCAGTTTACCGATTGGGCATGGCGCTGTGGACGGACTGGCGACGAGCGGTTCTAGCAGCTGGTCTGACCGGTTTTGTTTTCCAGATGCCGGCATATTACGCTAGCTGGGGGCGCTACACGCTACTGGCTGGATTGGTATTGTTACCGCTTGCCATGGCGGAAGCCCTGGATATTGTTCATCATGGTGGTACAAACCGTCGCATCGCCAGGATGGTGCTATTCAGCGGTGGCTTGCTGCTCGCGCATTACTTCGCAGCTTTGCTGCTGGCAATTTTTCTTTTTTTTCTGGGAGTCCAAGTATTTTTTCGAGACATCCAACGTGGAAAAATCATCAGGGGGAGCCGTTGGCTTCCCCTGGTTGGAGCTTCAACTGGGGGCTTTCTTCTATCTGTGGCTTGGATCTACCGAACATGGACCTATGTGAGCGCAGGGGTGAATGTAGGGTTCACCCTGTCATCCCAGGATATTGAAGCACAGTATTTCTCCAATTACCTGTCTTACCTTTGGCGTATAGCGGGTCCCAATCACAATCTCATACTTCTTTTCCTGGCGATAATTGGTCTTTTGGTGGCTCTTTGGCGCCGCGAAACGCGCCCGTTTGGACTTTGGGCGCTCACAATGGGTCTTATGAGCATCCCCTGGGGCCTACATATAAATCCCTTTCGACCTGACCATGCTGTAATCGTCCTGTTTTTACCAGCGAGTTTGCTGGTCTCAGATTTATTTTTTTCGGCGATAGACCGATTGCAGTTGGTTTGGTCTGCCAGGATCTTTCAGGTCACTTTGGCAGCCGGCCTCGCCAGCTTGATGGTCTGGGGCATTTGGACGACGCGTTCAATTATCAATCCAGCAACTGTGCTGGCTAACCAGGCTGATCTTCAAGCGATCGAATGGATTGGTAATAACACCCCGCCAGATGCCCGTTTTTTTATCAATGTGGTTTATTGGCAGGCTGGAAACTATCGGGGAGTGGATGGTGGCTGGTGGATCACTCCGATTACCGGACGGGAAACGCTGCTGCCTGCAGCACTTTATGCTGCTGGCAACCATGACTATATTCAGCAGGTGAACGATCTGGCCGCTGAAGCCAGCCAGCTGCAGACATGCACGCCCGAATTTTGGGAGGTAATCCATACCGATGCGCTGACATATATCTACATAAACAATAAACGTGGTTCACTGCACGCAGACCAGCTGGGTGGATGCTCACTCCTGAAGCTTGTTTATGCAGAAAATGAAGTGTCAATTTATCAGGTCATAAAGTAACCAGATGCTGAACGCCCTGGGCGTCTATCCCTGAAATCCTTGATGAAAGCTGATCCTGAAAAGTGCTTTATTGAAATAAGATTTATGGATTTTCTAAGATTGCAAATCTTATTGTGAAATTTGACACCTGTCACTGCTTATGATAAACTAACCCGCATAGCCTGACGAGTGCAACAGCAGGGGGCAAGCCCGTGCAACTGCCCGTTAAGGTTTTTCAGGTCAGGACATGGGTAACAGCGAATTTGCACTCTTACTTAACCTTCTTTGAGGGTTTCCGTATGTTAAATGAGTATCTGCCGATTGCAATCTTGTTCATTCTGGCAACAGGCCTGGCTGGATTGGTGATGATCAACGGACACGCATTTGGACCCCGGCAACTCACTGAGCGAAAATCGCAACCATATGAATCCGGGATTATGGCGATCGGTCAGGGTACCCAGCGGATGCCAGTGCACTTTTACCTGGTTGCCGTGCTTTTCATCTTATTCGATATTGAGGTGGTCCTTTTCTTCCCCTGGGCGGTAGTATTTCGGAGTCTGGGGATTTTCGGGTTGGTAGAGATGCTCATCCTCGTCTTGATCTTACTGGTAGGCTATTTTTATGCCTGGGAAAAAGGAGCATTGGCTTGGGAGCAGAACAAAAAGCAGCTAATCGCGGTATCGTGACCATGTGCCTGGAGCAAGCCGTAAACTGGGTGCGCCCCAATGCCATGTGGTCCATGCTTTTTGGGCTGGCTTGCTGTGCGATTGAGATGATGGCCGCCCAGGCATCGAATTACGATATGAGCCGCTTTGGCATGGAGCTGATGCGCGCAAGCCCTCATCAATCTGGCCTTTGTAACTTTTGCCCAACCTCAGGCGTCATTAAACGGTCAGAGCTTCGTCTTGTTCGTGATGGCAGTCGCAACCGCTGATATGGCGGATGGATTGGCTTTGATTGTGGCAATATACCGAAACAAACAAAGTATAGATGTGGATGAGACCAGCAGTTTAAAAGGTCAGGATATCGGTTTCAGTTATGCCTGAAACTCCGGAGAATTAATAATGTTCCTAAGTGAAGTTGCTGCCACCGGGGGATTTTTCAACTTAGTGCCCTTCATCGTGTTTTTCCCGGTCATTGGGATGCTGATAAATATTAGTTTTGGCGGCCGTATGGGAGAATTAACCATCGGTTGGATAGCCAGCCTGGCCTCTGGCCTTTCGTTTGTGGTTTCTGTACTTCTGGCGATCTCCCTGCTCGGTCACCCCGAAGGGGATATTGTCCCTTTGCTGGATTGGATTACGTCTGGACAAGTTCATTTGCGCTGGGCTTTCCAGGTGGATACCCTCTCGGTGACCATGATGTTGGTGGTTTCCGGAGTGGGCACCTTGATCCACATCTATTCCATCGGTTATATGCACAACGACGTGCGTTTTAATGAAGACCTTGGGCGATATCGCCGGTTCTTTGTCTTCATGAACCTGTTTATCGCCATGATGATGATCTTGGTGAGCAGTGACAGCTACCTGATGTTGTTCGTCGGTTGGGAAGGAGTTGGACTGTGTTCTTATTTGTTAATCGGCTTCTGGTATGAAAAGGGAGCAGGAGGACTCGGCAATGCCATCGCCGCTAAAAAAGCTTTTGTCACCAATCGTATAGGCGACTTTGGCTTTTTAATCGCAGCTTTCTTGATCTACACGGCTTTTGGCACTTTCACGTTTAACGATGTATTCGCAAAAGCCCCCCAAATAGCACAAACCATGCCGGCTATCATCCTCGCCATCACCTTGTTTATGCTTTTAGGGGTGACCGGTAAATCTGCCCAACTGCCCCTCTTCGTGTGGCTGCCGGACGCTATGGCTGGCCCGACACCGGTCTCTGCCTTGATCCATGCCGCTACCATGGTAACGGCCGGTGTTTATCTAGTCGCCCGGTCGCATGTGCTTTACGGCTTGGTACCCCAAGCTCAAAATGCGGTGGCCTTGGTGGGCGGCATCACAGCTTTCTTTGCTGCTACCATCGCCGTAGGGCAGTTCGACATCAAGAAAGTGCTGGCTTATTCCACAATCAGCCAGCTGGGATATATGGTTGCAGCTGTGGGTATGGGCGCTTTTGCAGCCGGTATGTTTCATCTGATAACGCACTCCTTCTTTAAAGCGCTCCTGTTCCTCTCTGCTGGTTCCGTCATCCAAGGTATGGAGCATGGCCACCATCAAGCCGAACACGACCCCCAGATAAGGAAATCTTTCAGGCAAAGCAGCGAGCATCTGGATCCACAAGATATGCGAAATATGGGCGGCTTGCGCAACCGCATGAAACTTACTTTCTGGGTGTATCTGATCGGCGCGCTGGCTTTGGGTGGCGTTCCGCCCCTAGCTGGATTCTGGTCCAAGGATGAAATTTTGGGCGATGCGTTCTCCATAAATACTGCGGTTTACTGGTTGCTTGCCATTACAGCTTTTCTGACCGCTTTCTATATGGGTCGCCAGGTGTTGATGGTCTTCTTTGGTGACCCTCGCACAGGCGCAGCCACGGCAGCCAGGGAGAGCGCCCCGCTTATGACCATTCCTTTAGCTGTTTTGGCAACCTTATCGCTGTTAGGTGGGGCTTTGAATTTTCCCGGCGTGCATAGTTTATCTACATGGTTGGAACACACCATTGCAAGCATCCACCCGAGTGAATTCAACTTGCTTCTGGCTGGTTTCTCCGCTTTTCTGGCCTTACTGGCGATATTCATCTCCTGGCTGCTTTACTCGAAGCGTTATCAAGCAATGCTGAAGTTGCCCCCTGCCAGACGAGTCGACGACCCCTTGCGTCAGATCATTGGACCAGTTTTCACGGCACTTGAGCATAAGTGGTGGGTCGATGAGTTCTATTCAGCCCTCATCTTAAATCCATATAAATCCCTGGCCAGGTTGATGATCACAGGCGAAGAAGAAGCCGACGAAAAGGAGTTTTGGGAATACTGGGTTCATGAAGTGGCGCTGGTGGGGGGATTCAGAGCTATATCTGATTTCCTGGCTCTGATCGTGGATTTGGAGGTCATTGATGCCACCTTCAACGGTCTCGCCGAAGCCACCAGGTGGGTTGCTTCAAAGTTGCGCCGCATCCAAACCGGTTATGTTCGCAATTACGCCCTTTCGATGTTTCTGGGTGTTGTAATCATCGTGGGTTACTTGCTCATACGTAGGTGAGTCAATTGAGCTTGTTTATCGGCTACCTTTAGTTTACTCTGAAGGGAATCGATTATTAATTATTTCAAAGAGGACTTGATATGGACGCTTGGTTACTTTCTCTGCTCATTTTCTTCCCTATGATAGGGGTCTTAATCATCCTGTTTATAAATCCCGAGCAAAAGAACGCGGTTCGCTGGGTTGCATTTTTGACCTCTCTGGTCACTTTTGGCATTTCTCTGCTAGTGCTGGTTCGATTTGATGCCAGCCAGGCAGATCTTCAACTATTGGAAAACGTGCCCTGGATCGATGTGGCGGATTTCCAAATCTCTTACCAAGTCGGCGTGGACGGGCTGAGCCTGCTGCTGGTGCTCTTGACAGCATTGCTGACACCGATTGCAATTCTCTCTAGTTGGGACGCTATACAGGAGGGCGTCAAGAATTACATGATTTTCTTCCTGTTGTTGGAAGTGGGCATGCTGGGGGTATTCTTGTCACTCGACCTGTTTCTGTTCTATCTCTTCTGGGAATTCAGTCTGGTGCCGATGTATTTCTTGATCGGTGTATGGGGAGGTACCCGCCGCATTTACGCCGCTATCAAGTTCTTCCTATACACGATGGCAGGCTCGATATTAATGCTGTTGGCGATCTTGTGGTTGGGAATCACAAGCCGGACTTTCTCCCTGACAACCCTAATGGCGGGAACCCAAATCCCCCAGAATATCCAAATCTGGCTTTTCCTGGCTTTTGCCATCGCTTTCGCCATCAAAGTGCCCATGTGGCCCTTCCATTCCTGGTTGCCAGATGCCCATGTAGAAGCTCCGACTGCCGGCTCTGTTATCCTAGCAGGCGTGCTGCTAAAGATGGGCGCCTACGGTTTCTTGCGGTTTAATCTCTCGCTCTTCCCTCACGCTTCAGTTCGGCTGGCTCCATGGTTCGCCATTATCGCGATTATCGGTATCATCTATGGTGCCATTGTATCCTTTGCACAATCTGACTTGAAGAAGCTGGTCGCTTACTCATCGATCAGCCATATGGGTTTCGTTGTCCTGGGTTTGTTTGCCCTGAATATCCACGGGGTAGAGGGCTCGATTATCCAGATGGTCAACCACGGTATTAGCACGGGAGGTTTGTTCCTCCTGGTAGGTATGATTTACGAGCGCCGTCATACCCGGCTGATGAGCGCTTTTGGCGGTTTGTGGGCAATCATGCCGGTCTACGGCGCTATGACTTTGATAGTGACGCTTTCCTCGATGGCTTTGCCGGGTTTGAACGGTTTTGTTGGAGAGTTCACCATCCTTCTGGGCGCTTTTGACTCGAAAATCCTGGGTTCTTATTGGTACGCCAGCGTGGCTGCCCTAGGCGTAATTCTGGCGGCAGTCTACCTGCTACAGATGTTCCAGAAGGTCTTCCTCGGTCCAATCACAAATGAGGAAAACCGCACCCTGAAAGATCTCAATTGGCGTGAGATTCTCTCGGTTGTTCCACTCCTGGTAGTAATCCTGTGGATCGGGTTGTACCCCGCGCCGTTCTTCCACCTGATGGCGCCTTCTGTAGAAAAGCTCGTGACCACCCTGCACGCGGCTGCGGGAATTCCTTAACCGCAAGCTCATGAGTCACAAGCTATTATCGAATTCTTGGCATAGTGCCTGCTTACACTATCGTCAAACCAGCTGCGTGACGAATCCCTCTTGAATTACACCGTGAACTTTGTTGGTCAGGAGATCGTATAAGCTTAAAAGAATGAACTGCCAACCTAATCGTTACAACGCCAGTGAACATGCTGGTCGTATGGGCTGGTGGACTCCTGTTGGCGGATTTGTTCATACCCAGAGAAACCAAGGGCCTCACCGCCTTGCTGGCTGCTTTTGGTCTGGTTATAGCCCAATGCTTCTCTTTGGCCTGGATTGACGGGGAACATTTGGCCTTCAACGGCATGGTAGTGGTAGACGGCTTCGCCATCTTCCTGACCTTGGTGTTCCTGAGTAGCGGTCTTGTGGGTGTCGCCCTGGTATATGATTATCTCAAACAGCGGGGTATCGAGTGCGGCGAATACTACCTACTATTGCTCTTTTCAATCAACGGCATGATCATGATGGTCATGGCAGCAGACCTGATTGTCGTCTTTCTCACCTTGGAACTGTTATCTATTCCCCTCTATGTTCTGGCTGGTTTCACCCTTCCGGAGTCTCAATCAGAAGAGGCCTACCTGAAATATTTCTTGCTGGGAGCATTTGCTGGTGGGTTCCTGGTTTAGGGTGTCGCCCTGGTTTTTGGGGCAACCGGCACAACCACACTATCCAGTATCAGTGAAAGTAGCTTCTTTCTTATCAGGGTTTCTTGTGCTCTTAGCGGCTTGTTCACCATTCCCGCGATTTCTGCATGGAGCGCCAACCCTAGTGTCCGAAATAAGATTGCGTTCCCTGGCGAAAAATAAGGGCATCCTGATCGGTGCGGCTGCAGCGGAGAGGTTTTTTCAAGGTGATCCCACCTACGCAGATGTGCTTGCGAAAGAGTTTAACCAGTTGACGCCCGAAGACGGCATGAAATTTGCCTCATTGCACCCCAAGCCAGAGACTTATGATTTTAGAGAAGCGGACTATTTGGTAGCCTTTGCGAGTGCCCACGATATGCTCGTACGCGGCCATACCCTGGTTTGGGATTCTCAATTACCTAAATGGCTGACCTCAGGGAATTATTCGAGGGACCAATTGATCGAAATCCTGCGCGATCACATCCATACGGTGGTTGCCCACTTTAGGGGACAGGTGATCGCCTGGGATGTGGTCAATGAGGCTTTTGACGAAGAGGGTAATTTAAGAGATACCATTTGGTCCCGGGGGATTGGATCGCAGTATATCTCGCTGGCCTTTGAATGGGCTCACCAAGCCGACCCTGCAGCAAAGCTTTTTTATAACGACCATGGCGGGGAAGGTCTGAACGAGAAATCAGACGCCATCTATCAAATGGCTATCGATCTGTTGCGTGATGGAGTACCGATCCATGGCATCGGTATGCAAATGCATGTGGGATTAAGCGCTTCACCGCCCCCTGATCAGGTAGCGGCGAATATGAACAGACTGGCC
>Ga0315538_1000586_pt1 | contig 22731 bp, 17 predicted proteins | sample SalMarSW160230MG_2_FD_203834 | JGI IMG/M metagenome (GOLD analysis project Ga0315538, IMG submission 203834) | Salt marsh sediment microbial communities from the Plum Island Ecosystem LTER, Massachusetts, United States - Salt Marsh Sediment SW1601-230 ...
GAATCAGGCAAAGAAGACCTGACTTCTCTTCTTGAATCCCAATTAAGCGGCTTAGCCATCAAAAGATACCACATAATTGAAAGCCTAAGAAAAACCGACCTCAACATGGATAAACCGGAACACTGGAGCGACGAGGATGTCATAAAATTTTTGGACATTCTACGAAACGTTTCCAAGCCAACACTGATTGCAGCCAACAAAATTGACCTTCCAACAGCAGAAGAGAATGTTGAACGCCTAAAAGAAAGCGGATACAACGTCGTGCCCTGCAGCGCAGAAGCAGAACTGGCTCTCAGAAGAGCAGGAGAAAAAGGCTTAATTGACTACACACCTGGAGACTGCAAGTTAACCACAAAAAACGCTGAAAAACTCACCGCCGCCCAGAAAAAAGCATTAGAGGCTATTCAGGAACAGATTCTGTACAAGTTTGGCTCTACTGGCGTCCAAGAAGCAATCAACACAGCCTTCCTTGAGCTCCTGCAGATGGTTGCCGTTTATCCAGTGGAAGACATTGAACATCTCAGCGACCACAAAGGCAGAGTGCTTCCAGACGTTTACCTTGTACCCTATGGAACAACTGCACGACAACTCGCTTACATTATCCACACAGAACTAGGAGACAGCTTCATCCACGCAATCGACGTTCGCGGAAAAAACAGAATCGGAGAAGATTATGTGCTGAAGGACAGGGACGTAATTTCGATAGTCAGCGCCAAGAAAAGAGGATAATCAACAACTTTTACGTGCCAAAACGGCGCTTCCGTCTCTGGTACGTTCTAACTGCACGCAGAAGGTCTATGTGTCTGAAGTCTGGCCAGTTTACGTCCACAAAACAGAGCTCACTGTAAGCGGACTGCCACGAGAGGAAACCGCTGAGTCTCTCTTCTCCGGAGGTTCGTATGATAAGGTCAGCGTCTTGCCTTGGCATATGAGCTGTGTACAGATATTTCTCAAAAAGCTTCTCGGTTATCTTCTCGGTTTTCAGTTCACCGTTTTTCACTTTATTAGCTATCTTCTTTGTTGCGTCAACGATTTCTGCCCTTCCACCATAAGCCAGAGCCACATTCAAGAATCGGTCATTATACATTTTTGTTGCTTCTTCTACGCGCTGGATCAGCTCTTGAGTCGATTTAGGTAAGAGGTCTAGACGACCTATGGCTTTAACTCGGATTTTGTTTTCGTGAATCCTATCATTCTCAAGGATCGAACGCAGTTTTTCCTCAATCAACTTCATAATCTCCTCCACTTCTTTCTGGGGACGACTAAAGTTTTCGGTTGAAAAAGCGTATAGGGTAATGAATTTTACATCCAGTTCTATGCACCAATCCATCAGATCATCGATCTTGTTGGCGCCATGGCGATGACCGATCCAAGGAATCAGAGCTTTATGGAAAGCCCATCTCCGGTTTCCGTCGAGGATGATTGCCACATGTTCCGGTTTTTTTCCCTCTTTAACTTGGAACCACAGCCACTTCTCGTATAATTTGTAGATTCCCAACAGAGAGAGAAAACCTTCAAGCATACTTTTTACCACAGGGAGTTAAATAATTCCATCATTACAATTCTGCCCATTTGTTTAGATTTTTCCAATTCGTTATGAATGCTGGAAGTATATAGACAGGATTTTTAGATAATAAATTTTTCAATTTTCTGCAACTCTTTGTATGTGCACAGAATATAAACAAACATATATACGTTTTAAGGCATCCAACTGATTGTCACGTCAGCTTTCCTCAAAGTCCTCTATTATCTCTTTTGTTTCTTTGAAGAAGTTACTGTATCTTCTACGCAACAATAACACGGTTAAGACCGTGGATACTATCACCGGTAGACCCCCAACAATGGCGTAAACCAATGTGTTGTAATCCAACTCTGGGTCGATAAGAATCTTTGAAGCCTGAAAAAACATAACCGAAGACCAGGCGACCGCAACTACTATGACAATGGTACGCCACAACCGTAAGTCCCGCTCAAAGAAACAGCGAACAGCCCTTCCTGAAAGTATAACACATATGCCGATGGCTATGAGGTATGTTGATCCATAAAGAAACTCTCCGATAAGTCTCGGAACCATCGCAAAGGGGGCATCCGCCGTGTTAGCCACATTTGCCACTGCAGTTCCTCCCAGATAGCCACCAACAAGAATCAGCAAGATTCCTGCAATCGCTGAAAAGCCTGCTATCTGCACAGTGAAGGGAGGCGGGGAGTATTCTCTTATCCATTTGATAAAGTTTTTAGCTGTTTTGTCGAGTCTGAATCCTCTTACGCAAAGGAATGCACCTATGATTACGGTGAGGGCTTGTACAGCGTACGATAACAAGTTGTAGAACCATAGGACACCTAAAACGATGAGGAGAATTCCTGGGAGACCTAGGAGCATTCGGGAATAGCGGGGGTTCTCTACAAGAACTTTCATGTATCGAGAAAAGAGGGCGGCTGATTCTTCGATGGATTTGCTATGTTGTATCACGATTCTTCGAACAGAAGTAACCGGCACTCTTGATTCAATCAGCGGCAACACCATCTCGTCTGTGTAACCGTCGGTAACTAGGATAACATCTGTAGCCGGAAACTTGCTTAGAACTTCGGTTAGTTCAGCTACGAGTTGCCTGTCAGCCTCCACTCCTTCCAAATCGGAGCCTGCTATGGTTGCAACCTCACACTCTTCTTTTCCCTTAGCACCCTTCTTCAGGTTGTCGTAGATTCGGACAGCCTCAAACATGGCATTAGCGTCAGCTTCCTCAGGGTCTCGGAGGGCTAGACTCGCAGCAGCATTCACGTTCTCTTTTCTTCCAAGGACAGGAGTGTTTATTCCCGCTTTCATGCCGAGATCGTCGTCCCTGTCGACACATAAAACAAGAATGCGTTCCGCCTTGGCTGCTGTCGGCATATTTGCTCTCCTATATTATTCTTTTATTTGGAGGCACACTTTAATCTTGTCTTTATTTTTTCTATTCAAGATTCCGTGAAAAAGCTTTGTCTATGAATCTGTCGAAATTATAGCATCCCTTTCTCAGCCAGAATCTGAAATTCTTCCCACATCAGCTTCTCACCGCGCTTTAACTTCGCTAATGCCCTCTTCTCCAGCTCTTTCTGGAGTTCACTCTGGCGTTCAGCCTGTTTTTTATCCGCGGTTTCCTTCAAGTCTCTTTCGATAGTTCTGATTTTTTCTACAAGTTCGACGCATTTTTGGTGCAGTTTCTGGGCTTGCTGTTTGGTTTCCACATATTTTTGATGGGCATCATCAGCTTCAACTTGGAGTTTGCGGGCTTTGTCTAAGGCTTCAAGCATCTGTTCATGGAATTTTTGGCTCTGTTCAGCAAGTTCAGAAAGTTTTTCGTGAATTGTTTTTGCTTCAACTCCAAAGCTTTTCTCGTCGGTTCGCAACTCGAAGAGCTTTTCTTTCACTTTTTTTATTTGCTTCTGAACTACGAGTTGGGATTCAAGCTGTCTCACCTGATTAACTAGGTCCTGTTCTTCCTTTAATGGCAGGGAGGTTGTTTGAATCTTCCAGTCAATCTCCTCAATCTCCCTCTCTACATGCTGCAGGTTTCCTTCTGGTCTCTTTTCATTCAAATCCCTGATTTTCTCTTGTAATTCCGAAATTTTGTCGCGCTTCTCTTTGCGTCTAATCTTCACCTGATCGCGCAGGTTTTTCAGTTCTTGAACTTTCTCGTTTAAGGCGTCTCTTTTTTCTTTAATGTTGGCACCTTCTTTTCGTAGATTTCTGATTTTTTCGTGGAGGGCGTTTCTCTTTTCAGCCCACTTTTTTGCTTCTAAGTTCAGTTTGTTTCGTTCTTCCTTAAGCGGAGTTAATTCTTGGTTTAGGCTTTCGATTTTGTGTTCAGGGGAGTCAGATATTTTATTCACTTCCTATTCTGGGCTTAGCTTCTGCAATGATCTTATGAATCAAATTTGTGTCTTTTGACGAGTTTGGAAAAGATTTCGTGATTGTAATGGTTAAGGGTTTTGTTCCAGTATGATTCTTGCATCGACCGTTTTTGCTCCCTTCTCGTAAACCATTACAGGATTTAGGTCAAGTTCTTTAATCTCTTGGTGATCCATCACCAACCTTGATGTGTTCAGCAGGATTTTTGCTATTGTGTCGATGTCGAGGGGGGGTTGACCGCGGTAGCCTCGGAGGATGGGGTATGCTTTTACTTCTGTGATCATCTCTTGAGCGTCCTCTTCAGTTATTGGGGCAATCCTGAATGCCACATCTTTCATCACTTCCACGAAGATTCCGCCGAAGCCGAACATCAAAGTTGGTCCAAACTGGGGGTCTTTGATCGCCCCTACTATAACTTCTGTTGATGTGGGAGCCATCTCCTGAACGAGGATACCGTTAATTTTTGCGTCTGGTTTATGTTTCTTTACATTCTCTATGATTTTGTTGTATGCGTTTCTTGCTTCCTCTTGACTGTTGACATTAAGGATTACTCCGCCTACGTCAAATTTGTGGAGTGCATCGGGAGAAACAATTTTGAGAACTGTGGGGTACCCGATTTCCTCGGAGAATTTCATTGCCGCCTCAGCAGTAGTTGCTACCTTAAATTTTGTAACTGGGATTCCATATTCACTGCAAACAGTTTTTGCTTCATGCTCAAGGAGGAAGTTTCTTCCTTCAGTTCTAGCCTCCTCAAAGATTTTGTTAACCTTTCCCGACAACATCAACAACCTTTTTTCTTGGCAGCAGAGAGGTAGGTAAGTTTTTCCCCTTTCTAACTCTTTCGCACATCTTATCCATAAACCCTTTAATTTTTTGTTAGCGCTTTTTCTAGAAAAAGTACTGTTTTCAACAATACGCTGTTATTAGGCTCCTAATATGAATGTTAGTGTGATGTTTTGAGAAGTTTCTGTTTGCAGATTATAATCAGCAAGGTTGCTGTAAGCAGTAACAGCAAGATAATCCATGATGGAAACTTTGGAATTACAGTAGGTTCCATGAGTGGGTAGTTGTCTTGGTTGTATTCGTCGATGACATATGGTGTATTGCCTATGCCGTCCCCGTCACTGTCTGTTCCGTTATAGTTGCTCCAGTAATTCCCTTCTTTGTCTCTATCCCAAACATTTGATAATAAGGACGGACTTCCTTCAATGATCACGTTTTGAGTGTTGTTAACCAAGTTGTTACGGTAAATAATGTTATTTTCAGAACTACCTATCGTTATGCCATTTCCGTTATTTGCTACATGGTTCTCGGAAATAACATTTCCGTGCCCGCCATACCCCCATAACGCGATGCCGCTGTCCTTGTTTTCAGTTATCTTGTTTCCCATAATGTTGGAATTCTTGAGACGAAATGATTCGATGCCTGCCACGTGGTTGTTTGTTATTTGGTTTCGAACGACATCGGCGCTATTTGTCTCTTCCCAGAGAAGAATTCCGACTTCCGAGTTTTCTGTTATTTTGTTTTCTATTATGCTGATGTTCGAGCAGGGAAGATCGGGAGAATAGGTGCCGTAGGACCGGATGCCATAAACGTTGTTAGTTATATGGTTTCTTGATATCGTCGAGTTTATCGTGGAAATTAAAAGCACGCCCTCTCTGTTGTGGCTGAGAGTCAAACCTTGAACGGTAATGTTCTTAGAGTTTACTAGGGCTACGTAGCCAGCATCGGATGGAACAGTTTTGTCTCGCTCATTTACCCAGTAATAGATAGGTTTGCCGTTAACCGTGTTTGAAGCGTCAATGTCATGGATAAAATTTGCCATTTGAAGTGATCCATCGACCCAGAAGTTGACCTCATTGTTGCTCATTTGGTTGTTTCTAAGCACGTTTTTTGAGGATTCCTGAATAGTTATGCCGTAGGTGTTATCTTTTACTGTGTTTCCAGAGATGATGCTGTCTCCACCTTTGAACCATGGCCCATCGGCGGTTATGTAGGGGCTGATCCAGATGCCGTAGGTGGTGTCTGTGATAATGTTTTCAGAAACAATGTTGTTCTCTGAACCTATAACTACTCCACTGTAGAAATTTTCAATTTTCATATTCCTCACTGTAATATTGTTTCCATAATAGAGGAAAATCCCAGCGCGCGAGCTTCCATTTCCCTGTAGAGTGTAACCTCCCCCATCGATTGTAATGTTGCCACGTTCAGGCACAATCGTGAAACCAAGAATATTATTGGTGAGAGTATAGATATCTCCAACTGGCTTAATGGGTGACGTTGAAGGGTCAATGCTTCCGTCACTTCTGATATAGATAGCTGGTGAAAAACTCGGAGGACTAGGAATGAAATCCGCACTTGCCAAGAGGAGAAGCTGAGCCCCAATAACCGCTGAAGTTGATAGCGCTAAAGTGAAGGCCAGGATTATTGCTGCTTTTTTCATAAGACTATTTCGACCCTGTTTTCTTTATTTTTTTGAAGTAAACCAGAAGACCTGCGTCGATAATAGTCACTGTTGCTACGGAACCTACGGCTAATATTGTTGGGAAAGGTTCTGGTTCTATGAGTGGGTTGGCTATCGAAAAGTGTACTATGTTAGATGAAGTTTCAATGGGGTATTCGGCTACGGCAGCCCACCAGCCGTAGAAGTTTTGAGGAGTATCTGAAGGATGATAAATGCTTACTGAATTAACCCACACTTGTATTGTATGGCTTCCCTCGGATAATCCAGATAAATTTCCTTCAAGACTTATAGTTCGAGTTTCTGATTGGAAATCAGGAAGGTAAGATTTTTGGCAGTCAGCAAGGGTGATGTTTTCTTTTCCGTCTAGAATATAACCGATTGAACGTAACGTGCCATGATTTGTGTCATTTTCGAACCATGAAGCAGGCTTCTCTATAGTTATGGAATAAGGAACAGTTTTCGCATTATAGATCTTGTTGGGTTCAGGTATCTGTATTTTAATTGAAGGTGGAGTTGTATCGGGGGTTTCAGGATAAGGAGAAGGAGCTAAAGTAGGATTTGCCAACGTTATGTCAACAAATTGTATTCCAACTACCATTAAGAATAGGAGTACCAAGATGAGTGTCAGTACTAATGCTCGTCTTTTCATTGATGCTCACCTGACCGCGTTTTTTGAAGTATGCAATTAGAAAGATTCCTACAAGCGCCACTACCACTGCGACAGTGATCAATTCTTCCTTCATTAGGTTTGCTCAAGACACGTCTGTAAATGACCGCTACCACTAGGACAACAACTAACATAATCATTAGGCTTGCCCATGATGGAAACTCTGGAATTACTGTAGGTTCCATAAGGGGGCAGTTGTCTTGGTTGTCCTCGTTTATGATGTAGGGTGTATCTCCTATACCATCCCCATCGGTGTCTGTGCCGTTGTAGTCGCTCCAGTAGTTACCTTCTTTACCGTTATCCCAAAAATTCCATTTGTTGTAACCGGTAAACTGAATGTTGTGAGCGTTGCTCATTATTGTGTTATGATGGAAAGTGTTGTTAATAGGACCCTCTATGCCACTCAACACTGTAAAATAGATGGCATACCCTTGATTGGGTGCTATGTAGTTTCCCCAAATAACATTATTATTAGCAGAATTATCTACCCATATAGATCGTGCCGTTTGTTTTGTTATGTTGTTTTCGGAGATAATGCTGCCTGAAAAATACGTTAAGGCGAGACCCATGTCACCATTCATTATGTTGTTTTTGGTTATTGTGAGCAAATTGCCACTCGCATATATACCAGACGAATCGCTATCGATAATGTTATTTCCAGAAATTATGCTGAAATTACCCCACATGTGTATGCCTATACTTGCTCCAACGATTTTGTTGTCAGTAATGGTGTTGTAGGAGCCGCCTACCAAGATGCCAGTGTTGCTTCTGCCGCCGTATACGCTGTTGTTGGTAATTTCAATGTATGAGCCGTCCATGCTTATACTAGCATGGTCCCAACTGGCTGTTAAGATATTGCTCACTATCTGAGTTCTATTTCCACTTCCATAAATGCCTAGTTCATAGTGCTCAATGGTGAAGCCAGAGATTTTGATGTCGTTAGCGCTTACCTCGACCACGCTGGTGATGGTGGTAGGTCCCATAAAGTTAAGCAGGGATGTCTCGGTTCCCAAGAGAGTGTAGTTTGTTTTGATATTATTCCACACAACATTATCAACTGAGGAAGCAACACCAAGACCTTTTAGGATAGTTGTTTGGCTGTCTTCGCCGATAAGCGATAATGATTTGTTTATAATTAGAGTTTGGTTGTAATAGGTTCCACTCTTTACGCATATAGTGTCACCTTCATCAGCAATGTCAATAGCCTCTTGAATGGTCGGATAGTCGTCTGGAACAACAATCGTCTTGGATTCCGCTTCCACTACTCCAATTTGTGGAAGAGAAAACAAAAAAACAGAAAGAACCAACATCAATGTAATTGCTGACGTGAATTTACTCATAGTATGCGTCATATCAATCCATTTTATAGAAAAAAGCGCATAAAAGGGTTTTTGTCAAGGTTTCTTGACCTATCAAAGATACAGATAAACCGTGTTAGTCAAATTTTCTTGACAAAACCCGTCCTCAACATTCTGCTAGCCTATTACGTACTAGCAGCAAGTAACAAAAGACAAAACACAGTCTCTGCTTAGCTGACAAAAACGTGCCTATGTTATGCTGACGTTCTGTATCTGGAAGTAACGCTTTGCAAGAAACCGGATTCTTTCAGCGTTTCTGCCGTTTTTTCCGATGGCAACACCCTTGTCTTTAGGATTCACTGAAATCACAGCAATCGTTTTTCCGTCCATGCGCTCGGTTATACGCACCTCATCTACTTTGGCGGGTTTGAGAGCGTTCTTGATGAATTGGGCAGGGTTGTCTGAGTGTTCAATAACTTCATGTTTTTTGCCAGTCATCTTCTCCAAGAGATGGATATTTTTTCCTCTCTTGCCTATAGCCATCCCGATGTTTCCTTCCTTCACAACAAAAATTATTCTGTTTAGGTCACTGTCAACAATGCAGTCTTTCACCGTTGCGCCAGTTATGCTCTGAAACAGAGCTATGAAGCGCATCTCTAGACTCGTGAATTTTATTCCGCTAGCCATGCTATGCCTCCGCGATCTTAAGGATGTTTGAATCTCCAGGTTCTCTTATGCTCAGAGCCGAAACCTCGAACGGTTTTCCGCATACTGCTCCTAAGTCTAAACTATTACCTTTATAAATACTCACCGGAATCTTGGAAAGCTTACAATAATATTCGATATCCTCTCGGATTCTCTGAGGGCAGTTTGAAGCAAATATTATGAGTTTAGCTTTTTTCGTTTTAGCGCTTTTTAAGGCGCTGTTGGCTCCAAACTGGATTTTTCCGGTTTTCGCGGTTGTAGTTATTGCTTTGTTGACATCTATCATTCTTTCTTCTCTCTATTGGCTGTTGTCATGTAAAGGTCCACTAGTCCTGTGCCGATGGGTATTGATTGCCCAACTATAACGTTTTCGGTTACTCCCTTCAGAGGATCACTTTCCCCTCTGATGGCTGCCTCAATTATGTTTGGAACAGTTATCTCAAATGCTGCCCTAGCGAGAACACTGGATTTCTTCCCGCTGATTCCATGTCTCCCTATCTGTCTTACATCACCCGTTGAAGTCATGATGTCCGCCATCAACATAATATGACGTGTGTCAACATCAAGACCCTGTTCCTCAAGAACGCCTAGGGCTTCTTTAATTAGCGAGTTTCTAGCCGCCTCGATCCCGAGGGTTTGGGCGATTTCATGAACATTGTTGGTGGTTGTTCGCGTTGGGTCTATTCCGCCAATGTCAAGAACAGCAGGCAGGTTGGAACCGTCCGTTCTTATAACCCACTCTCCAGTCTCTTCGGTGACAAGGACCCTGCGGATGTCAGGTGCGCCTTTGACATGCGTGGATGACAGTTTTGCCAACAGTTTCTTCATGTCCACCTGCTTTTTAGGTTTGATGATCAACCGGTTTTCTTCAACACTCAGCTCATAATTTGGCAGCTTCAAAAGGCTAGGTAGTTTCTCAGCATTGACGCCACGCTCTTCCATCATGTGGGAATCAAGCTTGACAACGACTACTTCAAGTTCAGGGTCCAGATAAGGTTCGGTCTCTGCTATATCCCCTAACCTTGTGTCGATGATGTCGCGGGCGATTTCTGTTGCCTTTTCCTTGCTCTTTCTATGCTTCTTGTCGAGGTAGATGGTCATGATGGGCGTTTTCGGGATTCGTCTAGCATCCACTATTTCGATGAGTCGAGGTAATCCAAGAGTTACGTTCTGTTCTCTGACTCCAGCGTAGTGGAACGTTCGAAGAGTCATCTGGGTTCCCGGCTCCCCGATAGATTGGGCAGCCACGATTCCCACGGCTTCTCCGGGCTCAACAAGAGATTTCTTATAGTTCTCTAAGGTTAAACTGATGGCTTGGTCCACGCCTTTACGACTCAATTTGGCCTTGCTCAACCCAGACTTTAACTCTTTAACAAGAAGCGGAGTCAACTGTTCTTCGACTTCTAAAAGTTGTTCCAGCATGTACTCTTTGGGGGCAGGTTTTTCAGGCTCCACCATGATTTTTACCTGTTCAATCAGACGGCTGACGTTAACTGCTTTCCCATGATCGCTCTTAGCCGGGTCGACGCCATCCTCACCATACTTAAGTTGGATGATGTCGCCAGTCGAAGTCCGCACAGTTCCGTCGTACTCGACTCGAAGCTGTTCAAGGGCATTGATGAGGCGCCTCTGCATGTAACCGCTCTGTTGGGTTCTCACTGCTGTGTCAACTAACCCCTCTCTTCCACCCATGGCGTGGAAGAAATACTCGATGGGGTCTAAACCAGTTTGATAGGATGCATATACGAAGCCTCTAGCCTTGGGGGCGGGGTCTCCAGCTTTGAAGTGTGACAGGGCTCGGTTGACGTAACCGCGCATTATCCGTTTTCCTCTTACAGCCTGTTGACCTACACAGGCTGCCATCTGACCTATGTTGAGGTTTGATCCACGCGCTCCGGTTCGGGTCATTATTATTCCGGCATTCTCAAGCTCAAAGTCCTCATCAGCAACTTTTCCAGCTTTGTCTCTGGCTTCCGCGAGTTCATTCATTACGTAGATTTCGAAGGACTCGTTAAGGGTCTGACCAGGTAGCCTCGGTAGCGTGCCGTTTCGGTAATCTTCGATCAGTTTTTCTATTCGTCTTTCGATTATCCCCATGTTTCGTTTAATCTTCTTTTTAGCTGCTTCAGACAGTTCAAGCTCGTCGTAGGAGAAAGTGAAGCCTCGCATACTTATGAAGACTTTTAGAAGTTGAGATATGCTGTTCAGGAACTCCCGTCCAGCTTGGGTCCCATAATCTTTTATTATCCGATGAAGCAGGCTCTCCGATTGTTCAGCCCCGATGGAACGTCTGTCGATAAGACCACATTTTAGAACTCCGTCTTTAACAACCACATAAGAGTCATAAGGACACTTCTCACCTAGACAGGTTGCACAATTACGGCAAACAGTTGATTTCAAAACGTAGTTCAGGTCCTTCGGAAGGAAGAGACTAAATATCTGTTTTCCACTCCAAAGAGGAGTAGGCTCTTTTATAGCGGGTTCAGGCAGAGGTCCCTCGAAACCTGACGCTACAAGCAACCTACAAACCTCTTCCTTGGTTAGAACGTTGGATTTTCTGGTGAGCATGTAAGATGCTGTTATGTAATCTCGAATAGCCCCTATGATAGGTCCCCCAAATCTGGGTGAGAGAATCTGGTCTTGAACCTGCATCAGAAGCCGCGCCTCAGTCTGAGCCTCTTCGCCTTGGGGCACGTGAAGATTCATCTCGTCCCCGTCGAAGTCGGCGTTATAGGGAGGACAAACACACAGGTGCAACCGGAACGTCTTATGCGGCAGAACCCGAACGCAATGTGCCATGATGGACATCCTGTGAAGGGAGGGTTGCCTATTGAAGATAGCAATATCGCCCTCCCCGAGGTGACGTTCAACAATGAAACCAGTTTCCAAAGATTCGGCAACTTTGTCTCGTTCAACAACAAACTCTAGTCTGACCCGTTTTCCGTCAGGTCTCACGACGTAGAGGGCGCCGGGAAATTTTTCAGGACCGTTGATGATCAGTTTCCGCATCTCTTCTATGTTCCACACCGTAACCTTTTCAGGCATTGAAAGCCTCATGGCTATGGCTAGAGGAACGCCGACCTCGTTGATATCAAGGTTGGGGTCGGGTGAAATCACGGTGCGCGCTGAAAAGTCTACTCTCTTTCCAGAGAGGTTGCTTCGAAATCTTCCTTCTTTTCCCTTGAGACGCTGTGATAATGTTTTGAGGGCTCTTCCCGAACGGTGCCGGGCAGGGGGAATTCCTGAAGCCTCGTTGTTGAAATATGTTGTAATGTGATACTGCAGCAGTTCAGATAAGTCTTGGATGATAAGCGTTGGGGCGCCTGCTTCCATGTTTTCTCTCAGGCGTTGATTGATTCGGATGATGTCCACGAGTTTGTGGGTTAAGTCGTCTTCGGATCGGATGCCTGATTCTAAGGTTATTGAGGGACGCACGTAAACTGGAGGAACAGGGAGAACCTGTAGAATCATCCATTCTGGTCGAGCAGTTTCTGGGTTAAAGCCGAACAAATCAAGGTCTTCGTCCGGTATCCGTTCAAGTCTTTCTCGGATCATGCTCTGTGTTAATCTCTGCGCTCCTTCCTCCAGAATCTCGTAAAAAGTTGTGGGTTTCGCAAAATCTATTTTTGATTGCTGAGCCCCACAGTAAGGACAATCCTTTTTCTTTGCTTCCTTCAATATTTTTTTGTAAAGGTCGTTTGGAATGCCCCCAAGCAGGTTTTGAGTCTGCTTAATCAGAGCCTTAATCTTTTCAACACGGGTTTCAGGAAGCAGGATGCGCCCGCAGTTTCTGCACGTAGCTTGGAGAAGGTTGTGAATTATCTTGGTGAACTCGATATGGATGATTGGAACCGCTAGTTCTATGTGACCAAAGTGTCCTGGGCACCTTATGGCGGTGTTTCCACACGTTTTGCATCTTTGTCTGGGCTCAAGAGTTCCTAACCTGCCGTCCATGAGTCCAGAGGTTATCGGAGCGCCGTCCTCGTCGTAGGTGTCGGCGGTCTGTATCTCTGCAACGGATTGCCTGCGAATGTCTTGGGGGGAGAAAACTCCGAAGTAAAGTTCGTCTATAATTTTGTGAATACTATCTTCTATTTGCATTTTCAGGCTCTCTCCTTCAGTTTTAGGCGGGGAGTTATACACAGACTCATCATTTCTTGAAGAAGAAGCTTGAAGGCGTAGGATACGACTACAGGGGATATCTGGGCTTTATTTTCACATATTCTACACGTGTACTTACGCTGCTTAATGTCATAGTAGGATATGAAGCCACAATTTTCACACACATATAGAAGATACTTGTCAGACTCTTCCAGCAACCGGTCTCTAAGCACCATCGCAGCGCCGTGCCCAATCAAACAGTCTCTCTCCATCTCACCAAATCGCAATCCGCCGCCCCTTGCACGCCCCTCAGTCGGTTGCCGAGTTAACATCTGAACCTGCCCCCGAGCCCTCGCGTGCATCTTGTCTGCAACCATGTGATGAAGCTTCTGATAGTATACAACGCCAATGAAAATGTCGGCAACAAATTTCTCTCCAGAAATGCCGCTGTAGAGAATCTCTCTACCAGTGTTACTGAAACCCAACTTGACAAGCTCTTCCTTCAGTTGCTCCGGACCCTCATTGCTGAAGGGGGTTCCGTCAACCGGTTTGCCTCTTGCCGAGGCAATCTTTCCTGCAATTGATTCAAGGAACTGGCCGATGGTCATTCGTGACGGCATGGCGTGGGGGTTGATTATGATGTCTGGAACGATTCCTTTTGTAGAGAAAGGCATGTTCTCCTGCGGAACAATCATTCCTATGACTCCTTTTTGTCCGTGGCGCGAAGCAAATTTGTCTCCCAGTTCCGGTATACGTTGGTCGCGGACTCTGACCTTTACAAGCTTGCTTCCTTCTCCGGTCTCTGTGATGAAAATATCGTCCACAACCCCGGTTTCGGCTGGTCGCACGTCAACGGATGTGTCTCGCATAGTTGGACCTTTAACTTCAAACTCTTTGTATTCTTCAAGAAATCTTGGCGGACTTGTTCTTCCGATAAGTACGTCGCCTCCAGCTACCTCAGATTCTAGGCTAACGATACCGTCAGGTTCGAGAAGGCGGTAGTATTGTTCGCCTCGGTATCCTCTGATTCCCGGTTCGGGTACCAGAAATCTGTCTCTGAGACCCCCCAGATATTGGCGGCACTCCGCCTCGTAAATTCTGAAGAATGTGGAGCGTACCAAACCACGCTCGATAGAGGCTTTGTTGAATATGATAGCGTCTTCCATGTTGTAGCCTTCAAAGGATAGAATGGCGACAACACAGTTTTGACCTGAAGGTCTCTCGTTGTATCCTATGATTTCCATGGGTTTAGTTTTCACTAGGGGTATTTGGGGGTAGTGGAGAATGTGGCAGCGGGAGTCAACTCGATTGGGGAAATTGGTTAGGTTTATTCCGAGGGCTTGTTTGGACATGGCTGCCTCGTAGGAGTTGCGGGGTGATTGGTTATGTTCAGGGTATGGTATGATTGAGGCGCAGATTCCGAGAATTGTGTAAGTGGCAATCTCCACGTGGGTGTGTTCGGGAGTAATTGCGTTAAAATCTAGGGCAACAAATATGTTCTCTTCTTCTTCAGCGTCAATGTACTCAAGTATTCCATGTTTGATGAGGTCGTCCCAACTCCACTCTTCGGAGCGAATCTTCTCAACATGCTCAGGCTGTAATTTAGGCACTCCATTTTCAACGATTATAAGCGGACGGCGTACACGTCCCTGATCGCAACTGATGTAGACCTCTTCACTGGTTTCTCCATGAGCCTTTGAGAAGTAGGCAACGTTAACTTCGGTGGATATCTCTCCCTTCCTACGTTTTCTTCTTATTTCGTCAACTAACTTCTGCGGTGACGCGCAATAACCTAGAATAGAACCGTTAACGAAGACCTTGGCGCTTGAAGCTCGCATGTCTACGTCTGTTTCTTCTATCGGAACCACATCCATCTGATAGATGATCTGTTTAATTCCAGTGGGATCCACGTAGAGAGAAGTAGAAGCGGCTAAGGCAAGGTTCTTCACCAAACCACAGTTCGACCCTTCCGGTGTTTCGTTTGGACAGAGTCTTCCCCAGTGAGTTGGATGCAAGTCTCGTGCCTCAAAGTTGGGTTGGCTACGACTGAGGGGAGACTGTAATCTTCTGAGGTGACTTAAGGTAGAGACTGTGTTTGTTCGATCAAGAAGCTGGGTGATGCCGACGCGTCCTCGACCCCAGTTACCTGTTGCAAGGGCGTGCCGATGCCGATCAGTAACTATTCCGGGACGAACGGCAGCTGAGATTGTGATAAGCTGCCTTTTGACGCCCATCCGTTCAAGCTGATACTTTATGTCTCGACATAGGTTCCTGAAGGCTATCCTGAAGAGATCGGCGAGGAGGGGACCCGCAAGTTTTAGACGCTTGTTTTTGAAGTGGTCTTTGTCGTCTTCTTTTCTGATTCCAAGCTTTAGTTCGATAACTCGGCTAGCCATTTCGCCGAGGAAAAGCGCTTTTTCTGTACGGTTTTCTTTGGTTCGACCGATGTGGGGTATAAAGTTTCGGTCGATTATGTTTTGGGCTTTTTGGTTGCGGTATTCTTCTACTTGTCCGTGGGCGACGCGGTTTCCGATGTACATTATGGCGTCTTGAACAGTGTCGAATCCCGCGGCTTTTTCAAAGGATGCCTCAAGCTCATTCTGCACCACTTTATTGGGAGAAACGGTTTCGGCGATTTCCTTGTCTGATTCTATTCCGAGGGCTCGCATCAAAATCACAAATGGTGCTTCTGTTGGCACTCCAGGTATTGAAACGAAGATTCCGCCGTCAGATTTCATTCGCAACTGAATTCTTGCTCTGAAGCCCACAGTTGTTGAGAAGATTTTGGCCTGATAGACTGGTTTTGTTCCTCGGGTGTCGATGTCCACAAGAACGCGGTTGGGGGCTAGGTCTTCCATGGCGACGACGACGCGTTCAGAGCCGTTGATTAAGAAGTAGCCGCCTGGGTCATGTGGATCTTCTCCATATTCAATTAGTTCTTCATCGGTTAGTTGGGAGAGGATGCAGAGTTTAGATTTCAGCATAACTGGAAGATTGCCGACGAGAACGAGTTCAGGTTCCTGTTCTCTTCCATCTACGACTGGAGTCATCTCCAGTGCTATGGGCGCCGCATATGTTAGGTTTCGGAAGCGAGCTTCCATGGGAAATATTTCATGTTTTGTTCCGTCGACTTCGGTTTTGTAGGGTCTGCTGATTTTTGATTGTGGGTCTATTACCCAGAGTTGACCGAGTTTTATCTTGTAGGGCATCTCCGGGATTTCGATTTTGATTTCGCCAGTTTCATCGATAACTTCTTGTAGTCCGCTGTCGATGAACTTGTTGTATGAGTCTAGGTGCTGTCTAACTAGACCTTTCTCTTTGAAGAAAGATTTTTGGAGGAGTAGAAGGTCGTCTTGTGAGATTTCCAAATTTTTCTAATTCCTCCCTAATTTGCTGTAGTAATGGGGGAAGTTCGAACGTTTTGTCTCGGTTTTTTTCAAATTGGGAGTTTCCTCCGCTGGGTCGGTATCATCCAACCCTAAAAGCCGGGTCTCCTTAATAAGCCTCAATTTTTCTTTCTGAAGCTATCAACGTAAACCGCCGTGCCCACTAATAAATTTTGCCGTTACAGGTTCTGTAAAGTCTTCGTTTGCTTAGCCTTTTCGGATGGGCTGTAAAAAATCGGTTGATAGAATCTTAACAGTATAACAGTTATAAAAAGAGGGAAGTTGTTAGGTTTTTCTTTTTTTGGCACAATTTCAGTTAACTGGTGCGCGGTAACTTAGCTATTTTTGTTCTCTGATTTTCTGTTGCTCCAGAGCGTTAGAATAGATTTTGGAGGAGACGCCGGCGATCAGCCCACCTATTGCATCGTTTGCTATGGGACCCAACTTCCTCAGAATACCCGGTTTAGCCTGATCATACCTTATGAACTCGAAGACCCCTCTGGCTCCCGCAATGTAATTGGCTATGGTCATCCCCAGCAGTTCGTCAACTATCAGTCCCGGACGCCCCATAAACTGCTCCACTGGAAGAAGGGAAACCAAACCAGCCCGCGCATCCTCTTCTGCACGGAAACAAGCCACCTCCAAGACTGAAACATTCACGTCTGATAATGCCTCGTAGAACCCAGCCTTAAACAATTTAACAGCTTCTTTCCTTGTTTCCACACCTGGATGAGGCACAAACAACTCCGAAGCTGTATCTATCAGATCCTTCAACGTTACTCCATGATCTTCCAGATACTTGAGCAGAGGCAAATTGCTGAACTCAGATTCCATACAGACCCAACCCAGATTCGTTTTTGACGAAAGTATTTTCAGTAAGAGATTTAAATGATTGGTTGGATATTCCATCCGCTACCTAGAACTTACACTTGAACATGAACAAAATCATTGTTGGAGAATGAGAAAAATGTATGATATAATCCAAGCGCATAACAAAACAAGAGGCACGGCACTATTGGATCAGCTGAAAGGAAAAAAGCCTCTGTTCCTCTGCGTCATCGGCGTCACTGAAACAGCAAAGATTCAGGGCATATCAGCAGCCGGAGAGAACCCGGAGATAACCGATTACACGCCCCCTGCAGACGTTGAGCTTCTGCAACTCGGAAAATGCAAATGTATACCGGGTGTACCTGTGACACCGACTGGAATACCCACCCCCGCCCTCATAACAATGTCAGCGCTGAAGCTGGCGGACATACCAACCCTCGTTGTTAGCGCTGGATTAAAGGTTAAACCGCATGTTCCCTTCATGGATTTGGGCGGTAGCCCCGGAAGAGACATAAGAACCGGCAGAGCCCTCGACAACGCAGAAGAAGTATTGAACCGAGCAAAACTTGCTGGAGAAAACCTCGCGAAGACAGCGGATTATCTGGTAATCGGCGAAAGCATCCCTGGCGGCACCACAACAGCGCTAAGCGTCCTATTAGCCATGGGAGTAGATGCGAAGGGAAAGGTCAGCAGCAGCATGCCAGTTAACCCTCATGAACTCAAAATAAAGACGGCGGAAGCGGGGCTTAAAGCCGCAGGAGTCGAGGCGGGCGAATTTGCGCATGACCCAATACAGGCGGTTTCAACTGTTGGAGACCCTATGCAGCCTGCCCTAGCAGGACTGGTTCTCGGCGCCGCAGACAGAGTTCCCGTTATCATGGCTGGCGGAACCCAGATGGCTGCTGTATTAGCTGTTGTCAACGCGTCAAACCCAGACGTTCTGGATAATGTGGCAGTTGGAACTACGCGGTGGATTGTAGCTGACAAAACCGCTGATCTGGAAGGGTTAGTTGCCGAAATTGCGGATGTTCCGGTGCTCGCTGCAGACTTGGATTTCAGGCAGTCAAGGTTTGACGGTTTAAGGGCTTATGATGCGGGAGTAGTGAAAGAGGGAGTCGGATGCGGAGGAGCATCAATGGCTGCCATGCTAAAAACGAACGGCAAAATAACCAAAGACACTCTGCTTAAAGAAATCGAAAACAACTACAAGCAGCTAGTAGGCTCAACTTAAATGATTAATGCCTGAAGCGTTTCTGTTCTGGACGTGCTTTTCCCAGTTTCGTACCAAGGATTCTTTTCGCAGAAGAACACAGTATGAAGCTAACAGGAATGTTGCACAGAGGCTATCCAGAATCAATTTAGGTTATTTTTGACAGTTAGTCAAGATTTCTTGACAAAAACCCTTTTCAAGCAACAGCAAACATAAAGCATTCAAGTGAGTGTCTTGAAGAAAAAATGGGTAATTTTTGCAGTGCTTGTTTCTTCAATGCTATTACTTTCTGTTTTTAGTTACCTGTACTTGATTCCAGGTTCTGCTCCAGAATCCTTCTACGTGGGAGTTACTTATTGTGGAGAATCGCCTGAAGAAGCTAAACAGCTTATTGACAAAGTAAAAAATTACTCTAACCTTTTTGTTCTACAATCTGGTCCGTTACAGCAGTTTCCAGAGAAAATAAACGAGATATGTGATTATGCTGTTTCCTCTGGAATGCACTTAATTGTTTACTTTGGAGTTGACCAATGGTGGTTGTTAAGAAATTGGTTGGAAACATGTGAAGGAAGATGGGATAACCGGCTATTAGGTGTATATTATGGTGACGAATTAGCGGGAAAACTGATAGACTATGAAGCGAGATTGTGGGATAAAGCCACAAACAGTTCATTTCTGAAATATCATAATGGTCAAATTCAGGGAAAAATAGATGAAAATACAACTATTACATTCAGGCCAGATGGACGAATAGGGCTATCCATAACCGAAACGTCGGGTTCCCCATTCAACGATGAGGGTCTTCCTGACCTTTCATTTTTCAATCAAACAATTACAACAATTAATTATTATCCTAATGGCACAATAATAACCAAAATTCTGGAAAATCTGGATCTTTTTCCCACATTTGTGGAAAACTATGATGTCCCTTATACTTATAACGAACTTTTAGATATGCACCCATTCCAAAGTTATGATGAAGTTGCCGATGGATTTATTGAATATCGCCATCAATTTTTGTTGAAAGGCCCAAAAAACGAAACGATTGTTACTGCGTTCATTGCTGATTATGCTCTTTACTGGTTTGATTATGAGGCAGGTTATGATGTTGTATTTGCTAGCTTTGGTTGGAACCATACAATCGAGCAAGATATTGCGTTGGTTAGAGGTGCAGCTAATTTACAAGACAAGAGTTGGGGTGCGATTGTCACTTGGAAGTATAATCATCCACCTTACTTGGATAGTGGTGAAGCGATTTACGACCAAATGCGCACAGCATACGAGACAGGAGCAGAATACGTTGTGATTTTCAATTATGCTGAAGACATGGAAGGACCATATGGAACTTTGCAGGATGAACATTTTGTTGCTTTAGAGCGTTTCTGGAATGGAGTCGTGCAGTCTTCTGCGGTAAAACATGGTTCAATTGAGGCTGAAGCAGTTCTAGTTTTGCCTGAAAACTATGGATGGGGCATGCGAGATCCTGAAGATAAAATCTGGGGCTTATGGGGACCTGACGAAAAATCGCAGCAAATATGGGAGCTATCCCAGAATCTTCTTGACCAGTATGGTTTAGGCTTAGACATAGTGTATGATGATCCTGAATTTCCAGTCAAAGGGAAATATGATCAAACATTCTATTGGAATCAAACTGATTAAACTCAACCACAGAAATGTTGTTCACCAAATGTAAGCTATGATCAATGATTGGTTAATTTAGGATTGTTTTTCTTCTGTCAAGATTTCTTGACCATGAATGATACGGTTTAGTTAAGGTTTCTTGATAAAAACCCTTTTCAATTCTGTCACCAAAAGTATTTTTGGTGCCTGCAGTGGAGAAAAGAAGGACAGTTCTCGCTCTGTTACTGTTTTTTTCCATTTCTCTATCCACCGTCACATCAGGCATTGTATTGGCGTCATTAGAAAATTGGAGTGAGGTAACAAGATTTACTGGAGGAACACACGAACACGCGCACAAAACAGAATCCTTCACTTGCGACCATGTTGAATGGCGAATCAGATGGGGGTATGAACCAAGAACCGATATTCCTGGAGACCAGACGGGCATAGAATTTCGTGTTTATACCCAAGAAAACCCTGATCATTGGTTTAAATTCGGGAGTCATTGGGGGGAATCTGGAGAAACAAATGGAACTAATTACATTCACGACAAAAACGGCACATTTCATCTAGAAATTATAAGTAGCGCACAAAATTACACATTAATAGTTGAACAAGATTTGGATTCTATTCCAGAGTTTCCATCATGGACAATTCTGCCAATATTCACTATAGCAACGTTGCTAATCATAATCTGCAAACAGAAACTACCCAAAAACAGGCAGCCCAGACAATCATATTAGGAGACTAATATTACTTCATTGTTGAAAACAAGCTTTTTACTGAAAAACCAAGCAACTACAAATTTTAATTGCTTCCCATCGCCTCTCTATAACACAATAGTTGCTTGTTTATGGGTGGAATGGGCACTTTTCCTGTAGGCACTCGTTGTTTAGGGGATAGAATTCACATTTCAGTTCTTTGTTTATGTTAAAGGATACTCCAAAATGTTCCTTCACGAAATCCGCTGCTTCCAGTAACGCCAAGAACGTGGTCCGTTTGCAGCATCTTGGACCCCCATGCTCGGCTATAGTAAGAAGACTCTTCGCAGTAACCAAATTAGCTAGTTTCCAGTCGGTTACAGACAGGGGCGTTGCATTTGTTATCAGGCTTACGAAGATGCCGGTTCCAACTGCTGCTCCACAGTTACCATAGAAGCCGCAGAATCCGCCCAGAATCTGTTCTGCTCTTTTCTTCGCCATTCTGATTTTGGTTGCCTTCTCGCCGTAATCCTTTTTGATGTTATAATATGCAGCTAGCAGGACAGCGGGTACAAGAAAATGATGCTCTGGACCATGCATCTTTAGTTTAGGGTTCCTCATCAACGTCAACGCAAGCTCCAAGGGATCCTCTGATTCGCTGGCGATACAGTAACTTTCTATTAAATCCATGGCAGGTAAACTGTGGCACTTGTCACAGACGAAATGCCCATTTTTGCATTTTGCGTTTGAGTCATAAACTTGGTGACAGTAGAAGCACTCTAGCTGGGCTTGTTCCTTTTCGTAGACTAGTTCTTCTCCACAGATAAGGCATCCAGTTTTATGATCTGCGGTCATCCCTGTTCATCTTCTTGAAGGTTCATCAGAAAGGGCAGTAGATAAAGGCATTCAACTTTTTTTGTAGGCTTCGACTTGTATGCTAACTATTTTTCCCCTCAACTCTGGAGAAACGTCTATGGTGTAAGGTTTTTGAGAAACAATCTTAACGTTTGTGAATCCTGCACCTGTTATTTTGTCCAAGTAGTCACTTTTTTCTAGTGCACCAGCGATGCATCCAGCCCAAGCATCAAAACTGTTCCTAACATACTCAGGCAATTCTCCTTCCGTAACAAGGTCAGACACCATAAGTCTTCCACTTGGTTTTAGAACGCGGTGTGCTTCTTGGAAAACTTTCAGTTTGTCTAGAGCCAGATTGATTACGCAGTTGCTGATTATAACGTCCACAGTTTCGTCTTCAACTGGCAGGTTTTCTATTTCCCCTAAACGGAACTCAACGTTTTTGTATCCATGTTTCAAAGCTGAAGCCTTAGCGCTCTCCACCATTTCCTCTGTCATGTCCACGCCAATCACTTTTCCGTGTGACCCAACTTTTTTGGCTGACAAAAAGACGTCGATGCCGCCTCCGGAACCTAGGTCTAGGACAGTTTCGCCTTCCTTCAAACTTGCGAGGGCAACAGGATTTCCGCAGCCTAAACCCAGAACAGAATCGTCTGGAACGCTTTCTATCTCATCGGGAGAGTAACCAATTTTCCATGCAACATATTTGGGGGGAGACGAACAACAAGACGACGAGCAGCATCCAGATGAACAAGAAGAACATTCTGCTTTAGCTATCTTACCATATCGCTTTTTTACATGTTCCTTAATTTTCTCTTTATCCATATTCAGCACCGTTAAACTAGTTTTTTCACATGTCTATGCCACAAAAAAGAAGATTGTTTTTGCTTCTTTTCTGCCTTTTAATCCAAGTTGGGCAAGTTGGTTCTTGGCAGCATTCGTTTTCGAGGATTCCGTAGGGGCATTTGGGTTCTTTACTCATTTAGTTCACACGATGTAGGTCTGGT
>Ga0315538_1000589_pt1 | contig 22703 bp, 19 predicted proteins | sample SalMarSW160230MG_2_FD_203834 | JGI IMG/M metagenome (GOLD analysis project Ga0315538, IMG submission 203834) | Salt marsh sediment microbial communities from the Plum Island Ecosystem LTER, Massachusetts, United States - Salt Marsh Sediment SW1601-230 ...
TGATCCCCCCAAGTCGTTTCCCTCGGCCAGGGGACATAACCCGGCTGCTACTGCTGCGGCCGCTCCCCCGCTGGACCCGCCGCTGTTACAGGAGGTATCCCAGGGATTGCGCGTTATTCCAAAGACCTGGTTAAAGGTAGATGCGCCGGCAGCAAACTCCGGGCAGTTTGTCTTTCCGAGTATAATAGCGCCCGCTTTTTTTAGACGCTCAACAATGAGGGCGTCACTATCGGGAATGAAATTTTCATAGAGCCGGGAGCCAAAGGTAGTGCGGATTCCTCGCGTTACTGTAACGTCTTTAATGGATACGGGTATGCCGTGGAGTGGTCCAATGTTATCACCTCTCATGAGTGCTTCCTCAGCCGCTCGTGCGGATTCAAGGGCAAATTCAGGAACCACGGTGCAGTAGGCGTTAATTATGGGATTTATTTTCTCAATGCGATTAAGGAATGTAGTTACCACCTCAACAGGCGACACGAGCATATTCCGGATTAATTCTCTCAGTTCTGTGGCAGGGGTAAAGCAGAGGTCCTTAGGGTTTGGCTTGATTTTGGTCATTCCTCTTTTCTTGTTCATGGGAAAATCTCTCATTGGCCTATCAATCGGAAGTTAAATTGCACCTTATTGCTTATACTTCTTATAACTCAGGCATCAGATAAGGATTCGTAAAAAGGAAACAATGAATATCCGGATCATAAGGTAATCTCTCTTTCTGTCCCTATTAGGGATAAAACCTTCTTTATCCATAGATTCGAATAATACAGTAACAATTTTGGAATAACCTTTCCTTTGATAAGAATGGTTTTTTGAGGTACTCTAAACTCCTTTTGCATACAGAGATAGATAGCAGATAAAAAACCACCATAGTCTTCGAATTCCTCAATATTTTGGGCCTGACTGGGCGTAGGAGGGATACCTTTTTTGATATTCTCTATGGTATCAATGCCGACTTTAATAAAATAAGGGAGCTCCTCGCTGCCAGGATATGTAATTGAGAGCTCTGTGTCTTTAGAAATCTTTAAAGATTCTTTTCTATCTAAATCCAGTTTTTTTGCCCAGTTTTTAGTTCTTTTTAAATATTCGAATGTATATGGTTCCAATAGAGCCGGGGGAGATAAGGAATCCGCGGCCCCTTCTTCTCCATATAAAGACCTCCCCTTATTATATGCAGAATAGAGCCTTAAATTCGAGAATGTCTGGCCCAGGGAGATAATGTTTTTTAAGATTATCGCCTTTTCGCTCCATGAAGAATGAGGATATCTCTGAGGTATCTCTGATAAAAACCCATAGGCCTTGTTAAAATTTAATCTGCATATCTCCTTTTGGGCCGTTTCAAATAGGGTTCGCGGTGAACCTGTCTCTAAAACCACATCATGATTTACATTCATAAAAAAAATACCCATCGTTATTATAATGGGTATTTTTTTAAGTTGTACCATCTGTGCCACCGAGATTTTCTATTAAGGTCCCCCTATCAATAAATTTGGCAGGAACATGCTTACTGCGGGAACATAGGTCAAAAAGATCAAAACAACAAGTGCGATAAGAATAAAGTATATATTGACTCTCATAACCTCGGTTATCGATACCTTGGCCACAGAGCACGTGGTCAAAAGTACCGAGGCAACAGGAGGTGTCTGTTGCCCTATCCCGAGGTTAAACGTGACAATCAGCCCAAAGTGAATAGGGTCAATTCCAACCATATGTACCAGAGGCATGACAATAGGTACAATCATAATAATGGCTGCGGCACTATGTAAAAACATCCCTGCAAAAAGAAAAAAGAGATTCATCATCATAAGAATGACATACTTATTCTGCGTCATGGCCGTAATACCGGCTGCAATTCTCTGGGGGATCATCTCATTGGTCAGGACCCAACTCAAGAGAGCGGAGCCTGCCACAATCAACATAACAATCGCTGTTTGCTCCCCGGCATCTAAAAATATCTTGGGAAGGTTTTTTATCTCCAGTTCTCTGTATATGAATATGCCGATAAAGAGTGCAACTGCTGCGGTCACGCCTGCTGCCTCTGTAGCGGTAAAAATGCCGCTAAAGATTCCACCAATGATGACAATGGGGATAAGGAAGGTCCAGAAGGCCTCCTTAAAGGTGGTCCATACATTTTTGAGTTTAAAAACTTCCTCTACGGGCCAATTCTTTTTTACGGCGAAATAATACGAAAGAAGCATCATTGACCCCCCAGCCATTATACCTGGGATAATTCCTGCCATGAATAACTTTATAATGGAGGTCTCAGCCATAACGGCATAGATAATCATAGGAATACTGGGAGGGATTATGATTGCAGATGTTGCCGAGGCAGACGTTACTGCTGCTGAAAAATCCATAGGATACCCTTTTTTTTTCATGGCCGGGATAAGGATGCTCCCCAAGGCTGCGGCATCGGCCACTGCTGAGCCTGATATCTCGGCAAAGAACATGGAGGTAACGATATTGACCATGGCAAGCCCACCGCGAATGAACCCCACAAGGGCACTTGCAAAATCGATCAATCTCTGAGAGATGCCAGCAGAGTTCATCAAACTCCCGGTAAGCACAAAGAGGGGGATGGCCAAAAGAGGAAAATTGTCAGCGCCATTAAACAATCTCAATGGCACTGTTAACAGGTCTATCCCTAATATCAACATGGTAAAAGAGGCAGTTAAAGCCAGGGCAAACCCGATGGGGACGTTTAAAAGAACCAAACTGACAACAAGGATAAGAATGATCCATCCCATTTAAGAACCCTTTTCCTCTCTTTTGGTCCACACATCTACTATCTGAATAAGACATAATATCAACATCAATGAGGCGGTTACTGGCATGACAAGATTTATGTAGCCAATAGGAATAGGTAATGTAATTGCTGTTTCTCCGACTAATTCTGTTGTTAATCTCCATCCGTATTTTATGAGTACAAGATTTAAGAAAATAATTAGAAGGTATACTATGGAGGTAATAATTTTTTGAAGGGGAAACGGCAGAAGCTCTACCAGAGACTCAAATCCGATATGTCGCCTTCTTTCTAAGGCTACAACAGCACCCCAGAAAGTGACCCAAACCAGGATATACCCTGCAAATTCATCATACCAGCTTATTGAATGTCCGGCCTTTCTAAAGATTACAGCTCCCACTACTAAGATAAGCATAGCAGCCATCAAGGCGATTACTGTATACCCCACTAATCTCAGTACAAGGTCATACAACTTTTTCATCTGTCGAAGTTTCCTATGAGCCTCTAAATCATTATGCATGAGGGCCCCCTCTTTCAAAAAAAGAAGAGGCCCTGTATGAAATGTCAGTTACTTCTTGGCCGCCTTCATTATATGATCTAGGATCCACTTTCCATCTGCACCAAACTCCTTCGGATAATTATCATATAAAATTTTAGAGGCCGCCATAAATGCATCGCGGTCTATCTTATTGATCTTCATAGTTTTCCCGGCTTCTTTCATGAGTTTCGTATCCATCCCTTTCCCTGTCCCTCTGGCATAATTTCCTGTATCGGCAGCAGCTATCTGCAAGGTATATTGAATTTCCGGGGGAAGACCCTCAAAGAATTTTTTACCGATCAAGCCATATCCCGGGGTATAGACATGGTTGGAAATAGACAAATATTTCTGAACTTCATTAAACTTTGCGGACATAATCTGGGCCATAGGATTCTCCTGCCCATCGATGACCCCCTGCTGCAAGGCAGAGAATACCTCCTTAAAGCTCATTGAGGTAGGATTTGCACCCAACGTCTTAAAGAGTTTAACCCTGGCAGGGCTCTTGGGAGTTCTTAATTTAATCCCCTTTAAATCTTCTGGTGTACTTATGGGACGAAGATTATTTGTTATCTTCCTGAACCCATTCTCCCAGTAGCCGAGGATAATGTACCCCTTTTCCTTCAGAACCTCATTGAGTTTCCATCCTACGGGTCCTAACAGCGCCCTTTCCACATGCCTTCTATCTTTGAACAAAAACGGCAGTTCCTGAAATCCAAAAATAGGCGCTACAGCTGGAACGACGGTTGAAGGAAGGCACATCTCTAAATTTCCTAAGCGAACCGCCTGCATCATCTCCTTATCTTTGCCCAACTGGCTTGCCCCAAAAACTCTTACATCTACTTCGTGCTGGCTTCTTGCCTCTACGATTTTTTCAAAATAGTTTGCTGTTTTCTCAAAAAGGGAACCCGTAAATCCTACATGCCCCAATCGTATCACGATCGGTTTTTTTGCGGCTACTGATGAGCTAACAAGGGGGCCGACTATCATTAAAATGCCTAAAAATATGGCGATAAATAAAAACCGTTTCTTTGTCATGGGATTTCTCCTTTTTTAGTTTTTGTTTACATACAAAAGTTAACAAAACCCTCTAGCCAAGAACCTTATTCTCACCTCCTTTCTTTTAGAATCCAGCTTTGGGGTGCTTCATAATCAGATTGAAAAAAAATCGATGAAGAGAAGCCCCTTTCTTTTGAGAATTTTATGAAATTATTGCAGCCATGGTAATGCTGTGTCTAAGTGTGATCTCTTCACGTCTTAAGGTACGCCCTCATGCTCATAGTTTCAATTGGTTAGTCAAACTCAGGCCCGCATTATTCAAAAATTGCTTTCAGGCATCTTTTCGGCTCATTTCCAGATAATCGATTGCTGTTGTAATGCCTCCACGAGAAGATGGAATGCCAGTCAGGGAGAGTCCCATTTCCACCCCGGAAAGCGTTCCTACGAGCATTAAATCATTTAAATTCCCGAGATGTCCAATGCGGAAAATCTTATCTGCGACTTTTCCCAGGCCGGATCCCAAGGACATATTGAAATTTTCCAGTATCACTTTCCGTAACGAATCCGCACTGTATCCTTCTGGCATCATGACAGCCGTGAGGGAGCTGCTATATTCATTTGGGTCTGCGCAGAGAATTTCCAGGCCCCAGGTTTGCACGGCACGACGCGTAGCTTCCGCATGCCTATCATGGCGGGCAAAGACGTTTTGCAGGCCTTCATTTTCTAAAATCTGAATAGCCTCATGCAGCCCATAAAGCAGATTGGTTGCAGGCGTGGAAGGAAAGAGGCCTGCCTTATTGGTCTTGAGAATACTACTCCAGTCCCAATATGACTTTGGCAGTTTGGCTGATTGCGAGGCATCAATGGCCTTTTCACTGACGGCGTTAAAACCCAGACCAGGCGGAAGCATCAGGCCCTTCTGCGAACAGCCCACGGTTACGTCAACGCCCCACTCTTCATGACGATAGTCAATGGATGCAAGGGAAGAAATCGTGTCGACCATCAGTAAGGCAGGATGATTCGCTCGATTGATGGCCTTGCGAATCTCAGGCACCCGGCTCGTAATACCGGTGGAGGTTTCATTGTGTACGACCGCAACAGCCTTGATGTTGTGATGGTGGTCTTCAGTAAGCTTTGCCTCGACTGCAGCTGGACCTACTCCATGTCGCCAGTCGCCAGGAACGAAATCCACCTCAAGACCGAAGCGAACTGCTATGTTCCGCCATAATGTGGCAAAATGCCCTGTTTCAAACATCAGTATTTTATCACCAGGCGAAAGTGTATTGACCAATGATGCTTCCCATGCCCCAGTTCCAGAAGATGGATAGATAATTACAGGGCCTGATGTCTGAAAGACGCGTTTGATGCCTTCCAAGACTTCCAGCGAAAGACGCGCAAATTCCGGTCCGCGATGATCGATTGTTGGCCGGCTGATGGCGCGCAGGATCCGGTCCGGAACATTTGTAGGCCCAGGGATTTGAAGAAAATGTCGCCCGCTTTGAAAAGACATGGTAAATCCTCCAGTTATAAATGGGGGAGACTGGATAGGTGGCCCTAAGCCCTCACCTTATTTTGTCAAATAGCCCCCCAAAATTCCAGCCTCTTAAGTAGCAATCTAAAGAGAGCAATAGGACTTTGTCAAGGGAAACATTCAAGGAAACCAGTCACCTCAGAATTTAAGATATATAACAAGTTTTCCAGGCAAGCAAAGGTCCGGCATGCTTAAAAACGCCCCTTCAGGGTAACCTAGACAAAATGATTGAAGCACCTATTGCACTATTATAGATGAATATGGTCTTAATATTCCTTTATGCACCCCCCTCACAGCTCTTTTCATCGAGCCTTGGTTAACTCCACGGATGATCATCAAGGTGAAGCTCGTTTTCACCCTTGAGGCTCTTTATAACCATGGTGGATTTGGTGCGGGCATCCATCTTTCCGGTGATTACATGGAGTTTTGAGCCGAAAGTTTCCTTACAAAAATCCGTTAAGGCTTCCATGGTTTTCGGGCTTCCGGTTACCGGGAGGAATGGCCAGAAAAAGGTAGAGACCCCCATGGCAACAGTCCACATGGCCTTGGTAACATCCATGCTTCTATTGGCCTCTGGAAAAACAGCAACAATGGGATACTCTTTGGGCTCTTTCTTCTCTACACTTGTTAGGCTTAAAAGAAACTCTGTTACACCCCCATTTTGGGCATAGCCAAAATCAAGGATTGATGGAATATCTTCGCCCAGGGAGGCGAGAAGCGCTGATAGGCCTTTGCCACATTCCATTTCGAGCTGTGGGTTTAAGAACCCATATTTTGCCAAACTTACACTGGCCTCCCCCTCGGAAATGCACAGCACATCGTTTTTCAAAAACTCCTGTGCCATTGAGACAATCTCATGATCCTGGGTAAACTTGACATTATTGCTTCCTGCAAGTAGCGCAATTCCCTTGATCTTGTTTCCGTTGATGGCATCCACAATTTTTTTCATATCCACGGTATCTGCAGAAAAGCCCATAAGAGCAGATTCTTTTACCTCTGGTATGTCTTTTGAGATGCCGGAGCGAGTATCAAAGGCCTTTTTCGCCTGAACAATGATCTGCTCAGCAAACCTGCCGAAATCTTGTGCTCTTTCCAAAACCTCGGCTGGCACAATAGTTACGTTCCATTCGCGCGCTACATCTTGCAGCGACGGGTTGACATATTGATCCCCGGTCACAATAAGGTCAACAGCCCCTGTCATTAAGGGGATCTCCTGGGAGCCATAGCTGGTGACCGGAGCAAATATATAGGGAGGAAGCAGTGGATCGGTACACACCCCCATGATACTAACACTTTTCTTTTCCGCCAGCTCTGCGATTTTTTGCTTCAGTACAGGCGAAAAGTGCCCATAAAGAAGAATAGTGGGGATTTCTTTCTGAAGTATGCCCAGGTTTACTTCTATCTCTGTGGGGACTGCATTTCCAAAGACTGAGCTCTTTAATTTTTCCTGAAGCATATGTGCCACACATCCCAGGAGCGAACACTTAAAGGTCCACAAAAGAGTATCGTTTACACTCGTAATACCGCCCTCTAATTTCTGTGATGCCTTAAACAAATCTCTGGCTATTCCTTCAGGATAGATTCCCGTTGCCTTCCAACGATTGGTGAGTGGCTCAGGAAATGCCTCCATTACCTCAGGGCGCACAGTTCCAAAGAGGCCTTGGATGTGCTTTATTATTTCATCCGTTTGTGCCTTATTCGCGGGTGAAACCTCTCCAGCCTCAATGTCTTTTGCAAAATCGATTACCTGATCTAGATATGCCATGGTTCCTTTAACTACCAGTCTCAGCAAAGAATGGACTCCAAGGATATCCTTGCTCTTTCCACACACCCCTACCTTGCTTTGATCCTCTCGAAATGGATGGCTAATACATGGCCCTTGCAGGCAATCCCTGCAGCTCAATCCGGATTCGCAAAAGCCACATTCAGGTAGCTGCCCCTCATAACGATCCCAAACTAATGAAATCCCCCTCTCTTCCGCTTTCAGCAAAAAAGGTTCCACAGCCCTATCATTAGTCTTTTTTTGGATGAATTCCATCTCTTTTTCTCCTTTCTGACATATAGTTCCTGACCGTAATGGTTATCTTCTCAATGTGCTATACTAAAAAAGATTCAATTCCTCATCTGTACATACTGCTATAGATTTATCTCAGGGACCTCTTTTCGCTCCACTAGTTTCAAGGCATTAGTGGGACAGACCTCCACGCAGATAGGAAACTCCATGTTTCGACACCGATCACACTTTACCGCTACTTTTAAGGAGGATGAGGGGTTTATGATTCCAAATGGACATACCATTACGCACATCCAACATGCAATGCAGGTTGGCTCATTCACAAAAACTAATCCACTTTCCGGGTCTCTGCGCATGGTACCATTGGGACAGGCGGTTATACATGGTGCGTCCAGACAGTGTCTGCATTGCAAGGCAAAACGCTTTCCCTCAACATATACCCGGGGTACCGGTTGCGGATCTTCATTAATTGCCAGAGGAAGCTCCTTGGATACTGATGCTATTTCATTTGCGCACCACAGCTCACATTGGTGGCATCCGGTACATTTTTCTTGGTCTACCATTATTACTTCCATTGTTTCCTCCTCATTGTGCGCGTATCCTTTTTTTAATCACCATTATTGGAACTTAAAGACCAGCATGCATCAGTTCCTTGTACTCAGGTTCTTTAAACTTATCGGCATTTCTTCTTATTAAGGGCAGTACGTCCATGAAATTGAGGCTGTTGCTCATTAAGATGGGGATATAATTGGAAACGTCTACCCTCTTCTTCAGAAGAATACCTATAACACCGGCCTTTTGGGTCTGGCCCACTAAAATGGCGCCTGCGATCCGTCCACTCTTAAGTATAAGTTTCCTATAGATGTCCTTGGTGCTTTTCTTGATTTCCTGGAATTCTTCCCCAGCCTCTGCCCCGGGCTTTTCGGCCTCAGCTCGAATCATGCCCATGGATATAGCGGGATGACCGATAAAGTTCCCAATGGAATTCATCCTTACTGATCCGGCATATCTGCTCTCCTTGCCAGCCATGTTCAGGCCTGCAATATGACCCTGCTCCACAGCACAGGGCCAAATGGCATTGATGTTAATCATGTCATGTGCAATATCATAGGTTTCTGCAACATCTCCCGCGGCATAAATACCTGCTATATTAGTCATCATTTGGTCGTTGACCCTTATACCTTTAAGGGAGCCAACCTCTATGCCAGCATTTTCAGCAAGCTCTGTAGCAGGTCGTATGCCAATGGCCACAACAACCATGTCACAATCTATTTCTCTTGTGGCGGTAATAACGCTGGTTACATGGCTATTTCCCTTAAATGCAGTTGCCTTCTCTCCGGTTATTACCTCTATACCCCTGTCTTCAATGCTCTTTCTGATGATTGAAGATGCCTCCTCATCAAACACGGTGGGCAATACCTGTCCTAATTGTTCCAGCAGGGATACCTTCAAACCTCTTCTCTTAAGGCTTATGCTTGCCTCCACTCCCACACTGCCGGCCCCGATGACCACTGCCTTTTTTGCCTTAAAATTATAAATTCTTTCAGCGTCGGCCATGGTTTTCAAGGTTGATGCACCTTCCTTATCCATTCCCGGGATGGGCGGTATAATAGGAAGCCCGCCTGTTGCTATAAGGAGCCTGTCAAATTCGTAATGATTTTTATCCGCTGTTCTGATAGTCTTGGAATCGGGGGAGATTTCCTGAACCCTCATCCCAAGGTGAGCTATCACGTTGTTTTCATCAAAGAAATCCAATGACCTGAAATTTAACAGCTGCTTTGAAAGTTCCTCAGCTATATAATATGGGAGAAGCACTCTTGAAAAAAGAGGAGTCTCTTCATCGCTAAAAAGATCTATCTGGGAGGTCTGATCAACAGATCGAATAGCCTCTACTGCACTTATTGCAGCAGCACTTCCTCCTATTATAATGTGTCGCATCTCTCTCTCCTTCCTTGCCTGCTTAGGGCTTCGATTCTCAAATATGTTAACGTGTTTTTTGCCAGAATATTCGTAGTTGCTGATCACTCGGCACTAAGTCCTGAGTGAGTAAATTCGTTACCGAATTTATGAATCGAAGGACTAACTTAATGAAACAGTTCCCTAACTGCTAATTAGCGATTGAGCAAATATAAACGAATCATTTATCACCATAGCCCGTTTTGGATCCGCATAGAATCAATGTACGGAATGAAGCACATATAAGGGAAGCAGTTTTCGCAGTAGTTGAGCCGCGCGGGTCAGGTTAAAGTTGCCACAGGTACAGCATTTTGTCATCTCCAGAACTGCCTCCTCAACATTTTTACGCCCCCGTTTGATATCACGAACCAGTTTATCTACCAGATTTGCCGATATCATGGCATGCCCACACATGGTAATAAGTTCCAGCACCTCGTAATCGGGCAATTTCTCAGTCTTTCCCCATGTTCCCATGGAATATTCAAGCGAGTGAATGCGGCCCAGGCCAGCCTCATCCATGCACTGTTGTACAACATCAGTCAGGCCTGAAATAATTACGGAAATCCCTGGTTTGTCATCTTTGAGTTGTTTCAATAGGGCAACTACCCTCTCCCGGTTATCAAAGGTACATTGAACAATAGTTCCATCAGTTACATGATCCAGTATATCATCCATCGTAGTGTTATAGACATTGCCCGTCTTCATATCTCCCAAATTTACCGGGCCATTTTCATAGCAGATGCTCAGAAACTTTCGGGTCTTGGGTGCTGATCCCTTTTTATTGACACCTGTGGCAGGGCAGCCCAGAACCACAAAATCGTTTTCAAGGCTCTCCCTCTCACCCCTTCGATGTAAACTATGGGTCATAATTTTTCTCCTTTAATTATCTTGATAAAATTTGAACGCAGGTTCTCCCAAACCCATGTTGTTTTTGCTATTGATAGAATACCAGTATCCATATTTTTCCAGGATGGGTACGATTGGTATCTCACCAACAGGGGGAACCTTGGTGATGATCTCCACCGAAAAAACCGTATCAACCTTCTCAGCGGCTTCCTTTAAGGCCTCCAGGACCTGAGGGAGCACCTCCAGTTTGCACTTTCCCTCGATAATGGCAGATGTCGCCTTCTCATTGAGAACATCGTCTCTGAGCTTGCCTGTTTTTACATCTGCCATAAAATGGGTGACTGGATTTTCCCCAGCAAACTTATACCCTAAGGGGGCCAAAGCCATTGCGACAATTTCCACATCCTTAAAATAGGCCCCTACTCCTGGTCTGCCCAATTCAACGCCAACCCCAGCCTCACCAGGGAGAAAGCTGCCCTTAACATCATTGGTCTTCATCTCCTCTGTGCCACGGCCAGGGACCTGGGACCCCTTAAACTCAATAAGGGGGTTGCTTAAAATTGCCCGAACCTCTCGCGGCCAGGGTTCCGCTGGCTGGTAGAGGGCATTAACAGGACATACATCGGCCCGGAAACATACTCCGCAATCAGTGCATTTATCCTGATCAATTTCAATGTAGACCCTTCCGGGAATTGTATCATGCCGATGAAATGACTGAATTCTCCCCATGGGACAGTAGGGGAAACACCTCTTGCATGCGATGCATGTATCTTTGTCTGCCTTCATAAATCCTCCTCACCAGTAGTATTCTTTAAAAATATTAAAACAGAGCCTTATTCTTATCTCCTGGGGACCCTTCACCAGAGTCTTGATTTCCTATGTGATCTCTGAAGTCGTTTGCAGGGCATCCTCTTTTGCCTCTTGGATATGTTGCCGCATCACCCACTCACAAACATCAGGATCTTTCAATCTAAGGGCCAACATGATTTTTCGGTGTCCGTCAATGGTTCTCTTTGCCGCATTGAGATAGTGGAGGGTATCCTTACGATATCTCAACACGTATTCTCTCATGTTTGCAATCAGGCTGTAGAATCTCCGTTTATGGGCAATTAAGCTATACAGTTTATCGTGAAACTGCGTGTTCCATTTAAAGATCTCATCGGTCCTTTTTCTTTTAAATGCATCTTCAGCTTTTTCTATGAATTCGTTGAGCTGTTCAAGGGTTTCCTCGGAAATATCTTTACAGATCAGCCTCAGGGCATAGGCCTCAAGGCTGGCTCGAATATCAAAGAGCTCCTCGATTTCATCCTTTGTATCCTGGGAAACGCAAAATCCCCTGGTCTCAAGTTGTTTGATCAGCCCCTCTAACTCCACCTTATGGAGGGCCTCTCTCACAGGGGTGCGACTGATCCCCAGCTCCCTTGCCAAATGCTCCTCGATCAGCCTTTCCCCTGGGCTAAAGCCTCCAGAAAGAACATTGGATTTAAGATATTGATAGGCCCTTTCTTTGGCTGGAACGATATTTTTTTTGGTGGTTCGATGGGACGGTTGCTTTGTCATCATTGTATACAATTTATTAGTGGGCTTACCTATTCAAAGAATTTGTAATATATAGTTTGTAAAATGTCAACAAAAATAGTAATAAAAATTTATCTATAAATTACAATAAGTTATAACTTATTATGTGAAATAAATGGATAAACCAAGAAAAAATTGAGTAACATTGATTATTTTATTTTAGTCAATGCGATTCTTTTTTGCATACAATTTTACATGATACTGCAAAAATTTGTAGAGTGGGGTTAAACTAGGTTTTTGGTTTATTTGGGGAATCTCTGCTGAAGATCGTACTTCAAGCAGAATAATGAATAGGGTTTTAAGGTCTCTCTTTATCTCATGAGCCCTGGAAATCTTCTCGTCACCGATAGATTTTAACGAGGCGCAGGGATTAACCGTATGACTTGCCCGTATTTGTTTGACACCGAGTCGCCTGATGTGCTAACCATCCTATAGGATTTAGCGGTAATACCAAAAATAACCGTATATAAAAGGAGTAAGGAAAGGAGAATGCAGTATGGAGATCAAGTTAACTACACTCTGTGAAAATACTGCTGCTGAGGTTGGTTTTCTGGCTGAATGGGGCTGGAGTATCCTTGTGCAGGTCAGTGATAAGATTGTTTTGTTTGACACAGGTACGAGTAGTGTAGCAGTGCGTAATGCGGACAAGCTCGGAATAGATTTACATAGCATAGATAAAATTGTGCTCAGTCACGCACACAGGGATCATACCGGGGGATTACGTGAAGTATTGAGAAGAACAGGGGAGATGGATGTAGTCGCTCATCCCGGTATATGGGATTTGAAGTACAAAAGACGTTCTGCCGAAGAAAAGGCGGAGTATAATGGGATTCCATTTGCCAGAGAGGAGCTCGAGAAGTTCGCTTCATTTAAACTGACAAAGGAACCTGTTCATATTTCTGAGAACATACTAACCACCGGTGAGATACCGATAACAACGGATTTCGAAACAATAGAGCCACACTTTTACCTAAAACAGATGGGTACCTTACAGCATGATCCTTTTGCCGATGACCTTGCATTAATAGTGAAAACAGTAAAGGGTCTTGTGGTTATTCTTGGATGCGCACACCGGGGGATGATCAATACCCTCCGCCATGCCCGGAACCTTACAGGAGATGAGAGGGTGTATGCTGTGATAGGAGGCACTCACCTTTACCCTAAAAACGATGATCAAATCGGGAAAACCATTGAATCCCTAAAAGAGATAGACATTCAGAAGATAGGCGTGTCGCACTGTACTGGGCTTCATGCCGCAATGCGGCTTGCCCAGGCGTTCGGAGACCGATTCTTCTTTAACAATGCAGGCACCATAACTAAGATTGATTAGTACCACTCTGCTCGCCCTCCCGGTACCTGGTCACATGAACCCTAACACCTGAAATGCATCAATTATAAAAAAGCTTGACTCCCCCTATCCATTGCCATACATACTCTTTGCCCAGACTCATAACGGGTTGCTGATTTGATCGGCATTAGGGAATTCTCTCAAGAAAGGACAATTTTACAATGGCTTTTAGCCCTACTGTTGATAGTGAAAAATGTAATGGCTGCGAAGAATGTGTAGACGCATGCACTGTTGGCGTGTATGAGATGCAGAATGGTATAGCAGTTCCTATAAATGCTGAAAAATGTATTGGTTGCGAAACCTGCATAGAGGTTTGTAAAGAGAACGCAATTGTTGTTTCGGAAACTCAGCCTGCCTTATCCGAGCAAGCCTTCTCCATTTTAAAAGATATAAACTAGTTTGACAGGTTTACCGGTCACAATTGGAAAATAATGGACTAAGGGTGTTTGGGTAGGCGATCATGTCTGAAGGAGAAGGAATCAGAGACAGAGCATGAAAGGTATTGAAATAGATTTTCCCATCTTCTTAAAGATCAAAACCAATAGAAGCCAGCCTTTTCACCTCTTTGAGATCTGTGAGATCAAATGTAATTGGGGTAATGGTTATCTGGTTTTCTTGTAAGGCTTTTAAATCAGTATTTGGAATACTCTCTTCAACAGGCGTTTCACTGGCCAACCAGTAATAAGAATTACCTCTCGGATCGTTCCTTTTTTCATACGCATCTCTTTGTCTCACAAGATCCTGTGTAGTAAAAGATATACCCTTAATCTGATTCTCAGGAACCGCTGGTATATTCACATTTAAGGCTGTTCCCTCTCTTATGCTGTTCTCCATGACAAACCTGATCATCTGGCGTGAAAATTTTGCAGGAAAGCTAAAATCAGGATCATTTTTGGTGGCCAGTGAAATAGCGACCGAGGGGATACCCAGAAAGGCTCCCTCTGTGGCAGCAGAGACAGTCCCAGAATATAAAAGGTTTATGCCTACGTTAGAGCCCATGTTAATTCCTGAGATGATCATATCCGGTCTCTGTTGCAATATCTCCTGGATAGCTATTTTCACACAGTCAGCAGGAGTTCCGCTTACTGCATATCCAAAGAAAGTCCCGTTTCTCTTGAACCGCCTCACCCGTAATGGATTAGACAGGGTAATGGCATGGCCTACTGCACTCATCTCTGTTTCAGGGGCAACCACAGAAAGATCAAAATCACCCTTTAACTCTTCATAAAGGGCTATGAGGCCCTCTGCCAATATGCCATCATCGTTTGTCAAAAGTATTCTCATCTTTCACCTAATGTCACTACCTATACAATATTATTAGGAACAATAAAAGGTTTAATATTATGAGATTATAACCTTCTCTATCCATTTTCCGAATATGCTTAAGAGCTTAAGGAAGGGCATAACAAAAAAAGACACCCATGCTCTAAAGAACCAGTAAATTTAAGTGCCTCAGGCGGGTTTAATTCCACAGGGTTTTGAACAATTACCATTTTATTGATAAAAAATTTTGTCCTTGAAATTCTTCTATTTGTAGCGGATAGTTTATGAAGTTTCTGTGTTATTATTTCATGGATCGATGGTAACAGTGCAGCCCCTACTTGTATGACGGGCTGGGCAATTTCCTCAAGGCGATATCTATTGGTCAAGGTGGAGGTGGCCCAGCCCTATTTGGGGTGAACGGTCACCTCTGATGGTTGGGAGGAAGAAGGGTAATGGACACCATAGAGAGACTTTCTGTAATGAGGGTTACAGGGAAAGGAAAAAGGGGAATAGAGGAGATAGTTGTTACTGAGGCCCAGCTAAGCATCATTGTAAATAATCAAAGGCTTATAACATTGCCTTGTTCACCCAATGATCTACAATTTCTTGCAATCGGGTTTCTTTTCTCTAAAGGTATATTAAAGAGCAAAGAAGAGATAACAAAAGTCGACCTTGATGATAGTAAAGGTATAGTGTGGGTGGAGACAGAAAAGGATAACCATTTAAAGCCATTATCATTAAGCGCAGTGTATAATGCTGCCAATAGTAACGTACAACCCATCATAAAATCTCACATTTCTGTAGCATCTCATGATGTTTTTTCTTTAGTAGAAGAGTTTCAACATCGCTCCGAGATTTTTATCTCTACTGGTGGTGTTCACTCTGTGGCACTGTGTGAGAAAAAAAATATCGTGGCCTTCAAAGAAGATATTAGTAGAAATAATGCCCTTGATAAATTGTTTGGTGAATGCATTTTGAAAGATATACCAACGAAAGAGCGAATGGTAGTCACAAGTTGTAGGATTTCATCAGAGATATTGCTTAAGGTAGCAAAAAGAAATATCCCTATACTGATCTCAAAATCGGCTCCTACAAGTTTGGCTGTGAGTTTAGCAGCAGAGGTGGGAATAACCCTTATTGGCTTTGTAAGAGCAAAAAGGATGAATGTTTATGCAAATGAATGGAGGGTAATTTTATAGATAGGAAATTTGGAAAAGCATAATCTTATATTTGTTAGAATAAGCTATTTATTGGTTGGCAAAACCAGTTAATATTTCGGTTGAGTCAAATGGTTGCGGCCCGCCCTGGCGCGATGTGATCGAGAAAGTCTGTTGGCGCTGTAATATTTCATAGGTAAAAGCTGGAAAAATCAGTCTCTTTTAGTCAGGTCTGGGCCAGGGTTGCGTAACTCGTATCGAAATTCGTAGAGCGTTATAGGTAAAGTCAAAAAGCCAAAAAAGAGTTTTCACAGCTATTCAGCCAGCACAAAGAGAACTGCAATCGAGAGACGAGAGACGAAACGAGCAGCGCAACCGAATAACTCATGACGGATAACCTTAAACAAGGATATGGATAGAATTATCAACTAAAGGAGCGTACCACCAATTTTTTCAGTTTCCAAATTATTGATATATAAAATCTGATTCAGCTATGTCCGGCATTGAATTGACAAGAAGAGGGTTTTGCAAATTAGTAGGCTTCTTTTGCCTGTGCGGATCTCTGTTAACCCCTCATAGAGTTTTGCCTGACGTAAAAAAGATTCCTCGTAAACAGAAAGGAGGTGGTAGCATGCAGCTACCTGATCCTAAAACAGATGGAGATGTGTCTCTTGAAATGACAATCCATCAAAGAAGAACTGTTAGATCCTTTAATAGCAAGGCCCTTACCCTCACGCAACTTTCCCAGTTACTCTGGGCAGCCCAGGGTATTACAGATCCAGCAGGATTTAAAAGGGCTGCACCATCTGCCGGGGCATTATATCCTATGTATATTTATGGAGTGGTTGGAGAAGATTGTATTGAAGGATTAAATCCTGGGGTTTACTTATATGATCATGCTCCCCATTCCTTTTCCCTTACCCAAGAAGGGGATATTAGAAGGGATATTGCAATGGCCTCATTAGGGCAGATGTGGATGTCTTATGCCCCAATTACACTTGTTATTACTGCAGAATACAGTCGAATTATGGGTAAATATGGCCAGAGAGGAGTGAGGTATGCAATGATTGAAGCAGGACATATAGGGCAGAATATCTTTCTTCAGTCTCAGGCTATGGGACTGGAAGCAGGGATTGTGGGAGCCTTTGAGGACCAGAAGGCTATCCAGGTTATGGGGATTAAAAAAACCCATGAACCCCTCCTTCTTATGCCAGTTGGATACAAGAAGTAGATAAGTAAGCGTCCAGCGCCCATCAAACAGCCCTGTATGCATGCGGCCACGCACAGGCAGGCATCAGCAAAACCTTTTGTTTTAACTATAAACTGAATCTTTACTTTATGGCTTGAAATCTTTTGGATGTCGAGGTAATTTACACCTATGAAATGATTGAGGAGCTTAACAATGTATGAAAGAGTTCTCTGTATGCTGGTCTCATTCATTTTTCTCTGCCTTTTTCCGGGCAGCGATGAAGTATATTCTAAAGTCAAGGGAGGTAAAAAGATGGCGATCACAATTATAAGCACTGCCTTTACCGAAGGCAGTATGATTCCACGGGACTATACCTGCGATGGGGAAGATATTTCTCCCCCATTAAAATGGAGTGGTGTTCCTGATGGCACAAAAAGCCTTGCCCTTATCTGCGATGATCCTGATGCGCCTGTGGGAACTTGGGTCCATTGGGTGCTCTTTAGTATGCCACCAAGCACAAAGGAGTTAGCTGCCAAGGTTCCGCCCAAAGAGATCCTTGAAAATGGCGCGAAACATGGGACCAATGATTTTCGGAAATTTGGTTATGGGGGCCCATGTCCTCCTGGTGGCACACATAGATATTATTTCAAGCTCTATGCTCTGGATACAGAAATCAATTTGAAGACTGGAATTACTAAGGCACAATTACTGAAGACAATGGAAGGTCATATTTTGGCTGAAGGTCAATTAATGGGAAGGTATTCAAGGTAAGTAAGTTGATTATCACACATTCTGCCGTTTGATAAGGGATGTGATTGTCGTATTCATTTCCTCGCAAATTTTATTCTTTTGCGGCCCTGTAATAGTATAGTGCCGATTGTGAAGACTGCCTGCCTCAATCTCAGGGCCGAATATCATTTCACCTACCAGGCCTGCAAATTCATGCTTTAGTTCGATAGTCTTTACTATAGCCCAGGCTGATATTCAGGCTATAGTGCTTGATAAAAGGGATGAGGATCTTTCGAAAGACCTTGAGTTTAAGTTGAAAATCTTTACTATCTTCTTATATATTTAGAGGCTATTGTAATTATTTCTCATGTATAATGGTGCGGGATGAGACAGCATGCTAAAAGACTTTAAACCCCTTAAGACCTATTTTATCGAGAACCGGATAGCCCTGATTATTGGACTCTCCAGCCTTTTATTTGTAGACACTCTCCAGCTTTTTATCCCCAGAATTATTAAAAAATCAATAGATTCCTTAACTATTGGCCAGGCAAGTTCTGTGCTGCTCATCAAGTATGCACTGATAATAGTGGGAATTGCAATTACTATGGCAATCTTTAGATCCATCTGGCGGTATTTCGTATTTGGTCACTCCAGGAGGGTGGAAAAGGCCTTAAGAAATAGAATTTACAAACATCTACAGACACTTTCCATTTCCTTTTACTGGAGGACAAAGACAGGTGACTTGATGGCACGTGCTGTAAATGATATTGATGCTGTGAGGATGGCTTCAGGAATGGGATTAGTGGCCCTAACCGACGGATTTGTGCTTGGCCTGGGCACGATTGGTTTTATGTTATATATAGACATAAAATTAACTCTCATTTCCCTCATACCCACACCTTTTATCTTCTATTTTACCCTACTTATTACCCGCAAAATGGGAAGCGAATTTAAGCAAGTACAACAGACATTCTCCGAATTAACAGAGTCAGTGAGGGATGTATTGGCCGGAATCAGGGTCATTAAGGCCTATAATCGCCAAGCATGGGGATATAGCAGAGTGAAGGAAAAGGGAGAGACATATATCTCCAATAATCTTGATCTTGCCAGGACTCTCGCTATATTTTTCCCGATGATGACATTGTTTACCAATCTTGGACTCGCCGTAGTTATCTGGATTGGGGGACGGCTCACTATTCTGGGGAATATTACCACTGGTGACTTTGTAGCATTTATTAGTTATCTCAATCTTCTAACATGGCCTATGATGGCACTTGGTTGGGTTACGAACTTGATCCAGAGGGGTTCTGCATCAATGAGGAGGATAAACGACATATTGGATGAGGTTCCACAGATTACCAATAAAATAACAAATCCGTTCAGAGGAGTTATTAGAGGCAAGGTGTGCCTCAAGGGTTTAACATTTTACTACCCAAAGGAAAAGGACCCTGCCCTGAAAGACATAGATCTCAGGATAGAGGCCGGACAGACAGCAGCAATTGTAGGCGGAGTAGGGTCAGGCAAGAGCACACTCCTTCAAATAATACCCAGGCTCGTTGAGACGGAAAGAGATATGGTACAGATTGATGAAATACCTATCCATGATATAGACCTAAAAAAATTAAGGGCATCTATCGGGTTTGTGACCCAGGAGACCCATGTTTTTTCTGATACCATCTTAAACAATATAATCTTTGGTCGAGAGGGAGTAGGCGAGGATCTCATGGGACATGTCCTTGGTGTCTCTCAATTGGCAGTCGATATCAATTCTTTCCCCAAGGGCATTCACTCCGTTTTAGGGGAACGAGGAATAACGTTATCAGGAGGACAGAGACAGAGATTGACTATAGCAAGGGCGCTTGTCTCCAACCCCCCAATTCTGATTTTGGATGACGCCCTTTCACAGGTAGATACCAGGACTGAAGCTACTGTATTAAACCGTATCCTTGAAATGAGGCAGGGGAAAACGAATATTATTGTTTCTCATAGGCTTTCAACGATTAGGAGAGCGGATGTCATATTCGTGCTTAAGGATGGTAGATTGGTAGAAGAAGGTGATCACACTACCCTTCTGGCAGCAAAGAAGGAATATACAAGGCTTTACGAAAGACAGCAGTTGAGTGAGGAATTGGGAGGGGAGTAATAACCTACAGCAAAGACGCAAAGGATGCAGAGATGAATGATTTTTAAAAGATTTTTTACCGCCCGAAGGGCTGAATTTTTTTACTTTCCGCTCTCCTTGCCCCGTTAAATACGAAGTTTATTTAACTGGGGCCTGCCCCGTGAAATTCACGATAGTGACAGCTTGCCAAGTTAAATTGATGGCAATCACAGCGTAGCGAATTTAACCATGGCGAAGCGTATTTCACTAGGGTCAGCGAAAAGTAAAAAGACTAAACCTCAGCGGTGAATGTGTATGAAAAGGGAAGATAGCAATGCATTTTGACTATGGATATATGGAAGAGGGCCAGCTTGGCAAGCCTTACAATATAAGTCTTTTAAAAAGGTTAATTCCCTATGCAAGGTCTTATAAGAAAATTCTTTTCCTCGCTCTCATCTTAACACTTGTAATCACCCTGTTTGATCTTTCTATTCCCTATCTTCCCAAGATTGCCATAGATAAGTATATATTGTCTTTTTGGTACCCAGTTAACCAAAAGATACTGTCTGCTGACTTGGCAGAGGAGTTTAAGGAAAAATATGGCTACATTATAGCGACTACAAAAAAGACCGGATTAGGGTTTCTCTCAAGCTCAAAGCTCAAAGAAATTGACCCTGTGGATCTTAGACACTACCAGGAGGAGGGGCTTATTTCCAGGGAACGATTTTATAGGATCTCTGTAGAGAAAAGTGATCAACACAGGTTATTTACTAATGCAAAGGTAATACAAGGTGAAGGCTATTATTTTTATATACCTGTTAAAGCATTCAAGAATGTCTCTTACGATACATTAATAAAATTAAGACATAGAGACCTTAACGGTGTATTGCTCATCGGAGTATTTTTGCTTTTTTTGATCGGTGGATCTTTTATCTTGAATTATTGGGAATATTATCTGTTAGAGAAATCCGGCCAGAATATGATGCAGGATATTAGAATGGAGCTTTTTGACCGGATTCAGGGACAGTCCATTCGGTTTTTTGACCGAAATCCAGTAGGGAGGCTGGTTACCAGAGCAACAAATGACATAGAAAATTTAAATGAGATGTTCAAATCGGTTCTTATCACTGTGTTTAAGGATATATTTCTCCTCTCAGGTATTATAGTAATCCTGGTACATTTGAACTGGCGACTGGCTTTAATCTCCTTTATTCTTCTTCCCTTTGTATTTGGGCTGACATTGTTTTTCAGCAGGCAGGCAAGAGAGATATTCCGGGAAATAAGAAAAAACATTGCTGCAATTAATGCATTTCTCCAGGAGAGAATCTCTGGAATTCGCATTATTCAGCTTTTTGTCCAGGAAAAAATGCAGCTCGGACGCTTAAAAGATCTTAACGAAAAAAACTACCGTGCAAGCATGAGACAGATCAAGATTTTTGCTGTATTTATGCCTTCAATGGAGATTTTTTCCTCTGTGGGTATAGGTCTCCTACTCTGGTATGGAGGTGGAAAAGTTATATCAGAACAGCTCACTCTGGGTGCTCTTGTAGCCTTTATCGGTTATATCCAGATGTTTTTTAAGCCCATAAGGGATATTTCAGAAAAATACAATATAATGCAATCTGCCATGGCCTCGATGGAGCGAATATTCGCACTTATGGATCAAAAGGAGATAATTCAGGAACCAGAGATGCCTAAGAGACCGGTGAAGGCTAAAGGCCATCTTCAGCTAAAAAACGTCTCTTTTGCCTATGAGAAGGGCTTCCCGGTCCTCACCGACGTTTCCTTCGAGATTAAGCCAGGTCAGGTGGTTGCCCTGGTTGGCATAACAGGGTCAGGAAAGACGACTATAATCAATCTTATTGAGAGATTGCATGAATTTGAAACAGGAAAGATTCTTCTGGATGGCCTTGATATTAGGGAATGGAAGATAGAGGAGCTCCGTTCCCACATAGGCCTCGTTATGCAAGATGTGTTTATCTTTGCCGGCAGTATTGCAGAAAACATATCCCTGGGGGATAAAAAGATACCAAAAGAAGTCCTGGAAGAGGTTTCCAGACAGGCAAATGCCTATCACTATATAATGCGTCTTTCAGAGGGCTTTGATCATGAGGTAAAAGAAGGGGGCGTGACACTCTCCGGTGGTCAAAGACAGCTTCTGGCCTTGAGCAGGGCATTGGCCTATAATCCAACTCTTCTGATTTTGGATGAGGCCACCTCCAGTGTTGATCCTGAGACAGAGCGACTGATTCAAGACTCTATTTTTACCCTTTCAAGAAGGCAAACCACACTTATTGTTGCCCACAGACCATCAACCATTCAGCATGCGGACAGAATTCTTGTTATGCATCATGGGCATATTGCTGAGCAGGGAACGCATAAGGAACTGATGGCCTTGGGAAATATTTATTTTAGGCTTAACCAATTACGTGAAAAAAATGCAAGCACACCGGATCTTGTGATATAGCTGATTACCGAGACATTACACTTAATCGTAAAATCAAAACTTGTAGACTTTTCTTGCAGAGATTTTAATCAAGAAAATAGGGGTAGGATACATTTTTGATTCTTCAGGGGAAAGTCTATGATAAGGCCAAAATCCACCGCCTAAAAAAGATATGGATATTTGGTTTATTAGAAGGAGCATTTTTTTGAAAAATTTCAGAAAAAGCTCCGGATATTCCCATAACCTTATGAAATCACTACTGATTGGCCATTTT
>Ga0315538_1000590_pt1 | contig 22683 bp, 17 predicted proteins | sample SalMarSW160230MG_2_FD_203834 | JGI IMG/M metagenome (GOLD analysis project Ga0315538, IMG submission 203834) | Salt marsh sediment microbial communities from the Plum Island Ecosystem LTER, Massachusetts, United States - Salt Marsh Sediment SW1601-230 ...
TGCTCACTCATAACAAGCATAAACTTCTGTGCAAAGTCTGGCTTGAATACAAAGGAGAACCATTAATAGGAAAAGGCGGAGCAGAAATTCTAGAAGCCATCAAACAAGTAGAATCTATTTCGAAAGCGGCTAAAAAGGCAGAAATGTCTTACCGGTACGTTTGGAATTATCTGGCGAAACTAGAGAGAACTTTAGGCGAACCAGTGGTAAAAACGTTCAAGGGAGGAAGTAAGGGGGGAGGAGGAGCCATTCTCACAGAACTAGGAGCAACTCTGCTGAGAGAATACAATAGAGCTGAATGCTACATGAGTGAAATAATGGGCGACGAAACATATTGGGAGGCTATTGGATTGAAAATAAGTGCACGAAACCGACTGAAGGGAACAGTTCAGAAAGTCGAAAAGGGAATAATAACAGCGAAAGTCAAGATCAAAATAGAAACACCCGTCACTGTAACGGCGATCATATCAAAAGAAGCCATCGAAGAACTAGACGTGAAAGCTGGAGACAGCATCGAAGCCGTAATCAAGGCAACTGAGGTAATGATTGCAAAAGAAAAATGAACCAGACCGTTACTGTAACATGCTGATTTCTAGCGGAGCGGATACAAAAGCATCAACGCGCTCCCTCGGAATTAACGAAAACAGTTTTTATGTCCAGCGATAATGTTTTTACTCTAACTGATCTATCTTTTATTGCTAGGAGAGGATGTGACGTGAAGGTTTTTAATGAGAACTTTGTTTTTTCGACCAAGGGCGAAATAGATTTTATGGACTTAACAGGGAAGGTTCATGAGGTTGTGAGGAAGTCCGGAATCAAAAACGGGTTGATTCACGTTTTTGCTCCCCACGCTACTGGAATACTCATTTTAACCGAACACGAACCAAGCCTAGATAGGGACATTAAAGATTTTCTGGAAAAAATAATTCCGAAACATGGCAGCTACAGGCATCCATCAAACGCCCACGCCCATCTTAGATCGATGCTTCTGAGCCCAGACAAAACCTTGCCTATCATAGACGGTCAGGCGATTTTTGGCACTTGGCAGTCCCTAGTTTTCGTGGAAACTGACGTCTACCCCAGACGAAGAACAATCATCATGCAGGCCATCGGCGAGTGAACTGAACAAATAGCTGAAGATTTGTTTCACTATTTTCCAGTCTATCTTACTTTTGATGTAGCATTTAGTGTACACACCCTTTTTGTTCCAGTCAATCATCTCCTTTTCTTCTACTTGAAAGGCGTATCTATGTCAGAGATTCACGTTTAGTTTCGAAGCTTATATACCACCCAGAAATGCAAGAATTCTCTCTTTGTTTGAGGTCCTAACAGTGCCTAAAGCCTATTTTCTTCGAAGATTTTTCTTATAAAAACGTGATTTTGGTCATTTCATACCGCAAATTTTTGCCATTTTATCTCCATTTTCTAACAAATTCTGAAAAACTAACTATTCCGGAACGATTACGGTTTTTTGTTAAATGAAACGAAACAGAACGAAAGATAAAAACATTTACATTTATAGTGTAAATTTGGGACACTTAACTGGCTGTTTTGGCATTTTTTGGTTTTTGTGCAAGGTTCCTCAGTTTTTAACGTTGAATTTAACCAGAAAAACGTGTTGAGGAAAAACGAAAAACGACGAAACACTCTGGCTTTAAAGCTGAGGCGAAAAATAGTGGCTTACCAAAAATTCGAGTGATGAAAGATGCTGTTATCCATGTCCGAGCGTTGAATTAATCAAAAGCAAGCGTAACGTTGACATTCGCCATGCTATGCAATGTCTAGTCTGAAAAATGGGTATATTTGGGATGAGAAAAATTATGTATGTGTTTGGGTTTTTTGTTGAAAATGGTTAATATTTAGGCTTTTTGTAATGAATCTTATATAGGCGTAGCCACAAATAGAAATTGATGTCACAAGAACAAGAGCAAAAAGACGTAACCCTACGTGATTTCGTTAATGGCAATGATAAAATGCTCACAACAATTGGCGTTTTTGGTGGATTAACTTTGCTTTTCCCAGCCATCGAAAACGTAGAAGTTTTTTATTTTATTTCACTTTTCATATTTTTTATGTCGGTTCGGGAACTTAATATAAGATTTCCTAATTGGCGCGAGAACACGATTGAACTATTTCTTTTTAGAGTCCTCTGCTTCGTTCTTTTTTTTGGCGTATTTGTCTATTCGAGTTATTCTTATTTCTTCACTTTAGGGTTTTTTCCGTTCTTTATCTTTTCCTTATGCTTGCTTGTTTTTATAGGAGTAATTTTACCCAAAATCAAGGATTTCTTTCAGCAACAGACGATGCAAAGCTAACGATAATCAAGATATACAACGCCAAACTCTTTTTTCTTAAAGAATATGATATTCCAGCCGTCCTTTTTCATAAAACAGTGTAAGCTGGTTAAGTGAGTGAAACTGAGGTAGAGCCTTTATATGTCTATAGATAAGTAATCGTAATACGGCGTGCAAGACGGATGTCGAGTGATAGACGTTTTGGATAATAATTAGAATAACCGTTGCTGAAGCATCAATAATATTTGCTCTTCTAATGTATATTTTACAATTGAAATCTTTGATTAGACCAATTTCTGCGGTGTCATCGGCTGGAATGTTTTCTGCAATTGCCGTGCTGCTCTTGTCTATTGTTAAAAAAAAGTACACAAACAACCACCAATAGCGGCAAAACAATCTCTTAGCATTTGAGTGCATTGTTGACAAAATATTGCTTCAATGAACAGTTTAACAAAACTATGTTTCTCCCCCTTTTCGTTTTTTACTTCAGTTTATCTCTGGAGAAATCTAAGTTGTTTCTACATTCATATTAGGAGACTAATAATAGTGCTATGTTGAAAACTAGCTTTTTCTGTGAAACCTAAGCAACAAAAACCTGTTGTTTCCACGTAACCACAGATTTTAATCTTCTGTTATTTTGTGTGGATTTCCACTGTGTCGCCGTCTTCAAGAGCAAAGGTTCCGCCGACCTTTTGTGGGCTAAAACGCAGCCGCTTTGACCACACTTTCGCATAGGAAAACTGTTCATAGAAGTCACTGTGAATCCTCTTCGCCAAGTCAAAGATGGTGGAGCCATTTCGGATAGTGAAGGGCCTCATCGAAGCATCTCTTTTATTTGGTTCCTTAGTGTAGACCCGAATAATATCCAGCATGCCAAACAGTTCAGCACCCAGCTCCTCCACACCAGCCTTTGTTGCACAAGATATGGCAATAATCTTCATTTCATCTCCCACAGCCTTCTTCAGCTGCTCCAGTCTTTCAGCAGCCAGCGGATGGTCTGCCTTGTTAGCTAAAATTATGGCTGGTCTATACACTTTGCCCTCGAAGATGGCTTCTTCAACATCATCGAGTGTAGCTTCGCCCCGAATCTTAACCGTGGCATCACGTATTCCATAGCTTTTGAGAAGCCGCGCCAAATCCTTAACCGTACAATCAATCAACCGCCCCAAAACAATGAACTTCAGTTTGGCGCCCATATGTTTCTTCTCAATTTCGATGCGAGCTTTGGGCTTTTTGGTAAGAATCTTTGCCTTCTCCAACTCTCTAGAAATAAGCGAGAACTGCTCAACCGGGTTCTGCGACAAATCCACCATCAAAACAAGACCGTCAGCGTTTCTGGCAGAAGTTAAAGTTTGCAACCCCCAAGCACCCCCCTCTGAGGAACCCTCCATAAGCGCTGGTGTCTCAACCATCTGCAACTGTAGGTCTTGATAGTTGAACATTCCTGGCGTCGGCTCCGTTGTGGTGTAGGGATAATCTAAAACCGCCACTTTCGAGTTAGTTAGAATGGATAATAAGCTGCTGCGTCCAACGTTGGTTGGTCCCAAAAGGACGATTTGAGAGTCTCCCTCTTTTTCCACGAAAACCTTGGGTCCACTTGCTACACCCGTTCTCTTTTGCTTTTTGTCTTCAATCTCCTGTTTTAGCAGCGAAATCTTCCTTTTGACTTGAGCACGAAGGTTTTCTGTGCCTTTGTGTTTAGGGAACAGGCTCATGAACTCTTCTAGTTTCTTGATTTTTTCCTCAGGTTTCCTAGCTAGAGACGCTTCTCGGTATTTCTTTTTGGCTTCTGCAGGAAGATTAGCTGGCATAATCTAAACTTCAATTAGTAATAGACAGTAAAAAAGATATTACTTTCTTCGAAGACGAAAAAGCAAAATCCAGTTTTTGTTATCTGATAGTTTTTCGGGGAAGCATCCAACTTTAATTTATGGCATTTAATGATTTGACTGCTTAGCAGTTTTTCAAGGTGCTTGGGGAGTAGTTAGATGCTGAAGCAGAAGTGTGTTGATGCTTTTGTATCCACGCTACGAAAGGAATTTTTAGTAAATAGCTGCAGTAACCGCCGTTGATGTGCTGGCTTTTTTGTCTCACCAACATTTTCGTTTTATTGCTTGTAAGATTAATGTCAAGAAAGAACGGTTTTTTGGGCTTTGATTTTGAGAGTAGGGCTTTGTGTAGCACATGAGGTAGGCAAAACTAACCACTTTTCCCTACCGTTGAAGGTAATTTTAGACGGTTTGGTGATGTTAGTGAATGCTGTATTACTGCAATAAAATAGCCTCACTAGCGCTAACTGTGGCTCCGAGGAGAGGTGTAAACACAATTTGCGCATACGGACAGACCGAGTGATTTGAGTAGCTGGTTTTTTGCCTCATTTGAAGCAGCTAAAATGAGTTTCTTGTTTGTCTTAGTCCACTTAACAGTTCTCATCAACTGTTGTTTTTAAATATTTGAGCTATTATACAGTCCTCTGAGTGGTAAACAAAGATGTATGATCTGACTTTACCCGAAGTTGAAACGGTGAGAAAGAGAATAGAGTCAGCAGCAAAAGAAGAAGCAAAGTTCTGTTTGATGGCTGCCTATCTGTTTTGTGCGCGGGCATCAGAAATAATCGGAGCAACAAACCGTTATGACGTAGCACATAATCAAACTGTGGCTCGTGGACCAACCGGACAGGACGTTAAACTTGAAACCTTTGAACTCGGAGACATCAAAGCAAAAGCTGCAATCTTCACAGTTAGAACCGCGAAGCGTGACGGAAAAATAAGAAAGATTGCCCTGCCTCTTGAAAAAACGTTTGAACCATGGACCGAACCGCTTTACAATTATTACCTTGAGCATGGAAACGATAAAGTGTTCCCGTTCACGAGACAGAAGGCTTGGGAGTACGCACAGGAGACTTTTTCCGGTCTGAGTTATCCCATAGAAAGATATAACAAGTATAATCCTGAGGACCCGAAACCTAAACCCGTTAGGGCTCACAATAAACCGTTTAGAACTCATGCTCTGCGTCACTTACGAGCCACAGAATTAATTGAGACTTTCGGCTTCACAGGTTTTGATCTTTCTGTTTATGGCGGCTGGACCCTACGCAGCATGGTCGGAGTCGGTTCTGCAATGTCCCGGTATGCCCACTTGGACTGGCGAAGATACTTCCCAAAGTTACTGAAGAAAAGAGTTTAATCTATTCAAAGAAAACACAGTTTAAGTATCATTTTTTGGCATTCTTGTTTCTCTTGATTGTTTACGCAGCAAATTTATTAATATTGACTGAAAATGGGGTTGAAATAAACAGTTTAATGTTAAAACAATGTTGAACTAACAGTTTCGTCAAACTGTTAAGTTGTGGAGTTTTTAGGGAGAACAAGCTTGAGACAACCACGTTCAAAACTAAATAATATCGTGTTCTGGCGTTAGGCTGAACATTGTGCATAGCCGTCTAAGAGATCTGAAATGTTCCAGAGCCAACAATAAACACTCATGTTTTTTACACAAAAAGGGTAGGGTAGGAACGTAAAAAATGTGAGGTTTCAACATGTTCTGAGTTAAAGTTCACGGTATAGAGATTCAAAAAAGCTTTGTGAGCGTTTGCGGATGTTTCCTCTGTCATATTTTGGATACACTTTCATCACCGCGTTTCAGTAATCCTCCACATTTTTTCACATTACACCATATCAGAGCTACCGCGAATACAAAACAAAGGATTATTACCAACTGAAATAATCGGCAAAGACATTTTTTCATCAAATGATTGTACCACAACGTTTTCAAAGACTAAGCATCATTAAATCTGAATAACCTTCAGAAGAAGGGAAACTGAAGTGAAACAGCTTCGGTCTTTCCATGAGGTTATATCCAAACGGGGCGACACACAATGAAAGAGAAAGTTATTGTGGCTTTGGCTTTATGCAGGCAATTTGAAATCGATGACGTTATTGTTGAAGCTGTAAAGAACTTAGATCTCACTGTTGAGGAAGGCGAGTTCATTTCAATCCATGGACCTTCCGGTGCAGGAAAAACAACCCTCCTCAATCTAATTGGAGCTTTGGATAAACCAACAAGCGGAAAAATCGTTGTCTTCAACCATGACCTTGGAACGTACGACGAAAACTTTTTGGCGACCTTCCGCTTGGCTTATATCGGATTTGTTTTTCAATCCTACAACCTCATTTCAACCTTAACTGCCGTTGAGAACATCGCATTTGTTGTAGAGTTAGCTGGCTGGTCAAAAGAACGAATCAAACAACGTTCGGAAACCCTGCTCAAATTGGTTGGTTTGCAGCATCGAGCCAACCACTTTCCCGCTCAACTCAGCGGAGGTGAACGCCAGAGAGTAGCCTTTGCCCGAGCCTTAGCTAATGATCCTCCTCTTCTCCTCGCAGACGAGCCTACCGGAAACCTAGACACGGAAACAGGTCTAGAAATTGTTAGCATCCTTGAGAAAATTAAGGAGGAAGGAAAGACCGTTATCGTAGCGACGCATGACGAAAAACTGTTGAAACTTGCAAGCCGTTCTTTATTTCTGAAGGACGGGAGGCTCACGGATAGATGAGTGAGATATCTTTTCCAATCAAAGATTTAACAAGAAGAAAAACTCAGACAGCATTAACTATTCTCGGTTTAACAATATCCACAGCTGCAACAGTTTTTCTCATTATCTTCGGAAGCAACTTAGGGTTCGAAATCACCTTCCTCGCTAGAGGGGGGCGATTAACCAGCGGATTCTCTAACATATTCTTTCAATTCATTCTTATTGTCAGCATTCTAAACATTCTAACAGGCCCCATCATAACCTCCTTTCTTGTCCACTTGACAATGTCTGGACGGATGCGGGACATCGGAGTGATGAAAGCATCCGGCTGTCTAAGCGGCTCCATTTTTGCCTATTTTATCACAGAACTCTCTTTGCTTGTCTTCTTCAGTTCATTAACCGGAATAATTTTCGGGGTTGCAGCCTATTATTTTTCTACAATTTTTTTTAACGTTTCAGGCTTCTATATTTCGCAAACTCTTGACCTAGGGGTGATTATGGTCGTCTGCATTATTCTCATCATCTTTTCTCACATCTTCGGAGCTTTACCCATACGCAAAGCAGCCAAAGCGAAGCCGACAGAAGCCATGTCCCCCATCTACAAGCTCGGAACAACCGCAGCTCTAGGAAAGAAAATTCCCTCAAAACTTGGTTTGACTTTCAAGGTGGCTTTCCGAAATTTGCTTCGCAGAAAATCTGCAACTAGTCAAGCGATAATCTGTCTCACTGTGGTTTTAACTTTGACTACGGTGACGATTGCTGGAGGAATGATTGCCAACCAGACTACCACAAGCTATGTTGAACGAGCCATCGGCAGAAACATCGTTCTTGTAGGTCATCCAACTCTAACGGATCGTTATGTTAACCTTCTCTCCCGATTTTTCGAGGATAAAGAAATGCAGCAAATTGATTATCTTAATTCAGAGTTTGTTATTTCGGAATCTTTGGTAAGCAAATTGGCTAATATACAGGGGATTCATGAAGTTGATCCTCGTTTAGTATTGGAAAATTATGTCCGAGAAGTTCCTGGAGTTATTCTTGATCCCGTTGAGCAAACAGAGGCTATAGTTATTGGCGACAGCCGATCTTATGAAGCGTTAATTTTGGGTGTAGAACCGGAAAACGTTATTAATGATTGGCTGATTTTTGGGAGAAAACTTGAAGAAAATGATCAAGGATGCACGATGATTGGTGATTCGTTGGCTGTAAACATGTTTGATGACGCTTTTAATCAATCAATCAAGGTTTTTGATGAAAGTTTACTGCCCTATGCTATAGTTGGGGTGTGCGTGGATCCCCTGAACAACGGAAAAGTTGTGTACATGCCACTAGAAACTTTATACAAAGACCTAGATCAACATGGATACAATCTTCTCTTTCTCCAGATTGATGCCTCAGAAAACCCGCAAGTTCTCGCCCAAATAGAAAACGAGGTTTCAGAAGAAAATTTGAATGTTATAGAACTTGACCAAATTCTGGATAAGCACGTGAATTTTCTGAATAACATCTGGTCTTTAGTTATGTTTCTGCCTTTCTTCTCTTTGGCAACAGCTGCAATCTCGCTTCTTAGCTATCTAATGCTTTCTATTTCAGGACAGCAACATGAATTTGGCATCATGAGAGCCTTGGGCGCCAAACCAAGAACCATAATGAAAATCGTTTTTTCTCAAGCTTTGATAATTATTTTAGTCAGTGGAGCAATCGGAATTTCTGTTGGATTACTCATTACCTTCGGGTTTTTGATTCCTGCCCCAGTTATCTCTCAATCTACTCTCATTTCTGTGTCAGCATGGCTACTTGTTATCTTAGGGCTTCTCTGCGCGTCTAGCTTGTATCCAGCCCTGAAAGCGGTAAAGAAAACGGTTGTTGACGCTATTTCTGCAGTCTAGTCGAATAGAAGCAAAGAATGCATCCGCTTTATTGATTCTTGTTGAGGTAATCGGGTAGCTTAGGTCCCAAAGTCGCTTGGAAATGCGTTAATTCCGTTATGTGCCCTTGGAACTCATCCAAGAAATTTTGAAGTTGCAGAATAGGGACAACAGGCACTTTTTTGTAGAATTTTACAGGACCAGGAAACAAAGAGATAATCGCTGGAAAAAGAATTGCTTGTCTCCACCCATCCAATCCTATTTTTTGTTGCAGAAAATGCAGAGCCCCTGCTAAAACTTCTGTTCTCTGTGCCTGTGCCGCAGCAACTTTTGTTATTGCTGAATTTCCCCAACCACGCCGCCAACGTTTGCAATCTACGCAAACAACAATTGGTTCACTATACGCAAGGACATCGATCTCCCATCTTCTTCCTGATGCTTTAAAGCGGAAACGGCGTTTAACAGCGAAGTTGTTGGTTTCAAAGGCTGTAGCTGCAAAATTTTCAAACTCTATCCATTCAAGAACTTTGCATACTCTTTCAATGTCCGTTCCATGGTTGATGGCGTGAATGGCAAGTTTGACTCGTTGGTTCGAAGATACTTCGATTTTTCCGTTTTCACATTCGATGAGCCCGATTTCACGAAGCCCTTCCAGAAAGTCGTTGGTAACTTGGACAGGAACGTTGGCGTCCATGGCAACAGCTTCTTCAGCAGCGGCACCACTGTTTGTTAGTTTCAGTATGGAGATTAGGACATCCGTTTTGTTGGTCATTTGTTTCTTATTCCGAAAAATGTTTTAGATAAACAAATCTTTTTCTCGAGGGCGTATCAACTTGGTTGCATTTGCCTTTTCAGATTTCGGATATGGATATCCTCGGATTATGGCTACGGGAATTCCTTCGTTTGTTTGTCCGATGACCAGTTCAGCGGCTGAGGCTAGTTCATCGGCGATGGCGGTTCTTTTAACTTTAATTTTGTAACCGAAAAGGTCTTTTTCGCCTCTTCGATCTCGTAGTGGTTCGAATCCGGCGATGCCCAAAGCTATGTTGATTTCACCCTGACGTAGAGGGCGCCCGTGAGTGTCCGAAACGATAACAGCAACATCCTTTCCAGTTATTTGCATTATCTTCTGTCTTATAATTCGGGCTGACCGATCGGCATCTTCAGGCAAAAGTGCCACGTTACTATCTCCAGGAACGTTGGAACGATCAATTCCCGAGTTGGCACAGATCACTCCCTGTTTAGTTTCAGTAATGAGCTTTCCTTCACTCATTCGTACGATGCTTCTGGATTCTCTGAGAATAACCTCTACGAGTCTAGGGTCTTTACCGGTTCTCTTGGCAACGGATTTGGCGAACTCTGAAGGCGTTATCGTTTCGAGGTTTACAACGTTTCCCTCAACTCTAGAAACTACAACGTGAGTGATTACGATAACGTCACCGTTTTGGATATGAGTTCCCTGCTTTTCAGCGGCTTGGCAGATCGATAGAGCAAGGTCGTCGCCTTCTTTTACGATAGGCAAGCCGGTTACTGGGAATATCTCGATTTTATTCAACGACAACGCCTCTTTTACTGGATTCAACATCGACTGTTTAATATTCTTCGCCTCTTGACACATGTATCCATGGCAGATAAATGCTTATTATATAATTTCACAACTCTATTTTTTACGCTTTTAACATTAAAAATATTCGAAGAGAGATTGCGTTGTTTACGGTTACTTCCTACATATAAACAAAAAGTTAAAAATTAACAGTTATTTTTTCGCTAAAACATGTTTTTATGTTAAGACCCAACATTAGAACCGATACCGAATATAAATAACCAGTTATTTCAGAAGGGAATCAGCTTTCTTCAGATCCTGAGGCGTATTGACGTTAAAAAAGGTCAAAAGGTCAGGTTCCAGTTGCTCCAGAACCATCGTTGAAACATAGCGTACTCCCCTCAGATTATCAATCATGGATCGCATGTTCATGTTTCCCTGCCTTAACGCCGTCTTTGCCGCGGTTAGGGCGGATTGTGTGTGGTAAACTGCTTGAAGAGGCTCGATATATCCACTCGGCCATCTGGGAATAGCTGCACGCCTATTGCTGCACATGTCTAACAGAAACTGAACTATCTGAATTGAAACTAAGGGAGTGTCACATGGCAAAAGCAGTGAATATTCGCCCTTAGCACTTTCGAATCCTGTTATGGCTCCAACAAGGGGGCTCTGAGACCCGTCTTTATCAATAATCAGATTTGCTTTCTCTGCTAAAATGGGTTCAAATTTGTTCTTCTGATCTTTAGAGCTGACTACTACTAGAACCTCGTCAACTACTTTGGTTGCTCGGTCAATCACATGAAGGACAAGAGGCTTACCATCTAGATCGACTAATCCCTTGTCTTTGCCAAACCTTCTGGAGAAGCCGCCTGCAAGAATTACCGCTGATTTCTGCAACATAATCGAGGTCAAACAGTAAGAGTTTAACCTATTAGGCTTTTCTTCACTTCAGCAATAACCATAGAGTTTCTTTTCCTGCTTGTTCCCGTGTTTCGTCTAACTTAGTTTCCATTACAGTCTTTTTCGGTTCTGTTTTAGAATGGAAAAGAAGTAATCATATGGTTTTAAAACATAAAAATGTGTAGTTAAGCATTCTTCATGTGTAAGATTTGTAATTTAAATGTAAATATTTTTTTGTTTCGTCTTGTTTCGCACCTTCCCAACAAGAGAAAAAATCGCTAACCAGTTTCTGTTGCTGCTTTTTGGAAAATAAAGTTTGACTTAACCAATATCTATGTGGTACACTGTAACATTTGTTGAGTCTTCGGACGTTGCAGCGGGCATAAACCAAATACGGATGGAAACAGCAACAACTAGACCAGTCAGGAAAATAGCGTTTCAATCAGGTGTGTTACGTTATCGGTTAGCGACTTAGACCCGTATATAAGGTTCGAAAACAATCGCAAAAATTTGACCAGATAACCGCTTCAAACAGTGGAAAAGAGGAATTGGCTAGCGATTGAACACATGTAGAAGAGATTTTGGGTATGGCTTTCAGAAAAGTACTGTTTTCAACAATGAAGTATTATTAGGCTCCTAATAGAACTCGATATTTTGTGGTTACTTGGAGACTAGAAGGAGATCGTGCTGGTCAGGTTATTAGCACTAAACCGAAAGACTCTGGGTTCTTGTTGAATGGAACAGGTATAGGCATGCCAGCATTCTCCAAAGTCTGTAGAACATTGATTCCCACAGCTTGTGCTGAGTAGCGTGCCTCTGTCGGATGAGTACATATCTTTTCTTCAAGATTGCACTCGTCGCATATCATACAGGAACCAGTAGTGAATCCTAATGCTAGTGTAGCCCCTATTCATAGCTGCCTTTTCAAGGGCACAAATCTTCTTAACTAATTCTTTCTTTTCAGCTTTCCAAGAAGCCCAGAAGTCTTGTATTTTTTCTTTCATTTCCTCGGTTAGGGATGGGTCGTTTTCGTTCTTAGAAAGCAATTTAGCAACTTCTGCTGTTGCTTCTGCTTGGCTCTTTAATTTGAAAACGAGCGCATAACTGTATTCGCTTAGACTTTTCCGGAACTCGTCAACGCTGGGAGCATAGGGCGGACACATTAACGTTTTTTCGAATTCTTTGCATCCTACTCGGCATTTGAGCACAACTCGGTTCTCAACAACTATTTCATCGGCTGGAATTATTTTCGCCTCTGCTGCGCCAAGCTCCAACGCTAAATCCTTTAGGAAGTCGAGTTTGCTTTTGTCTGCTTCAGATTTCATCAGTGTTCACTTTCTCAATAAATCTTTCACCGTTAAATCTTACGGGCGCCGAGCACTATTCGCTCCGGATAAGTGTAAATGTTCATTCGTTTGCCTCTAACGAAACCGATCAAAGTTACTCTTGTCAGTTGGGCTGCTTCTAAACCAGAACTGATAGCCGCCGACAAGGAAGCGATTATGGGAAGTTTCATGCGGGCTGCTTTCAAAACTATATCTCCGGTGAGTCGACCGCTCAAGGCAAGAAAAAGGTTCCTGAAATCCATGTTTTTTGTTGCTCCGGCGCCGATGACTTTGTCTACGGCGTTGTGGCGTCCAACATCCTCAGCCAAAGCAGCTAATTTTCCATCTGTCGAGTATAGCGCTGCGACATGAACTCCGCCTGTTGTTCTGAAGTTTTTGGCGATAGTGTTGAGTTGCAGCACTGACTGGGAAACAACCTGTGCGTTTACGGTTGGTGTCATATCCAGTTTTGGGAGAGTGTCTATGACTTCGGAGAGGGGTCGATAGTCTGGGGAGCCGCAGGCGGAAATTACTAGGCGTGCAAAACGTTGTGATGTTGAGATTCGATGCTCAGCATCAATGTCTGGTTTGAGTTTCACTAAGCATTTTCCGTCTTTTTTCAGGAGCAATTCATCTATTTCGTCTGTTGATTTCAGGAGTCCTTCAGAGAGAAGATGTCCCACAGCCATTTCTTCCAGTTGGTCGGGAGAGCAGAGGATTGTTCCGTAGTGTGTTTTGTTAAGGAATATGTGGAGGGCTGTTTCTTCTGCTACAAAATCGGTTCTCTCTTCGATAGTTTGGTCTGAAACGTTTATTCGGGAAACTTTGATCTCCCGCATGCCCTTTTTTCTCCTAAGCCTTGAGTTCAGAGAGGATGTAGCTGATGATTTCGTCGGCGATGATCGTTTTTGTAACCGACTGCAGTCCTCTCCATCCTGGTTGACTGTTCAGCTCTATAACTAGGGGTCCGTCTGGTCCCTCTACGATATCTACACCCGTAACCTTGCAGCCTATGACCTTAGCTGCCTTAACTGCAAGACTTTCCAGTTCCGCGGGCAAATTTAAGGGTACAGGTTTTGCTCCGAGGCTCACGTTGGTTTTCCAGTTTTCGGCTATTCGGCGCATGGAAGCTACAACGCGGTCTCCTATAACGAAGGCGCGGATATCTGATCCTCCGTGGTTTATGAATTCTTGGAGGTAGAGGACACCATGATGGAAGGATATGGTTCTGAAGACTCTTGCGGCGATGTCTGGGTCAGTGATTCTGGTGGCGCCTACTCCTCTTGATCCAAACAGTGGCTTCACTACGACGTCTCCGCCTAATTCGTGGAAGCATTTCAGTGCTTCGTCATGGCTTTCTGTAACGGCTGTGCGGGGAACAGGTAACCCGTTCTCCTGAAAGAGGGTTAGGGAACAATATTTGTCCACTGACCGTTCGATGGCTAGGGGTGGATTGATTATTAGTAGTCCTAGCCGTTCCAGTTTATGCAGAAGGTTCATTCTGAAGAGGATTTCTTCTAAGGAGCCTCGTCCAATGGGGCGTGTGATCATGGCATCCATGTCTTGAAGGATGTTAATTTCGTTCACTGAAGCTTCAGGAGTGTAGTTTACTCGCCCGATTATCGGACGGTAACTGAAACAGACAGGGGTTATGTTTTGTTTTTTCATGGCTTTTCGCAGTTGCGTGGAGCACCAGCCGTCTTCGTCTCGGGTCATAAGTCCCATTTTCAAGTGTATTCCCTTCATGCATCAAACATTGTTCTGACAGATTAAAGTAATGCCTCACAAAATGTTTTCTCTGCTAAGACAGATTTTTCTGTTGTTGCTTAGGTTTTCCAGAAAAAGGTTGTTTTCAACAATGAAGTATTATTAGTCTCCTAATATGACGCTGGAGTTAGAATTTGTGGATGCCCTGCAGAAGCTGATTTGGCGTTTTCATTTTCTGTGAGATGTCGAGGTGCAGGTAAGCTCCGTACCTGTTGTTGTATGGTGTGCCTTTCCTCGAAAATAGGGTTAATACTCGTCCGTCGTGTATGCTTTTGTATCCATCTGGACAGGATTCGTGTCCCCGAATCAATGCTTTGACGTTAAGCATTGTTAGAAGCTTTTTTGTAACGTCTTCACCGAATAGTCTGCCAGCGCCTCTAGGCGAAGCAATTGTTCCCTTTATTCCCTCCCATGGATCGCTCCACAGGATTTCTTCAAGGTGACCTTCTCGAGGATGCGTTTCATGGGCGTAAGCGATGTCGTTAACTGTGGTGGCTTGGCTTGGGGCTCCGCCGTGAAGTAGAACAATCCTGTCTTCTATGATTACGCCAATGTAGAGGTGATTGAAGAGCTCTCGGAGTTTCAGGTAAGCTTCTGAGCCTTTGTTGCCGAATTTGTTTTTCATTTGAATTGGGAGGTCGTGAGGGGAGGCGAGGAGGTCAGGGGGTCCTTCATGGTTTCCTCTCATCAAGATAACTCGTTCAGGAAACATTTCCTTGAGCTTCAGGACTACATAGTAGACTTCAGGAGAATGAGTGCCTCGGTCTCCGTAATCTCCAAGAAAAATCAGAAGAACATCGCTGCCACTTCTTGCCTTACTTAGAAATTTGCTGTCCTCCAAGATGTGCACGAGACTTTTCAGGTCCCCATGCAAATCTCCTACAATAACTGCTTCTCCAACAGGCGGCACCTCAATAAGCCTGCCGGTTATGTTTAAATTTCCAACTCTGCCATTTTCAGTAGCCAATCGCCCGCTGACGCTCCCGACAAGCCTAAGAAACTCTTCAACACTCGATCTTGTTGCCGATTCAGCCAAAATGGATGCATTTTCAACATTAGAAACCATGTTACTCGCCAATTTTTAGCTACAGTAAAAGATGGTGAATCGAACTAAAAGTTGTTTTTGTGTATTAACCATAAGTTCAGAAAACAGAGATGTTGGAAAAAGACTGAATCATCAAACTATGCTCAGTACATAATAAAGGGAATTAGAGCAATCATCAGTAGAATCCAGATCAGAGTAGCTGTCACAGCAAATGTTATTCGAGAGATTGTCTTCTCGCTTACCCTTCGACCCAAAAGGCTCTTCAACGTGATATTGAACATTCGCCCTCCGTCCAGAGGATAAATGGGCAAAGCATTGAACACTGCAACGTTAACGTTTACGAACCACAGCCAGAAGAAAATGTTTGCATAAACATGCCACTGTGCCCCCAAACCATGCGTATAGAACGGAATCAGTAAATCGGAGAAAGGCACTAGACCAGAATACAGAGATGGCGGAAGCATGTAAACATAAACTGATTCTGGAGTCAACGTTCGATAATATGTCAACGGCTCCATTGGATCAAATAAAGATACACCCATAAACGATTTGTTCTCAAACTCCGTTAACGTTATAGATGTAGAGAAGTGTTCCTCCCAATTTTCTCCTCTGGTTACAGTCACCTGAACTATATCGCCTGAATTCTTGTCCTCAAGATACGTATCTAGGTCATCATAACTACCAATCTCCATGTTATCCACTGAAACAAAAACGTCACCAGGCAACAATCCTGCCTCCTCAGCAGGCATTCCCTCCCTAACGCCATAAATGTATACGCCATCAACGACTGGAGTCAACCCGTTAACAATGAGCAGAACAGCCAGAAGGCACACTAGGGCTACGACCACATTTCCTGCAACCCCCGCAGCCATAACCCTCAAAGAATCCCTAGGTTTTGCTTTGGCAAGCTGCTTCTCATCAACATCCACAAAGGCGCCAATAGGAATAATCAGAAAGAAAAGTAATCCACTCGACTTGACGTTTAATCCACGATTTCTTGCAATAATTCCATGTGCGCCTTCATGAATCACAATTGCGCAAACTATTGCCAGCCACCCATACAAAATGGGAAGAAGGGGATTAATTCCTGGCAACAGCAGAATCGCTTGGGGACCTAGTTCACGAGTTACATCTCGGGCAGCGGGAGTCCACAACAACGTGAATAGGCTGCTGCAGAGCATGTACAGTCCAATGCCAGCCACCACGGGCACAATAACGAGAGCAACCCAAGAAATCAAACGTGAGGCGCGAAGAGACCCAAGCCGGTCAAAAACTCCGCCGAACATTTTTGTCCTGATGGTCAGCAAGGGAAAATTGAATTCAATTCTGCCGGGTTCAGTTTTTTCTGCTTCAGGGTTCGGGTCAGTCAAGGAGGTCACCAAACATTTTAGCCCTTTAACTTACAATGTACTATTAAATCATTAATGTTTAGTAAAAACGGTGTTTTCAGCGCGTACGTGCTATGGTGGTCCTGCAGTTATCTGGATTTGCTGGGTGCCTTCGGGGTAGGCGAAGTATATCCATCTTCGGTTTCCGTCATCGTATAGTTGGTAGTTGGGGTTGAGAGCTGAGACCTGCCCCTCGTTGATGACGGCTGAGATGCTGGTTACGTCCATTGCTGTGTGTGGGATGGCGATTCTGCAGAAGCCGAAGCCTTCAGTGTTTACTTGTAGTGTTATGGTGTTGTCTGCTTGGTTGTACTGGAAGTTTTGGATTGTCGAGTTGGAGATGAGGTTGAATGTTTGTCCTGACTGTGTGAAGCTTGAGAACATTCCGCTGAGGGGATAACGGTCTGTGATGTTGATGTAAATAGGTGGAATAGGTGCAAAAGTGCCGTTTTCAAGCATCATCACACTTGTCATTAGCGACTCAACTGGATATTCTGTGTCTCCTATGCCGTCATGGTTCGTGTCGCTGCCAGCATAATCGCTCCAGTAGTTTCCTTCAACGCCATTATCCAAATTAAGCAATGCAGATGTATCCGAAGTACCTTGGTAGCGGAAATCAACCTGTTTTGTGTTGTTGATTAAGCTGTTGTGATAGAACATGTCGATGCTTTCGATTTCAGCAAACCTGATTCCGCACATATTTTCTGTTATGCTGTTTCCAACTATTTGGTTGTTAGAGTTAGTTTCGTCAGAATTTCGTGTGATTCTGTCTATTTGGATGCCGACACCACTCTTTGTTATAGCGTTATTGTTGATGTTGTTGTTTTTTGACCACCTGAGATAAACGCCCTTTTTTTCGTTGTTTTCAATACTGTTTCCAGTGATGTTTATGTCTGTGCATTCCTCAAGTTGGATGCCATAGTAGTTATTCGATATGTGGTTTTCGATGATTGACGAGTTAGTTGTGGACACCAACAGTATGCCCTGCCTGTTGCCGCTTATGTTCAAGTTTTTAGCCACTATGCCTGTGCAGTTTATGAGTGCCACGTACCCAGCGTCAGATGGAACTGTTCTGTTCTGCTGGTTGACCCAGTAAATAATTGGTCTGCCATCCACAGTATTTGATGTGTCAATGTCGTTTGCTGAGCAGTTTTGAACACAGATCTTGTAAACGTTATCGTCTATTTTGTTGTTTCTGAACACATTATTTGATGAAGCGAACAACCTGATTCCTTCCTGATTGTTCGTTATACTGTTGCCTGTCACCGTCGAGTTTATGGTGTTCGCCAACACTATGCCTTGCCCATTGTTGTCAAGGCTCAAGTTTTGAACGGTCATGTTTGTGCAGTTTACGAGTGCAAGGAACCCTACATCCGAAAACGAAGAATCTATAACCAGATTTTCTTCATTAACAAGATAGTGCACCGTTTTTCCGTCCACAGTGTTTGATGCATCAATATCGTTGATGAAGTGCGAAAGCGAATCGCCGTCAATCATAAGGTTGACGCCGTTGCCTGATATGTTGTTGTCCCTAAGCGTAACATTTCCAGACGACCTGATGCAGACGCCATAATTGCTATCACTTATGTCATTTCCAACGATAAAACAATTTGATCTGTCTACAAGGATTCCTGCCCCCAAATCGGAAGGGGCAGTTGAAAGAATGATTCCACTCCCAAAATCGACGAACTGATCTTCCTGTGGCGGGGCATCACCATTTCGTATCGTGAAACCAGTGACATTAGCACTTCTTTGTATGTAGACAGCTGACCCGACATTGCCACCATCAATTATGGTTGCTTTTCTGTCTTCACCTATCAGCGCCACAGACTTGCTAACAACCACATTCTCGTAGTATGTTCCTGCCGTAACATAGATTACGTGACCATTCAACGTATATCCAGAGTTTATTGCTGCCTGAATCGTCGGATAACCCAAACTAGTGTTGAGGTTCCGAACTGGAAAACTTTCAGCAGCTTCAAATTCCCACGTCAATACGGTGTCGTAGGTTTCTTCAATTTTATCGTTGAACTCTGGGTCAGAGTAAACGATGTCTAAGCGGCTGCCGTACTCGTCTAAAAGGTCGTTAACTTCATTCCACATCTTCGAGCTGTGATGTTCCTTCCAATGTCTCCACACCCTGTCGTTTGGGTCGCGAAACCCAAAACCGTAATCTGGTGGAAGAACAAAAGCCACATCAGCGGTCAGGGAACCATGCTTCTTTGGGTTGTCGTTTTTGTAGTTCCAGAAGTTTTCGAGAGCCTCAAAATGCTCCTCGGCAAGTATTCCATAGCCCGAATATGGTTCATTTTCGTCATGATTGAAGACCACCGCATATTTTGCTCCACTATGGTACGCAAGAATCAGGTCCTCGTAAAGCTCATCTCCCGATTCCAAGTATGGCGGATGATTATATGTCCAAGTGAGCATGGCGCCCCAGTCTCTGTTCTGGACTTCAGCTGCGCCCCTGCACTGTGAAATCTGCATCTGTCTGCTTTGGTTCCATCCGAACGCTGCGAGAACCGTATCGAACCCTGCTTTGTAATCGAACCAGTACAGAGCGTAGTCTGAGGTGAAGTCTTCTCCGCCAGAGTTGAAATCCGCTGAGTATGTTTGTACAAGTTCCACAAATTCGTTGGCAGCGTCCATGTAGCTGTAGGAAGAACCGATGTGAGGGTAGCCCATGTCTAGCTGTTTTCCTCCAATCTCGTCTAAAAAGTATTCTCCCAAGTATTGGTCACCATACGTTTCTTTGGCTTGTATTGTCCAGTTCTTGGTGCTATATTGGTGGTTTACAGATGTGTACTGGAAATAGATGATAAAAGATAATCCGGAATCATAGATGTAGTCGCACACTTCATTAAGATCAGCGTCATTTTGTGTTACATCATATGAGCTTATGACGAAAAGATTGGTGTAATTCTTAACTTTGTCAACCAAGGCTTTGCAGTCATCCACCCCACCGTAACCCAACTGAACGCCAACAAAAAATTCGGCACTCGAACCGTTTTTGTCCGGAAGAAAACTCCAAATAACCAGAAGAGAAGACGAAATTAAAACAACAATGATTACCGATGCCAACAGAGCCGTTTTGCGCCTCAAGTTTTTACCAACTCACGTTTTTGCGGTTGTAGATGATATGTCGCGTTTGTTAATAAAAGTAACCAAATTCCATTTAGCTACAACTTCAGAACATACACACAAAAATAAACATGTGCAAGGAGAAAAAATTAACCCAAAACCGTTTCTTCTCGCTCACTATGAACGAAAATACTCTAGTTTGGACAATAGAAAAAAGGGAAGCAATTCGGGCATATACGCCACGAGAGAATGCTAGTGCTGTTTTTTCTTCTGCGCCCCTTCTAGGATGGGAGCAAAATTCTTTTCGGCTCTTTTCTTTTTGAAACCAGCCAGTTTTATGATCTCTTCTTTGTTGACATCGCCCTTAACGAAATCAACATTCTCCAGAAGCTTCTTTCCTTTATCAGACCGCACTATAACTGTGGAATATCCTTCATCGCTTCCCACCGAACCAACAGAAACATCAGAAAGTCTGCCAACAAAGTCGTTACAGTAAGCGCATCCGCCCTGAATAGCATTGTTGAACTTTTTCACCTTAGCAGAGTATTCCTTTCCGTCTATCTGGACTATGAATTTTCCTTTATGTATCTGCGTCTTCTCTGCCTTGTCCAAATCAACACCCAACAACTTTGCTGTCTCTTCTTTCAGCTTGTCGTAATCGAAGGCTTCAAAACAGAACAACCCTACTACTGTAATCTCTAGGCTGGGATATTCAGTTAGTAGCTGCTGCTGTATCTTCCTTCCTGTTCGAACCTCGCATGGGGTCCCAACAATGGCAATTTTCCTTTTCCCTTTCTCCACCAGCTCCCCAACTTTTGACATCATTTTAACTCTCGAATATTTAGTCCCTCGTGCATTCAGTATCTCCTCAGCACTCTCTGCAATAATTGCCTCCGCCTTATACCCAACTGTTCGCTTAACAACAATAGCAGCATCAAACAGACCTCTTTCAAAGCCTGAAAGCAGCAAAGCAGTAGCCATTCCGCCATCCTGTCCCTTAATAGAGCTTTTTGCTGCAAAAATTTCAGTGTGAACGCCTAAGAGTTCATCTCCTGTTCCTTTCAGAAACTGTTCTTCTGCTTCCTTCATGTCCTCTTCCAGCATTGGATACGTGTTTATTCGAACTTTTTTCGAGTCTGTAGGACACACGATAGCGCATGCACCGCATCCAACGCAATCATCGGATATTGTATGATATGGAGCAGTAACTTCCCGTTCCACGCCTCGGTTCGCAAAATTGATAGCAGATACGCCAACTAATTCTTCACAAACACGAACGCACAAACCACAAAGGATACAGTCCTCCTCTGGGTCGCCCACCCAAAAACTCGGCTTCTCAACGCCATATTCCCGCGCTAAATCCTGTATCCTCTTCACTTTTGGACATCGAGCCAGCAACAACTCAAGCAGCAGCTGACGGGTTCTATATACTTTCTCAGACTTCGTATCAACCACAAGTCCTTCGGAAACAGGGTAATTGCATGAAGTCACAATCTTTTTTCTTCCTCGCTTGTCAGTTATTTCCACAGAACATACACGACAAGCACCAAAAGGCTCAAGAGCCGGATGGTGACACAGGGTCGGAATGTTAATTCCAAGCTTTTTTGCAGCATCTAAAATGGATGTTCCTTCTTTGGCTTTGACCTCTAATCCGTCTATCTTCAATGTGATTTCTTTCTCGCTTCCTTCCATTTTCTTTCACCCCTTTAGTCCCGTTTCTCCTTCCGCGGTCTTTTGATCAATCTCTTCTCTTCTGGAATGGGTGGAGGAACTGGTTCACCAGATATTTTTTTCACTGCGCTGAATCTAGGCGGGCACATATCATAACAAGTTCCGCATTTGGTGCACTTTGATTGATCAATTACGTGAATCTTCATCTTTTCTCCGATTATTGCATCGTATGGACAATTCCTATAACAAATCATGCATGCTTTGCACTTCTCTGGGTCGATATAATAGGATATCAGTTCTTTGCATAATAACGCGGGGCACCGTTTTTCATTTATATGCGCTTCATATTCATCCTTGAAATAACGGAGGGTGGTTAACACAGGATTCGCAGATGTTTTCCCTAAAGCACAAAGAGAAGCAACACTGGTCACCTCAGCTATGTCCGCAAGCTTCTCGATGTCACCTGCTTTTCCTTTACCTGCAACAATATTCTCCAATATGATGCTTGCTTGTTTCAATCCTTCCCTGCAAGGTACACATTTTCCACAGGATTCATCACATAGGAAATTAACGAAGTAACGGGCTATATCTACTAGGCAGGTGTCTTCATCCATTACAATCATTCCACCCGAGCCCATCATCGAACCAAGCTTTTTAAGTTCGTCAAAATCCACAGGAGAATCAAGATGCTGCGCAGGAATGATGCCGCCTGAAGGCCCACCAGTTTGAACGGCCTTGAATTTCTTTCCCTTCTGGATCCCACCGCCTATTTTGTAGATGATATCTCTTAGCGGCATTCCCAACGGAACTTCGACCAAGCCAGTGTTGTTTACTTTTCCTACCAGAGAGAAGATTTTGGTGCCTTTGCTGCCCTCAGTTCCAATGGAGTTAAACCATTCAGCACCTTTATTTATGATAAGAGGAACATTTGCCCAAGTCTCCACATTATTTAGTGTGCTCGGCTTCCCCCAGACTCCTTTTTCGGATGTGTGAACATATTTGGGTCTTGGTTCGCCCACTCTTCCCTCTATTGCTGTCATCAATGCGGAAGATTCGCCGGAGACGAAAGCGCCTGCGCCTTCATGTATCTTTACTTTGAAATCGAAACCAGAGCCAAGTATGTTTTTTCCAAGAAGTCCATGTTCCTCTGCTTGTTTTATTGCAAGCTTCGTGTTCTCCACAGCCAGCGGATATTCTCGGCGAATATAAAAGAAACCTTCGCTTGCGCCAATAGCATAGGCACCTATAATGAGACCTTCAAGAACAC
>Ga0315538_1000591_pt1 | contig 22680 bp, 17 predicted proteins | sample SalMarSW160230MG_2_FD_203834 | JGI IMG/M metagenome (GOLD analysis project Ga0315538, IMG submission 203834) | Salt marsh sediment microbial communities from the Plum Island Ecosystem LTER, Massachusetts, United States - Salt Marsh Sediment SW1601-230 ...
GGACTTGAAGGACGTTCTGAATATTTGAAAATTACTACATCATATGATATGTATAAAACGTCTGATCCTGGCGTGAACTGTTTACATAATGATCCTACTGTTACAAAGTGGCACGAGCCTGTTTATATTGTTAATATTATTAATGAAAATGCAGATGTTGATATAGAGTCCAATGTACAAAAATATTATAGCACTGGTCATTGCCAGAAATTAAATAGCTTACTTGGATTTGCCTCTGGTAGTGTAATTAATTTCGATTTAGTAGATGAAAGATATGAAGATGTTATTATTGATGAACATGTTTGTGAGGGGTCGCATACGGGGGCTGATAATTTATTGGTATTAACTGATATAACTAAGGTTTGGAGTTTTAATACTTTAATAGGATGTACTATTATAAATACTACTGATCATTGTTGTGGAGTTATTGTTTCAAATACAGTGACTACTGCTACTGTAATAGGCTTGTCTGGTGGAACTGATAATGATTTTGATACTAATGATACATACATTATTATAAGAGACTGTGATTATGTTTATAAAGGGGTGCATACTGGTGGGGCTGGTGCTGCCAATCTTACCGATGGTCTTAAAACATGGGTTGTTGATGAATTAGTAGGATATACTATTAAAAATGTAACCGATGGTTCTTGGGCTGTTATTACCGCCAATAGTGCAACTGTTGTTACAACGGCACTTGCTGGTGGCGGGAGTAATGACTGGCAAGTAGGGGAAGAATATTGGATTAGCGCAAATCGATATATATATGTTGATGATAAACCATGGTTGACTAATATTCCGATGGGTAAATATGCTACTATAGTTGCTGCTTTAAATGCATCCGGTAAGTGGGATGATGGAAATAGGGAGATATATGGTGTTTGCAAGGGTAATTATAGGCTTGATAGATATGGGAATGGATTGTTGTCTATAATTTATTTTGATAATACATATTTTGATAATACATATGGGGGTGCTATTGCTACTGATTATACGATTCCTTCTGAGGATGATCGAATTGAAGTGAGATATGACAATAGAATTCCCATAAAAGTATTTGGTGGTGATACATTTATTAATGATTGTATTTGGGCAGATGTTGATGCAAAAATGGAATGGGATAAAACAACAGCTCAAAACCAAGCGAATTGTTTTGGATTAGCTGTTGCTTATCCTTATTTTAATTATGATACAACAGCACAGTATTGGCAAGTTACTGCTGCAGGAGCAAGAATTAGTAATATTCAGGTAGATTTGGACTATATCAGGCAACATGTATGGCAGTTTACTTGTGAATCAAGAGCCAATATGAATTTATTAGGGAATGATGTATTTCCCAAGAAACATTATGTCCAGAGACCGTTACAGATAGATGATACAGAGATTGCTAATGGTGCTGCTGCTGTTTATTTAGATAATGGTATTCTTCCATATTATGAAGATGATTATGGAGATGAATATTTATTGTGGCAATATGGTGGTTTTAAGTTTCCGGTGGTTGAAATTAATAGAGGATATTCAGCTTACTTAAACGATAATGTTTTTTATGCAAAACCCTTGGTTGGGTTTGAAGAACAATTATATTTTCCAAATAAAGTTCTTTTTTCTCAACAAAGGATTCTTCCCGGAGAAATGGGCTCAATAAAATCATTCCCTGCTTTAAATGTTTTTGATACTGCAGATTTTGCCGGAGAAATTACTTTTGCTCATTTTGCCAATACACTAAAAGGAGATAACCTTTATGCGATTACTGAAAGCGGTATATGCCTTTTAATTACTAATAAGAGTATATTATCATCTCTTACTGGAGAAGAGGTGTTAATGACTGGGGCAAATGATTTTATACTTGGTCAATATTGGATAAGCAAAGATTATGGGATGAATGATGAAATGTGGAGAAGTGCGGTGGCATACAATAATATATTATTCTGGGTTAATAATGAATCTGTTTTTATGCTTGCTGAAAATAAAATTGATGATATAGGCAGAAAAGGATTCTACCAAATGATTTATGATAATGCTATAAGTCAAATTGGTGCTGGTTATGCTACTGATATTAGTAGTGTTGTTGATCAAAAGCATAAAGAATTCTGGTTTATGTGTGTTGATATTATTGGTGGTCCTAAGATATTTGTGTATGATATAAGAAGGCAGGCTTGGATCGGTTATTTTGAGCCATCTGGCGGTATTACTGGGTATTATATATCAGATACACAGAATGTTTATCATTTTAAAAATGATCTTGAGTTATACAGAGAAAACCAAGGGTATAATGAGACCGGAGAAGTTATACAAGTTGTTACTCCTGCACTTGGTAAGGATGTGGAATATGTTGATATAAAAATTAATTCCACCAATAAGCCAACATCTGTCGAGTTTGCTGATAGTGAGAAGAATTTATATCAATCAATTCTTAATGTTGCCAAGGGAGACCGGTATCTCAGGGATTATGGGTATTGGTATAATAAAATTCCAAGGAAGGAACGTGAGGCGAATGGTACACATACCGGAGCTGCTAATGCGGTTATTTTAACTGACAGTAACCAGGCATGGGGAATTAACACATTGGTTGGGATGATTATTTATAATGATACGGATGGTAGTGTTGGTGTGATTACGGCAAATACAGTCAATACTGTTACCTCTCAATGGCAAGTTGATATTGATAATATTATTGATTATGGTGGTACTGTTGCTGGAACTGTTAAGGTTCAAACCAAAACAGACCATGGGTTTGTAACAGGGCAGACTATCACTATTGATGGCACGGTGAATTATGATGGGGCTTATGTAATTACGGTGGTGGATGCTGATGAATTTTATTTTACAGTGGTTTTTGTGGCTGTTGAATCAGGATATGGTACTGCAACAGGATGTCTAAGCGGTGGGGCACAAAATGATTGGGATGTTGCTGATGTTTATTATATTGAAGGCACAAAGAAATATAGGCTACAAAACCGTCATATGGTGTATAAAATCACTCATAGTGCCAATGAACCATTTAGTTTAATTAGCACAACTATAGGTTATAAAGTGTTAAGAAGAAAATAATTTTGTAATTTTGATAAAAAATATATAGTCATGGGATTTAATACAGGTAGTACAAGTCCAACATATTACCCACTAAATTATAGTGCTGGAGGTTCTGGAGGTTCTGGAGGTTCTGGAGGTGGTTCTTCTGGAACAGGTAGTATAATTGATCAGTTTGTAGGATACGGCAAAGAGTCTATTGGTAATGTTACTGGTGCTTGGATGGCGTGGCAACAGAAAGAAGAAGCTGAACGATTAATGAAGAAAGCTAAAAAATTAAGACCTTCTGATGTTGATCCAAGCCAGGTATTACAGCTACAGGAGATTCAAAGGAAACAGAAAGCCATTGAATCAGGAACCGATCCGCTTACAGCCTTGGCTACAAAACAGATTAAGTCCAATCTCGCTTCAACACAACAGGGATTGATTGGGGCATCCAAGGGTAGCACCAGGACTTTAGTAGAAGGGTTTGCACGATCTGAAGGGGTGGCTGGTGACGAGATAGGAAAATTACTTGCTGCAAATGCTCCAAGAGTACAGTTTTATGAAGGGCTTGGATATGATTTAGCCCAGGCAATTTCAACAAGAGCATTCGATTTACAGACATATGATTATGTCAGTATGTTAGCCCGGGCAACAGCAATGAAACAAACAGCAGATATTAATGCATCAAATCTTATAACGAATTTAGTAGCAGGATAAAATGGCTGGTATAGATGATTTATTGGAATTAAGCGGTACAGAACCGGAAGGTGTTAGTCCAAGGGAGACCCGAGAGGAAAGAAAGGCAAGGAGAGAAGAAGAAAGGGCTTCCAAGGGGACTACTGACCCGTCATATATAATGTCGCTTATCGGACGATATTCGGGTAGTGATGTTGCAAAGGGTTTAACTTCTGCTGATTTCTTAAGACCATCTGATCTCCCACCGATTAATGTAGGTACCTATGGTGGTCGAACATTTTCTGCACCCATATTTGCTACTGGTGGGATGCTGATGAATTTTGGTGCTATTCAGAAATCCCGGGATGCACAAATACAAGCTGATAAAGAAAGGGCAAAAGCTGGTTCAGCTCTGGATTATCAAGTCTATGAGATTAAGGACCAATTAAGGAATTCTGTATTAATTGATAAACAACTTGAAGCATATGATAATTTGGTTGCAAGTGTGATGTCTGATCGTGGTACTGATGCTAATGAAGCAAAACGGTATTTGAATGAGGAAGGGAATGAGTTAATGAGAAGAGAAGGTATTAAGTGGAATAATTTTGCCGGAATGCTTGATGAAACGTTCGATGCATATCATAAAGTTCTGAATGATCAAACACTTCCCCCTTCACAAAGGATTTATGGTCCCGAAACACTTGCACTTGCAGAACAATTTACAGAATTTATAGCCGAACCGGAGAATTTTGATTATGATGATATGTCAAGATTTTCAAGATTCTATGGACAATTCAAGGAATCGATTTCCATGATGGATATGGCTAATGCAGCTTCAGAGAATTTTAAGGTAGAAAAGAAAGATGAACTTATAGACCTTGGTATAAAGGCTGGAGAAGAGGTATATGCTATCAGGACATTTGTTGATAAAGCATATGGTAGGGATGCTATTATAAAGACATATGGTGATGAAAGATGGAGTGAAGAACAAAAGGATAGATTTTATGATATATTTTTAAACCAGATAGATAGAAGTGAAAAATATAGTAGCTTAAAGAGTAGTATGACTCCTGAAGAATTTGTAAGAAGGGAAAGAGAAAAGGCTAAAGTGAGACAGGAATTTGAGAAAAAAGAGGAAACAATCATACAGCCAGAAAAAGAGACAAGTATTGGTAGAAAAACTGGTGTTGATGAGGAAGGGAATGATATAGTTGAATGGAGTTCTTTCACAAAATATGGTGTAGTTGAGTTAGGGCAGAATAAGCATATGCAAATATCATTATATGGTGCTATAACTAAGGATACAAGAGAAGAAATACTTGAAGAAAAGAATGTAGATTTTTCACCAATGGATACGGGGATACATTACGAGGTAACAAAAGAAGGGGGTATTGGTTCTGGGAAAAATATAAAGAAAAAAGGAGAATGGATTAGTAAGGATTCTGTTGATTATCTTATAGCAAATAATATAATTAATCCCAATGATATTAGTAAAGTAAGATATACTGAAGGAACATATACAACGATAGAGCCAATGGGTTCTGAGAAAGGAACAAGGTCTGTTTTTATTCGTCATGATAAGATAGCAGGAACTTTGGAAAATAAGAATATGTATCCTGGTCTGAGTAAAAAAATTAAAGAAGCTGAATCCCAGGAACCAGAAACAAAAGAAGAAGAGAAATTATATACTCCAGACACAAAAGCAACTTTAAATAACAGACCGATTATTTTAAAAGAAGATGGATGGTATTATGAGGATGGAGATAAGGAGAAAGTAGAAACAAAAAAATAGTAAATGTCTAACGGAACCAACAAACATCCATTACCTGAAGGTGCCACATTAAGAGATGAAACGCCACAGAAATTCCCATTACCCGAAGGTGCGGTATTAACCGAAGAACCTAAAAAAAAAGAGGGATGGAAAATCGGTGGTTTAACATCAGAAGGTTTGTCTCAAATATTGGAAGGTGGAGATTCAGGAGTCCAGTCTACATTAAAAGAAGTATTGGAGAAAAATAAGGATGTTCCTTTTGTTAAAAGGATTCTAAATCCTGATGAGTATCCGGTAGTGGAAAATGTAGATGGTACTGTATCTTCTCATTTAATGTCTTATAGTGAGGCAGATGGTAAGTATTTTGTTTATCCTACATTGGTTTATAAGGATGGAGATAGGCTTGAAAAGCCAGATGATCCTTATAGAGAAGCAAGAAAGAGTGGTAATTTCGTTGAATTTGATAATGAAGATGCTGCTGCTGCCTTTGCTTCTGGATCGTGGAAAGAGGTAGAAATTCCTTCACAGTTTGATAATAAGCTTGCTCAATATAAAAATCTCAGACCTGAAATTCCAGACCAGGCAAATCTCAGGCTTCCAACCCCAAAAGAATTAACAACTATTATTGATAAAGAAAAAGTAACCGGACAAACTCTGGATGCTAAAGCTTTCTGGATGCCTAAAGAACAGGTTGAAGGTCCAAAGGTTGACAATTGGCTTGAATATATTTTTTCTGAAGGTTATAATCAATCAACTATTGGGTTAGTGGACAATATTATCAATGGTAAAGAACGGTGGAATATTGGTGATTATGAACCTGGAACCGTAGAAAATGCTGTTGCATTCGCTATAAGCATGGCAATGGATTCCCCTCTTTTTATTGTATCTGGTGGTGTTGGTGGTATTGCACTAAAAGGAACGGCAAGAGGGGCTGTGAAAGCAGGAAACGTTATTGGTAAAAAGTTAATAACAAGGGGAGCAGAGACAAAGTTAGGGAAGGAAGTTGTTCAAAAAGGTGTTGAAAAGTTTGCACAGAGAATCGGATCAAGTGGTGCTGCATTGGGTTTTTATTATGCAGAGCATGAGGCATTGAATCAGATGGTTGGTGTTCATGGAGGGGAGCAGACAGGTAAAAGGGTTCCATGGAGTGATATTGATTGGGGTGTTGTCAGGAAAGAGGGATATATTGGAGTAGCACTTGGAGCAGGGTTAGGAGTATTGGGAACAACCGGAGCCATACTTGAAGGGAAGGTATTAAGTGGAATGGAAAAAGGGTTTGGGAAAGTAGCAACCAAGGTTGGTATGAAAACAGGAGAGTTTGCTACCGAAGTTACAATGTTTTCTTATGGGGATGCAGCATTGCGGGATGATAGAAAACTGTCTGATGTCACTATGGAAGATTGGTTACACACAGCTATTGTTCTTGGGACTTTAAAAGTAAGTGGTGTAGCCCAGAGGTCAATTGAGAAGATGTTTAAAGCTCCTCAATTTGAGAAGGGAATGGAGAATGAGGCTGAATTTGAGGTGAAATTTTCTCCAGAGGAAATGGATTTGATTAATAAAGGCAGAACTACAGAGGATGTTATTGATCATTTTAAGGCAGATAAAGAGTATAGTGAATTATCAACAGTATTGGCGAATGAAAATATTCCTCTGGTTACAAAGGAAAAACTTTTATGGGCTTTGGAGGGGGTGAGACCAAAAGATCGCCAGGAAGTTGCCCGGGTTGATGTAGAACGTGGAGAGGATGGTAAATCTTTTATGAAATTATACAATCATAATGATGTTTTACTGGACATAAAAGAATATTCAACAGTTGAAAAAGCCCAGGCTGAGGCTAATTCTGTGATTAATGAAATAATTGATCAGCAAAACAGACAAAGGGCAGCAGAATTATCTATCACAGAAATGGCTGATGCTCAATCAAGATTGGATAAAAAGAAATTTAGTTACGATGAATTTAACGCTGCTCAAAATATCAGTGCCAAATACCGCACACCAGAAGAACGGAAGATCATTCAGGATTTTGTTGATGTGGTAGATGAAGTCATTAATGAACGAAAAACGGAGGAACAAAAAAATGCCGAAGAAATTAGAAAGGCTGCTGAAGCTAAAAGCAAACAAGTTGGCAAAGCAGGGGAAGTTGAACAAGAAAAAGTCGGAGTCGCTGGAAGAGGCGAAGAACAGGTACGTATACGGAACCTTGAGAAAGACAGGCTGGAAGCCGAAGAAGTAAATAAAAATGTAATAGAGTATTTACAAAGGGCTATTGATGAATCTGGAGAGCAAAAACTAGAAGGTGCTGTATTACATTACGAACAAAGATTAAAGAAGTTACAGGAAAATCCATTAGCATATTGGGAGGAATTTGAGAAATCATTAAAAAATAATCCCAATTTTGAGAAATTATTAAAAGATAATCCCGAATTTATTGATACATATAAAGAAGCAAAAAAGCAAGTTGAGTATTATAAGTCTTTAAAAGAGAAATCATTTAATGAAGTAAGGCCGGAAGCCAAGCCGGGAGAAGAAGTAATTAAGGAGATTCCAGAAAAAGATGTACTTGGTAAAACTATATTAACTGCGGAAGAATGGAATAAATTAGCACCAGAAGAACAAGAAAAACGATCGAATGCCATAGATGTAGAGATTAAAGATTCTGAAAAAAATACAATTAAAGTAGATTATAATATTGCTCCCTTCTTAAAACGAATATTTAATTTGGGTATAGTTACAGATCAGTCTGATTCAGGAACTATTTCTGATCATCCAGGTTATAGATATATAAAGGGTAAGGAAAAGGGAGAAATAATTAAGACAAGCAGAGGGTATATAACATTTTTAAAACCAGAAGCATTGGATTCTGAGTATAGAGAAAATATTAATAAAATCAATTCCAAAGAGGATATTGAAATTATAAGAGAATCCGCAAAGGAAACAGGAATTATAGTAGAGGACGGGAAGGGTAAAAATAAAGATTTATTAATTGTAAGGATGTCTGATAGTTATTCAGATGTAGAGGTACTTAAAAAATGGGATGATTTTATCATTAATTTAGAAAATAGGTATAAAGGTAAAGAAGGTAAGGAAATTAAACTCACTGAAGAAGAATTAAAAGCTATTGAAGAAGAAGCCGAGATAGTGGAAGTTGGACCCAAGGGTAAGATGAAAGTAGTGAGGGAGGGGAAGGAAATTGAGGCTGTACCGAAAGAAGAAGGTGAAGGATTAAGAAGTTTTGAGAAGGAGGAATTGGCAAAACTGGAAGCTGAGATCGGGGAACATAAAAGTTATATAGAGGGTAAGACAAAGAAGGAGATTGATGCCGATGCGGAACAGTTTATCCTTGATTTCATGGAGAATGAAGTGGTGCCAGATAAAAGAAGCAGGGAGATCAGGACTGATTATAGCAGTCTTAATATACAAACAAGGGATTTGGCCACTGCTAAAAAGAATATTCTTGAAGGGAAAACAACCAAAACAGTCGAAAGAATAAAAGAACTGATTAAAGGTTGGTATAAAGATGGCTATATACCCACGTTGCAGGGGTCTGGTGGGCATGAATTGGTTAAGGGTGGTATTCCGGTCAAGGATATGATTGAGTTCATGAGGGAGGCTAAAAAGCCCCTTAGCGAAAGGGATGCCCTGGTTGAATCAGAATTACCTGATGTGCTGAAAAGAAAAATTGAGGATGAAGGAATCACTACAGAGAATGTAGATGCATTACGTGAAGGGGAAGTGAAGGCAATGGAGGGACTTGGATTTGAAAAGAAAGATATTAATGAAACGATTGATGATTATAATAAAATAAAGGAGTATCTTGAAAATGAAACAAAAGGTATTGAAAAAGAAAAGCCCGTTGAGGCAGAAGAACGAATTGCTGAAGAAGGCAAGGAAGTGGAAGGAACTATTAGAGAAAAAGAAAAAATAACTACAGGGGTTGATGTTGATACTGAACAAGTACGTGAAGAAACTGGTTTGGATAAAAGAGATAAGGAAAGAGAAGAAAGATTAAAGAAAGTTGACCAGAGTATATCAGAACGCTTAGGTCGTCTTGCTGGCATTCAAGAAATAAGTGCAGAAAATCCATTCCGTAAACCAGATGTGTTTGAGGATTTGGTTGGATTAATAAAAGACCTTTCATTAAAAGGTGAAATAAAGATCGAGAAGGGAATTGACCATGTATTAAGTAAGATAAAAGAATTATTACCTAATATTAATGGAAAATTTTTCGATGAGATACAGGATAAGATTGCTGATATTTTAAATATTCAGCGATCTAAATCTGCCGAAGAACGTGAGTTAGATAAAGAACTTGGTGAAGATCAGGAATTAAATATTGAGAATCCTGTTAAGCCAATGGATATTGATCCACCTAAAGAACCACCAGTTGTTGACGATATAGGTGAAATTCAAGGAGATCACCCGGGTAAATATTCTGTTCCTTCTGAAAAAGGATATAGTAAACTTGAAGATGTTTGGTTTGCAAATAAAGATTGGGAACAGCATAAAGCAATTAATGTTGAGGCTGTTGGTTTTCAAGATAGGATTGGCAAAACTGTTGGTCCGAGACCTAAAGTAGGTCGTAAGAAATGGACTGAGAAATCACAGGAGGTAGATAATGCTATCCATGTTTATATTGATTTAAAAAGAAACCCCGAACATTATGATATGTTCTATGATAAATTAACCAAAGATCAGAAGAAGATTGTTGACTTGGCTAAAAATTTAACACCTGAGCAAAAAAAGATTGCTGATGAAATAGTTGAAATTTACGAGGACGTTGGTAGCAGGGCTAAAGATGCTGGTGTGATTAGGAATATTGTAGATAATTATGTTTCAAGAACATGGGACTTTGGAGAAAAAGCATCACATGAGTTTTACCGTAAATTTGGAACGGCAACAAGGCATGCAAGGATGAGGGTGCTTGATACTATTCTTGAGGGATGGTCTAAGGGTTATAAGTTAAAAATTAATGGTGCAACTAATAATTTAGCAGCATATAAGGTTGAAATTGCAAATGTAATTGAGAGTAGAAGATTGATTAAGGATGGGATGAAAATTAAAAATCAGAAAGGACAATTTGTTTTTTCACACTATATGGAGGAAGGTTATAAGCAAATAAGCCATCCTAATTTTACCTGGTGGGATTACAGGGGTTCGATTAAACTTGATATTTTAAAAGAGAATTTAATTAAAATAAGCAAAGAAAAAATATCACAACGAGTTGGAGAAGAAGGGGAAGTAGAGTCAAGACCAATTGACAAGCTTAAGGAAATAGTTACTGAATCCTTGGTGGCAAGAGGAATGACAGAGGAAGAGGCTCAAAATGCCGTTGCAAGGATTCAGGGCGCCAAGAACAGGAATGAGATTGTTAATGAAATTATTAGCCAAGTAGAAGTAAGGGAAGAAAAAGTGAAGGGTGTTAAATTCAGACCTGTTCTTAAAAAAGGATTTATTATCACAGAGGATGGTGCTATACTTGAGAAAAGACCAATTTATGCACCGGAAAAAATAGCAAAACGGTTAAATAGAATACTTAACACATCCAAGCTTAAACAAAATTGGGTTGAGGAAACTACAGCTTTTAATGCTGGTATTAAAGCTACTATTTTGCAGACATCTTTATTCCATCATTTTGCTTTTTCAAGGTCTTATTTGTTTGGCGGTGCATTAGCCAAGGGGGGTGATGTTAATTTTATTAGGGCATATAAAGAAGGATTAAGGTCAATTCAAGCATTAAAGCCAGAGATAGAATTATTAGTACGCAATGGGTTAACTTTTGGAAGAATGCAGGAATGGGATGAATTGATGCTTAGAAAGGATGAGAAGTTTGATAAGATGTTGGGTAAGATAGGTATTCCAAAGGTGGTTAGAAATCCTATAAGATCATTTCAGAGAAGGCAGGCATATTTCTTATTTAATAAGTTTGGTGCTGGGTTAAAAGCGTATACAGCTTTACTTGAATATAATCATTTGCTAGATAAATATCCTGAATTAGAACCGAATGCCCGGGCAAAACAAGTAGCAGAATTGGTAAATGATGATTTTGGTGGACTGCATCTTGAAAGAATGGGTAGAGATAAGACATCTCAACATTTATTTAGATTAGTTTTTCTAGCTCCGGACTGGACGGAAAGCAATGTTCGGACTATGTATAAGGCATTGGCTCATCCCAAGGTTGTTGAAGCTAAAAGAAAATTAACGGGTGGTGAGAAACTTACACCGGAAGAGAAATCATGGTATGATCATCAGTTTAAGGTGTATCGTAGATTTTGGGGCAGGGTAGCATTAAGAGGAATGGCTTTAACTACTGCTGCAAATTTAGCAATAGCATTGCTTGATGAAAATGATGATGATACCAAAAGAACATATTTACAGAAGGTGGCATATCGTTATAAAAGAGCTTGGGAAAAAGGAGGGTTAAGATGGTTGGAAGTAGATATTACTCCAGTTTATAGAAAGCTTACGGGTAATGATGAAAATATTTCATATTTTTCTGTATTAGGACATTTTAAAGACCCAATAAAATTTATTGTTAAACCAGCACAATCAATCAGACATAAGAGTGGACCTTTATTCAGAACAGCTCTTGAGGCTTTTACCGGGTCAGATTGGAGGGGGTGGGAATTTACTGATGCGGGTGAATTATTAGGACTGGATGACAGGGGTAGGTTGGCTGGTCAATTAACAAAATTTCCCATGGGTGGATCAGAGGCATTAAAATATGAACAGATACCATCGTTTATGTTGCATACAGCACGATCATATCTTCCCATTCAGGGGCAGAATATACTTGCATATGCAACAGGTGAAGTGGATTGGTTTAATGCGTTCACAAAGTCTGCAGGATTAACCGTATCTGTAGTATCTCAACCACAGGAGGAAAAGAAGTCAAGGTATTCTATGATTAAGGAAGCGGTTAAGAAGGGTGAAGATATAAATAAATATCTTGAGAAAGCTAAAATTGAATTCGGTGAAGAGAATTTGAATAAAAATAAAACAAATTGGAGTAAGGAATTTGAAATTTATAGTAGGGTTATTAATGGAGAATATAACGATGATGTTGTATATAATCTTTATGACCGGAATATTTCCAACGATGTTAAAGCAGCATGGTTAAAGGGGGAGTATAATAAACTCGGGAGTGATGAATATAAATCATTTCTTAGAAAATACTATACAAAGATTAATGGTTTAAATAATGTAATATCTGATGATCTCTATAATAGACAAGTTAAATTAACTGGTGTAACAATTCCATCAGCTAAAAAGGGAAAAACAGGCAAAGTAATGAAATGATAAAATAATTTTGTAATTTTACTCAATATAAAAACTTAAAAAATGGCATTTCTTGTTGGAAATATAGCATATACTAAAGCATCCTCAACAAATGTTTTAGCTGCATTAGCAGATAGTGACACAGCCTATGATGCTGCTACCCATGGTGAGGCTGGCGTGGGGCATGACACAAGTGATTTTGATACTTATTATAAAATTACTCTTACATCTTATTCCGGGTATACCTGGGTAATGTATACCTCAGCCGGAACTGGTGTAGATCAGGTAATAAGCAGTCCTGCAACCATTGGTACGGGAAGTGGATGGAGTGGAACAGCAACGTATAATAGATCAGACATATATAATGTTGTTTTAATTGCTGTGCCAACCTGGGATAATTCTGTGACATATACTCTTACAGCAAATCACCATGTTTATTATAATGGTTTGGTTTACAAGTCTCTTCAAAATGCCAATATAAATAAGAATCCAGCTACAGAAACAACTTGGTGGGCAGTAGTGGCAGATGATGATATTCATTCAAAATATAGATCAGAAGTGAATTATGCTTTTATAATCCCATTAGAAGAAGCGTATACTGATTTTAACATTGATGTATTGGCTGGAGGGATTGCAATGTATAGAAAAGAATTATTAGCAAGTATTGATTTTCAGAAAGCATCAAAGTTATGGATAATGCTGGAAACGGTGGATAATTTAACTGGCAGGAGTTTATGGACTAATGCCAGTACTATAATAGCTTATGCGAATAATTTAATATCGTAAGATGGCAACGATACTTAATAGTGCTTTAACCAGTGTAGATACAGTGAATGCTATTGCTGATGATGTCGCCCTTACCGCAAAAGAATCTTTGTATGGATTAAAAAATGTAGCCAAGAAAGATTGGATGGAAATATTTTATTATTTCCAACTATATAATGTTCTTTATCTGGATAATGCTCATGCTACCGGATATTTAACTGCTCAGGAAGAATTGGATATTAAGGAGGAAATTTACCAGGCATTCTTGCCTTAGAAATTGAATATTAATGTAATAAGAATAAAGTTATGGCTGCTAATATTACGATTAACAACTTACCTAACGACATTGAATTTGTCTATGCTGGTACCACTGAAATAGAGAAAGATACTATTCCAAAGTTAGGGTTGAGAACAAAAATTTATGGTGATAAAGTACAGTTAGTTTCATCTCCCGGGAACCTATCAGATAGTTCCGCACATACTGTACTTGTAATCGATTATAATAAAGTTGTTGCACCAGCAGTAGCTTCTGCTACAGAACTAAGGGATTTGATTCTTTTATATGCCAGTTCTGCAGCCGGAGGTGGTGGTGGAGGCATAGGTGGTGGTAGTATTGTCTATACCAATGCTGCTGATGACTTTGTAGCTACTATAAATAACGGTACCAAAACCATTACCATTACAGGATTACCCTTTACATTGGAAGCCAAGCATGTTTATGCTGGTAGCATCAAGAAACAAGCGGTAACTACAGATTTAGTTACTGATGTCGCCATTACCAAAGTTAGCGTTGCAGGGGGAGTTATTACTGTAGCAAATGAAAGTTCAAACTTTGTTACAGGTGACGAGGTAGTGGTAACACTGATAGGACCGGATAAGCATTATGACAGGGCATTGGACACTGATAAATCAACTATCGATAACCCGGGTTATGCTCATCACACTGATCCAAACCCGCTTGTAGACGAAACCGATCTTGGTATTGATGGAGAAGCAGACCCGCATGCTGGTGCTCCCACTCTTGTTTTTCAGGAAACAGATGCGGTATTCAGTCCTGAAAATGTAGCTGAAGGATTTACGATATATAACGCTACTGATGGTAGTAGTGCCCTGATCAACGTGGACGGCAGTGGAATACCCGGGAGTTATCATGGAGATGGCGGTGCCGGGTATGATTCCAATGCTGCAGGAGTAGATGTAGAATGTATCAGCCATGCTGCCCTTGCAGGGGGAGGATCAGATGACTGGCAAGCTACAGAAGTAGCCTGTATTCCCGAATGTAAAAGGTTTGTGATTGATGCAAGAACTTACCCGGAGTTCTCTTTCGACACACTTCTTCGTGCAGGAGATAATAATAAAGTATGGCTGAAAATATATTCATCCAATGATGCAAGTGCTGACACCACCGATGATACCGGGTGGAAAGATAAATCCCTTGATGTACTTGGTGCTGCCACTATTTCTGCTGACAACCTTGCAGCAACAGGGGTGGATGTTTATCAGTCCGATACCTATGTTGTTGACGAGGACGTAATGGTGTTAAAGTGGATGATCAAGATCGTGGGTGAGTTTAATGCAGCAGCAGCACAGGATAATTCAGCTTCAGTAATAATCACTAAAGGATATTAAAAATGGAAGACATAGGATTTACTTGTTACGAACAGCCTGCTGTTGTGCCTAAGCCAACAATAGCAGAGATAATCGCTTCGTTGGATAATGCACAGAAATTAGCTGTGTTAAACGGGTTTGCATACAAGGTGGCACCACGGACCTTGTACTATAATCTAAAAGGAAAAGTTTCTGTTGATGTTATCCGGGCTTTATACAAGGCTATCCGTGACATCAGGGACTATTCCGGAACCTTGATGCGTGGTGATGTGGAAACCACTCCGGCAGAGACCGATCCTAAAACCGGAGAGGTTATTACTCCCGCAAAAATGAACACACCACCGACATCTCAGACTGCATTAAAGAATGCTGTTGCTTCCAAGTATACGGGGGACTTTAATGCAACCCAGGTCGGGGCTATAATCACTAAGATGATTAAATGTACCAAGCCTGCCGAGAAAGGGGATTGGACTTTTTATCGTACCAATATTGTTTTATAATGTAATACTTTAAAGATATGCCACATTTAAGTAAAAATTTAGCACAACAAGGTGCCAGGGCAGCCCTCAGAGAGGAATTCCAGCCTCTTGAAAATATGGGCATAAACAGTATTGACCGCACTCTTATTGATGGGATAGGATTGACGGTCTACAAAGAACTTACTCTTACCAATAATGGTGCAATAGATGTAAACTGTTTTACTGTTGCAGGAGATGTTGCAATCCAATGGATATATCTCAAATGTACAGCACAGAATGAAGGAGGTGGTAATACTACATTTGATGCTGTTAATTTTAATATCTGGGATGGTGCTGCAGGTGATGATATAACGCTTGCTGCCGGTGTTGATGCTTCAGGTATAGTGGTAGGTGGGAAGATTATAAAAACAAATACGGCTGCTAATGCTGCTATATTTGTCAACGGTGATCAGGCAAGGATAACAGAAGGTGCTGTAGGTTCAATGTTGATGCCTTTCTTTGCAAGCCAAAAAGGTGATGGTACCACAACGTATATCAGGCTTGGTTATACTGGTGATGCTAATACTGATTTAGAAGTAACCGTTATATTAAAATATAATCCCTGGTATCTGGAAGGGATTGTAACAGCAGTATAAGATGGCAAAAGAGTCACGGCATCGAATTGAACAGCAGGATATTTTGTGGGCAGAATATTTCCTTGACGAAGCATCCGTGCGTAGAAATGGAGGGAATCCAACTGCAGGAACCATACCTGTAAAATTTTTCAACGGTGTAGCAATATTTGATAATAGTGCGATTGGGTTTGATAATGAAATAACTTATCCAAGAGATACGTTTCGTCTTTGTGAACCAGAGAGAGCATTTAGTATAAGGACAAGGGTTTATTTAACAGATACAGATGGTTCAGTATTTATGCAACTTTACGATAGTGGGGCTCCCCCATATCAGGAGTTTAGGTTTTTGATATGTGGTATCTGGCCAGCCGGAAATGATGATATGTTAGCTTTCGAGTTATGGGACGATCATGGTGCTACCAGTGGTGTCCGAGAGATGCGTGGTCGGAAGTATAATACTTCATTGGTTGCAACTGCTTTAAACACATGGAAAGAGTTTGTTGCTACATATGATGGTAGGGGAGGTGCTGCTGCTGCAGATGGTATATGTCTTTATATGGATGGGATACGTGTTGATGATGCTGCTGTAATTTTAGATAATGGTGGTGATTATCAAGCAATGGAATATAATCCGGAAATAGCATACCAAGTTGGGCGAAATGTAGAAGGAAAGATGGACTTCATTGAGGTCTGGAATAGGGTGCTTTCTCCAAGTGAGATTGCGAATATGTGCTCAGTTTAAAATAGGATACTATGGCAAGCAGAAGATATAAACGATTACCGAGTGGACACAAGGAGCAGTTGGGACCGGAGCTAATAACAGCTTTTACAAATAGTACAGCTAATCCATATGAAACGTTAGTTACTTCTGGGGTTGATATTACATCTGCAATCAATACAGTAGGGAATGGTTCTGTTTATTCAGTAGCAGATTCTTTAAGTATTGTTACAGGGGAAAGATATAGACTTACCTTTGATTTTGTATTAAATAGTGGAAATACTCCATCCATTATAATAGCTACAAATGGTGATGGAATTGCTGGAGTTAGTTCAAATGTTATAACTGGACTAACTACCGGAAGTTATAGTGAAATTTTAATAGCAAGTGCTACAACCGCTATTGCAGAGCTTTGTATATATAGAGCAGGACTAACTACTAATTTTTCAATGACTAACGTATCATTAAAGAAAATCCTTGTCGAAGAAACCAAAGAAATACTCAACATCTTAGCCCAATCAGGATCGGTGGTGGATAGGTATGAGGGGGATGTTGTTGGGGATGAAATAATAACTGATCCTACATTTCAAGACCCTAGTTTATGGACGCTTGATAGGTGGACCATATCTAATGGAGTAGCTACTTGTTCTTCTGGATTAAGTAGTACTATTCAGTTGACTGGTCCGGCAGATGTTAATGTTATTGGTAAAACCTACAGAATAACAAAATTTGTTGAATCGTTTAGTGGTACTTCATTGAGATTTTATGTTGATGGCACAAGTGGATTTGCTATTGATAATACTGTTGGATTTAGTTTCAACGATGTTGTATGTGGAAATATTGTAGAGACGCATGGGATGAGAGTTACAAATTCTTCAGGTGATTGTTCTGTTTCCTATTTATCAATTAAAGAAGTCCGTCAGGCTCCCGTTTTGACGGCTGTTAGTGTATACAAAGACGGTCCGGTTAATGCTATGTATTTTGATGGAGCAACATCAAAAGTAAATTGTGGAACACCCGATACACTTGTAGGAGACAAAAGTTTTATTCTTTGGGTAAAGGGACATAAATATTCCGGTGCTGGTACATATCTTATAAGCAACACACAGTTTGCCCTTGCTTTCAACACACCGGATAATCTATTAAGTATCACATCAGATGGTGGTGGAACGATTGCGAATGATGCATACACTTTACCATTAGACATATGGACTCTAATAATAGTTGTAAGAAACGCTGCAGGACTGATTGATTTTTATGTAAATGGTGAGATAGTATACAGTGCATTGGATACAGGTACTCCTGCTGCCGGTACTGATATTATTATAAATTCTGAACCAACCAGTTTCAAGGGTTTAATGAATGATGTAAGGATTAAAAACGGATTAATTACTGCACCGGAGGCAAGTCAAATCTTTTCATCAGAGAAAGCTTTGTACAGACTTTAACAAACAAGTAGTATAATATGAAAATATTTAGCTTTAACGAAGGACTTAACGGTTCATATATTTCAAGACCCGATGGTACAGTTTCGGTAAATACTGCAGGAGTTTTCACTCGTGGAGATAAGGGACTTTGTTGGTATAATGATGGTACTGCGAAAATAGCCAGGCCTTCTGCAATTACTTTATCAAGACAATCGGCAACCATTGAAATTTGGTTTAAAGGATGGGATGCAACTAATTCATTAATTAGGTTTTTATTGGCTTATAATAGTGATACATTAAGTTATTGTGGTCAGGTAACTGCAAGATTTCGACTTGAAAGTAATACAAATGCAGACTATTGGTTAAGTGTGACTCCAAGCAATATAATTGATAATGTATGGTATCATTTGTTGATTATTGCAGACGGTGGAACAGTAAATTCTTATCTGAATAATAGATTGTATGATACACAAACACCAGCAGACGATGTAACATTTGATACGATAGGTGCAAGTTCAACATCTGCTTATAATTATGATGGATATATTGCCAAAGTTATATTAGATGATGAACCATACACAGCCCAACAGCGAGCCAATGCCTACGAAAAATTTCTCAAGGCATCTCCCAGAGGTATTGAGCTATACCCGAAACCAGTACTCCCGGAAAGAAAGCCTACTGATCTATCAAGGTATGTTGATGCTGGACTTTGCTTGGCACACAATATGATTCCGAGTTCCGGCAATCTCCTTGTAGACACATCCAATCAGAATGCTCCCGGTGCAATTGACGGGGCTACAGAAATACTTGAAGGTTTGTCTTTTGACGGGAAGGATGATTCTGCTGCCATAAACCTTTCCCTTGCCCTTGCAGCAACGGTCAAAACCATTTGTTTTAGGATAAAGTTTGCTTCTCTTACAGAAATGATTCATGATGGAGATGCAAGCGGTAGTCTTATAATTGATACAAATGCTGGTACATTGCAGTACCCGGCTTATGATAATGCTTTTATTGATGGTGTAGATACAGATACGATATTTGCAGATCAATGGACAGATGTAGTCATAACAAGTTCTACTGCTGTTGATAACAATACACCAACATTAGGTCGTACCACGGCTGCTGCTTTTACTTATGGTAAGTTTGAGATAGCTGATTTACAGTACTGGTCGGTAGAATTTACACTCCAAGATGCTAAGGACTATCACAACTCTTTCGTTAAACCAGTACTCGGAAGGATACCCTCGGTCTATGATCCGGTTGGGTCAACATGGCCTTTTGGAATGGTTCAAGGCACGGGTTCATATATAGTTGACGAACTTACTGCTCAGGATGCTGTGTTAAAAGAATTGGATATAGGTACAAAATTCAAGAGAGTTACTGGTGCAGGAACAATATCCGTACCAACAAAACAGGCATACGGAACATGGGAGGGTTTTATTTACAAAGGAGATACTGCAAACAGGCTATACATGATTCTGATTGCAAACAAGATTGGTGTGGCTGGCTACGTACAGGGATATGCTTTAAACTTCGATAACGATGAAGGGATTTACCTTGAAAAATACGATGGTGTGGGTGGTACAACTGTACTGTTTGCTACAGCAGCTTCTTATATTACAATAAACACCTGGTACAAATACAGGTTTACAAGAACTCTTGATGGTGTAATGACCTTACTGCTTAAAGGCGGGGCACTGGTTCCGACTGCAGGGTATGACGGATGGACATTGGCTGCACCTACCGGAGCTTATGTCAACCCGACTGCTGCTGACAATACATACACAACCTGTGAGTATTCGGTAATTGATGGTGGTGTTTTGGATAGGGTTATCCTCGATCATACTGATAACGGAGTAAAACAATAATACAATGAAAATGAATCAACGGTATTTTGATGCCAAGTTTGAGATTCTGGCTGTAATGATCAAGAATGTTGATGAGAAGTTAGAAGTAATGGAGGATAAAGCAGAGAAGAATGAAAAAGATATTCATGACCTACAGATCGATAATGTCCAGTGGAGGATGCACAGGAACAGGCTTGAAGCAAATGTAAAGATTATCCGATGGGCTGTTATATCTTTGGGAATTACTCTTCTTGGGACTCTGGCTTTTATTATAGCAATGAAATAAAATTTCAATTTTAAGTTATAAATCATGCATATACTTGAGAGAATTATTAGTGAAGGTTTTGCTCCTGACCAGTACATCAGGGAGTTTAGCCAGAAGAACCAGATTGTTGTACACCATACGGTTTCAGGCAAAGGAGTGGAAGGAGATTTGAACTGGTGGTTAAATGATCCGAAACGAATTGCCACAGCCCTTCTTATTTCCAGAGAGGGTGTACCATATCAAACCTTCAGTACTAATTACTGGGCTTATCATCTCGGGGTAAAAAGAAAGTCTGATCTTGATAAGTATTCAATAGGTATTGAACTCGATTCCTGGGGACCATTGCTTCAGACCAAGAATGGCAAGTTCTATTCTCCCAAGAGAACAAAGAATGGTCTTGTACCCAATACTGCCATGGCTTCTGTTGATCCGGCAGATGTGGTTGAGATTGATTTCAGGGAATTCCATTTCTTTGAGAAGTATACCCAGGCACAGCTTGACACCCTCAAAGAACTTTTGTATTATCTTTGTAACAAATGGGGAATTTCAGCAGCATACCAAGCTGATATGTGGGATGTGTCTGACCGTGCCCTGGCAGGGCAGAATGGTATCTTTACCCATGTATCATACAGAAAGGATAAGACAGATTGTTACCCTTATCCCGGGTTAATTGATACACTTAAGTCAATTTAGCAATGATAAACTGGATAGAATATTGGGAAAGAATTCTTGGGACAATGAGTGTGACAGAATTATTTGTCTACTTGACGTTCTTTATTGTCGGTGTAATAATTTATTCTACTATTGACATCAGGCACAGTGTTAAAAGTAATGCATCCACACCGAAAAAATTCAAGTTCTGGTTTATGATCAAGGATAATTTCCTTCGCTGGATTGGCGGTATTTTTTTATTCTTTGTTGTTATACGTTTCTATGATAAAATATCCGGGCACCCCATCACAGAATTTGATGCTCTCAGCCTTGGAATTAATATTGATTTATTGATAAGCATTCTCAAGAAGGGCGGGCAGCAGTTTGGTCCGGTCAAAAGATATAGAGAACAAATGATTAAAAAATTCAATGGAGGTTAAGCATGAAAAAATTTATCAAAGATTTGTTTAAAAAAGTATGTGCAAAAATTTATGAAGTAAAGACTTTCTGGGCATTTTTCTTTGTGATGTTATTCATCTCTCTTATCGATTTGATTGGCTTGGGTAAAGATGGAGATTTTGGAGCAGGATTTGTTGTAACATTCTTGTATTTCGTTACCTGGATAATTTACCAAAGTACTAAAAAGAAGGAATGAAAAGGATAATTAAAGGTGTGTGTATCGTTGCAGCGGGAGTGCTGGTTGTGTTGTATGCTTTATCTTTAGACAGAGGAAAGGATTACAGGGCTGAAATAAGGCTGTATAACGACTCCATTGACATTTTAAGGGAGAACAACGTAGAATTACTGAAGTGCCTGCACAACTCACAGGAGAGGGTTACAGAGGCATTAAATGAGAGGGATGTATACGTGGACAGTCTGGACAGACAACGGGAAAATGAAAAGATAATTCGCAAGAGATATGAAAAAAGGATTTCTGATCTTAAATCTATTCCTACTGATAGTCTTTATCTGCAGATCACAGAATGGCTCGACACAGTTTCCTTTCACTGAATCCCAGGTCAGGACCATGAGTGAATGGAAGATTACCTATGATTATATCCTGGAAAGGAACAATGATCTGACAGAACTGGTCCGGTTTTGTGACAGTATTCGTAAAGTGGATAACAGGATCATGAGCAACATGGCTACCATGATCAATACACAACGGGATTTACTGGTGAATAAAGATTTAGAGATTGAGCAGTGGGAAGGGAAGTTTGGTACTGCAGAGGATCAGGTTAAGATTGAGAGAAGAAAGCGTAGGCTATACCAGGTCACAACAGGTTTGTCATTAGGGCTGGCAGTCTTTTTAGGAGTGCTGGTTATAAAATAGTTTTCCTTCCATAGTCAGATGGAGTTTTTTCGGTTGGAGCCGGACTCTTTTATTAGGGTCCGGTTTTTTCTGTATATTATTTGTTTATCCAAAATTAATTATTATCTTTGCTTATGCAAAAATACAAATAAAATGGCTAACCGAAGAAGGAATCCCAATCCCATAGACTACAGGTGGTGGGTGTCGGATACCGAGGTGCGTTCCTGTAGTCTGGAGGCACAGGGTTTGCTTGCA